>ORJL011848876.1_pt1 | contig 11213 bp, 3 predicted proteins | sample 1779941 | NCBI WGS metagenome assembly ORJL01 (sample SAMEA104232317, study PRJEB22302) | groundwater metagenome | biome: forest; feature: aquifer; material: groundwater | place: USA | collected 2011-08-07 | depth 5.8 m | reverse complement strand
TGAAGCAAGGAGGAGAAGCGGCGTCGCGAACCGCGCCACCATCAACCGCGGCGTACCCCACGTTGCCCGCATAGATCGACAGCGACTCGACCGTGGCTTCGTTCACGACGCGTACGTCGGTCGGCGCGCTACGGGTCTCGCCGATCGATGCGATAATCCGCGCGCTGCCTGCCACTTGACCGGTGAACAACCCGGCCTCCACCGTGCCCACTTGTGCCGGCTCAATGAACCATGTGGCTTCAGCCGTGATGTCTTGCACCGAGTTGTCGGCAAACTCCCCGATCGCAGCGAACTGGATGGTGCCACCGACCAACACCACCTGGCGGCACTGTCCGGGCGCCAGGAACGGCAGGGCATCGGTGGCGGGAGCCGCGAGGTAGCACGGTGGCAGCATGTCTGGAGCGCCTTGCCGATCCAACAGCGGACCGCCGCAGTAACAGCTGGTGTTGTGGATCGAGATCCGGCGTAGCGTCGGCCGCTCGACAACCTGCAAGGCGAACGGAGCGCTGTGGATGCTTCCCAACGCCGCCGTGAGCTCGGTCGTACCAACCGCGTGCGCGGACACCACGCCCCACGAAGTGACGGTGGCAACAGCGTCGTCGGAGGATGCCCACGCGGCCAGCGTCGTCACATCGATGGTACTGCCATCCGAGAGCTGGGCTTGGGCACGGACGTAGTCTTGACGTCCGACCACGATCTGCGCCGCGCCGTCGACGACGATCGCCGTGATCTCGACTGGCTCACAGCTCGGCACACACACCTGCTGCGCGCAATCGCGGCAATCGGGGCAGCTCGGGACACACACGCAGCGGTCGCCGGGCAGAGCGCACGGGCCTTCGGCAGCGCATCGATACGGCGGCGGCGTGCCCGTAGATACGCACACTCCCGGTAGCTCACAGTTATCGCAGAATGGACAGCTGGAAACGCACTGGCAGTAGCGTTCATCGAGGGGCTCAAGACTGCAGCGACGATCCTCGGGGCAGCTCCAGAGGTCGGCCACCTGGCAGCTACCGCCATCGAAGCGCCCGTCGCCGTCGGCGTCAATCAGAGTGCGGCCATCCGCGCTCAGCTCGACCAGTCGCCCATCGCGAAACACGGCGCGGTTGCGATACGGGCCATGGATTTCGTGAACCTCGACGCCGGCCTCGCTGTAGGTGACCTGGGTTCGCGCCAAGCCTTGGCCCACCTCGACGACAACCACGCTGGCGCCGTCCCCGATGACTACGGGAATGCTCAGCGGCAGGAGGTTGCCGGCAATCGACTTGCGAACTTCGAGCGAGTAGCGACCGGGAGCGAGATCACGAACCTCGAACTGACCGTCCGCGCCCGTGACTCCCGTCTTCCCGGCGATGCTCCAGTCGGCATGCGCCAGCGCCTTATCGAACGATCTCACATCGCCGACCGACGCCCAGTCGAGAGGCGGCGCCCCGGTTTCCGTCGCCCCGGTGCTGAAGTCGCTGTGCAGGACGATGAGGCCATTCAGTGCCGACAGTTGCGACGCGGTCGTAGATGTCCGGGTCGGCGTCGGTGTCGCCAACACGGCTGGATTCGTCGGCGTACGCGACGCCGGCGGCGTCGTAAGGATGCTGGTTGCGGTCGGGGTGGGCGCCGCGCCGTCGTCATCCGAGCCACCGCAGCCGGCGATGAGAAGCGCCGCGATGCTGAATCCGATTGCCACCGACAGCCTTTGCCCGACACGTATTGGAGTGCCGCCTTGCCGCGCCGTTCGTTTCATCGAGGTCTCCTTCGCTGACGAGATCGTGCTTCGCGATGTCTTTCGTGTAAACAAAGATTGTTTCCTTGTCAAGCAAATAGATTTTTGATACACAGCCATTTAATGGCAGTCGCGGGCGGCAGCCGCCGCAGCATCAAAGACGTCTTCTACGAGACGCGCGTGCTCATGGGCCGTGAGTTCACGGTGCGCCGTTTCGCCAAGGAAGTCCTCGGCGACAGCGTCGACGCGGTGATGCTGAGCTACATCGAGAAGGGCAAACGCTTCCCCAGCGAGGCCTTGGTGCGCCGCCTCGCTGCGGTGCGCAATCAAGACGCGCACGATCTCCTCGCCCTGCTGTGGCGCGATCGCATCCTGTATGCCTTTGGAAAGGAGTTACGCCGCGTCTTGCACGCGCCGCGTGCGGTCGCTGGTGTGGAAGATGCCGAGCTCGCCGTGCGCGTCAGCCAGGCGATCGCGGCGCTTCCCGACGACGGCGGTTGGATGCCCGCCTCGGCGTGGAGAGCCGAGTTCAGCGCCGCGCCGCGCCGCGCCGCCAAGAAGGCGACGGCCAGCGATGCGGTCACGGCACAGGTCGAAACGACCCTGCGCCAACAAGAGCTGATCGAGGTTCGAGGCAGCAAGGTGCGGCGCAAGGGACGGCACTTCGTCGCCAAGGACACGGAGGAGAAACAGGCATTGGCATTGGAGTTCTGCGTCCTGTTCGTCAAAGGCCTGCTCGACAAGCTGGCGCTCAGCGAGCAGGACACCGGCACCTATCTGCGCAACCACTATCTGAACATTGAGACGAAACGGCTTCCCGAGTTCCAGAAGCGGCTCGACGAATCGCTGCGCAAGCTGACGGAGGAGTTCGCCGCCGACGCCGGACCGAGCACTCGCTTTCTCAATGTGCTGGTGACATCGACCCCATTTTGAGAGGACGCAGATGAAGAGCCTCGCCTATCGCCTATCTCTCCTGCTGCTGCTCGCCGCGAGCGCGGCAGCGTTCATGGCTTGTGCGGGCGGAAGCGGGTCGAGCGGCTTCGACATCTCCGCGGCCTCGGAAGGCGCGGCCATCCAGCGCGCGCTCGACGAGCGCCGCTGCCTCGACCGCAAGGGTCTGACGATCTGCCCGGCCAACGAGGGCGTCGTCGCCGCGCCGGGCACTCCGACGTCGCCAACCCCGGTCCAGACACCGGAGATCGATACCACCCTCGACCACACGACTTCTCTCGGCTGTGCGCTGCAGCCGGCGGACAACCAGTGCGACCTTTCGGTGCAGTTCACACCACACGGCTTTCCGGAAGGGGCGGAGTTCCTCATCGCTGTGCGCAGCAACGAAGCGAATGCCCCTTGGGTGATCAGCCCCCAGCAAGCCCGCGAGCTTGGCAACGGCGCGCTTGCGGCACCGCTCAACATCCCCGTGCAGGGTTTGGAAATTCAGGTAGCGATCCTCGTATTCGAAAGCCTCCCGGCATCTCTACCCACGCAGGTCACCGAGCTCGTGGAGACCGGAGCGGACTTCGCCTACGTGACCCACGTCCTGATGCTGGCACCCAGCAGCTGAAGGGATCGAGGGTTCGAGGGATCAAGGGTTCTAGGGTTCTAGGGTTCTAGGGTTTGAGGACTCGATCCTCCGACCCTCGGGACCCTTGTGCCGAACATCAGCTTTCAGCCAGCGGTGTTGCCGATCCTGGGAGCACCCATTCCGCGTTCGCAGCTCCACGGGTTCACCGAATACTTTACGCTCCGACCCTGCCCTCCGCGCTACGGATCATCCGACTGCTTTACTGAGTCGCCCGGCAGATCAGCTTGAGCTGCGACCGTTGTTTGAGGATTCGGGTGTCACGCCGGCCGGCCGACCTGGTCTTCACCTTGAGGCCCGAGGAGTCGGCCGGCACGTCGAAGCGGAACGGAGCACTGCACAGATTCTGCTCCTGGGCTGCGATCGGCGCCGCCTTTACGAAGCCATCTGTCGGCACCTTCGGATCCAACAAGTGCGTCACAGCGTGCTCGACCGCAGCGCGGCCGGCGGCGCGGGTGCTGCGTTGCTGGGCCGTGCGTCCGCTCTCCGACCTCGGAGAGATCACAGCAACCTCGTCCACCCCATCGGGGAGGCAGGCGTGCAGGTTCGGATCACGGTTGTTGGCGCACACGACCAGTTGAAAGCCACACCAGCCGGCATCTGCATTGAAGTCGCAACTCGGGTCCGCGTCGGTGCACACTTGAACCTGGTTGGGCAGGCGATGCTTGTCGGTCGGATTATTGGGATTGAGGACATACCACTCGACCTGGCACCCAGCGCGGTCGCGATCCGGCCGGCGAGCGCTGCCCCGAATCAAGGTCGAGGTGGCGGTGTATTGGCAACCGTTGGCCGACGCCGAGGGACAGATGTCCACGTCCGCCGTATTGCCGTCGTCGCACTGTTCCAGAAAATCGAGGGTGCCGTTGCCGCAATTCGTCGGGATATCTTCCCCGGTCAGCCCGGAAAGCTTCGTGGTGAACAGCTTGTCACTTCCCAAATCAACATCGCGCCCGTACTCGGTTCCGGTGGTGACGACGTCCGCCTGGTCGGTCGCCGCTACCGCCCACAAGAACGCTGGCCTCCCGCTCGTCGAGGCAATCGCTTTTTGCCAGAGGACGGCTCCGCTAGCCCCTGCGACCTTGGCGACAGCGGTACCCTCCATCTGGCCGGAGCCGAGGGGGCCGACGAGCACCATGTCACCGCTCGGATCGACGGCCAAACTCCTGAGCCCAAAGCCGCTCTCCACTCTCCAGATCTCTTGACCGGTGCTACGCGCGAGCTTGGTTACGAGGGTATTGCAGGCGCGCTCACATGGGTCCCTTCGGAATTCATGGCCGATCAACACATCGCCGTTGCCGTCGAGACCGATCCCACCACGACCGCATTCCCCGATACCACCTTCATTGCACGAACCGGTGTCGCGCCACAATTCGCTCTGCCACAGATCCTCGCCCGAGCCGGCGCTCAGGTTGTGGACCTGAATCGCTTTCAGGGAACCGGTGCCAGTGAACTTCGTACTGAGGGTAATCAGGCCACCGGCGCCGTTGCCTCGAATCGCGCGCAGGTATTGCTCTTGAGACAGGAAGCGTTCCCAAAGCTGTGTACCTGTCGCGGTGGAGAACGCCCGAAGTATGCTTCCGTGCCACGCGTCTGGATCATCCCGTCCGGCGGCGACAATCTCACTGGCGCTGGCAAACCCAAGGAGGTCGACGCTCGAGGGCATCGACGCAGACCAGAGCGGAGCTCCTGTCGCACCCGAGAGTTTCCACATGGCGCCAGGGATCGGGGCTAGGTCGTGGGTTACGCCAAACACGTCACCGTTTACGTCGACGCCGACCGTGAAGCCCGCGCCTCGGTTGCGCCACTTCTCGATTCCACTTTGCCCGTCTAGCTTGAGCGCAAGCGCGTCGAGAACAGACTCCCCCTCGAGGAGAACCCCTCCGAGAATGACGTCTCCCGCAGGATCCACGACGACAGAATAGGCGCCGACGTCGGGCAGGATAACTCGCCAAAGCTCGTTGCCATACGGGGACAGTTTCACCGCGACCGTCTCGAATCTAAGCGGGACCGCAAAGAGCCCCACCGCGCGGGCGATCCCTGCTACGACGACGATATCGCCCGCCGCGTCCACAGCCAGTGCGGGGATATCAAAGAACGGTCTTCCGTCGGTGCCGGGATCGACGCGTGCCTGCCACGCCCTCACGGCGCCCGGAGCGAGCATCGACATTCCAATGAGGGTCGCGGCAAGGAGTGCAATCCCGGTCCGCCCGCACTCGGGACCGCGTGAGTCGATACCGTGCATCAACATGTCTGACTCTCCTTCCTCGGACACACCATTTCGCCGCCAAAAACGAGGCGCTGAGCCATTTTCGAAGCACCTGGCGAGAGCTTACTCGCGGCTAATCAATCACTTCCCTTGGTCCGACCCCGAGACGCCCGATTGGTCCGACGGTCCGACCCCGCCCACTCGCTAGGATGCGTTTGAGTTGCGTCGGTTTATCCTCCTACGTCCCCACGAAGCCCGCCTACCTCCCCACCGGCCTCCTTTGGGCCTCCGTCGGCCTCCTTCGGGTTCACCGAATGTTTACGGTCCGACCCCAGGAGACTTTGATCCCACCGAATCCGGGCTCGCTACAATTGCCTCCACCTGCAATCGAGCCCAAATGTAGAACCCTGCCGCGCCCATTCCGGCAACCCCCAGCCCTATTGCTTCGGGAGTTTCCATCGTTGAAAGACGCACCGTCGCGATTGCAGTTGCAGCTACGAGAATCGCCAAGGCACCAACTGCCCGACAGTTGAGGCGCGAGGCTCGGTGCCTTCGCTCCAACGAAGGAGAAGCGCCTGCGAAGCGGGAGGGCCAAGACGCGGCGAATCGATGCTCCCATAGAGCCAACAGGACGCACGAGACGGCGTATCCAAGAACCCGAACAAAGACCGCAAGGCCGGCATTGCCGGGCATCAACAGCGGTTGCCCGATCCCACCTAGTAACGCTGGAATCATCGTCAGCATCAGGACTAGCCTTGGACTCCGGATCACTGCCACGAAAATGCGAACGAGCACGTCGATCACCCAGGAGTTGGCCTACGGGAGGGGAAGGTTGTTGATCAGGAAACCAAGCCGAATAAACGCGTCGCAAACGAAGTTGAGCGTGATGTCAAGTCCCACGTTACCACCTCCCAAGGTGCGGTCGAGATCGAGAGCGGTACGCCGCAATTGCTCCAGTGACTTCAGCAGCTGCGGTGCTGCGCTAGGTTCACATCCGCTCAACCGTCTGTTGATCCGTTGTATTTGATCGCGAATCAACTCCTGTGACTCCTTTATTCTCACGGGATCCCGCCAGTCCGTAATGGCCTTCCCCGCGGTGTAGCCGCTGCATAATCCACCTAACGAAACTAAGAGGCGTGCCAACGCGGCTGGAGATTCCCCCGCAGAGTCAATCTGGTTAATCGGATCACTCTGTGCGTACCCGTAGAGATTCGCATCCTGCGCTCTGATCCGTAGTGGATCCTTTGCTGCCCACCTCCCTATCTGGCTATCAAAATCCCGTGCCCCGAAGCGGACGAGCTTCGTGGCGGGATCGTACAGGCCGCCAGCAAATCCAAACGGTTGGAATCCAGGGGCAGAGTCAGAGACAACGTTACCGAACTCGTCGTGGGCCATGGCCTGGGCGATGCTGCCGTCGGAGGTATTCACAAGTACCCGCGGGCTGCCGAGATGATCCGTGACGATTCGGTACGTCCCTCCTGCCTTCACCACGTACTCCGGTACGTTGTCCTTCTCACCGTAAACAAAGCGGCTTGCCAGTGCGCCGGAGCCATCGACTTCGGCGACGATACGCAGATCCCCGTCCCACACGAAGCCTTGCATCACCGTGCCGTTGAGTTTCTTGCCAACGCGGCGGTTCTGGCCATCGATGATGTAGTCGATGTTCGTCCCGTCCGGCAGGCTGACGTGGCGGAGGTTTCCGAGGGCGTCGTAGGAATAGGAGGTTGTCAGGGTATTGGGGTGTTGGCTGTTAGGGGGTTCAGCCTTCGTCAGCAGCTCGCCGGTCGCGGTATAGGTGTACGAGAGGGTCGACAGTCCACAATCAACCCCCAACAGACGGTCTTGCGCGTCGATGCTCACGTTGGCGATCGTGCCGCAGTGCTGGTTGAAGCCACCGTTGCGGTTGCCGTTCAGGTCGTAGTCGTAATGCGCCACCGCGCTGCCGTTCTCACTGACGTCGGTGAGGCGGCCGCTGTCGTCGTAGCCGTACGTCATGGTCTTGGTGACCCCTTGCACGGTCTCGATCTTCTCCGTGATGCGCCCGAGCTTGTCGCGCTCGTAGGTGATCTGCAGGATCGGTGTACCGTTGGCGTTGGCTGTGTAACTCTCCACTTCGCCGAACTCGTCGTAAGTATACGCGTCGTTCACCACGCCGAGCGTGGTGCCGGTGATCAAGCCGGTGGCGGTGCTGCGCGTGATGCTCTGTGCCCCGGCTTGCGTGAGCAGGCCGTCGCCGTCGTACTGAAACTCTATCGGATTTGCCGCGTTCACGCTCTGCGACGCGACCCTGAAGTCGTTGTCGTACGTCTTGCTCACGCTGCCGTTCACAGCACCGCTCCAGGTCTCGGACATCGGCAGCGGGCCGTCGTAGGTGTAAGCGACAGTCGTCGGACCCGGGCCGGCAATCTCGTCGACCTGGCCGGCGGCGTTGTAGCCGTACATAATCTGTTCGCTGTTCGGGAGACTCTGACTGCTGAGTCGTCCGCTTGTGACGTCGTAGACGAAGTCAATCATCTGTAGGTCCGGGCGCACGATCTGCACGAGCTGGCGATCGGCGTTGTAGACGTACTGCGTTGCCCTCACCGCCAGGGGCGGTGTTACTTGAGGTGGGTCGTAGAGCTCCTGCAGGTCGACTTCGGTATATTCGAAGCCGTGTGCCGTGCGCCCAGGCGGCGTGAGTGATTCGAGGTTGCCGTTACCGTCGTAGGTCATCGTCACGACCCGTAGATCCGGGAAGGTCTGCTGCAGCAGCCGTCCGGCCGGATCGTACGCGAAGCCAAACACGCGGCCCATGGCGTCGAGCAGACTACCAAGGTTTCCGTCGCCGTCATACGCGTAAGACGTGATCCGCTCGCTCGCCCCGACGCTCTGTGTCACCGATTCAAGGCGGCCCTGCCCATCGTACGTTATTGTCATCGGCGCCAAATCACCGACCTCTACCACGACCGGGCGTCCGAGCGCATCGATTGTCGTGATCACCACCCGCTCAGCGGCACTGGTCTCGGTGATGGTATGCTGCGCGGCGTCGTAAACGCGCGTGCTGGGGCGGTTGTTGACGGTCGTCGTGTCAGTCAGCGCCGTGAGGCTCAACGGATCGGCGGGATCGCTCAAAGTGGCGCTACGTTGGAAGGTCTTCACACGCGTACGACCGCCGGGAGTTGCGATGGTTTCGCTTACCGTGATCGGCGCTTGCATGCCGAAACGTGGATCGCCGCCGAGCACGGTTTCGGTGATCGTACCATCCGGGGCGGTGAAGACCCGGCTTCGATCCTTGCGTTGGTCGACTACCGACTGGGTACCGTCCGGAGCGGTAACGGTGCGGCGCTCAACCTCCGTCAGCAGCTGCTCATCGCGATACGTCGTCGCGCGCCCCATCTCCGTGGTCAACGTAACCTCATGCGTGGCCCCGTCCGGCTCGTACAGGCTCAAGCTCTTCGAGCCACCGGACGGGTCGGCGTCCTCGATCAAGCGACCAAGACCATCGTAGCTGTACGTATACACGTGGCCGCGCGGATCGGTCATGCTCGTCATCAGCCCGCCGCTCGTATACGTGAAAGTCCGCGTCTCGCCGTTTGGATTGGTGATGCTGGCGAGGTAGCCATGCGCGTCGAGGCCGACCTCAGTTTGTTGCAGATAAGGGCTGACGATGGCGGTCAGCTCGCCGGCGACGTTGCGCTCGATGGTCGTGAGGTTGCCGCTTGCATCGGTCACGCTGCTCAGGCGACCCATGCTGTCGTAGCCGAATTCGTAGCGGGTGGCACCGGTCAACGTGTCGAGCGTGCGCAGATGGCGGCCCTTGGCGTTGGACACGTCGACGCTGGCGCCATCCGCCGACGGCACCGAAAAGTTGGTCGTCTCCACCAGGGTATTCTCAGCCCTCACGACGCGAACCTTCCCGTTTGCATTGTCGGCAATGTACAAGTCCCCGCGTGGTCCAAGCGCAACGCTTAATGGCCGATCCAATCGTGCCTGCCTTCCGGGACCGCCGTCACCGCTGAAGCCGGCGGTCCCGGTTCCCGCCAAGGTGATCACCATGGAGTCCGGACGCACCTTGCGTACCCGGTTGTCATAGTCATCGGCAATATAGAAAGATCCGTCGGGGCCAACCGCAATTCCCTTGGGAAAGTTCAATAGGCTACCGAAGCCGTCGGCTGCATTCACTTCCCTTGCAAAACGCGGATAGCCGGCGACGGTCCCGATCGTGCCATCGTTGAAGACGCGACGAATGTTGAAGTGCCCGGTATCGACAATGTAGAGGCTACCATCAGGACCAACGGCGACATCCTCCGGAAAGAGCAGCTCGGCGTCAATCGCCGGGCCGCCATCGCCGAATTCGAGCGGAAAGGGAATATTGCCGCCACCGGCCACGACATTCACGTTGCCGCTGGGATCGCGGCGCAGGATCACGTGTTGAGAGCGCACGGCGACATAGATGCTACCGTCAGGAGCGACGGCGATGCCATGTGGAAACTCAGCGAAATCCTCCACCCCATTGCCAATAACGGTTTGGATGATTCCATCGGTACCGATGCGCCGGATGCGGTGGTTGTTGGTATCTGCAACGTACAGAGCGCCGTCCGACCCAAAGGCGATCGCGTGTGGCGAGAACAACCTGGCACTGGCGGCCGGCCCTCCGTCGCCGCTGAACCCAGAAACGCCCGTGCCTGCCACAACCGTCGTCGACCCGTTTGCATTGACTCTAAGGACTTGGTGGTAGGACACAGCGTAGACCGTCCCGTCGGCAGCCACGGCCACATCCCAAGGCGATTGAATTGTTGCGATCGTATCGATTTCGTCCTGATCGTCGCGAGGCTGGGCGCGATGCACGACATCGAGTTGCCATCCGCCAAGCCCCTCGGCTTGTGCGTCCCACGCCTCGGCGTGCATGAGCAATGTCTGCATCATGCTGAGCTCCTGGCGTGTGCGCGAGCCCTCGATGGCTATGCCGTTACCGTTGTAGCCGAATCGCCCGGTGCGTCTATAGATGCCGTCGTACACGTAGCCGATAGCCATGGTTACCCGTTGCCTACCCTGCAAACGACGGCCATAGGCGTCTTTACCGTCCCACGTCAGCTCGTAAACGTAATTGGATGAAGGGGGGAGACTGGCTCGCAAGCGTCGGCCCGCGACGCGTACTTCGATGTCGATACGCTTCAGGTCTGGCGGGAGGGTGGCACCGCTGATCGGAACACGGATAGCCGCTGGGCGTTCGCGCGCTCGATCGCTTTGATACTCCAGATTGTACGGTGTACCGGCAACCGCGAACCGTTCGCCCAGCGTCTGTGTCTGGCAGCTGATAATCGACCCCCCGCTGGTGCATGGAGGTTGATCGTTTTGCCACCAGCGGCTGTTGGGTGGACTCGCACCATCCGGCGGCCCGAAACCCCAGTTGGCGTCCCACGGGCTGAAGTGAGGAATCGGCACCCGCCATAAGCTCTGGCCAATGTCGTACAATGTCATCAGTCGCTGACGCTCTGCCGCGGAGACCCCGAGCGCCGCAAGCGCCGCGGAGTCGTCGGCAAGGCCGTCGCCGTTTGTATCGAGCTCCGCCAGGCCACCATTCTCGCCGACGATCTGTACCACCAGACCGCTATCCGACGGTACCCACGCTCCCGCTTCGCGGTCGTAGTAACCCGCCGGCGCGTCGATCCCAATCGGGAAGTTGAGGAAATTCTCAACGTAAGCAATCAACGGCGAGCTGAACGATACTT
>ORJL011740504.1_pt1 | contig 11218 bp, 12 predicted proteins | sample 1779941 | NCBI WGS metagenome assembly ORJL01 (sample SAMEA104232317, study PRJEB22302) | groundwater metagenome | biome: forest; feature: aquifer; material: groundwater | place: USA | collected 2011-08-07 | depth 5.8 m | reverse complement strand
GTGGGGCCGCCGACAGCCGCGCCGCTTGCCCCCCCCCGCCGCCCCGTTGAGGGCCCCGCCGGGGGAGCAAAAGCCGGTCGAGCGTGCGTGGTCCGAGTACAACCATCACTGGTCGGGATTGTTCGTGCTGCTCATGGGTGTGCTCGCGGCGGCCGAACGGCTCGGCGTCCGCGCCGCCCGGCACTGGCCGCTCCTGTTCTTCGGCCTGGCGACCTTCATGTTCATCCGCAACGATCCGCGCGCCTGGCCGCTCGGTCCCACGGGGTTCTGGGAAAGCCTCACGCTGCCCGACGTGCTGCAGCACCGCTTCTTCGTCGTCCTCATCGTGATCTTCGGCGCCTTCGAGTGGATGGTGCGAACGAACCGGCTGCCGCGGCGGCCGTGGGCGTTCGTGTTCCCGCTCCTGTGCGCCGCCGGCGGCGGCCTGCTGCTCACGCACTCGCACGCGATGTTCAACCTGAAGGACGAGTTCCTCACCGAGGTGACGCACGCGCCGCTCGGCATTCTCGGCGCGTTCGCGGGCTGGGGCCGCTGGCTCGAGCTCCGGCTGCCCGAGTCGGCGAAGACGTCCGGCTGGGTGTGGATCGCCTGTCTCGCGTCCGTCGGCGGCTTGCTGCTCGTGTATCGGGAGGGCTGACGACGCGCGATAATGCCATGGTGACTGGTCACGCGACCGCCAGCGGCACCGAACGCTACGCCGCCCGCCTCGCCACGCGCGTCTCGGCCGAGCACTTTCGCCCCCTCGACGGTGAGCTTCGCGCGTCGACGCTCGGCATCGGCACCTATCTCGGCAACGAGGACGACGCGACCGACGCCGCGTATCGCGCGTCGATCGCGCGCGCGCTCGAGCGCGGCATGAACGTCATCGACACCGCCGTGAACTATCGCCACCAGCGCAGCGAGCGCGCGGTCGGCCAGGCGCTGGCCGCCGCGCTCGAGCGCCGCGCGGTCAGTCGGGACGAGGTCATCGTCGCCACCAAAGGCGGCTTCATCCCGCTCGACGCCGCCGACCCGCGCGATCCGCGCACGTACTTCACGGAGACGTATCTGCGGACGGGCATCGTCAAGCCGGACGACGTCGTGGCCGGCTCGCACTGCATGGCGCCGAGGTACCTCGACGAGCAGGTCGAGCGCAGCCTGAAGAATCTCGGCGTCGACACGATCGACGTCTACTACGTGCACAACCCCGAGATGCAGCTCGGGGAAGTCGAGCGCCCGGAGTTCAACTCGCGGATCCGCGAGGCGTTCCAGGCGCTCGAGGCGCACGTCGCCGCCGGCCGCATCGTGCGGTACGGGACGGCGACGTGGAACGGCTACCGCCTCGATCCCGGCGACCGCGAGTACCTCTCGCTCGCCGAGATGGTGCGCGCCGCGCGCGACGCCGGCGGCCCGGAGCATCACTTCAAGGTCATCCAGCTCCCGTACAACCTGGCGGTGACGAAGACCGACGACTTCACGCAGGCGTTCACGCGCGCGAACCAGATCGTGAACGGCGAGATGGTCAGCACGCTCGAAGCCGCGCGCCGTCTGGGTCTCTACGTCATGGCGTCGGTGCCCGTGTACCAGGGGCAGCTCACGCGGAACCTGCCGCCCGTCCTCGCGGAGTTCCTGCCCGGGCTCGAGACGGACGCGCAGCGCGCGCTGCAGTTCGTGCGCTCGACGCCCGGCATCGGTACCGCGCTGGTCGGCATGAAGACGCTCGCGCACGTCGAGGAAAACGCGGCCGTCGGCCGCGAGGCTCCCGTGCCCTGGGAGCAGTTCAAGCGCATGTTCGGCGACGCATGACGCAGCAGGGCATCGCGGTCGGCGCCGACGCGCGTCGCGCGAAGGCGATCCGTCCGAGCGTCTCCGCGGTGATCTTCGATCGGAAGCGTCGCATCCTGCTGCAGCAGCGCTCGGACGGCGGGCAGTGGGGCCTGCCGGGCGGCGGCGTCGAGATCGGCGAGACCGTCACGGACGCCGTCGTGCGTGAAGTCTTCGAGGAGACCGGGCTCCACGCCGCGGTGCGGCGGATGGTCGGCGTGTACTCCGATCCCGCGTTCCAGGTCGTGCGGTATCCGGACGGCAACGTCTGGCATTACATCAACGTCTGCTTCGAGTGCACCGTCCGCGGCGGCACGCTCACGACGTGCGACGAGACGCTCGCGCTCGACTGGTTTGCGACCGGGCGGCTGCCGGCCGCGATTCTCCCGAACCACGTGGTGCGCATCCGTGACGCGCGGCGCCGGCGCGCCGCGGCCTTCGTCCGCTGAGCGCACCCGAGGAGGCTGCTCCTTGATTCGACGTATCCACCATGCCGGCATCGTGGTCGAGCGTCTCGCGTCCGCCTACGGCTTCTATCGCGACGTGCTCGGCCTGCCGCTCCTGCGCGAAGCCGAGATCGCCGACCAGGGCGTGCGTGCGGCGCTGCTCGCCGCCGGGGACAGCGAGATCGAGCTGCTCGAGCCCCTGCGTGCGGACAACGGCGTGGGGCGATTCCTCGCCAAGCGAGGCGAGGGCCTGCACCACGTGTGCTTCGACACGCCGGACATCGCGAGCGACCTGGACGATCTCGCGGGCCGCGGCGTGGACCTGCTCGATCGTGCGCCACGTGAAGGCCTCGCCGGCCGGATCGCGTTCCTGCATCCGCGCGCGTGCGACGGCGTGCTCGTCGAGCTCGCAACGCCGCCGGGCCACGACGGGAACGGGACGTCGCCGGTGCGGCTCAAGCGTCTCGTCATCGGCGCGCGCGACGTCGGCACGACGAGCGCGCGGTTTCAGGCGCTGTTCGGGTTTCCGGAGTTGGCGCTCAACTCCGGACCGCGGTCGATGCTGGCCGTCGGGCGCGGCGCGCTGCTGATCGTGCCCGACAGCGAGGTCGGCGGCATCGACGGCATGGGGGCGCTCTCGCTGGGGGCCGCCGACTTCCGCGCGCTGATGCAGCGCTTCGACGCCGCCGGGACGAAGGCGCTGCGCGGCACGGGCGAAGTCACGGTCGAGCCGCAGTCGAGCCACGGCGTCCACCTGCACATCAGCCGGTACGAGTAATCCCGCGCGGGCTTGACCGGGGTGGCCGGGGCGTGGTCCTATCCGGCCACCCAATGGATTCTGGATACAAAATCCAGCCCATGCCGCTCCGGCGTCGCCGGCTCGTCGACGATGCCACCCAAGCCTTACGTGACGCCATCTTGCGCGGCACGCTGCCCGAGGGCGCCCGGCTCCGACAGGTCGAGCTCGCCGACCGTCTGGGCATCAGCCGCACCCCCATCCGCGAGGCCCTCGGCCGGCTCCAGCACGAAGGCCTGGTCGAGCTGCTCCCGCGCAGCGGCGTGCGCGTCACCCGGTTCGACGTCGACGAAGCCGTCGAGCTCTACGAGCTGCGCGAGATGCTGGACGGGCTCGCCGCGCGCCTGGCCGCGACGCGCGCCGACGCCGCGCAGATGACGCGGCTCGAGAAGGCGCTCGCACGGATGGCGCGATGTCTCGACGGCGGCGACGCGAACCAGTGGTTCCCGGCGCACGTCGCGTTTCACGACGAGATCTTTCGCGCGGGCCGCAACGGGCGCCTGACCGCGCTCGCGTCCGTCGTGCACCTGTCGATCCGCCGCTTCCATCCGCTGCTGCTCAAGACCGAGCGCCGGCTGGAAGACGCCTTTCGCGAACACCGCGGCATCGCCGACGCCATCGCGGGCCGTGATCCAGATCGCGCCGAGCAGCTCGCGCGCGCACACATCGTGAACGCCAGGGAGATCGTGTTGAAGGTGATGAACGCCCAGGGAGAGACGCATGGCGCTGTTCAAGCTTGAGAAGAAGGCGCCGAAGGGGCCGTCCGGCCGGTGGGACGTCGTCGTCGGCGAAGACCTGTGCAAGGCGTGCGGGTTCTGCCTGAACGTCTGTCCCACCGACGTGTTCGCGTACCGCAAGGCGCCGAACAAGATCGGCTGGTTCCCGATGTTCACCGCGCACGAGGGAAACTGCATCGGCTGCATGCTCTGCTACCAGATCTGTCCCGACTTCTGCATCGACGTTGCGGTGAAGAAGGAGTTCGCGAATGCCTGAGGTACGCGCAGACGCGGGGAGTCGAGGAGCGCCACGGGTTTCCCGGGGCGCTCCGAGCGATGGGGGTATGGGGGCCATGTCGGGGCCCCCATCTGTATTGGTCGCCCCCTGGGCGGAGTGGGCGAAGCGCGCGACGCGCGGCAAGCGGCTGCTCGAAGCCGGCACGTACGCGATGACCGAGGGCGCGATCGCCGGCGGCTGCCGGTGCTTTGCGGGTTATCCGATCACGCCGGCGACCGACATCGCGGAGTACATGTCGAAGCGGCTGCCGCAGGTGGACGGCTACTACCTGCAGGCCGAAGACGAGCTGGCCGGCATGCACATGTGCGCCGGCGCCTCGCTCGGCGGTCTGAAAGCGATGACCGCGACGTCCGGACCCGGCTACACGCTCATGCACGACGCGTACGGCTGGTCCGTGACGAACGAGATTCCCCTCGTCGTCGTGGACGCGATGCGCGTCGGGCCGATCAGCGGCATCACCGGCGCGCCGGGGCAAGGCGAGTTCTACGTGGCGCGATATTGCTCGCACGGCGGCAACTTCGAGACGATCGTGCTGTCGCCGTCGTCGGTGCAGGAGGCGTTCTGGCTCACGATCGACGCGTTCAACCTCGCCGAGCGGTTCCGCACGCCGGTGACGATCCTCACCGACCAGGTCATCTCCGACATGTGGGAGGACCTCTTCATTCCCGAGGACTACGACGCGCTCGACTTCGTCGTTCCGCGCCGCCACAACCTGACGATGCCGTTCCATCCGACGAACTCCGCGGAGCTCGACGTGGCGCCGAACATCATCGGGCGCGGCACCGGCGTCTGCGTCAGTGCGTACACGCACACCGAAGAGGGCTACGACATCGAGGACATGGAGGCGCACTGGGCGCAGACGTACCGCCTGGTGAACAAGATCCGCCACCATCGCGACGAGCTCACGCGCTACGAGACGGTCGGCGTCGAGGACGCCGAGGTCATCGCCGTCGCGTACGGCGCGAACGCGCGGACCGTGAAGACGGGTGTGCTGGAAGCGCGGCGCCGCGGCGTGCGCGCCGGGTTCATCCGGCTCATCACGCTCTGGCCGTTCCTCGACGAGCTGTTCGAGCGCGACGTGCCGTACGTCGTGTGCGAGCTCAACTACGACGGCCAGCTCGTGCGCGAGGTCTCATGCGCCGCGGCCGACAAGCGCAAGGTGCACTTCATGGGCAAGGCCGCCGAGCTCCACACGGTCACGGAAGTGGCCGCCGGTCTCGAAGGCGTCGCGCGCAGCGGCGCGGTGCCCAAGCTGCCCTACATCTGGACGGAGGTTCGCTGATGAACAAGCTCGCGAAAAAGTACCTGCGCCCGAGCCAGATCCCGACGAAGGCATGCCACGGCTGCGGGATCGGGATGATCGAGAACTGGCTGCTGCAGGCCATCGACGAGCTGTCGCTCAAGCAGGAGGACGTCGTCTTCGGCACCGGCATCGGCTGCGTCGGTCGCCAGACGTTCGCCACGTGGGGCGGCGACAACTTCGGCGCGACGCACGGGCGCGCGCTGGCCGTCGCGACCGGGCTCAAGATCGCGCAGCCCGAGCGTACGATCGTCTGCGTCGTCGGCGACGGCGACGCGGCGGCCATCGGCACGTCGCACCTCGTGCACGCCGCGCGGCGGAACCTCGGCGTCGTCGGGATCTGCGAAGACAACATGGGCTACGAGTCGACGGGCGGGCAGTTCTCGCCGACGACGCCGGCGGGCTACGTCATGAACTCGAGCCCGTACGGCATGGTCGAGCCGGACTTCGATCCGTGCGACATCGTCATCGCCGCCGGCGCCACGTTCGTGGCGGAGACGACGGCCACGCAGTGGCACCAGACCGTCAAGATCGTGAAGAAGGCGCTCGCCAACGACGGCTTCTCGTTCATCCACATCCGCTTCCCGTGCAACGAGAACTTCGGCGCGTACGCGCTCGGCACGCGCGACACGCTGAAGAACCTCGAGTGGATCTACGAGCACACGCAGGGCCGCAAGGCCGACGGCACGGATACCGACTTCACGTGGGAGACGGGCATCCGCCACGACAAGTCGAACACCCGGCCGGAGTTTTCGAAGATCCTGCGCGATCTGAACACGCGCGTGCGTGCCGGACGGCAATGACAGAGATCGAGGAGCGTCACGGCTTCGCCGGGGCGCTCCGAGCGTCTGGGGGGGTGGGGGGCCATGTCGGGGCCCCCCACGAGGTCAAATCACGCACCGAGATCCTGATCTCCGGCTTCGGCGGGCAGGGCGTCGTGCGCATGGGGCAGATCCTCGGCATGTGCGCGATCAAGCAGGGCCATCGCGTGACGATGCTGAAGAGCCACGGCACCGAGACGCGCGGCGGCTACGTCCGGGCGCAGCTGGTGATCTCGCCGGACTACGTCGACAGCCCGGTGGTCGAGAACGCCGACGTGTTCGTGGCGTTCTCCGCGCCGGCGTACAAGAAGTTCTTCGACCTCTGCCGCGGTCACGTGCTGTACGACCCGGAGATGGTCGAGCAGATCCGCCCGGACGCGCCGGAGCGGCACGTCGCCGTCCCGGCGACGCAGCTCGCGAAGGAGCGGTTCAACAACGTGCTCTTCGCGAACATGATCATGCTCGGCGCGCTCACGCGCCTGGCCGGGCTCGACTACGCCGCGATGAAGGCCGCGATGGTCGAGGTCATCCCGCGCTTCCACGAGCAGAATCTCGCCGCGATGGAGGCGGGGTACACGCTGCCCGAGGTCGTCGCCCGGTCGTGAGCGGCGTCGCGGTTCCCCCGCGGCCCTGGCATCGCCACTGGCCGGCGCACGTGCCGCGATCGGTCGACTACCCGCGCGTCCCTGCCTGGTGGCTGCTGGAGCGCGCGGCGACGCAGTTCCCCGGTCGGGTTGCCATCCGTGATCTCGATCACGAGACGCTCGACGAGCGCCGCGCGCTGACGTACGGCGCGCTCTTCCGCGCGGCGCAAGGCGTGGCGGCCGGATTCGGTCAGCGCGCTCTCGAGCCCGGCGCACGCATCGGGCTGTGCCTGCCGAACGGTTCCGATCTCGTGATCGGCTACTACGCGACGTGGCTGGCCGGCGGTGTGGCGGTGCCCGCCAATCCGCAGGCGCGCGAAGCCGAGCTCGCGGACCACGCGGCCGACGCCGGCGTCTCGCTGATGGTCGGCGCCCGTGGCGGTCGCGCCGAGACGGTTGCCGAGAAGGTCGGACTGCCGTTCATCGATCTCGACGCGTTCCGTGCGATGCAGACGCTGCCGCCGCGCGCCGCGGCGCCCTGCGCGCCCGATGAAGACGTCGCGGTGCTGCTGTACACGGGCGGCACGACGGGGCTGCCGAAGGGCGCGATGCTGACGCATCGGAACATCGTCGCGAACACGATCCAGTTCGCGGGATGGTACGACTTCGCGCCGGGCGACGAGATCTCCGTGGGCGCGATCCCGATGTACCACTCGGGTGGCATGTCGGGCGTGATGAACGTGCCGCTCTCGGCGGGCGCGACGATCCTGGCGTTCGCGAAATTCAGCGCACCGGCCGTCGCGCGCGCGGTCACGCAGTACCGCGCGACGCGGCTGTTCGGCGTGCCGACGATGTTCATCGCGCTCCTGAACGACGCGGACGCGCGGCGCGGCGACTATTCGTGTCTGCGCGCCTGTCGCACCAATGCCGCGGCGCTGCCGCCGGCGGTGAAGGCGGCGTTCGACGAGCTCGTCGGACGCGAGGTGCTCGTCGAGGGGTATGGGCTCACGGAGACGAGCCCGCTGACGCACGCGAATCCGGTCGGTCGCGCCAAGGCCGGCTCGATCGGCATCCCGCTGCCGGACACCGACGCGCGCATCGTGGATCTCGACACCGGCGCCGAAGTCGCGCCGGGCGCGAGCGGCGAGCTGCAGATCCGCGGGCCACAAGTCATGCGCGCGTACTGGAACCGTCCGGACGACACGGCGCGCGCCATCCGCGACGGCTGGTTCGCGACGGGCGACGTCGCGCAGATGGACGACGACGGCTACTTCGCGATCGTCGACCGCAAGAAGGACGTCATCAACACCGCCGGGTTCAAGGTGTGGCCGCGCGAGGTCGAGGAGACGCTCTACGCGCATCCGGCCGTGCGGCTCACCGCGGTGGTCGGCGTTCCGGACGACTACCGCGGCGAGGCGGTGAAGGCGTACGTCGTGCTGAAGGACAGCGCGAACGGCACGACAGCGGACGACCTGATCGGGTTCTGCCACGAGCGGCTGACGGCGTACAAGGCGCCGCGCATCGTCGAGTTCCGGACGGAGCTGCCGCTGACGGACACCGGCAAGCTGCTGCGCCGGGCGCTGCGTGCCGACGCGCCCGCGGCCGGCTGAATCACGGAGGACGGCGATGGACATGACGGGGCTCGGTCGCACGGCGGCGAACGCGAGCGCGCTGACGCCGATCACCTTCCTGCCGCGCGCGGCGACCGTGTATCCCGATCGCACGGCGATCGTCTACGGCGATCAACGGATCTCGTATCGCGAGTTCGACGCGTGCACGCGGCGGCTCGCGTCGGCGCTGGCCGCGCGAGGGGTCGGCTCCGGCGACACGGTCGCCGTGATGCTGCCGAACATCCCGCCGATGCTCGACGTGCACTTCGGTGTCCCGATGCTCGGCGCGGTGCTGAACACGATCAACACGCGGCTCGACGCGCGGACGATCGCCTACATCCTGGGCCACGGCGAAGCGAAGGTGTTCATCGTCGACCGCGCGTTCGCGGCGACGGCCCGGGCGGCGCTCGCGCAGCTCGACAAACAGCCGCTGGTGATCGACGTGGCCGATCCGCTATTCGACGGACCGCGCGAGGCGATCGGCGAGCTCGAATACGACGCGTTCGTCGCGGGCGGCGCGGCGGATTTCGTGCCGCCGCCGATCGCGGACGAGTGGCAGCCGATGGCGCTCTGCTACACGTCGGGCACGACCGGCAACCCGAAGGGTGTCGTCGCGCATCACCGCGGGACGTGGATGATGGCGATGGGCGAGATCGTCGCGTGGGGCATGCCGCAGGGGGCGGTGTATCTCTGGACGCTGCCGATGTTCCACGCGAACGGCTGGGGCTTCCCGTGGGCCGTCGCCGCGCTGGGCGGCACGCACGTGTGCCTGCGCCAGGTCGAGCCCGCGCAGGTCTTCCGGCTGATCACCGAGCATCGCGTCACGAACATGTGCGGCGCGCCGACGGTGCTCAGCATGCTGCTCAACGCGCCGGCCGAGGCGCGCCGGCACTTCGATCACGTCGTCGATCTGCTGACTGGCGGCGCGGCGCCGCCGGCGAAGATCATCCGTGCGATGAACGAGCTCGGGTTCCGCGTGCTGCACATCTACGGGCTCACCGAGGTGCTCGGGCCGTCGACGTTGTCGCCGTGGCAGGACGCGTGGGCGGCGCTGTCGCCGGACGAGCAGGCGATGAAGCAGTCGCGGCGGGGCGTGCCGTACCAGGTGGTCGACGGGCAGATGGTCGCGGATCCGAAGACGCTGGAGCCGGTGCCAGCCGACGGCGCGACGTACGGCGAGATCATGCTGCGCGGCAATACGGTGATGCTCGGCTATCTGAAAGACAAAGCGTCGACGGACGCGGCGTTCGCGGGCGGCTGGTTCCATTCCGGCGATCTCGCCGTGCAGCATCCCGACGGCTACGTGGAGATCAAGGACCGCTCGAAGGACATCATCATCTCGGGTGGCGAGAACATCTCGAGCCTCTCGGTGGAGGCGGCGCTCGTGCGACATCCATCGGTCGCGCTCGCCGCGGTCGTCGCGCGTCCCGACGAGAAATGGGGCGAGACGCCGTGCGCGTTCGTGGAGCTGCGTCCGGGCGCGTCGGCGACGGCGGAGGAGCTGATCGCCTTCGCGCGCGAGAACCTGCCGCACTTCGCGGTGCCGCGCACGGTGATCTTCGGGCCCCTGCCCACGACGGCGACGGGCAAGATCCAGAAGTTCGAGCTGCGTCAGCGCGCCCGCACTCTGTGACGGTCTTTCCTGGAATCGTCCCGGGTCTGAAGGGCGAGCGCCGCGCGCTGGTGACGCCGGACAAGGCGACCACGCACGCCGGTGGGTCAGGCGTGCTGATGGCGATCTGGATGATTCTGGAAATGGAGCTGGCGGCGCAGGACTCGACGCAGCCGTTCCTGCCGGACGGCCACACGACGGTCGGCTACGAGATCTGCGTGAAGCACCGCCGGCCGACGCCGGTGGGCGAGTGGTTCACGGTCACGACGGAGCTCGTCGAGGTCGACGGACCGAAGCTGTTCTTCCGCGTCGAGGCGCGCAGCGCGCGTGAGGTGATCGGCGAGGGGACGCTGCGCCGGACGATCGTGCGCCTCGGGCGGCTGGATTGACGATCGGCGCGAGTGTTCGCCGAGGGTGGAATCGAAAGAGCGGAGGACGATATGACGAGCACCTGGCGACGAGGAATCATTCTGACCGCGGCGGTCCTGCTCGTCCTCGGAGCGGGAGTCGTCGATCGTGCGCGCGCCGACGGCGGCGGCGGCGACGACTCGCCTCAGACGCGCTCGGCGCCGAACGATCCCGACTACACGACCGGCGTCCGGGCAATCAAGGAGCGCCGGTTCACCGAAGCGATTCTGCTGCTGCGGCGCGTGGTCGACCGTGACGTCCGCAACGCCGACGCCTTCAACTGGCTCGCGTACGCGACCCGGAGCAGCGGCGATGCCGCGGGCTCTCTGCCGATCTACGAGAAGGCGCTGGCGATCGATCCCAAGCATCGGGGCGCCCACGAGTACGTCGGCGAGGCCTACCTGACGCTGGGCAACGTCGCCAAGGCGAGGGAGCATCTCGCGCGTCTCGCCAAGCTGTGCTTCCTGCCGTGCTCCGAGTACCGCGATCTGAAGAACGCGGTGGAGGAATACGAGAAGACGGGGAAGTCGTCGGCTCGCTGATCAGCCCGTCACGAATCCGAAGAGCCGCGGCACAAACAGGACGAGCGCCGGGACGTACGTGATCAGCAGGAGGACCACGAGCAGCGGCAGCACGAACGGTACCGTCCCTCGGACGACCTGCGCGAACGGAATCCCGCCGACCCGCGACACCGCGTAGAGGGCCATGCCGAACGGCGGGGTCAGGAGACCGATCATCAAGTTCACGCTCATGACGACGCCGAAGTGCACCGGGTCGATGCCGACCGCCTTGACGATCGGCACGAGGATGGGCGTGAGGATCAC
>ORJL010022876.1_pt1 | contig 11218 bp, 9 predicted proteins | sample 1779941 | NCBI WGS metagenome assembly ORJL01 (sample SAMEA104232317, study PRJEB22302) | groundwater metagenome | biome: forest; feature: aquifer; material: groundwater | place: USA | collected 2011-08-07 | depth 5.8 m | reverse complement strand
GTTTAAAATCTTTGTCCATTAGGGTATCCCAATTTGTTGTCTTTTCGAACCAAAATCATGTTAAAAACATATAATTACGATATAAGTTTCGCATTATAAGGACATGTTTCCATAAGGTCAATAGAAAATTTAAAAAACCCGTACCACCCGGCCATTTAGTATTTATTACATAATTTAGTGATAATAAACTATCGTACAAAGGATGTTATTATTGGAAATTTCCATATCAAAACAAGATTAATCAGATTTGCAAACAAAGTGTTGTGCAAATTGTAAAAAATGTTTCATATATGAAATACAGACACGACAAATCGTCGCTTGCATGCAATCATTGCAATACAGAGGTAATGCTATATAACTTGTTGATGTATAAGCGTTAACGTGGTTTTTGTTGCCTGTTTATACAATTAGGAATAACATTTGTGCGTTATTAGCCACAGTCGTTGAGACTGTTTTTGCGGGAGATTGCATTGGATTTAACTATAATCTCCCATTGCAAGGAACATTGAAAATAAAATTTTCTTGACATTTCAACCTTCGTAAATACAATATGCGAACCGAGGTCTATTTGTTTATTATTATGTTTAATTGCAGAATAAACAGATTATTAAGCATGAGGAGGAGAAAGGAGGCAGGTTACAATAGCTAATTATGTAGGAGGCTGATTTGTTAGCTTTTTTAAGTTGGGGTCTATAGTTTAATTTATTTTTAAGAATGGGAGGAAGAAAATGAAAAAAGCTTTGTGGAAGACTTGTGTTGGTGGTTTTGCGACTACCGTCTTCTGCGTTGCGACTTGTGCCCAGTCTTTTGCGGCAGATGCCAAGTCGATAGAAGAGATGGAAAAAGAACTGAATGCGCTGAAATCGTCAGTTTCAAACCTGACGGAACAGATCGAGTCAGTAAAAAACGAAAAGACAGTTGCATCTGTCTCTTCTGACACGAAAGAAGATGTAGAGGCATTAAAAAACGAAGTAACTACGTTGAAAGAAGAGATGAGGACTGCTGCACAGGCTGAACAAGCGCTGAAGGCAGAAGACATCACCGGCAACGTTTATTCAGAATTTGCCAAGAAGGTAAAGTTGGGCGGACAAATCAGAACTAGGGCTGAATATGCAAATGGTTTTTATCAAACGCCTACAAGCAATGCCACTCTGGGCGGCGCAACAAGGTCGCCTAACCAAGCGGCTGTGCCTCGTGCTTCAGAAGGAACAGACGACGATTATGTGTTAAACCAGACAAGAATCTGGGCAGATGCAGATGTTAACGAACACTTGCGGGTGTTCATTCAGCTCCAGGATGCCAGGGTGTTTGGTGCAGAAGGCAGCACGATCGGTTCTGCAATGCCAGGTTCAGAAAACAGCGTTTTGGATATCCATCAGGGGTACTTTGATATCAAGAAGCTTTTTGACCTCCCGCTCACGGTGAGGGTTGGTCGTCAGGAAATCGTATGGGGTGATCACCGCGTTATAGGTAACTTCGTGTGGTCGAACTACGGTCGCGTATTTGACGGCGGCAGGTTCCTGTGGGATACAGATTCAATCCACGCAGAAGTTATTGCCAGCAAAGTTGACGAAGACGGCTACTATGGCAACGATGGCAGCGGCAATTCAGACGAGAATATGTATGCAGCACAGCTAGCATTTAAAAAGCTCGTACCGGGAGCATTGTTAGAGCTTATGTACATCCAGAAAAACGATCAGGATGATACTACTAACAGCGCCGTTACGAATGGCTATGCCGCAGCCGGAGACGGGTCCGGTGTTGTTATCCATGATATTGGCGCCAGGATAGATGGAAAGTTGCCAAATCTGGAAGCGATTGATTACACATTGGAAGCTCATGGCCAGGTTGGTGGTTACGGTAGTCAGGATCAGAAGGCATGGGCATTCGCTGGTAGGACAGGCTACACATGCAAAGAGGTTGCCTGGACGCCACGTTTTGGTGTTGAGTATGATTTTGCATCAGGCGATGATGACCAAACAGATAGTGATCACGAGACATTTGACAACCTTTATCCCACAAACCACTGGCAGGGCAACTATGGTTTTGTTGATTTGTTATCATGGCAGAACGTGCACGACTTCAGGGGTAACATAAAGGTTGTACCGACCAGCAAAATGACGGTGCAGGTTGATTATCATTATTATCTGTTAGATGAGGAAGAAGACGGCTGGTATCTTGCAAATGGCACCCTTGCTACCGCACGTCCAGCGGGTGGCTTTACCTCAAACGACGACAACCTGGCGCAGGAAGTTGATTTGACCGTTAGCTACGATTTGTACAAGAATGTAAAGATTCTGGCTGGATATTCCTGGTTTGGTGCTGAAGACTGGATCGAGGATAACATTGGTGAAATTGATACCAGTTGGGGTTATTTACAAACCACAGTTACATTCTAATAGTATAGTGGTTGCTTTATTGAGATTTACAAATGGGTGTTGCTTTATGCAACACCCATTTTTTTTGGTGAATATAACGTGACAACCCATAGAAAAAAAGACCCACATGGCCGATATCACCCGAACTTTGAAGAGTTTAAGCTGTTGGCTGCAAAAGGGAATATTGTTCCTGTTTATCGGCAGTTGATTTCAGATACGCTCACCCCTGTCTCTGCATTTCAGAAAATTTCTGACGTTGAGTACGCCTTTTTACTTGAAAGCGCGGCCGGCGGCGAAAAGATATCCCGATACTCAATCTTAGGCATTAATCCTTTTTTGGAATTCACCTCTTTTGGTACTCGTATTGAAATAAAGCGTGGCGCAAACAAAACAGAAGTAATTCATGCGAAAGACCCTTTAGAGGTATTGCGCAAGGAGATGGACGCATTTGATCCCGTAATAGTAAATGATTTACCTAAGTTTTTCTTCAGTGTTGTTGGTTATATTGGATACGACACGGTACGTCACTATGAACGACTACCCAATATCCCAAAAGACGATTTGTCGCTTCCGGACATACAGATGATGTTTTATAACACGGTGATCATATTTGATCACCTGACGAAAACCATGAAGGTTGTTTACGCTGCGCAAGTTGATAATGATGGCTTGGAAAATGTATATAACGAGGCCATTCGCAAAATAGACATTGTTATAGGCAAATTGCGCACGCCTGTAATGTCATTAAGTGATGATATTACATCAAGCGGAGAAGTCACTATTCCCTTTTCATCAAACTTTGAAAAGGCTGATTTTCTTCAGGCAGTAGACCATTGTAAGGAATATATTCGCGCAGGTGATATTTTTCAGGTAGTAATCTCTCAGAGGCTAAAGACCAGGACGCAGGCAGACCCGTTCAGCATTTATCGAATCTTGAGGTCAATTAACCCTTCTCCCTACATGTTTTATCTAAAGATGGGGGAACTGAAGCTTATAGGGGCTTCTCCCGAAGTTATGGTAAAGGTAGACGGAAAAAAGATTACCGTGAGACCAATTGCCGGTACGAGGAAAAGGGGGCGAGACGATTCTGAAGATATCCTGTTTGAGCAGGAATTGATTGCAGACCCAAAAGAGCGCGCAGAGCACATTATGCTGCTGGATTTGGGAAGAAACGACGTCGGCAGGGTCTCTCGCTACGGGAGCGTGCATATTGATGAAAAGATGGTGATTGAAAGATATTCGCACGTGATGCATATCACTTCAAGTGTTTGTGGAGAATTACAAGATGGGAAATCTGCCTTTGATTCGTTGAAGGCGTGCCTGCCAGCCGGCACCCTGTCCGGCGCTCCTAAAATAAGGGCAATGGAAATCATAGATGAAATAGAAAAAACCAAGCGGGGCCCTTATGGGGGCGCTGTTGGATATTTTGATTTTTTTGGAAATATGAACACGTGCATTACTATTCGAACGATTATACTAAAGGGCCATGACGCCTATATTCAAGCTGGCGCAGGGATCGTAGCGGATTCCGTTCCGGAGCGGGAATACGAAGAAACCCTCAATAAGGCCAAAGGGTTACTGAAGGCGATAGAACTAGCGGAAAATTTACAAACAGCGGACGATAAAAAATGAGTGCTGCCAGAATTTTACAGATTATAGGAATTATTGTGGTGTTAGAAGCCCTTTATTTTGGCATTGTAAAAGACTCCATGAAGATGGAGGTGCTTTTCCTGTTTATTGGCGGTATGATTTTTTATGTAGGCCGTATTTTTGAGAGAAGAAAGAAGTGAAAGACCCTGGTTTTCAGTAGCGACATCAAATCCTCTTGATGACTAACCGTGGTGTTTTTCCTCGATAATCTCCGCAGTAAAGATATAGACTTCCACATCGCCGTACTTCCATGAATCGCTGGGCAAACCAGCCTTGCCAGAACAACAATGCGACAGAAATTCTTCCTTGCTCCACCCGGTTTCCGTAGCAACCTGCGGCAAGAAACACCCGGTCTGAAATCCCCTTTTTATAAATATACCATGCTTGCCGAGTTCGAAATCCAGTGGATTTTGAATGTGTATTAACGGGGATAAGACGGATATCTCAATTTCGAGATTGTTCAGTTCTAAAGGTTTTAAGCGGTTGAATTCGAATCGGGGGTCTTCTGTTGCCGATGAAATGGCGGTTTCTGAAACAACCTGATAAAGCGGCGCGTCAGAGACAAAACGACCAATACAGCCACGAAGTTGTCCTTGAGTTTTTAGTGTGACGAACGCGCCTTGCAGTCCCTGCAGGTCTGGATGCTCGCTGGCAACGTGTGGGATTGATTGTCCCTTAACGGCGGCTTCGACGCTTTTCCTGGCAATATTTAAAAGATTTTTTTTCGCCTGTTCGTCCAAGTGAATAAAGGCCTCGATAATACAAAATCAAACAAGCTGATTACTGAAAGAACCGGAAGCTAGGTTTTTTCTCCCTCGTGGAATACGTCTGCGGAGAAAACATAAAATTCCATGCCTTCCTCCTTCCATGCGCCAGGGGAAAGCCCAGCCTTTCGACAAAGCTGACAGAGGGTTTCAGTCCTGTCCCATCCTTGCTCAGTGGCTACCTGAGGTAGAAACACTGCGCTAGCAGGACCTTTACGGATTACAATACCTTCTTCGCCTACGACAAACTCGTTCGGTCCGTTTATCTTCTTCGTCTGGCTCAAAACTGAAATCTCTATAGTAATATCGGAAACTTCTTTGGCCTCCACAGGACTAAATCGGTGGTCATTGGCTGATGAGTTGATTGTGTTTTCAATTACGGCCTGCAAAAGGGGAGTTCTTGGCGTTATATAACCAATACAACCGCGCAGTTCGCCGTGCTTTTTTAAAGTTACAAACACCCCGTATTTGTCAGTTAGTCGCGGGGTAAGCGCATGTTCGGCCTGGTTGAATTTTGGAGGAGCGCCTGTCTTTGTGTATGCTTCCAGAGTATTTCTCGCCAGTGACAGCAACACCATCTTTTCTTTGCTGCTTAAACCGAAAGACGGGTTGTTGTCCGGTGTATCATCTTTTGGTATGTACTGTCCCGATTTTGACTCCAAAGTTTTCGTGAATATAATGGATGCATAGCTTACCGATGATGAAAAATCATTTAATTGGCGGCCCGATGTGTCATAGTTTAAAATTTCACCCTGAACGTCGCCTGGTAGTATTTTAAGGAGAACGGCCATCGGGAAAATACCGCATGCAGTAATACCCGTGTACTGCCTGTACATGCGTAGTCCTTCAAAATCTTTAGACAAAATCTTTTCAAATAAACCGTAGTCGTACTTGCGGATGTTTTTTTCCACATCATTTTTAAAGGGAAAATAGCCATAGTTTGCACCGTAATGAGTAAAGTCTGAACTTACCACGATAAGTGTTTTATCGGTAATTAAAGGTTTTATAGCATTTGCAATCTGATCGAAATCGTCTTGTATTAAAAAACAAACCATAAGGGGTATCAGTTTGAAATTACTAACTGACATTTGCAAGAAGGGAAGCTGCGTTTCTAAAGAATGCTCCTCCTTGAATGCGCCCTCATAAATCCCGAAAAGTTTGGATGCTTTAAGTAATTGATTGCATGCGTCCTGATCTACATCAATAAGACCCAAAGGCGTTTTGAATTGCTTTGCATTTAATATGGAAACGCCTCTAATCCGTTTAGGACCGACATTATGTTTAAAGGCAAGAATAATAACTCTGTCGAATTCATAATCCTTAATTGCTTTGTATCCATAAGCCGCCACCTGTCCGGAATACTGATACCCCGCATGTGGCGAGATAATAGCCAGAGGTCTCCCTTTTTGCGCTTGCGTTGGAACATTATTAAAAAAGGTATTAATCTGGTCTTTCAGGGCGGTTTCGTTGCCGGGATAGAAGCGCCCTGCCACTTGCGGTTCCCATACCTGCTGGGAATCTACTTCGGCAAACAGCAAGGATGAAGTTGTTATGATAATTACGAGAGAAATTAATGAGCATAAATATTTCATGATATTTCCCTTATTTAAATAGTTTTATGAGAACAAAGCTTCCAACAAGCAGCACCACAAAAGTTATGGTGATGATGTTAAAGTACTTATCAATAAAGTTCTTTATTTTCGGGCCGAACAGATAAACAAGCCCCGCCACAACAAAAAACCTTCCAGACCGGCTAACAGCCGAGGCGATGATAAATGTCCATAGGTTAATATTGCACACCCCTGCCGCTATGGTAAAGACCTTGTAAGGAATAGGGGTAAAGCCTGCTATGGCCACGGCAGCAAAGGCGTTGGCATTGTACCTATCTTTGACGTAGTTAAATTTATCCGTTACACCGTAAAGATTAAGAATCGGCAGTCCTATATGCTCAAAAAACTGGTATCCGATAAAATACCCAAAACAGCCGCCCAGGATGGACCCCACCGAGCAGATAGCCGCATATTTAAAAGATTTTTTTGGCAGTGAGAACGCAAGCGCCATCAGGAGCACGTCGGGTGGGATTGGAAAGAATGAGGACTCGCAAAACGCCAGAGCGAAAAGAGCTATGGAGCCATAAGGCGTGTGCGCCCAGTGTAACGTCCAGTCGTAAAGTCTTCTGTGTATGCCTGCCTTCTTCATGGTAATGGGCGGCAATTCTACTTGTTCTGAATGATTCATGTATGCTCCTACCGTAAAACTAAACAGAGATGATTTCTATATTTCTTCTGAGTAATATCGTAGCACAAACTCCATTTCCCGTCACTAATTTTTTGTTGCGGTAAATTTTCCCCACGCCACAGGAAGGACTTTTGCTTTTCAGATATGCTTTTTTAATGTTGAAAAGCGTAACCAGCTTTTCAGCTTCGGCAGCGCCTTTGACAAATTGGGCTGTAACGTCAGTATCGTTTTCGCTAATCACCTTCGACCTTCCGTCCAACACATCATTCCCATCACCTTCGGTAATCCATGCGCGTTTTCGCGGCGTAGGTAATCCACCAAGCTGTTCCGGACAAAAAGGAATAGAGTGAACGTCCTTTAAAGAAGAGATGAGAGGTTTGTGTAACTTTGATTGCCCGTTATAGCGACAATTCATACCCAAAAGACATGCGCTGACTAAAATCATGTGGTAAAAAGGAGTTTAAATAAGGAAGGTTGTTCCCGTTAGCTTTGCGAGAAATTTCAACATACTATCAGGCAAAAGTCAAGGGAAATCTAACTCCTGCGAAAGAGTTTTGATTTGACAATAAGATGCTTTTCGCTATAATAATAAGGCTTTATATGGGATACATGACATGGTTTACTTTTAGGGGAATAAGCACTTGCGCAGTGATAAAATTACGAAGGGACTTGAGCGCGTGCCGGCCAGGGCGCTCTTGTATGCTACCGGCCTTAGCAGGGAAGATTTAGGCAAACCGTTTATTGGGATTGCAAGCAGTTTTACAGACCTCATTCCGGGCCATGTCCACATGCGGTCGCTGGAAAGAGCGATCGAAAAGGGAATTCATGCGGGCGGTGGAATCAGCTTTATCTTTGGTGTTCCTGGTATTTGCGATGGAATTGCCATGGGGCACGAAGGGATGCATTATTCGCTTGCATCGAGAGACCTTATCGCAGATATTATAGAGTGCGTGGTGAGCGCACACTGTCTGGATGGTCTGGTAATGCTGACAAACTGTGATAAGATTACTCCGGGCATGCTGATGGGAACCGCCAGGTTGGATATTCCAGGAATCGTAGTAACCGCAGGGCCTATGATCTCCGGACGGTCTGGGAAACAAAAGTTGTCGCTAGTAAAAGACACCTTTGAGGCAGTGGGAAGAAGGCGCAAGGGAGAGATCACGGATGAGCAGTTGTCTTGTCTTGAGATGGAAGCGTGTCCGGGGCCAGGTTCATGCCAGGGGCTTTATACTGCCAATACTATGGCGTGTGTTTCCGAGGCGCTGGGAATGTCTTTGCCGCGCTGCGCTGCATCTCTGGCAATTTCTGCTGAAAAGGAACGGATCGCATATAAGAGCGGACAGCAGATTGTGGAATTAGTCAGAAAAGGTGTTACCGCAAGAAAGATTATGACGCGAAAGGCCTTTGAGAACGCTATTATGGTGGATATGGCGCTTGGAGGTTCTACAAACTCCTGTTTGCACATCCCAGCCATTGCTAAAGAAGCGGGGGTTGAAGTTGATTTAAAATTGTGTGACGATATTAGCAAAAGAACTCCGCACATAACAAGTTTGCAACCGGGCGGAGAATATCTTTTAGAGGATTTATACTATGCAGGCGGTATTCCCGCTGTTATGAAGCGTTTGTATGACGACTTGCACGATGGCTTGTCAGTAAGCGGTTTGAGCATCAAAGAAATAGCAAAGGCGGCAGAGATTCATGACGGAGAAATCATCCGGTCGAAAGAAAAGGCGTATCACAAAGAAGGCGGTATTGCCGTTTTGTATGGAAGCCTCTCGCCCAATGGCTCCGTGATCAAACAGAGCGCGGTATCCGAGAAGATGATGAGGTTCAGGGGCAAGGCGAAGGTATTTAATAGTGAAGAAACAGCCATGACGGCTATTATGAATGCGCAGATCAAAGAAGGTATGGTTGTAGTGATACGGTACGAGGGGCCAAAAGGTGGTCCAGGGATGAGGGAAATGCTGGCGCCGACGGCGGCGCTTGTTGGAATGGGTTTGGGGGAATCGGTGGCGTTGGTTACCGACGGACGTTTTTCAGGCGGAACCCAGGGACCTTGCATTGGACACGTGTCCCCCGAAGCTATGATTGGCGGACCGATTGCGCTGGTCGAGGATGGCGACGAAATAACTATAGATATACCCAATCGGAAATTAGATATAAATATTGCGGAAGAATTGCTCGCAAAGCGTAAGGCGGAATGGACGCCTCCTAAACCGAAAACGACGCGGGGCTTGCTCGCCCGTTATGCAAAGTGTGTAACGTCTGCAGATAAAGGCGCGGTATTGGAAGCTGAATAGAAAAGGTTTTGCGGAGGTGTTTTGTGCCATGGATCTTCTGCGGCAGGATTGCTACCCGGTGGTGTAATGGTAACACTAGAGATTTTGGTTCTCTCATTGGAGGTTCGAGTCCTCCCCGGGTAGCCATTATATTTTATGGGTAGAGAGGTATATTTTATTCCTGTGTTTTTTTGAATTTTATGTATGAATGATGGGACAGGCAACAGCGCTCATTCTTGCTGCGGGAAAAGGAACTCGTATGCGGTCGGCAAAACCCAAGGTACTCCACGAGGTGTGCGGAATAACACTTTTGGAGTGCGTGGTTGAGGCTGTTCAAAACGCAGGCATTTCGCAAATAATTGTAATTGTAGGTGACAAGAAAGAGGAGGTAAAAGAGCGCCTTAGGGGGCTGTCTGTAGAAATTGTAGAGCAGCCCGATCAACTGGGAACTGCACATGCTGTTCTGTCTGCCAGGCATTTACTTGCGGATATTACAGACGTTGTTGTGGTTTTAAATGGCGACGCCCCTCTCGTTAAGCCGCAAACGCTGAAGAATCTGATTGCAGCAAACGCCGGGACAGGCGCAGATGTGACATTACTAACGGCGTTCTTGGACGCGCCTAAAGGATATGGCCGAATTTGCAGAAATGCCGATGGGCGTATCAGGAGAATTGTAGAAGAGAGCGAAGCGGGTGCAGACGAATTAAAAATCAGAGAAATCAACGTAGGCATATATGTTTTTAAGGTAAGGTCTCTTTTGGAGGGTTTAAAGGAAATCGCACCCAGGAACAAAAAAGGCGAGTTTTATTTAACCGATATTATTTCTATCTATTACGATAAAGGGAAATGCATTGAAGGTCTCGAGAGTACAAACATTACCGAGGTGTTAGGGATAAACACACAGAGGGAATTAGCGGCAGTCAACCAAATAAGACACAATGAGATTGTGCAGTATTTTATGGATAATGGTGTAACCATTGTTGACCCAGCCAGTACGTTCATCGAAGGCCGCGTTGAGATTGGAGAAGGAACAACGGTGTATCCGTTTAGTTATATTTGCAAGAATGCGGTTGTTGGCAAGCGGTGTCGTATCGGCCCTTTTGCTTATATTAAGACTGAGACAAGGATAGAAGATGATGTGGAATTTTCAAATATGATAAATAACGCGGGATCTTTTTCTAGGATAGAAAGATAAGATAAATATGGATAAAAAAAGAAGGCTGGAGGAGATAAATCACTTAAAGATTTTTTCGGGAAACGCAAATCCCGCCCTGGCAAAGAAAATATGCAACCACCTGTCGCTTCAACTGGGGAACGCCTATGTGGGACGATTTCCTGACGGCGAAATTGACCTGAAGGTAAACGAGGATGTCCGTGGCGCGGATGTTTTTTTGGTGCAACCAACGTGTCCCCCCGTTAACGAAAATATGACCGAGCTGCTTATATTTATTGATTGCCTGAAGAGGGCGTCGGCTGCGCGTATCACCGCCGTGTTGCCGTATTATGGATATGCAAGAAAAGACAGAAAAGACGAGGGCCGGGTTCCCATAACGGCAAAATTAGTTGCGAACATTATAACGGAAGCGGGCGCTGATCGTGTGCTTACCGTTGATTTGCACGCAGCCCAAATCCAGGGCTTTTTTGATATCCCGGTAGACCACTTGCTTGCCTTTCCTGTCATATCCAAATATTTCGAGACATTGAACCTGGCCGACCTTGTGGTGGTAACGCCGGACGTTGGGGGTATAAAGCTGGCCAGAAACTACTCCAAGAAATTGGGGATAAAAATGGCCATTGTGGATAAACGGAGGGTAGGTCCTGATGAAACAGAAATCGGATTTGTCATAGGAGACGTAGCGGGCAAAAACGTGGTAATGATTGATGATTTAATCGCCACGGGAGGCTCGAT
>ORJL010948059.1_pt1 | contig 11219 bp, 5 predicted proteins | sample 1779941 | NCBI WGS metagenome assembly ORJL01 (sample SAMEA104232317, study PRJEB22302) | groundwater metagenome | biome: forest; feature: aquifer; material: groundwater | place: USA | collected 2011-08-07 | depth 5.8 m | reverse complement strand
TGCCCTGTTCTTCGACTACGACGGCGACGGCGCCCTCGACCTGTTCGTCAGCCGCTATGTGAAGTTCCAGCCGAGCATGAAGGGCGTGCACGCCTCGACCCTGTCGCAGAAGACCGGCTACCGCTTCTTTCCGGGCCCGCGCGACTACCAGGCCGACGAGCATATTTTGCTGCGCAACAACGGCAACGGCACCTTCACCGACGTGAGCAAGCAGGTGGGCTTGCTTCCAGGTGGAAAAGGACTGACCGTCGTCGCCTCCGACTTCGACAACGACGGTGATCAAGACGTCTTTGTCGCCAACGACGCCACCGCCAACTTCCTGTACCGCAACGACGGCGGCAAGCTCACCGACGTGGCCACCGAAGCCGGCGTCGCTTACGACCCCGACGGCGTCGAGACCGCCGCGATGGGAGTCGACATCGTCGACATCAACAGCGACGGGCTTCAGGATCTCTACGTCACCAACATGATTTTCGAGTTCAACAACCTCTACCAGAACAAGGGCAACCTGCAGTTCGAGGACACGACCAGAACTTGGGGCCTCGACCAGGACAACTACCGTCACGTCGGCTGGGCGACGCGCTTTATCGACTTCAATCACGACGGTAGCGTCGACTGCTTCGTCACCAACGGCCACGTCGTCGACTACGTCGAGGGCTTTTCACAGAGCATCACCTACCCGCAGCAGAAGATGCTGTTCCTCGGCAACGGGGCCGGCCACTTCGAGAACGTCGCCAACCAATGCGGTGAGCCGTTCAAGCGCAAACGCGTCGGCCGCGGCGCCGCCTTCGGCGATATCGACAACGACGGCGACATCGACATTCTGGAATCGAACTCCGGTCAACGCGCCGAGCTGCTGCGCAATGATCTGCCATCCAACGATCGCTGGATGAAGATCCGCTTGAAGGGGAAGGCGCCGAACACGCAGGCGATCGGCGCCAAGGTTCTCATCCGCATGGGCGAACGCAGCGTGGCTACGGAGGTGCGCTACGCCAGCGCCTACCTCAGCAGCAGCGATCCTACGATTCATGTCGGGCTGCGACCCGGCATCAGCGAGGCAACGGTTGAGGTCACCTGGCCATCCAAGCAGCGCTCGACTCACACCGTGCGCGCCGCGACCTTGGCCGTCATCGCAGAATCGGGGGACGCGAAGCCCGAGAGCGGACGCGTGGCGGCGCGGAGGGACCACTAGGGCGATGAGCACGCTTCGCTACGGCGCCGCTGCCTGCCAGATCGACCTCCCCAATCCCCTGCGACGCGATCAGATTGCCGCTCGCGTCGCGCACATGATCGAGACGATCGAACATACAGTCACAGGCTACGCGCCGTTCCTGCCCGTCAAGCTGCTCGTCTTCCCCGAATTCGCTCATACTGCGCCCGCCTATCCCACCGCCGCCGAGCTGCGCCGCCACCTCACCGTGCCGATCCCCAATGAGCACACCGAGCGCTATGCGCAGATCGCACGCCAGCTCGATGTCTTCATCCAGACCGGAACCTTTCTCGAGGAAGACCCGGCGTGGCCCAACGTTGTCTTCAACACCACGTGCCTGATCGGACCCGACGGCTTGCTCAGCAAGTACCGTAAGGTCAACCCGTGGATTCCGTGGGAGGTCAACGTCAGCCCGCACGACCTCGATGGCTACCAGGAAGAGATGTTCCCCGTCGCCGACACCGCCATCGGCCGCCTCGGAGTTGCCATCTGTTACGACTGGCTCTTCCCCGAAGTCCTGCGCCAGCTTACCGCCAACGGCGCCGAGGTGCTCATTCGCGTCTCCGCGTACATGGACCCGTGGGGCGCCACCGCACCGATGGATTGGTGGACGGTGATCAACCGCTGCCGCGCCCTCGAGAACATCGCCTACGTCGTCGCCGCCAATCAGGCCGCCAGCGCCAGCAACTATCCACCGTTCTCGTGGCCCGGCGGCAGCATGATCGTCGACTACGACGGCCGCATCCTGGCGCAGGCGGACCCGGGACCCGGCGCCAAGGTCGTCGTCGCGCCCATCGACATCAGCGCCCTGCGCCACGAGCGCGCGCAACGGCGCGGCCATCACATGCTCGCGCATCTGCGCACCGAGGCCTACCCGGTCTATCGGCAGACGTACTTCCCCCCAGGCCAGTGGACCACGGAGCCCGACCTCGACGTTCAAAAGACCGGCGCCGCGATCGATGCGGCGAAGAAGAAGTTGCGATGAGGAGACGGGGGAGGGCTTTGCATCCGACGGCCCTCACCCTAACCCTCTCCCGCGCCGGAAGTGGCGCGGGCGAGGGGAGCTTGCCTTTCTCACTCTCCCTCTGGGAGAGGGCCGGGGCGAGGGCTCTTCGACTGGCACCGGTATGCCTGACCGCCCTCGTCCTGCTCGCCGCATGTTCGCGCCCGGAGAAGGGGCCGGATGCTTCACCGACGTCGTCGACGACCGCAACTCCGGCAGCAGCGATCGCCGGCGTTCCGCCGCAGCATATCGACCGTATCGTCGAGCTCTTCAACAAAGGCGTCGGTCTGATGGAGCGCTATCAGCCGGTCGATGCGGTGCACACCTTCGAAGAGGTCGTGAGCCTGGCGCCGGATTGGATCACCGGACGCTTGAACTATGGCATCGCCCTGCTCAACGGGCAGACCGACGAGTACTACGCAAGCGCTGAGGTCGAGCTCAAGAAGGTCATCGCCGCGGCTCCGGATAATCCCTTCGCGCACTATGCGCTCGGCATGCTGTTGCGCCACCTCACCCGCTTCGACGAGGCGAAGGCGCACTTCGAGCAGGTTCTGCGCATCGACCCGGAGGACGCCGACGCTCATTACCAGGTCGGCATCCTGGCCGCCGACGACGATCCGGTCGCGGCCCGCGCCCACCTGGAGAAGACCCTCGAGAAGATTCCGCACCACGAGTCGGCGTGTTACCGCCTGCAGGCCCTGCTCATGAAGGCCGGCGAAAAGGACAAGGCGCAACAACTGATCGCACGTTTCCGCGCTCTCAAGGGCGGCGGGGCCGGCGTCTTTTCCGGAATGAAGTACGGCGAGATGGGACGCTATGCCGACGTCGTCCGCGCCTTTCCGGGCCTCGCCGGCGGCGGCGAGTCGGATGCCGCACCTGCCTACGTCGACGCGGCCGCGGACGCGGGGCTCCGTTCCAGCGCTGCGGGAAACGCCGGCTGGCCGGGCGAGTCGGTCGCCAGTGGGGCCGCCGGCTTCGCACCCGGAGTGGGCACGGCAGACGTCGACGGTGACGGAGATCTCGACCTGTACATCACCGGTATCGGTACCGACGCGCGCGGCGGGCTCTACCGCAACGACGGCGGGCGCTTCGTCGAAGTCGCGGATACCGGCATCGACGGCCGCGCCGCAATCGGCGCTTACTTCGGCGACTACGATGCCGATGGCGATCCCGATCTCTACCTCACGCGCGCCGGCCCCAATCGCCTCTACCGCAACGACGGCGGCGTGCATTTCATAGATGTGACCGCGGCGACCGCCACTGCGGGCGGTGGTTACGTCAGCGTCGGCGCCGCCTGGGCCGACGCCGATCACGACGGCGATCTCGATCTCTACGTCGCCAACTTCTCGCGCTTGGCCGCCGACGGCGCCGCCACCCTCGGTGCTCCGAACGCTCTCTTCCGTAACAACGGCGACGGCACATTTGCTGATGTCGCGGCGGACGCAGGCATCGACGGCGGCGATGCGGCAAGCCTCGGCGTGCTCTTCTTCGACATCGACGACGACCGCGATGTCGACATCTATGTCGTCAACCAACGCAGCCCAAACCGTATCTTCCGCAACGATCGCGTCGGCCAGTACACCGACGTGACGGCGCGCTTCCCGGACCTCGCCGATGCCGGCGCAGGGACAGCAGCGCTTAGCGGCGATATCGACCTCGACGGCCGTGAGGATCTGCTGCTGCTGCGCGGCTCGGAGTCGCCGCGTTTCTTTCTGCAGATCGACCGCGGGCGATTCGTGGAGGACTCCGGGTTCGCAGCCAGCGTGCAGAATCTCGGTGGCGCCGTCGGCGCTCTGCTCGGCGACTTGGACCTCGACGGCGATCTCGATCTCGTGCTCCTCGATGCAGGCAGTGCCGACAAGACGCGCCACAGCGTGCTGATGAATCGAGGCGACGGCAAGTTCGCCGCCGCACAACCGCTTGGCGAAGAGCACGCCGCACCCGACGCGCGCGGTGCCCTGGCGGCGGATTTCAACGGCGACGGTTCACTCGATCTGCTGGTTGCCCGCGCCGGAGCCCGCCCGCAGTTATGGCGCGCGCCCCTTTCTCCAGGGCGTCATTGGCTCGAAGTGATCCCCGCCAAGAGCAGCGAGGGAGACGAGCGCTGGGTCGATCCGATCGCCGTGGGCCTGCAAGTGGAGACCAAGACAGGCCGCCACCTCCAGGTGGGCAGCATCAAAGCCGGCGCTGGTTATCTCGGCGGCACTCCACCCCAGGTGCACTTCGGTCTGGGTGGGCACGAAAAGGCCGACTACGTGCGTCTGGCGTGGCGTGATGCGGTGCTGCAGAGCGAGCTCGAAGTGGCCGCCGACCAGGTTTGGCGCGTGAGCAAGGTGCTGCGCAAGCCGTCGTCGTGTCCGCTCCTCTTCGCCTGGGACGGCAGCGGCTTCGCCTTCGTCACCGACTTCCTCGGCGTCGGCGGCCTTGGCTTCTTCATGGCCCCCGGCGAATATGCGCCCCCCGACCCGACCGAGGACGTGCGCATCCCGCCCGATCTCATCAAGGCGCGCGACGGCCGCTATCTCTTCCGCATCGCTGAGCCGCTGGAAGAGCTCACCTATCTCGACGAGCTGCATCTGCACGCCTACGACCATCCCGCGAATTGGGAGGTTTACCCCGACGAGCGCTTCACCGGCACCGCTCCGTTTCCCGGCGGTCCGCCGTTCGCCGTCGAAAAGAAGATCTTTCCGGTCGCTGCACGTGACCACCGCGGCAAAGATGTGCACGACCGGATTCTCGCCATCGATCGCCGCTACGTCGCGCCGCCCGCCGATCCGCGCTTCGTCGGCTACGCCGCTGACCACTGGATCGAGCTCGACTTCGGCGACCAACTGCGGCAGCTCACGCCGGACAAACGCCTCGTCCTCTACCTGTACAGCTGGGTCGAGTACACGTACTCGCACGTCAACTACGCCGCGTATCAGGCAGGGCTACGCATGCAGTCGCCGTGGATCGAAGTGCCGGACGGAAACGGCGGCTGGCGCGTCGCGCTGTCGGAGGCAGGGTATCCGGGCGGCCTGCCGCGCATGATGACCCTCGACATCTCGTCCCTACCCTTGCGTGAAGACGGGCGCTTCCGCATCCGCACCAACATGGAGGTGTACTGGGATCAGATCTTCATCGGCGAGAATGTCGCGGCCGAGGAGCTGCCTGGGCATCCCCTGAAGCCCACCGTCGCCGAGCTGCGCAACCTCGGCTACCCACGCGAGTACTCCCCTGACGGCGCCAACCCGACCCTGTACGACTACCAGCGCGTCGATCAAGGCGTGCCGTTCAAGAACCTGACGGGCGACTACACGCGCTTCGGCGACGTGCGGCCCTTGCTCGAAGCGGCGGACGATCGCTTCGTCATCTTCGCCCGCGGCGAGGAGATTGCGCTCGAGTTCGACGCCACCCGACTGCCGACTCTCGGCGCCGATCGCAGCCGCACCCTCGTCCTGCACGCCGACGGCTACTGCAAAGACATGGACCTCTACACCGCCTTCCCAGCCACGGTGGAGCCCCTGCCCTACCACGCCATGGAAACCTACCCGCCCGCGCATCCGGGGCCAGACGCCGCCGCGCGCGAGGCCTATCTGCGCCAATGGAACACGCGCCGCATTGTCGGCGACTGAAGGATGAACGTGCCGATGGAATCTCGTAGCCCCTTGAGAACCACCTTCCTTCGTCTCTCGTTCGTGTTCGTCCTACCGATGTTCCTGGTCGGTTGTACACGCGAGCCGGCGCCCGCTCCTGCGCAGCGTTCCAAAGCCGCGCTGCCGCCTGAGGGAGCGCGCGGATTCACCGACGTCACCACCGCCGCGGGAATCACCTTCGTCCATTCCTTTGGCGACGAGAAATTCTCCAACCTCGTCGAGGCGGTCGGAAGCGGCGCGGCCTGGCTCGACTACGACCAGGACGGCAACCTCGACGTCTACCTCACCACGGGAAAATACAATTCCACGATCTCGAAAGGCGAGGCCCCCAAGGTCAAGCCCCTCAATCGGCTCTATCGCAACCGCGGCGATGGCACCTTCGAGGACGTCACGGACAAGGCCGGCGTCGGCTGCGCCGATTGCTACTCGATGGGTGTTACGGTCGGCGACTATGACAACGACGGCTTCCCGGACATCTACATCGCGAACTACGGGCCGAACACCTTGTTCCGCAACCGCGGCGATGGACGCTTCGAAGATGTCAGCGAGCGCGCCGGTGTCGGCGATCCGCGCTGCTCGGCCGCCGCCACCTGGCTCGACTACGATCGCGACGGGCATATCGATCTCTACGTCGGCAACTACATTCAGTTCGACGCCAAGTACAACCTCTACTACGCCCCCGACGGCTTCCCCGGCCCGCTCGCGTACGCCGCCGAGAGCGATCGCCTCTACCGTAACCGCGGCGATGGAAGCTTCGAGGACGTCACGGAGAAGGCAGGCATCACGGCTGCGGGTCGGGCGATGAGCGTGGCCGCCGCGGATTTCGACGGCGACGGCTTCGACGACATCTACGTCTCGAACGACGCCATGGAGAATTTCCTCTACCACAACCAAGGCGGCAAACGCTTCGTCGAAGAGGCGCTACCCGCCGGTGTCGCCTACAACAACGCCGGCGACTCCACCGCTCACATGGCGGTGGACTTCGGCGACTACGACGGCGATGGGCGTCTCGATATCTTCGTCTCCGACAGCTCCATCTCGTCCCTTTTCCACAACGACGGGGACAACCTGTTCACCGACGTATCGGTCGCGGCCGGAGTGGGCCGGCACAGCGCCCAGTTCGTCGGCTGGGGGTCCTTCTTCTTCGACTTCGACAACGACGGCGACCTCGACATCTTCAAGGTGAACGCCGACCTGTCGCGTCTCTTCGGCCAGGAGCCACAGCTCTTCGAGAACCTCGGCGGCGGCAAATTCCGCGACGACTCGGAGCCGCTGGGCGACTTCTTCCGCCACGAGTGGATGGCCCGTGGCGCGGCGTACGGGGATTACGACAACGACGGCGATCTCGACGTCATCATCGTCAACCTGAATTCCCCCGCGCTTCTGCTGCGTAACGACGGCCAGCGCAACTCCTGGATCACTCTGCAGCTGAAGGGCGGTATGCGGCCGCAGGCGGACGGCGTTTCCAAGCGCTCAAACCGTGACGCTCTCGGTGCGCAGGTAACCCTTACCGTCGCCGGTCGCAACCAGATCGCCGAGCGCCGCTCGAGCGCGAGCTATCTATCGCAGAACGATGAGCGCCTCCACTTCGGTCTTGGCTCCGCCGATCGCATCGACCGAATCGAAGTTCGCTGGCCCTCGGGGAAGACGCAGATCCTATATGACGTTCCCGCACGGCAGCTCCTGGTCGTGGAGGAGCCGAATGCCTGAGGAGTCACGCGTGCGCCGGAAACGTCACCAGCGTGTCCCCGCAATCGTGGCGATCGCGGGCGCCCTGACGCTGCTGGCCTGGTGGGGGCTAACGGCGACAGCGGAGCTCCCTCTCGCCCAAAGCGGCGACTGTCACGACCGCACCACCCTACCCGACGGACGAGTCGTCTACGCTCGACCTCTATCCGCTGCGGGCGCGGCGGCCGTGGCGCTCTATGCGGCGGCCAGCGATGGAACCCAGGAGCACCGCATCAGCTTTGGTGACGCGCGCGATGAAGCGCCGGCGCTGCTTGGCGACGGCCGCATCGTCTTCCGCAGACATCAGGGCCAAGGTCCGGGCAGGCTGTTCGCGATGAATCCAGACGGCACGGGTTTGCAGCTCTTCTACGAGCCGCCGGCGCATGCCTCGATCGAGGGCGGGCCTTGGTTGGTCGATGACCGAGTGGTGGTTGCCGAGCGCGACGGTGCTATTGGCAAGGAGCATCTCGTCTCCGTCTCGGCACACGAACCGCTTGGCCGACGCGTCGTGCTCTCCGGCGTCCAGCGACCGCCGGATTGTCCGCCGCCACGGCCGCGGCCGCTCGCTCTGACCAGCGTCGTCGACGAGCGCAAGTCGACGGGCACCCTGCTGTGCCTGGACGTGCGTACCTCGCGTATTGCGACCCTGGCCGCGGCACGGCCGGGCACGATCCGCTCCGTCCGGGTTCTCGCCGCAGACGGCCGCGAGCTCGGCGAAGTGGCAGTGGAACCCGACGGCTCCTTCTTCATCGAAGTGCCCGCGGATCAAGCTTTGCGTCTCGAGCTGCACGGTCCGGACGGCGTGCTTGCGGCAGACCACAGCGGCTTGTGGGTGCGGCCGAACGAGAACCGCGGCTGCATCGGCTGTCACGAGGATCCCGAGCTCGCTCCCGAGAACCGTGTTCCCCTTGCCCTTGCGGGGGGTCCTGTCGCGATTCGTGCGAATGCCGATGTCTCCTCGGCGGGGGCGCGCGTGCCATGAGGAGGCTGCTCTGGATCAGCATGCTCGCCCTGCCGGCGCTACTCCTGGCGGCAACCGGCGTGACCGTTTACGGCGCCGCGGTCGAGCATGTCCGCTTCTACACCGGCGCTGAAGTCACAAGCGTGGGCTGCTTCTCCTGCCACTATGTCGGCTACGGGGGAACTTTCGCCGACCGCATCGCCAAGCCACGCTATCGATCCCCGCTCAACCTCGCCGTCGCCCGCGACGGCCGCTGGCTCTATGCGACGGCTTCGCAGAGCGATTCGCTTCTCGTCATCGACCTGCAGGCGCGGCATCTAGTAAGGGAGATCGCGGTTGGCTCCAAGCCCCACGCGGTTGTGCTCAGCTCCGATGGCCGCCGCGCCTACGTCTCGAACGAAGGTGACGACTCCGTTTCTGTCGTCGATCTCGACGCCGCTAGCGTGACGGCGACGATTACAGTCGGCGACGAGCCGGCCGGCCTGGCGCTGGCGCCGGACGGTTTGACCCTGTTTGTCGCCAACTGGTTTGGGAACGACATCAGCGTCATCGACGTTGCCCGTGGCGCAGAGGTCCGCCGCCTGGCGGCCGGGAGCAACCCTTACGATCTCACTCTCAGCCCCGACGGCACGCGCCTCCTGGTGGCCAATCAGCTCTCCAATGCCGGGCTCCGACCCGACCCGCCGCTGTCGGAGGTGACGGTAATCGACGTTGATCGCCGTGTCGTGCGCAAGCGCACCGACCTTGTGAATGCGCACCTCCTCGAAGGAATCGCCGTCGCACCACAGGGCGACCTGGCCTTGGTTACCCTGGTGCGCCCGAAGAACCTGCTCCCGGCGCTGCAGGTAGGTCGCGGCTGGATGATGACCAGCGGCATCGGTGTGCTCGACCTCAGGAGCGGCAGCGTCGCGCAGGTCCTTCTCGAGGAACCGGGGGTCTTCTACGCTGACCCGAACGATATCGCGTTCACTCCCGATGGCAGCGTGGCCTTCGTCAGTCATTCCGGAGCGGACGTGATCACCGCGATCGACATGCCGCGACTGCGGGCTCTGCTCGCGGCGGCGTCGCCGCAGCAGATCGCCTCGTTCGCCAACCACCTTGGCCTGAGCCGCGAGTACGTGCGCGCCCGCATTCACACCGGAGCCAACCCGAAAGGGCTCGCGGTGTCGCCGGACGGGCGCTGGCTCTACGTCGCCGAGCGGCTCGCCGATCGCATCGCCGTCATCGACGTGCAACAGATGCAGGTGACGGCGAGCATCGACGTCAGCACGACGAGTCGCGAAAGCGTGCTGAGGCGCGGCGAGCGTCTCTTCAACAGCGCCGGGCAGACCTTTCAACGTCAGTTCAGCTGTCGCAGCTGCCACCCGAATAACCACGTCGATCGTCTTGGCTACGATTTCGAGCCCGACGGCCTGGGCCGCAACATCGTCGACAACCGCACCCTCCTCGAGATCGACGGCACCGCTCCCTTCAAGTGGGACGGCAAGAACACCAGCATGTACATGCAGTGCGGCATCCGCTTCGCCAAGTTTCTCACCCGCGTCGAGCCGTTTGCACCTGACGACCTGAACGCCCTGGTGGCGTTCATGCGCTCCTTGCGCAATCCGCCCAATCGACACCGAGCCGCGGAGGCCGCCCTGACTCCACCACAAGCGCGTGGCAGGGCACTCTTCGAGCGCGGCGCCATGCGCGACGGCACACCCATCCATCCCAAGGACCGCTGCATCACCTGCCATCCACCACCCCTGTTCACGAGCCGGCAGAAGTTCGACATCGGCTCGGCCGCGGCGACCGACGACAACCGTCAATTCGATACGCCGCAGCTGCGCAACCTCTACCAGTCGGCGCCCTATCTCCACGACGGCAAGGCGCTCACCCTCGAGGAGTTGTGGACGCGGTTCAACCCGCAGGACACGCACGGTATCAGCGTCGATCTCTCGAAAAGCGATCTCAACGATCTGATCGAGTACCTGAAGACTTTGTGAGGCCGCAGAATGATGGGCACCTATCGAAAGAGCTTGGCGAGATGGTTTCCCGCCGTGATCGCTGCCGCAGTGCTGCTATGGCGCGCGCTTGCGGCCGCTGACTACGAAGCTTCCGGCGCGCAGGTCGATGCACCGACGTCTGCCCCGCGTCCAGCGAGTGCTGCCGCCGCTACGGCTCCGCTCGCTGCTCGCGATGAAACGCCGGATCTCCTCAAGATTCCTCCGATTGTTACGTGGCAAAGCTTCGCGCTCGCCGACGGCTTGCCGTCGGAGAAGGTCCTGGCCATTCGCGTCGACGGTGACCGTGTATGGGCCGGCACCGAAGCGGGGCTGGCCGCTTACGAGAACGGTCGATGGCGAACCTGGGGTGTCAAGGACGGCCTCCCCAATCCGGTCGTACTCGCTCTCGACGTGAGCCCGCGCAGCGGCGACCTCTGGATCGGCACGATGGGCGGATTGGCGCGCTTCTCCGGTGGACGCTTCGAGTCGTTCACCCAGCTCTCGAGCGGCCTCTCCAACGACTTCGTCAACGCCGTGAAGTGTGATCCCGACGAGGACGTCATCTGGGCAGCGACGGCGATGGGCGCCAGCCGGCTCGACCTGCGCAGCGGCGAGTGGACGGCCTACACCGAGCAGAACACACCCATGGCCGAGCCGTGGACGTACTCCGTCGCCAGCGAGCGCGGCATGGTCTTCG
>ORJL010723196.1_pt1 | contig 11219 bp, 10 predicted proteins | sample 1779941 | NCBI WGS metagenome assembly ORJL01 (sample SAMEA104232317, study PRJEB22302) | groundwater metagenome | biome: forest; feature: aquifer; material: groundwater | place: USA | collected 2011-08-07 | depth 5.8 m | reverse complement strand
TGATGAGTAAGATCAATGGCGCTGCGGTTTCCGAGAAGTACGCGCGCCCCATCGGGCTTGACGTGAAGGCGCTGGCGCTCGTGAAGAAGGGGTTGTACGACGTCGTCAATAGCGGCAAGGGCACAGGAAGACTTTCGCGCGCGCCCGGCGTGACGGTGGCCGGCAAGACGGGAACCGCGCAGTCCGGACAGCCGCGTACACACGCATGGTTCGTCGGCTATGCCCCCGCCGAAAACCCGAAGGTCGCGCTGGTCGTATTCCTCGAAAACGGCGGACGCGGCGGTGTCGAAGCGGCGTCGGTGGCCTCAAAAGTGTTCAGCTGGCTCCAGGAAGCGGGGTACGCATGAGAAAAAAGACCCATCCCGGGGATTTCGACAAGGCGCTTTTTGTGACGCCGGTCCTCATCTTTTTGATCGGGATCTTCAGCGTTTACAGCGCTTCGTTCAAATCACAGCAGTCGCTTGACCAGACGCTGGCTGTCAGACAGATGCTTTGGATGGGCACGGGCATGCTGCTCGTTTTTTTGATCGTGCGCTGGGACTATTTCAAACTGCAGGATATCGCGTGGCCGCTTTATTTTTTGAGCATCGTGTTCCTCGTGCTGGTTTTTTTCACGCCCGCGCGCCTCGGCGCGCACCGTTGGATCCGGTTTGCGGGCTTTAATTTCCAACCGTCGGAGCTGGCGAAGCTTTCGACGCTTCTTGTTCTGGCCCGGTATTTTTCGGCCCACCGCGTCGAATACGCGACCAAGCGCGACCTGTGCACGCCGTTTCTTATTGTCGGAGCGCCGCTGGTGCTGATCCTCAAAGAACCCGATCTCGGGACCGCGCTTTTACTGGTGCCCTCCTTTTTTGCGATGTTATATCTTTGGGGATTTCCGGTGAAGCGGCTTTTTATGCTGATGGGTGCGGGTGTGCTGGCGAGTCCCGTGTTTTTCTATTTTCTCAAGGACTACCAGAAGTCCCGCCTCATGGTATTCGTGAACCCCAACGCGGACCCGCTCGGAGCCGGATACACGATCATCCAGTCCAGGATCGCGATCGGTTCCGGCGGTTTTTGGGGCAAGGGTTTTCTCGGCGGGACGCAGAATATGCTCAACTTCCTGCCCGAGCGGCACACTGATTTTATATTCGGCGTGGTGGGAGAGGAGGGCGGGTTTTTGGCGGGACTAGCCGTGTTGTGCCTTTTTGGGTTCATCGTCCGGAAGGGCTTTGATGTTTGCGCCGAGACGCCTGACCGGTTCGGCAGCCAGCTTGCCTGCGGTGTCACGACGCTTCTGGGAGTCCAGGCGGTGATCAATCTCGGTATGACGATGGGGCTTTTGCCTGTAGTGGGAGTGCCGCTTCCCCTCGTAAGCTATGGAGGTACGTCAGTTATCATCACCATGGTATTCATCGGTATTTTGCTGAATATAAAGATGCATCGGCCCCTCTTTTAGGCCCCAAAAGCCCCCAAAAACCGCAATAACCTATCCATTTAATCACTCTTGACTATATTTAATATATAGTATATTCTTTTAAGCAAGAGAGGACAATAATTACATGCCTATTCTTGCCAAGTTCCGAGTTATGCCTACAAAGATGAGGTGCAAGCTTTTCATCGCGTTCTGCCTGATGTCGGTGCTCCCCGTCCTCGTGGGCGTTTACATTGCTTCTCTCTTTGTCCATTTCCCTTTCGAGGCCAATCCTGAAACCATTCTGACGGTCACCCTGGTGACATTCGTGAGTGTGTCGCTTGCTTTTCTTGGCTATCTCATCACCAAGCAGCTGGTGACGCCCATCGCCGACGTAGCCGCAGCCGCGCGCGATATTGCCATTGGCAAGCCCATCGATCAGAAGCTCGAAATAAAGGGTTCGGACGAGCTCGAAGAGCTGTCGGAGAGTCTCAAGACGATCTCCTCCAACGCCCACGAACTCCTGGACCGTGTCGAAAGACTTTCACAAAAAGACAAACTGACGGGTCTATACAACACGGCGTATATCCAAGAACGCCTGCAGGAAGAGATCCAGCGCGCGGTCCATTTCCAGAGGCCGTGCTCATTCGCTTACATCGTGGTGCCCGATATCGAGTCGCGGCCGGGCGGCACTGACGCGATAAAAAATGCGGCGGAGATGCTGCGCCGGAGTCTGGGTGTGTTCGACCGCGCGGCGCGAACGCGCCGCAATGAATTCGCGGTCATCCTTCCGGATAAGAACAAGAAGCAGGCCATCGAGTTTCTTGAGCGGCTGCACGTGAATCTCGCCGATTGGGCGGCCAATCTTTCTCCGGAACTACGCGGGAAAGTGGCGATCGGTTTCAGCGAAAATCCCCTTGATGGCATGATCGGGCATGATCTTTATGCGAAAGCGCAGGACCGGGCAAGAGTGTCAATGGCAACGCCTGACGGATCGATCGAAGGCTTCGTCTGATCAAGGGCAACCCGAAAACGGAGTAAAGACCAATGGATACGAACACTAAAGAGCAAACGCTGGCGGACCTTTTGGCTTTCGCGCTGTCGCGAAAGGCGTCGGATCTTCACATCGGTGACGGCGTGTGCCCGTCGATGCGTGTGGACGGAGAGCTCGTCTACATGTCGCAGACGCCTTTTACACATGACCAGATGATGCGGCTGATCCTCCAGCACCTTTCGCCCGAGCGCTTCAAGATCTTCGAGCGCGAACGCGAACTGGATTACTCATTCGGTATCGCCGGCCTCGGGCGTTTCCGCGTGAATCTCTTTTTTCAGCGAGGCGCGATAGGTGCCGCCGTGCGTGCGCTGCCGTTCGATCCCATGACGTTCGAGCAGATCGGTTTTCCAGTGCAGATCGCCGAAAATCTCACGAACCGGCCCGCCGGACTGATCCTGGTGACCGGCGCGACGGGTTCGGGCAAAACAACCACCCTTGCCGCGATGATCGATCACATTAACTCGCAGTGGCCCTGTCATATCGTGACGGTCGAGGACCCGATCGAGTTCGTGTTCAAGAACAAACAGGCGATGATCAATCAGCGCGAGGTGGGTTCCGACACGCTCTCGTTCAACCAGTCGCTCAAGCACGTTTTGCGTCAAGACCCCGACGTCATTCTCATCGGGGAGATGCGCGATCTGGAAACCATGGAGATCGCACTGACCGTCGCGGAAACGGGGCATCTGGTCTTCGCGACGCTGCACACGCCTGACGCGGTGCAGTCCATCAACCGTATCATCGACGTGTTCCCCGCGCACCAGCAGCAGCAGGTCCGTGTGCAGTTGTCGTTCGTGCTGCAGGCGGTCATCTCACAGCAGCTCGTGCTCAAGATCGGCGGCGGCCGCGCGCTGGCGGCGGAGATCCTCATCGCCAATCAGGCGATCCGTACGCTGATCCGCGACGCGAAGTCGCACCAGATCTACTCGGCGCTGCAGATGGGACAGAAGGAAGGCATGAAAACGCTCAATACGGCTCTGGCAGAACTTGTCAAAGCCAAGAAGATCACGCGTGAGTCCGCACTCAGTCACTCGGCCGATGTGACAGAGCTTGAAAGGATCATCGGCGGGAAATAAGGGACCGAATGAAAAAAATAATTAATAAGCAGCTCGGTGAGCTGCTTATCGAGAACAAGCAGATCACGCGGGAGAATCTCGAAGAGGCGCTGAGGGTCCAGAAGGAGAAGGGCGGCCTGATCGGCCAGATCCTCGTGGCGCTCAATTTTACCACCGAAGAGGCCATCGCGCAGGCGCTGACGGCTCAGTACGGTTTCCCGTATCTGCCGCTGTCTAATTATGAGATCGACCCGGTGGTCGTGAAGATCATCCCGGAACATGTGGCGCGTCAGTACGGCGTCATCGGCGTGGACCGCGTCGGGAACATTTTGACCATCGTGATGTCGAACCCTTTGAACAGTCAGGCGATCGAGGACATCGAAATGATCACGAAGCTCTCCATGCAGATCTTTGTCTCGACGGTTTCGGACATCAATAAAGCGATCAACCAGAACTACAAGGGCTGATATGGAAAACGCCGACGATCCGGTCATTAAGTTTGCCAATCAACTGTTGGTGGAAGGGGTCAAACGGCGCTCGAGCGATATTTTTATCGAGCCCGAAGAGAAGAATATCCGCATCCGCTATCGTGTTGACGGCCTGCTCCAGGAAGGCGCGTTGACGACCCATGTGATCCATGGAGGCGTTTTTTCGCGCATCAAGGTCATGGCCAATCTCAACGTGGCTGAGCACCGCCTTCCGCAGGACGGCCGCTTCCGTCTCAAGCTCGACGCCAACGAGATCGATTTCCGCGTTTCCGTGCTGCCGACCTACTTCGGGGAGAAGATCTGTCTTCGTATCCTCGATAAGACGCAAGCGATGCTGGATATCGAGAAGCTTGGTTTTGAACAGGTGCCTCTGGACGAGATCAAAAAGGCGGCGGCGCACCCGCACGGCATGATCCTCATCACGGGCCCCACAGGATCCGGTAAGACCACAACCCTCTATGCCATCTTGAAGCTGCTCGACGCGCCGGACAAGAACATCGTCACGGTCGAGGATCCTGTTGAGTTCCGCATCCACGGGATCAATCAGGTCGCCATCCGCCCCGAGGTCAAGCTCACTTTTGCGGCAGCGCTTCGTTCGATCCTGCGCCAGGATCCGGATATCATCATGGTGGGCGAGATCCGCGACGGCGAGACCGCCGATGTGTCCATCAAAGCGGCGCTCACGGGCCACATGGTTCTCTCGACACTGCACGCGACGACGGCGGTCGGGGCCGTGACGCGTCTGGTGAACATCGGCATCGAGCCCTTCCTGATCACCTCGAGCGTGTTGTTGGCGGGCGCGCAGCGACTTGTGCGCAAGATCTGCGAGAAGTGCAAAGAGTCTTATGAGCCGCCGAAGGAACTTGTCGATCAGCTCGGCGTAACCAAGGCGATGTTCAAGGGCGACGCGCCCAAATTTTATCGCGGCAAGGGCTGCGCCGCCTGCAATCAAAAAGGCTACACGGGACGAGCGGTCCTTCTCGAGACGCTCATTTTTACCCCTGGCGTCAAAGAGATGATCTTGAAAGGCGCGCAGGAGCACGAGCTCAAGGCCTTCGCGCGCACAGAGGGGATGCAGTCGATGCGCGAGGACGGCATCGCCAAGATCCTCCGCGGCGTAACGACCCCCGAAGAGGTGATGCGTGTGACGATCCGGGACGACGCCGACTGACGTGGCCATCCAAACCAAAAACCTCAGCGAACGCATCATCGAGGCGCTTAAGAAATCAAAGCGCATCAGCGAAGCCGACATCGACCGGGCGCTTGCTGTCTACGCCAAGGAGGGCGGCGGCAAGCTGGCCGACGTTCTTGTGCGCATGGACCTTATCAGCGAGAACGAGCTTATCTCTATTCTCGGCGACGAGCTCAACATGCCCTTCCTCAACCTTTCGAAATACAAGATCGACTCCGATGTCGGCAAAATGGTCCCCGAAAAACTCGCCCGCAAGTACCAGATCGTTCCTATTTCCAAAATGGGCAAGACGCTCACACTCGCCGTCCGCGACCCGTTCAACATTCTGGCGATCGACGACATCGCGGCATTCACCAAGCACAAGGTCGACTGCGTGCTCTCGACCGAGAAGGATGTCCTGGCGGCGATCGACCGGCTCTATTCCGCGCAGGAAGAGGAACTGTTGGGCTTCGATGAATCGACGGCCGACAAGAAACCTCAGGTCGAGACAGATGAAAGCGAACAGGGTTCGTTCCGTCTGGGAGCCACTGAGGCGTCAGACGCTCCCATTGTCAAGATCGTCGACGGGCTTCTCAAGGAAGCGATGAAGCGCCGCGCGAGCGACATTCACATAGAGCCGTTCGAAAAGGAAGCGCGCGTACGCATGCGCATAGACGGTTGTCTCGAAGATTCGATCACGATCCCCAAAGCCAACCAGAACGCCGTTCTGACCCGTATCAAGATCATGTCCCGTCTGAATATCACCGAAAATCGTATCCCGCAGGACGGCCGTTTCAAGATCAAGCTTCAAGGGGACAAGGAAGTCGATTTCCGCGTGTCGATCCTGCCGGTCACGTTCGGCGCGAAAGTCGTCATGCGTCTTTTGGACAAGACCACGCTCTCGCTCGGCCTTGAGAAACTCGGCTTCTTTCCGGACACCATGCAAGCGCTCCAGACGGCGATCGAGAAACCGTTCGGGATGATCCTCGTGACGGGCCCCACCGGCAGCGGCAAATCGACGACGCTTTATTCAGTGCTGAACAAGCTCAATACGCCCGAGAAGAACATCATCACCATCGAGGACCCCATTGAATATCAGGTGCGCGGCATTTCCCAGATCCAGGCGCGATCCGACATCGGTTTCGATTTTGCGAGCGGGCTTCGCGCCATCCTGCGCCAAAGCCCGGACATCGTCATGGTCGGTGAGATCCGCGACGGCGAGACCGCCGACATTGCCATCAAGGCATCGCTCACGGGACAACTCGTCCTTTCGACGCTCCACACCAACGATGCGCCCGGCACTATTTCGCGCCTTATCGACATGAAGGTGGAACCCTTTCTGGTGGCCTCGAGTCTCGTGTTGGTCGCTGCTCAGCGTCTCTGTCGTAAGGTCTGCCAAAAGTGCAAAGAAAAGGTGGGTATTCCCGACGAGGTTTTCCAGCGCCTCCAGATAAAGGTGGACCGTTATATGCACGGCAAGGAACGTGTATTTTATAAAGGGCGCGGCTGTCCATACTGCAATAAGACCGGCTATTCCGGGCGCATGGGTGTTTTGGAATGCCTTCTCATCGATGACGAGATGAGAAACATGATCATGAAGCGTTCGTCCGCGCACTCGATCAAGGAATACGCGGTCAAAAAAGGAATGGTGACGCTCCGCGAGGACGCCATCCGTAAATTCTGCGAAGGCCTCACATCGCTCGACGAGGTCATCCGTATCACCACGGGAGACTGATCATGCAATTCAGGTACACGGTCAAGGACAAGACGGGTAAATCAGTCACGGGGGTTCAAGAGGCCCTCGACGAGCGCTCGCTCGTCGAACGGCTGCGCAAGGACGGCAATATCGTTATTTCGATCGTCACCGAAAAGACCAAGATTGAAAAAAAACTCGAAAGTACCGCCAAGGGCGGCGGCACCATCAAACTCGGCGAACTCGTTCTGTTCGCGCGTCAGCTGGCGACGATGATCGATGCGGGTATCCCGCTCGTCCAGACGCTCGAGATCTTGACCGAACAGATCGAACATAAGGGTTTCAAGGCTATCGTCGGTTCCGTCAAGGAGAGCGTCTCGGCCGGCGCTAGTTTCAACGAAGCGCTTGCCAAGCATCCGCGCGCGTTCTCGCCGCTTTTCGTGCAGATGGCCAAGGCAGGCGAGACGTCGGGCGCGCTCGACGACATCATGGAGCGTTTGGCGCTCTACCTTGAGAAGACGGATCACTTGATCCGTAAAGTGAAGTCGGCGATGATCTATCCGGCCGTCGTGTGTTCGATGGCGGTCATCATCACGCTGGTCATGATGGTCAAAGTCGTCCCGGTGTTCAAATCCATTTTCGCCGATTTCGGCGGCAAGCTGCCGTTGCCGACGCTCATCCTTATCACGATCAGCGATTTCCTGGTCAAGTGGATCCTGATCTGGATCGTTGTTGCCGCCGGGGCGTTCGTGTTGTTTCAGAAGTGGGTGCACACCGATAAGGGGATACTCGCGTTCGATTCATTCAAACTGAAGATGCCCGTATTCGGCCTTCTGATCCGCAAGGTCGCCGTCTCGAAATTCACCCGGACACTCGCCACCCTCGTGAAGAGCGGCGTGCCTATCCTCAGCGCGCTTGAGATCGTCGCCAAGACCTCCGGCAACAAGGTCATCGAGAACGCCATCAATAAGGTGCGCGTTTCCATACGGGAAGGCGAAACGATCACGGATCCCCTCATGAAGTCGAAGGTGTTCCCGCCGATGGTCGTGCGCATGATCTCCGTCGGTGAGCAGACCGGCGAACTCGAAAAGATGCTCACCAAGATCGCCGATTTCTATGACGACCAGGTCGATGCCGCCGTGTCGGGTCTCACGAGCCTTATCGAGCCGCTTGTCATCGCGTTCCTGGGCATCGTGATCGGCGGTATCGTCATTTGCATGTTCTTGCCGATCTTCAAACTGTCGACGCTCGTGTCAAGCTGATGAAGACCATGAGGAGGGCGGAAGGATTCACGCTGGTTGAGATCATGATCGTCGTCGCCATCATCGGACTTCTGGCTGCGATCGCCGTGCCCAATTTTTTAAGGGCCCGTCAGACCGCGCAGCAGAACATTTGCATCAACAACATGAGGCTTATTTCCGCAGCCAAGGACCAGGCAGCCATCGAGAACAATCTCAGCGAAAGCGCCACGCCGACGGTCGCGGAGATGTCTCCCTATTTGAAGACCGGAGCGATCCCGATCGAACCTCAGACGGGGGCCTCCTCGTCATACACCGTCGGCGCTGTCAGCGCGAACCCGGTCTGTGTCAACAGTGCGGCTCCCGATTTACACGTCCTGCCTTAAAAGCGCGTGCTATTGACTGTATCGCTTACTAGTGCTATACTTTGACTAAAGATAGAGAATCCTGATAATAATATAAGTTAGTAGAGAGAAAAAGGCACTATCCTGCACTCCTATTCCAGCCCTCTCTCGCTTATCGGGATGCTCGTCTTGTAACCGAAAAACGAGGAGTAATCCAATGAAGATACATAAAAACACAATGGGCTTTACCCTTGTCGAAATCATGATCGTCGTGGCCATTATCGGCCTGTTGGCGGCGATCGCGGTTCCGAACTTCGTTCAGGCCCGTATCACGGCACGTCGCAATACTTGTATCAATAACATGAGGCTCATATCGGCAGCCAAGGATCAGGCGGCGCTCGAAGTTCCGCTCGCTGAGACCGCGACTCCGACCACGGCCGAAATGTCGCCTTACCTCAAGGGAGGTTCGGTGCCCAATGAACCGATCTCGGGCGCTTCGTCTTCGTACACGGTCGGGGCAGTAAGCGATAACCCCGTCTGCGCGAATTCGGGTGGCACGAACCTGCACGTTCTACCGTAAACGGATCAATGAACAAAGCCCCCGCTGGATCTTTTTCCAGCGGGGGTTTTTTCTTTTCTTGCTGACCCCCAAACTCAAATTCAAGCATCCGGTGTTCATCGGGTGCATCGTGATCGCGGGTATCCTCGCATGCCTTTACAGCGTTTCGCTGGGGCATAATTTTCTATTTGACGAAGAAAGCATCATTCTCGACAACCCGCTGCTCCGCGATCCCGGCCAATGGCCCAAGATCTTCCAGTACGGCTATTTCTACCGCGAAGACGTGTCTGCGGGGCTATGGTTCCAGTACTACCGGCCGCTCACGACCGCGACCTTCCTCCTCGATTATACGCTCGGGAAACTCAACCCGCTTGGATACAACCTCACGAATCTGGCTCTCTTTATCGTGCTGTGCCTGTGTTTGTACCGTCTCGTCTACAGGATGACCAAGGACGAGATCGCTTCATTCCTCGCGACGCTTTTGTTCTCGGTCCATACGATCCACACGGAATCGGTCACGTATATTGCGAGCCGCGGGGACCTTTTGGGGTCGCTCTTCATCGTCGGCGGTTTCCTGCTTTATTGGGAGTCAAAATTTTTAACCGCGCTTCTTTTTTACGCCCTGTCGCTTTTTTGTAAGGAAAGCATGCTGCTCATGCCGCTTTACTTTTTTCTGCTCGATTTCGCTTTTTTTAGGCGTCCGCTCAGAGTCCTCGCCGTAAAACTCCTGCCGTATGTCGTCATCGGAGCGGCGTTCATCTTTTTCAGAAAATACTACTGCCCCGTGCCCATGGGTCCTCCCGAGATCAACTGGGGGGCGGGGGTATTACGCCTTTTTTCCATGGGTTTTCCGCTTCTGCGCTATTTTGAAGCCATTTTTTTCCCGGCCCCGTTCCGCTTCTGCGACTCCATTTCATTCGCGACCCATTTCATGGATCCGAAGGTTTTCCTCACGATCGGGATGATGGCGCTCTTTGCGGCCGCCTGGATCGCGTCGCTTCGGCGTCGCGGGGCCGTTTTTTTTGCGCTGAGTCTTTTTGCTTTGAGTTTTGGGCCCTACCTGCAGATCGTTCATTTTTACCCCGAATGGGCCGAGCACTATTTTTTAATGCCGCTGGCGGCGCTGGCGATCCTGCTGGCGGTCGCGCTCGGCCGCTTGAGAACAGCGGGCCGGCGCCTGTGGGTTGCCCCCGCCGCCGTCTACGTCGCGTTTTTTTTATTCTTTTGCGTGCGGACGTTCGAACGCAACTGGGTTTACAACGACACGATCCGCTATTATGAGCTTCTTTCCGAAAGCCCCACGCCGTACGCTTATTACGGCACGATGAATTTAGGCCGCATCTACTGGAGGCACGGTCAGTATGAAAAAGCCGGCGTGTTTTTCAAAACCGCGCTGGAGATGGAGAAGGAGTCCGAACCCAACTGGAACAATTTGGGCGGATATTACCTTTATAAGAAGGATTACGAGCGTGCGTACCAGCATTTCAAGAAAGCGTATGCGCTCGGCGCGGCGGACAGCTCATCGCTTGAGAACGCTGCCGTGGCGCTGCTTCAGATGAAACGTTATACAGACTCGATCTCCGCCTTAGAGGCGGTCCAAAAAAGACAGCCGAAGAAGCTCAGCGTGTATTCGAATCTCATGATCGGCAACGAGCTGATGGGCCGTCCCCGCAAAGCGATCCGCTGGGGACACCGGGGTTTTGCGGCGATGCGCGGCCGTAACGCGGAGCGCGCGCTCTTGCTCATCATGAACGGCAACGTTGCCTATCGGCAGGGGTGGGATTCGCTCGCACGCCATACGACGGGTCTGGTGGCGAAGGATTATCCGGAAGTGCCGCTCTTTGGCAATACGGGACGCCTGCTTGCCGGTAAGCTTGGCGGCGAAAGGTACCTTGCATGGGTGCGTTCCAAGTACCCGACGTTCACGAACGAGGCGTGGGGGTATGTGCTGATGGCCCGCGTGCTCGCGGGGGACCGCCCCGGCGCCGAGCGATTCTTACGCGAACATAGGGAGGGAGTCGCAAGTTCCGGGAAGGACGCCGAGCTTATCCGCCAGGAGGTCCGGCGCGCAGAAACTTTTGTGAAGGATGTAATACCAAAATGATAATGTCCTCTTTGACCAAAATAGAATTGTCCGGTCAAAGACAAGCTATCATGACCCTCCAAGGAGGGCCTCGTGATGACAGAGGACATTATCCCGATGAGTTTAAAAGAACTTAAGCGTCTA
>ORJL011602655.1_pt1 | contig 11222 bp, 8 predicted proteins | sample 1779941 | NCBI WGS metagenome assembly ORJL01 (sample SAMEA104232317, study PRJEB22302) | groundwater metagenome | biome: forest; feature: aquifer; material: groundwater | place: USA | collected 2011-08-07 | depth 5.8 m | reverse complement strand
CGTTCCTTCCGGAATGCCTTTAATAAGATATTTACCATCCAGATCAGTTGCGCCGCCTTTTGTCGTAGTTTCAAGCCAGACATTGATACCGATTAAGTTCTCTCCGCTTGATTCGTCAGTAATTCTACCATGAATACTGCCTGTTGATTGCGCATGAAGCATAGAGGGAAGAAACAAGAAGATTACGAAGAGAACAAGAACAGTGACCCGGTTGAAATATTTCATCATAGTATATTTTATCAAAATGTTGTGGTAGTAATTACAAAAATCACACCTCAATATACCTTTGCAATGTAACGGGATTGTTAATTGTATATTAACATATTGTTAAAATTATGTGGATGGCAGTTCTCCGTCTTGATTACAAGAATGAAATATCCCAATCGTACTTAGTCCTATTTTTTTCGTATTTTAGATATTCTATCATTTTTAAGTGAGTAATGGCAAGCCTTTATCTCCATATCCCGTTCTGTGAACGCAAGTGCATTTATTGCGATTTCTATTCCATTGAGAATTTTAAGCCGATGGAAACATTTGTCGATGCTTTAATTTATGAAATCGGGATGTATGCTCCCTATGCTCCCAAAGAGAATATTGAAACAATTTTCTTTGGCGGCGGAACCCCCTCCCTCCTCTCTAATGATGCTTTAAGTCGAATATTTGAGTCAATTCATAAGCATTTTACCATACACACAGGTGCAGAAATTACATTAGAGGCAAATCCGGGAACAGTTGAACGGGAAAAGTTGTTGCATTATCGCAAGTTGGGAATTAATCGCCTTAGTTATGGTGTTCAATCGTTTCATCAAGATGAGTTGGAGTTTCTTGGTAGAATCCATGATAAACAGCAGGCAATAATCAGCGTAAAATTAGCGCAGGATGTCGGGTTTGATAATATGAACATCGATTTAATCTTTTCACTCCCTAATCAGACTATTGAACGCTGGAATTCTACTCTTGAGCAAGCTGTTGCGTTGGGAACACAACATATATCAGCGTATAGCTTAATTGTTGAGCCCAATACTCCATTATACCGAATGGTGGAAAGTAAACAGATTATTCCATCACCGACTGAAGAAGATGCTGAAATGTATGAATTCACTATGTCTTTTTTGAAAGAGCATGGATTTAGGCATTATGAAGTATCAAATTATGCACGCACCGGTAACATTAGCAGGCATAACATGAATTATTGGAATCATTCAAATTACATCGGTTTTGGTCCTTCCGCACATTCTTTTTGGGTTGACAGGAGATGGTGGAATGTTAAAAACCTTCAACTTTACATTGACCGAATTGCAGCTAATAAAGTACCTGTTGAAGGGGAAGAAACGTTAACAAAACAGCAAGCGTTTGATGAATCAATTATGCTGGGCTTGCGTAGTTCGGGTATTAATTTAGGAAAGATACAATCGCAGTTCAGTGTTGATTTATTGATCAAACATCGAGCTACAGTTGATGAATTAGTTTCAGACGGATTGATAGAAGTTGATGAAAAAGTACTTAGATTGACCGATAAAGGGTATCTGATTTGTGATTCTGTTGCGGAATCATTGTTGGTTGAGGTGAATTAGTTTTTAAGTAAATAGTAAAGAGCACATCTTCACCAAGGGGGATTGCTTCTCCCCTCCCGTTTGATAGTTGATAACGTGATGGGCTCGCAATGACTTCTAAAACTACCATGCTCCACTCTGCGTCCTCGCAGAGTGCTCAATCCTATTTGATTTCGTGGTTCTGCGAGGACGCAGAACCGAGCATAAAGAGTTTTTAGAATCACCCTTACGTCATCTAAATGTTGTTTTGTGCTGTCTAAGTGAAAGAGGACAAAAATAACCTGTTTTTTTATATTTTCGCTCTAAATTGACGAAATTCTTTGTAATTCGTCTTGATTTCTTCTATATTGTTCCGTTTATGTCGTTTTCGTAATACTCAGTTTTTGAATTATCGAGGATTTAATGTCAGAAAAAATTTTTAATCGTATAACAGCCGCTTTTGTTTTCCTTGTAACACTTATCGTGTACATGAAAACTCTCTCCGTAACAGTCGTGTTTTGGGACGTGGGCGAATTCTGTGCCGCGGCACATTTAATGCAGGTACCCCATCCGCCGGGCTCTCCCCTCTTTGTGATGCTTGCAAGGGTGGCAGAAATGATACCATTTTTGCCGGATCCCGCCGCACGTATGCATGCTGTTTCAGCCTTAAGTAGCGCTGTTGCAATTATGTTTTTATATCTTACCCTCGTAAAGGTACTTGGCAGATTTTTCGGTGAGATAAAATCTACAGCAGACCGTGTTATGATTTATGGTTCATCTGTGATTGGTTCGCTCGCTCTTGCCTTCTCCACTACGTATTGGGATAATGCAATTGAAGCTGAAGTGTATGGACTTTCAATGTTCTTCGTTTCCTTTATTATTTGGCTCACCATGCGATGGTGGGAACGTGCCGAAGAACCGAGAAACGAACGCTATGTACTCCTCATTGCTTATTTAATCGGACTTTCGAGTGGTATTCACTTGTTAGCTTTACTCGGAATATTCCCGTTGATGGCAATTATGTACTTCCGTCTTTACGAGGTTAATATCCGTAGTTTCATCAAGTATGGTATTGCAACCGTAGTAGCGTTGTTTATCGTTTATCCCGGTATCGTTCAATATTTACCATCAATGTTAGATGGTGATTGGGGTGGAATTCACTCGGATTTACTGCCATTTCTACCTTTGGCAATCCTTATTGCTGTTATTTATGGAGCGTACCGCTCGTACCATACTAAACACCGGATTATCCACGTTGCATGTTTATCTATTTTACTCGTTGTTGTTGGTTATACAACATACACCGCAGTACTTATCCGTTCTAACGCCCGCCCGCCGATGAACGAAAATGATCCAAGCACGCTCGCAAATTTGGTGAAATATATCAGTCGTGAACAATATGGTGAAACACCGTTATTAAAAGGCGAAAGTTGGGATAACAATGCACAAGATTATCGTGAGAAGACTTTTCCACGAAGATACTCACGTGAACCAATGCACCAAGAGACACGCACCAATTATACGGATGATTGGGACTTTTTCTGGCGGTATCAAACCAAACACATGTTTTTACGATATGTAGGCTGGAACTTTATCGGTTCTGAAGGCGATTGGCAGGATGCTGGTGTAAGCTGGAAAAATACATGGGGCATCCCCTTCTTGATCGGCTTATTTGGACTTTTCTACCAAATATGGAAAGACAAGAAAATGGCTTACGTCTTTGGGCTTACATTTATCGTCATGGGCTTTATATTGGATTGGTACCAAAACCAGCAACAGCCTCAACCCCGTGAACGTGATTATTTCTATGTAGGGGCGTATTATGTTTGGTCTCTCTGGATTGGTGTCGGGTTACTTGGAATTTACCAACTCTTGAAAGAAATGTTGAAGAGTACCTCTGTACAAATGGGAATCGCCACCGCGTTAGTTATTGCAGGAACAATTGTCGTTCCTGTAAGTCTTGCAAAGATGAATTACAAAGAACACGACAGAAGTAAAAATTATATTGCATGGGATTACTCATATAATATTCTCCAGAGTTGTGAACCAAACGCTATCCTGTTTACAAACGGCGATAATGATACATTCCCCCTTTGGTATTTACAAGATGTTGAAGGTGTCCGTCAGGATATCAGAATTGTCAATCTCAGCCTTGTCAACACTCCATGGTATATATATCAACTCCGGAATGAAGAACCTCATGGCGCTAAGAAAGTACCGATGAGTTTGACAAATGCCGCAATTGAACAGATTGAACCGAGACCCTGGAAAGCGCGCCAGGTTGATTTACCGGTACCGGGTGATGTTCTCCGTCAGTTCATTGCAACAGATAAACCCCAATTGCCGAATTGGTCGATAGATAGTTCTGTTATAAAAGACGGCAGGATTACATTCAATATTGCAGGCGTACCCTACAATAATGACATGCGATTCTTACGCGTTCAAGATATCATGATCTGGGAAATAGTCCGCTCCAATAATTGGGAACGACCGATTTATTTTGCCGCAACATGTTCACCTGATTCAAAATTAGGTCTCGACGAATATCTCTGGATGCAAGGTCTTGCATTAAAGTTGAAACCGTTCAAAGTCCCATCAATGGAAGCCGGGCTCGATCAGGCACAGATGGAAACAAACTTGATGCGCGAAACCGATTCACCCACGAAGACATTCCAGAGCGGATTCCGTTGGAGAAATCTCAATGATTCAACAGTCTATTACGATGAAAACACCCAGCGTATGGTCATGAACTATCGTGCAAGTTTCCTCCGTCTATATGAGTATGCTATGCGTGTCGAAAACAACCAAGCAAAAGGGAAACAAGTCTTACAACGCATGGAACAACTTATGCCTGTTTCAGTTATTCCAAACTTAGATTGGCGTTACACGGCTCACTTCATGAACCAGTTTATGACTGTCGGCGATATGGAAAACTTTAACAAGTATGCTAACCTTGCCGAGAAAAAATGTCTTGAACTTATTGCCGCAAATGATATTGAATCTCAAGACTTCAACCCGTATCAGATTTTGACGACAATTTATGATACGCGTAAAGATTACAATAAGGCATTAGAGATTACACAACAGTGGAAATCCCAGTTTGATGGATATGCTGTAGATCCGCGTTACGCAAATGATCGCAATTTCCAGGGTCAGTTGATGTATCTCAAACAGCAGATTTCTCGTTACGAGCAATTACTTAAAACCCCTCAGGCTTCAACACCTGATACAGCACAGAAGTAATAAGGTTGAAAAGATAGATTATAGAAACTTTCCTCAAGCGATGGGTTTGAAACCCATCGCTTGAGATTGATAATCGTTGTTTCTATTGTTACCCCATTTGTGGCATTCAATGAAAACCACACCTCAGCAAAAGGCTGACAAACTCCCTTCCAAATTATGTGAAGGGAACGATGAATAATAGTTAGAAGTAAATCCTTACATTTCAGAAAATTTTCTTTTTAATTTTCTCACTTTTATGAGTTTTTCTTTTTAAACAGCGCCTTCGTTACTATGAAAATACTCATATATGCACTTTCCGGCATTGGTGATGCGCTTATGTTTTCACCGTCAATCAAGCTCTTACGAAAACAATTTCCTGATGCACAGATAGACATGCTAGTCATGTTTAAGGGCGTTCAAGAAATATATTCCAGAAACCCTCACCTGAATAACGTCTACTTTTGGAATTTTCTTGGTGAAAATCCATTCTCATCCTTACGATATGTTTTACGCTTACATGCAGTCAAGTATGATGTATCAATCAATGTCTATCCATCGAACAGATGGCCCTACAATGTTATCAGTTTTCTGATTGGAGCGAAGAAACGACTCGGTCATGATTACAATCATGCTAATTTTTCTTCAATGAATTTTCTGAATAATGTCAGAATCCATGAAGATGATACCAAGCACAACGTTGAAGACAATATCGAGTTAATAAAGAAACTCGGGTTAAATCCTGCTCAACCATACCCCCCTATGGATGTTTATCTGACAGAGAATGATGAGAAACTGGCAAGCGAGTGGTTTTCAAAAAATAATCTTACCAATACAAACCCGATTATTGGGTATCATGCGGGTTCATCTGTCTTAAAAAATCAGGCGGCGCGACGTTGGGCACCTGAAAAGTTTGCCAAACTTGGCTTACAACTTATTGAAGAAAAAAGCGCCACAATTTTATTGTTTGGCGGTCCCGATGAATATGAGTTGAATGACACTATCAACTCGATGATGGAGAACAGAGGAATTGTCGTTAAAGTCCCTACGCTCATGTCAAGCGTGGCATTGATGAAACGATGCACAGTATTTGTCGTGAATGATTCAGGGTTGATGCATGTTGCCGCAGGATTACAATTACCGAGTGTTACTATTTTTGCCTACACAAATCCGGTATATGTTCATCCGTGGGGAACGAAATACATCATGGTGCGAAAAGACCTGGATTGCAGTCCCTGTTTTTACTATTCGCCAAAGCCTGCAACCTGTAAATGGGATACCGATCAGTTCAGATGTAACTCTCAGATTCAAATAAACGAAGTTTATACGGCTGTAGAGACACTTTTATCCCAAAACCCGTCATAATATACCCCCCGACTCCGCTGAACAAGCAACCGACGATATTATTCGTTTCTACGGTAGAGGCTCCTTTTGTCATGGAAGACCTCAACGTACTGTCACAACATTTTCCGGTTGTTGCCCGTATTGGTTCAGGCTTTTTCCATGTTATTAAAATATTATTTGACGTGTTGCAAAGTGAAATCATTGTTTGCTGGTTTGCATCTGTATATTCAGCGATTGCAGTTATCTTCGGTCATTGGCTTGGGGTAAAAACCGTTATCATCATCGGCGGTGCTGATGTCTCGGCGGATAAGGAAATCGGTTATGGGTTGTGGTTATCCAAATGGAAATCGTGGTTAGTAAAACGTGCGTTAAGAAAAGCGGATTCTGTCTTGACCGTTGACCAATCTCTAAAAGATGAAGCAAAACAACGGGCAAAGTATAAGGGTGAGAATATCAGTTATCTCCCTACCGGATATGATGCGTTGTATTGGAAATCTGCCGGAGAAAAAAAACCCATAGTATTAACTGTTGCCTATGCCAATGACTCGACTCGATTCAAAGTTAAGGGAATAGATTTTTTGATTCAAGCGGCACAGCGTATGCCCCTTGTGGAATTTATTGTCGTGGGTGTGCAACCTGATTTTGCCTACAAATACAGCCCTCCGCTCAATATGAAATTTCATCCTCGAATCAGACACGAAGATGTGTTACGATATTATCAAGAGGCAAAGGTTTATTGTCAACCTTCCCGCAAGGAGGGATTGTGCAACGCGCTTTGTGAAGCTATGCTTTGTGAGTGTTACCCTGTTGCAACTGATGTCGGTGGAAACCCAACAGCAGTCGGTGATTCGGGAATCCTTCTTCCATACGGTGATGTGGATGCACTTGTTGAATCAATAACATACGCATTAGAATCAAAGGATGATTCACCACACAAAGCAAGAGCAAGAATCGTTTCACTCTTTCCCAAAGAGAAGCGTGAACAAGAATTAGTAAAGCTGATGAACAGGCTTGCACAGTGAAACGCCTTGCTAAAAACATTACGGCAATCGGTGGAAGCGATTTAACAAGAAAATTGTTCGGGTTTCTTTCCGTTACGTATCTCACACGTCATATCAGCGTCTCCGATTTCGGAATTGTGAACTTAGGGTTCACCGTGTTTTCGTATATCCTCATCCTTGGTGCGGCAGGACTCCCTTCGCTTGGAACCAGAGAAATTGCACGTTCTTCAGAACGTTCATTTATCGGAGATATACTATTTACTCGCATCTTATTAACTCTGCTCATCCTTATTGTGACAACAATAGGAGTTAGTGTATTTGTTACCAATCCTATCATAGCGGCAATAATCATACTCATCTCCGTAACAGCAATACCGAATGCCCTCTTCCTTGATTGGTATTTTCAGGGGAAAGAATCGATGAGTTTTATCGGCTTTGCACGAAGCATTGGTGCAATTGTTAATTTCTGTGTGATTTACTTTTTTGTAAAATCATCACAACAACTCATATGGGTCGCTTTCGCCGCCATAGCAAGCGATGTAAGTTCCTGCATTATCTATTTCATCTTCGCCAGAAACGAATTTTCAAAGACAACTTATTCTTTTCAATTTAAGAAGGTAATTTCTTTACTGAAACAAGCATTGCCGCTTGGTGTAGGATCAATTCTTGCTCATGCAAGCATTAATCTTGCCCCAATCGTTATTGGGATTATTTTAACTACCCATAGCGTCGGTTTATTCAGTGCGGCATTTAAGTTAGTCTTCTTTTTGATGATGTTTGATAGGGTGTTAGCAACATTGCTTCTCCCGGCAACAAGCAGAATATATACACAGCAACCTGCTCAGTTTCTCATTCAACTGCGTGAAGCCCAAAAGTGGGTGCTCATTCTCTGTGTCCCATTATGTGTGGGCGGAACTATTTTGTCTGCGGATGTTATCGGATTAGTATTTGGCACTAACTATATGGAAGCGGCGCCGATTTTTTCTATATTGCTCTGGTTCGTTTTATTAACGATGGTTCATACAGTCTTTAATGCCGGATTGGTAGCAACAGGAAATGAAAAAGCATACGCTCAAGTTATGATGATTAGTTCAATACTCTATTTTTCGTTTATCATTATCGGCACTCTCGTATATGGAGCGATTGGCGCGGCAATCGGTTTTATAGCTTCTGAAATAATATCTGTACTTCTCTCCCGTAACAGGTTACAACAAATTATTGAAATGAATTTACCCGATAAAACAATTCAAATCCTGTTATCAGCTGCTGTCATGGCGTTGAGTATAGTCCTCCTGCCACATATCCCTCTCCTTTTTGCCATTGCGGTTGGCGCGATCATCTATGGTATTGCAACGTTTACATTCCGGGCAATAACATTACAAGAATTACAAACACTTTCGAAGAGGATGATGTGAACATTCAAGTTGGATTATACGGGGCTTCCCCGGGCTGGCAATTACTTCTTGAGCAAGAAGGTGTTTCGTTTCTTCAAATCAGCCGCAAAGACCGATTTGAGGATTTTAGTGCCATCATATTGGGAACTGATCTCGGTAAAGAGTCTCTTGAGGAAATCACTAACTACCTGAAATCAGGCGGCAGTGTATTAGTTCCCGCTCAAACATTTGCTCAGATAAGTGATAGTCAGGTGAATGTAATTCCTGTTGGTTCTTTTTTACCGAAAGAGAATTCGATATTTTACGAAGCGGGATTACTTGATGTCTTCACTCAATGTTATTTACCGAAGAAAGCAAATGAACTTCATTCGTTAGACAAGAAACCGACTGCCCTTGTTGCCGAATGGAACGGCGGAAACATTATTGTTCTTCCGTTCGATCCCGGTGAAATAGTTCTCGATTCTCGAACAGATACAAAATCATTCTATTCATTGGAAAAACGATTACCGTTTGAAAATGTCTCGTTGGTATCGAAAGGTGCGTTACGAAAACTTGTCTCGCGTTCACTTGAGTTCCTGCATCACCGTCGCGGATTGCCATATATTCACAAATGGTATTACCCGAACAACGATCAATCCCTATTTGCATTTAGAATTGATACAGATGGCGGAGACAAAGAATCGATTGAGCATCTCTATGCTCTTTCAAGAAAGAATAACATTCCCTTCACATGGTTTGTTGATGTAAAAAGTCAGGAACAACACTTTGATGTTTATACTCAGATGGAAGAGCAAGAAATCAACATTCATTGCTATGAGCATGTGTTGTATGATGAACAACGTGAAGTAACAAAAGATATCGAACAAGCAAAATCAATATTCAAGAAACATTCAATTCAACCGAACGGATATGCATCCCCTTACGGAACTTGGAATCCGGCAATAGCTAAGGCAATTGCAGATTCCGGCTTTGAATATTCTTCTGAATTTTCTTACGATTACGATAATGTTCCATCCTTTCCTGTCCTAGAGGGTTCGCCTACACAACAGGTGCAGATTCCAATTCATCCTATAAGTATAGGAACATTAAAAAGACTTGCCTATTCCGATGAAATGATGATTGAATATTTTAAGAATGTCATCCGGCAAACACTTGCTATGCGTTTACCTGTTATCTTATACCACCATCCTAAGGACGGACATGAAGATGTAGTCCAGGAAATTTTCGACTTCGTTCTTGAATTGAAAATTCAACCGGTTCTTTTTTATGAATATGCAGAATGGTGGAAAGCAAGACACACCGGAACATTTGTTGCCGATTATACCGGTGGTGCGCTCTCATTCAAATCAGAAATTAAAGATCCATCCATCCGGGTTCACATTACCAAACCGGATGGTATGGAGACATTCATGCCCCTCAACCGGACAACGATTTCAGAGAACATCATTTGGAAGAAAAAACCGGACTCTATCCCCTATCCTAAGAGATTATCGAGAATTAGAAAATATAATCCCTGGATATCCATCATCCGTTCTCAGGATGCAACGATAGGGAAAATAAAAAAAATGTATATTAAACGTACCAAAACATCAGTTCATCAATGAACATTACCTTTGCTACATATCATTCGGTCATGCTCTTAAAAGGCGGACCACGCACGCAGATTCTCCAATCAAAAACCGGATTGGAAAAACTGGGGGTGCATGTATCGCTATTTGATATGTGGCAGGAACTCGACCGCTCAAAGGTTGACCTTGTGCATCTATTCGGTGCAAATATCGGAACCTATCATTTTGCTCGCGAACTGCATAGAAACAATATCCCGTTTGTTGTCAGCCCGATTTTTTATACGCGGAAAAGCAATGCTGTGGTCAGTGCAGTTATCAAGGCTGATGAAAAGCTGACACCACTATTACGAGGCGCGTGGACTGACTATGGCATGATTCGTTCGATTTGTTCGTGGGCTAAACTTGTCCTTCCGAATACAACTCACGAAGCGGCGTTGGTTCACGAGGGATTCGGTATACCGCAAGCTAATATCCATGTTGTACCAAATGGAGTTGAAGAGCGTTTCTATAACGCAACACCTGATCTCTTTATGCAAACATACGGGTACAACAATTTTATTCTTAATGTGGGTCATATTGGTCCCGAACGGAAAAACGTAAGCCGGCTTATTGAAGCATTACATGAAATTGATCATCCATCAGTTATTATTGGAAGAATCGAAGATAGCGAAGCGGCGAGGAAATGCCTTGCTGAAGCGAAACTCAATCCCCGTCTTCAAATTATTGAATATCTACCCAATCACACCGATTTACTTGCTTCGGCGTATGCGGCATGTGATGTTTTTGTCCTCCCCGGACAATTTGAAACGCCCGGTATCGCCGCCCTTGAAGCCGCGCTTGCCGGTGCAAAGATTGTCGCTACAAAATATGGGGGAACAACCGATTACTTCGGAAACGAAGCGGAATACATCGAACCAAGTTCCGTAGCAAGTATCCGTCATGGAATAATTACTTCGTTGCAGAAAAAACGAAATGATACCTTACGTGAGCATGTACGTATGAACTATACTTGGGATAAGGTGGCGGAAGCCTTAAAAAGCACGTATGAAAGTCTGTAACCTAACGTTGTAAGTTTTTATCGATAACGTTTCTTGTGAATTTGTATTATTTTCTCTACATCAAAGAGATACAATAGCGATACCCCCACGTTTGTTTTTTGGATTT
>ORJL010254409.1_pt1 | contig 11227 bp, 14 predicted proteins | sample 1779941 | NCBI WGS metagenome assembly ORJL01 (sample SAMEA104232317, study PRJEB22302) | groundwater metagenome | biome: forest; feature: aquifer; material: groundwater | place: USA | collected 2011-08-07 | depth 5.8 m | reverse complement strand
TCAGCTTTCAAACTGGATTTAGCGCCAAGTGTCAAATAGGTTTAGTGAACAGAAATAGCGAGAGCTTTAATAAACCACCAACGACAAACTACCTACTACTGACTCTTAATCTCGAACGAAGTGTCGAGATTAAGTATATAATTCCACTCAAAAAAGCAACGCCTTAACTCTTGACCTAATATTTTTTCTTTTTTATATGAGCCATTGTTACTTAAATAATAAATAACTCCTGGTAAAAGATCCTCAAAAAATTCGCCGCCATTCTTATTTATGGCAACATCTTCGGATGCTGCGCAATATTTTCCGTCCTTAAAACCCAGTGCGCCTGGCCTTATTCCAAATCTGTCTCGCATAACTACAACGTCTTTTCTTCTTTTATCAGCAATGGCCAAAGTATAAGCCAAAGGAACCTTTCTAATTAATTCTTTCTCTCCTTTCTCTGTATAATATAAAAGTAAGGCTTCACTATCGCAACCGCTCTCCATCTTACTTAAATCAACCTCTTTTAATAAGTCTAAACTAACTTGCCCATTATGCACTATAGCTGCATCACAATCTCTAATTATCACATGACTCATTCTATTATCTTTGACGCCTCCGATTACATGAGGATGGGCATCTTCCAATATCTTATCTTTTCTGCCTTGCGTTGCATATCTTACATGTCCAAGAAAAGTATGATAATTATGCCCTGGTAAGATATTATGCAAATCTATTACATCAAAAGTGTTTACTGGTCCAGACCATTTTAGAACATCTATGCTATCAAAACCAATTGCTGCAATTCCAGTAGCCTCTCTCCCTCTATGCTGTAAAGATTTTTCCAGAAAATTATATGCATCATGCAATGTGTGTGCCACACAAAGCCCGCAGTTATGTCTCACCTCTCCCATAAAAAGTGTATCAAAATTTAACTTAAAAGCATTATTGTGATTGCAGTCAACTTTAAATATACTTTAATCTAATTACTTATTATGCCGGAACGCTTATCATTCGAAGATCAAATATCAAAGAATAAGATAAAATCAGTTTTCTTAATAGGAATTATATTTATCTTTTTCCTCATTTTAGGATTCATAATCTCTAAAATTCTGTATCCAGGTTATTTCTTTGTTATTATGATTTTTTCAATCATAATTTCTTTATTATATATTGTTATTAGCTATTACAATTCGGACAAGATAGCCCTTGTTTCTGTCAATGCACAGCCTGCTTCAGCCGAAAAATACAGAATGCTGCATCACGCAGTTGATAATATGGCCATTGCATCAGGCTTGCCAAAGCCGCGCGTTTATGTAATGGAATCAAGCCAAATTAATGCCTTTGCTTCAGGAAGAGACCCTCAACATGCCGTTATCTGCGTTACAACAGGTACATTAGAAAAACTTAATAAACAAGAATTAGAAGGAGTCATTGCTCATGAAATATCTCATATTGCTAATTTTGATATTCGTTTTATGACTCTTACTGCTGTTTTAGTCGGCATGATTTCAATAGCGGCAGAAATTTTCCTTCGAAGTTTGTGGTTTTCTGGAAATAGTAAAGAGGGCGGGAGAGCTAATGCAATTTTAATAATCCTGGGCATTGTTTTCGCAATCTTAGCGCCAATTTTAGCTCAGCTTGTTTCTCTAGCTATATCAAGAAAAAGAGAATTTACAGCAGACGCAACAGGTGTCAAGTTCACTCGCTATCCTCTTGGCTTATCATCTGCTTTGAAAAAAATAAAAAACGAACACATAACAGATCTTGACAAAAAACACTATCCAAAAGCACTTGCACCATTATTTATCTCAAATCCATTCAGTGCAAAAAAGCTTTCTGAAATTCTATCCACACATCCCAATATAGACGAAAGAATCAGAAGATTGGAATCTATGTGAGAATTTAAAAAGGAGAGTTTATCTTCTCCATTCATGTCAAATAAAAAATCACTTGTTATAAAACCTGGAGAATTTTGGTCAGAGCAGGAAATAGAAAATGAGTACAATGAAATTCTTAGAAATGTAAAGAAAAGCAAAAAACCTAAAAAAGAAAAGAAAATAGTTTTAAAACCAGAAACTTCTGATAGTCTTGTATTGCAATACCAGTTTTTCCAAAAAATCTTCGGCGCACCAAATAGAGTATTTTATCCTTGTTGCAGATTGGATATAAGCGCCAAAAAAGGCTTTCTCGATTCTAAAGTAACTTTCTTAGATAAAGATCAAAAAATAGTTAAAATACTAAGAAAAAATGGGATTGATGCAATATGTATGGATGTTAAAGTTTATGAACCAATACACCCCTTTGACTTACTAATCATTTTAAATCCTCAAGTCTCCACAAAGTATCTAGTCCGTACATTAAGAAATAACGGCTTAATAATTGCAAATAACTACCACCACAACACAAGAGAAATGTTAAAATCACCAAAAAGATACACATTCTTAGGTCTAATTGATAATCAATCAAATCCTCTAACACTAGTTAATCGAAAAGGCGCTGAAAAAATTCTTTCTGAATATTGTGATTACTTTTCCATCTTCAAAAGAATTTAAATATCCTCAAATAAAGAAGATTTTATGGTAAAGAAAACCTTTTTCAGAAAAAGAACTCCTGAAAAGATAGAAGAACTAAAAGTAAAAAGAGTTTACACTCAAAAAAGCCTTGTTGATAAAATATGGGATCTTGATCCTGATACTGAAGCAATTGAATTAAGAACTCCTCTGATTCCATCAAAATTTCTTTTTAGAGCAAAAAACGCTGCAGAAGCATCTAGAAAGAATTACAAACATGGAGAACTAATTTATGTTGATCAGCCAGAATCAAGACAAGAAGCTTACGATTATCCTTATACTCCACTAGACGCCAGAATGAAAGCAATTGATGACGCACTTCGAGATAAAAAGGAAGAAGAAATTGATTTTTTAGGGCTTACTTGGCAGCCAATTCAAGGCACCGATAGAAGATGGAGAGTTGTTCCTTTTGATGTTTCAATTGAAGGAGTTAAAATATATGACTATGCAATACATCATGCTGGCGGAATTGAAATCGAGGAAAAATATACGGATGCAGGAGCAGTAAAAAGAGAGGGCGGGCAGATATTATGTAAAATTCCATCAAGAACAAAAAGAAGAAAAAGGTATGAAATTAATCTTGTCCACGTTCCCCTTCTTCCAGGAAAAGAAGCAAATGCAGTTATTTGGAGCTTACGAAGTCAATATGAAAGCGGTAAAGAACCAGAAAGAATAACTTATTTGCATCATTTAAGATATGAAAATCCAAAAGGACCAAAAAGCTCAGATATATTTGTCTTTGGTCCGCACGAAGTAGCAGCTTATTTAGCAGTTATTAGAAAATATTGGGATGGTTTAGCTAATACTGTTCCATTAATGGCAAATCCTTTTCCATTGCCCTCTAAATTATTCGCGAAATATTCTGACAAAATAGATAACAACATTATCATCTACGACCCAACTCTTACAAGCAAAAAAAAGTTAAGAAATGCACATTTAGATGAGAAATGTATGCTTCTTGCGAGAGCCACTAAAGTAAAAGGAATCTGGAGCACTATGTTTTGGGATCCCTCGCGTGACGGACCAATTAAAGATTATTGGAAATAAAATTCATTAAACCTTCAACCCAAAATCAAATCTTTATCAAATTATCGCAGTCTAAATAATATCCATCGTGTCCTATTTCATCTCTTATCTTTTCTTTCAATTCAATAATAAAATCTTTCTCTATGCTAAGTTCTTTTGCCTTTTTGATCATATGAGCATAAAAGCATCTCTCGCAAAATTTATCACCTACAATCTTATTTCTTCCTTTAAATCTCTCAACCTCTTCCAATAATTGAGATGAATATTTTCCAATATCGAAAAGAAATTCAGAAGCATGATATGTTAATTTTAACGCCATTTTTTTATTATCCAAGAATCCAGAAAGTTAACAGAAGATTACTTGTATTTAGAAATAAATAAACATAAAAGGTTAGTGACTTTTAAGTCCAACATAGACCAATCATCTCTTCTCATACTATTTTCCAACCTCTTGCTTTCCATACAATTCACAAATCATTAAGGTTTATATATCTTATGGTCGCATCTTTTATTTTTCTAAAAATAATATTTATTTTGACAATAAATAAAATTAACTAATCTTAGATAAAAATTTATAAATTCGAGCCCAAAACTGTCCTATAATTTATTTTATCTTTATTGAGAAATTACAAAATTTCTTATTAACTCTAATACTATATAAATATTTAATAAGAGAGCTATAATTTTATTTTTATGAACTACGACAATTTGCCTGATGACTTAAGAAGGGTTTTGCCTAAGGCAGAAGCACTCTATAGACTTGTAACTGAGCCAATGGATTTAGAGCACAATAAAATGGAATCTGGGGAAGCAATTATTACAATTGGCTCTCTTTTTGCATGGGAACCTGTTGTCTGTAAGTTTATGAGATATGTTACTGGAAGGGAAGGAGAAAGATATTTTGAAACCCCATTTAGAATTGTCTTGAAAAAGCCAAGTGATTCAACAAAAGCTAAGGAAAGTATGATTATCCAAACTCCCGAAAATTGCAGACCTTGGAGTGGATTAATGCCAACCTTGGCGGATACTGTTATGGCTGGGATGGATAATGTCGAAGAAACTTTAGCGAGAATGAGAGATTATGATATTTATGTAGATATAATCGCAAAAGAATTTGAAAGAGTTAGCAGTTCTGTTAGTTAAAAGTAATCCTAATATTTCTTAATTATCTGCTATTTTAGACAGTAAATTACTGGACACAAACAGGCGGTAATTTTATAATATGTGAGAACAAAAGTTCCCACATAGTGTTTTTCTAAGTTTTCTTAAGTATTCTAATTAAGTATTTATTCAACTCTTCCGTTTTTTTAAATCTTGTATCTACTTTATCAAAATTCTGATTTAGAGATTTTTCTATAAACTGAGAAACTCTTTCGTCAGCTAATATTTCGGCTTTCTCTGTAGTATTTTTCTGAATAACACATCTTTCAAAGAATTGACATACATAATCTGGCAAATATTCAATTACTTCTTTGTAAGGCAATGGAGGAAGCTTCTTTTCTTTCTCTATATAAATGGCACAAGCTATGCCTCTTAAAACATAGAGATATTTTTTACATGAGTGAGACATGCCAATTCCCATATATTTATGATAATTTTGCTTTGCCATTCTAGTATAATGTTGTCTTAGAAATTCTAAGGAACAACCTCCATCAAAATATTTCTTGAATTGTTTTCTTATTGGGGAATCAATATAAACTATTGGACTCCTTAACCATTCTGCAATTTGTGGATTAGACTTTAAGGTGAGTTCAGCAAATTTTCTTATATCCCAACTCTCAAGGTCTAATACATCGGTAGTAAGATTAACTTGCTGTGGCAAAGGCGATAATCCTAAGTAATCATCTAACTTTCCAATGTGCATACATCTAATGTCATAATCAGAATCTTCAGAAGCAAAGCTCCAAGCTCGTGAACCAGATTCTATAGCCCAAACTATCTTTATCTTATGCTTTTTCTTGGCTTCTTTTATAAGTTTTATTATTTCTTTTTTCATAAATTAAGTAAGATATTCTATCTTTAATATGTTTCTAAGAAATTACTATGTGGGAACAAAAGTTCCCACATATTTATAATTTAACTTAAAAACCCTGCTTTTTTTGCTTTATCATCAGATTGATTTTTCATAAATTTATTAATAAAATCCTTATGTTCATCTCTTCTAACAATCTGATTTAATTTCCAATATCCTTCACTTGAGATTTTTTCACATTTAATTTTTCCGAGCATTCTCCTGTGTACAATCTCAGAAAGATAAATAAATCCATTAGATCTGTCAGCCGCTCTTTTTGGAATAATTGTTGTAGATCCAACAGAGGTAAATCTTATTTTTCCTTATCTATTAGACTCAATAATCATGTCTCCCAAATGAATTCCAATTCCATAATTTATTTTTAGAGCATAATGCTTATTATACTCATTAAGAATAAAGCTTATTTCCTCTGCCAAAGAAAGAGCCTTTCCAACTACCTGTTCTTCTTTCATCATCGTTGGAGATAATATGATCGTTTTATATTCGCCTTGTTCATAGACTCTTGCATTATAATTCTTAGACTTCTCAATTGCTCTTTCAATCGCAGGCAGAGCATTGTTTTCAGATGTAAGAAGCTCAGATAAATTTTTAATTTTTAACGCAATTAAGGCTGCCTCTTCCTTCTTTCCTGAAATAAGAGATCCAGATAATTTTTTAGCGATCCCTTCTTCATTAGAAAGATTTTTATCTTTTGTTATAGACATTGAAGGAACTTTTCCCAAATAAACTCTCTTCCTGATTTTTTTGTAATAAATAAAAGCAACAACAGCCAATATCAACAATATAATTACCCATAAAGTTAATTTAACTTTTCCACCTGAAATACTTCCGATTTCTCTTATGTCAACTGCATTTCCAGTCAAATAACTTCTTCCCAAATTTCTTTTATCAGTTCCATCGGAAATGCTTATATCATACTCTCCATCCTTAGCGCTTACTTTATATCTCTTAGTTTCTCCAACATCCAATTTTACTTCCTTGAGTTCATTTTCAGAACCTATAAAAATCTCCAAGATTCTCCTATAAGGAACATTTCCAACATTAGTTATAATAAGCGTCTGATTCTCAATAACCATGGTAGCATTTTGAATCTCATCAATATATATTGCTCTCCTTCCCCTCAATTCTCTCCAATTCCCTTCAATTGTCCAATAACCAGGACTCTCATTCAAAGCAAAATTTATCTCAATAGTCTCTCCAGATCTAACAAGTTTCTTAATGAAAATACTTCCATCAGGTCGATAAAAAATCACACTCAAATCTTCTTTTATCTTCAAATCAGATTGATCATATAAATTTACACTATATTTAAACAAGCTCCCAGATTTAACCTTATCAGAATCAACAGCAATTTCCAATTTCTCGACTATTTGATTAATTTTTATAACTGCACTAGCTTGTCCTTCATTAGCAATACTCCCCGTATTATCTTTTTCATAAACACGAACTTTCAAATTGTAATTTCCTGATTTCGCATCCGCAGGAATATGAAAAGTTAAATTGAAAACTCCGGCGCTCGAATAAGCAAAAACACTTCCATTCAATCCTTCAATTTCAGCTTCCACAAATCCCTCTAATAATTGACCATTTTTCTTTTTAGCATTTCCTATGACTATAATTTCACTTCCAGGATCAAAACTTGCTCCAGTTATACTTAAACTAACATCGATACTTTTTGTAATGATAAAGTCCCTGCTATTAACTTCATCACCCCCATACTTTATATGTAAATAACAATTTCCTTCTAATTCTTTCAATAAAGATTGCCCAAATTGCATTGACAATTCCACATTTTTCTGTTCATTTGCATTCAAACTTAAAAAGTTTCTATAAAGCTCAACCTCTCCATTGGAGCAATGCACGCTAGAAACAAGAAAATCATTAGTCGTGATTGATGGAAATACCGTAATATTAACTTTAAACTGATCGCCAAGATTATACAAATAATCGCTCTGTCCAATTAATATCTCTGCCGATATTACAGGCATAACCATCAAAACAAAAATACATATGCTAAAAAAATACAAGAAAAAAACCTGCCTCGATTTTATACTATTCATCCAATTCTGAGATGTTTTTCATATTTAAATTCTTCCATCTCTTCATCTTTCTCCCAATTCGGCTTTGCGTACATATTATTTGATTCTTTCAAAATAAGATAATCTTGCTCTGTTATGCAAGATTATTCTTGCCATAACCTGAATAAATTTGCTGTGTCCTCTAACTTTTCTTACAATCCCAAAAACTCTTTTGAATGAAGAATGAAAACTTTCGCAATGAACTCTCAGATAATATTCGCTAAGCCATTCAATAACATCAATCATAAACTCAAAATACATTTCTTTCCATGCATCACTTCCATTTAGAATATTATTTTTCTTTGGATAAACATACGGTAACATTCCTTGCTCAACAATTTTTCTTACTAATTCCCTATCGTTAAAACCTGCGTCTAATCTCAAACTATCTCCATCAACTTCTTCAATCAATGAATGCATCGCTCTGCATTCATCTTCTCCAGAGAAATCAAATGCCTGAATTATTTCTCTTGAATCAACAATAGAAGTTAGAAATTCTTTTGTTGAACTTCTTTTATCTCCATAATTTTGTCGTCGAGAAGTCTCCAATCCTGTTCCATCTCCAGAAAGAATTCCATCTGAACATTTGGTCATCTCAAAAACCTGTCTTAAAATAAACGCAACTTCTTTTTTATCATAAGCATTCCCGATAACTCTATCGTCAAGCTTTTCATTAACCCCAAAAACAGAACCAAAGAGCTCAAGAAAACCTTGAGCTTTTCTCTCGACTAATCCAAATAATTCACAAACAAGAATTGCTTTAGATAATAACTTTGGATTGGTCAGAGGTTTGCCAACTTTTCTTGGAGGATCAATGCATTTATCTACTGTATCTTTAATAAAAATTAGAGTTTCTTTACAATTTTCAATCTGAGATTGATTGTATGCTATCCAATTAATTTCTCTTGGTTCTCTGTCTTCATAGATTTTTTTGCTTTTATCTTCTTTCGATTGATTGATGAATTCAACCAATTTTCTGAATTGATTGTTTGGCAATTTTTCAACCATCCATAAGTATATAGGGTTATATACTTATGTTTTATCGTGATATAACACCGAAATATTTATATATACAAGTATATAGTATTATATATGTCTAAAAAACCACTAAGAAGCATAAAACTTGAAAAAGGAAAATTAGAAATGAGAGATGAATTTGAATTAATTTTTGAAAGAACGATTACCAAATTTGGTAATGGAGCCAAAATAGATGCTCCTAAAGACCTACTTGGAAGAAAAGTTTACGTCATTCTTAGAAAATAACTGAATAAGTACGCAAAGCCCCCAATTCCCAATATTTATAAATCTCTTTCTGCTCCAATTTAAATGAAAAGAGAATTTAAAGTTACACCTTATGAGGTTTCAGGTGCTGTAGATTATAATCGAATAGTTAAAGAATTTGGTGTTGAAATAATTTCCCAAGACATTCTTAAAAGAATAGAAAAGATTATCGGAGAACCTCATTTTATGCTTAGAAGGAATGTTTTTTTCGCACATCGCGATCTGAAATGGATTCTTGATGAATATGAAAAAGGAAATAAATTCTTCCTATATACTGGAAGAGCGCCATCTGGAAAAGTTCATATTGGTCATTTAATACCTTGGATATTTACCAAATGGCTGCAGGATAAATTTAACGTAGATTTATATTTTCAATTTCCAAACGAAGAAAAATTTCTTTTTAACAAAGATATGACATTTGAACAAGTGCAAATTTATCTTCAAGACAATATTTTGGATGTTATAGCTCTTGGCTTCGATCCTAAAAAGACATTTTTTATTATAGACACAAAACATGCCAATTTAATGTATGAAGAAGCATGCAAAGTAGCCAAAAAAATTACTTTTTCAATGGTAAAATCATCTTTTGGATTAAATGAACAAACAAATATCGGAGTAATATTTTATACTTCAATGCAGGCAGTTCCGGCATTTCTCCCATCAATATTGAAAAACAAGAAAATTCCCTGCTTGATTCCTCATGCGGTAGATCAAGATCCGCATTTTAGACTAACTCGAGACGTATTGCCAAAACTAGGTCATTACAAACCAGCTTCTATACAATGTTCTTTTCTCCCGCCTTTATTAGGATCTCAGGGAAAAATGAGTTCATCAGAAGAAAATTCTGCTATTTACACATCAGATACAGCAGAAGAAATTAAGAAAAAAATAAATAAATACGCTTTTTCCGGGGGTAAAGACACAATAGAAGAACATAGGAAAAAAGGAGGCAATCCTGATATTGATATATCTTTCCAGTATCTTCGATATCTTTTTGAGCCGGACGATAAAAAACTCGCCAAAATAGAGAAAGAATATCGTTCTGGTGCCCTCCTAACTTCTGAATTAAAGAAAATACTCATTGAAAAAATCTCCTCTTTTCTATCAGAGCACCAAAAGCGCAAAGAACAGGCAAAGAAAGACATTGATAAATTCATACTCAAATGTTAGCCTGCTTTTTCGGCAATCCAAAGTTTTATAAATGCTCAAAAACAATAAAGTTCAGCTGAGATATAGATTTTAAAGATCTTTTTCTTAGCTAAATAAATAAGTGTAAGGAGTGTAGAATGAGTAAGAAATTGTATATCGGAAACCTTCCTTTTACTGTTGACGGTAAAAAGCTTGAGACCCTCTTTTCCCAGTATGGACAGCTTGATGAAGCAGTTGTAATAACCTTCAAAGACTCCGGGAAATCTAAGGGCTTTGGTTTTATTACTGTTGCTGACGATGCGCAAGCAGAAAAAGCTATAACAGAAATGAATGGGAAGGATGTAGAAGGACGCCAGATTGTAGTTAATGAAGCAAAGCCTTTTAGTCCAGACAGGCCTCAAAGACCTAATAGAGACTTCGGAAGTTTCGGCGGCGAAAGACGATCATTTAGAAAAAGATTCTGATATAATATCAGTAAATTTTAAATTGTCTGTTAACTTTTTTAATTTGTAATTTAATTTTTTTCAAAAATAACAGTTTTGATTAGATCTTGAAAATCACTTTTTCTTAGAAAAATCCTCAATCGCCCTAATAATTTGAGCAATAATATCTTCTGTAATAAAAAGGGAGGATTTTGATTTTAGTTCATGTACTTTTGTAATTGCTTCAATCTTCCTTAATCTCTTATCTCTAAAAGCTCTAAGAATTATTCCCACGCTTCCATGCACCTCTAATCCAAACCGCTTAGCAACATTTCTTGCTTCTAAATCATTAGTAAGAAAATAATCTGCTTTTTCCTGAAGAGCTAAAGAAATAGCACTGGCTTCTCCTAAATCTAAATCGTATTGATTAGTTAATAATTTCATGTTGTCCTTTGATTTATCTATTATATCAACAACCTTTATCTTAGAATTAATTTTAATTTTGTATCTATTAAATTCATCTTTAATAATTTCAGATATTGAAACAACCGAAAATATATCTAAAACTTTTAATAAATCTATCTCATGGAGATGAAGAATTGGACCTATATCTGATACTGCCTTATGCACCATAAAGTCCCCAAGCAACATCCTCTTTTATCACTGCTTCAAGCTGTACAACTTTCT
>ORJL011592239.1_pt1 | contig 11228 bp, 9 predicted proteins | sample 1779941 | NCBI WGS metagenome assembly ORJL01 (sample SAMEA104232317, study PRJEB22302) | groundwater metagenome | biome: forest; feature: aquifer; material: groundwater | place: USA | collected 2011-08-07 | depth 5.8 m | reverse complement strand
TTGGCCCGCCGTCGCAAAGCCCGGCATCGGCGAGCACCGCGAGGTATATCTCGCGCGTCAGATCCTTGAATGAACGCTCGGGTTGTTTACCGAACCGGGTGCATGCCACGCCGATTACGTAAACGTCGCTCATGTTCAATCAGGAAGCACCACTTCGGCGGAGCCCAACGCCATGAGCTCCCCCGTATTGTTGACGGCCCTGAGCTCTACCAAGACAAAATTCCTGCCTGGCCCAATCGGGTGAAGTTCCTTGACTCCCCCGAAGCATCGAAGGACCGAATTTACCTCGACGGGCTTGATGAACTTCGTCTCAATCGATCGGACCCTTGCGGGTGCCGCACCGAATGCTCTCACTATAACCGATGCCATGAGTGACATCGTGTACATGCCGTGTCCGACCGTCCGGGGAATACCGAAGACCTGAGCCCTTTTGCACCATTCGATATCGGTATGGACCGGGTTGTAATCCAACGAAGCGACCGCATAGCGGTCAATAACGTCCTGAGACACGATATTTTCCACAGCCGGGAGCTCGTCGCCGATCTTGACCTGCGAAAAGTGTGAGGAGTTCATCTTTTCTCCTTTGTCTACATCCGCGCAAATCTTAAGATCTCTTCGCGGTTGGGAGGAATGATCAGTGTCAGCCACCAAGTTGCTTTATGGATGCCGCTCTCGTTGTGGAAGTCCAACCTGTCTGTGATGTAGTGTTTTTCCCTACGGATCCACCGATCGATCGGCGTCACGGTCATGGAGATGGTCTCCCCGACCTTGAAGGGTTCAAGTATCTCTATTTTCTGCCCGGGGTTCCGGGCCCCGGGAGACCGGATCCAACTCCCCGGCCCCTTGTCAATGCAGTAAAAAGCGACCTTCACGACAAAAAGAGGATGCTGAATAAGTTCCTTCGTCGGCGAATTCTCGACGGCGTAGGCGGTATCGATCATCAACGGATCGGTTTCTCCCATGGCTTCGTTGTAGAAGAGCACGTCTTCTTCCTTGACCCGGAATTTCTGTTGGCCGGGGAACGACCTGCCTATCTTCACATCGTCCCATGTCTCGTAAACTTCGGCGTCTCTCAGGAAATTCGACTCGAAGTGGCATTGTTTCTCGGTCGCATGATGTCTTGCCAGGCGTTGTGCGGTGTTCATGATGACAAGTCTCCTCCCTCCGATAGTGGTACGCCTTTTTCGTCGGTCAACGCTCTTCCGAAGTAATAATCGATGAGATCCGCCTGGCCGGCAAGACACTTCGATGTTCCCTCGATCACGACACGCCCGCGATGAAGGACATAGCTTCGATCGGCCAGGTCAAGACCTGCTATGGCATTCTGTTCCGCGATGAGAATCCCCATCCGCTTCTCGCGATGGAGGGCGCCCAACGTCTCGACGATCTCGCCCACTACTCGCGGCGAAAGACCGAGAAACGGTTCATCAAGGAGGAGCAGTTTCGGCGAAGTCATGAGGGCGCGGCCGATCGCGAGCATCTGCTGCCCCCCGCCGCTCAACGTACCGGCGATCTGGCTCATTCGTTCCGCCAGGCGAGGAAAAAGACGGAGTACGAGATCGCGATCGGTGGCCACGGCCTTTCTCCTCGCACGGCCTCTCCGGAGATATGCCCCCAGTTCGAGGTTCTCACGCACAGTCAGTTCGCCGAAAATGCCGCGCCCTTCGAGAACGAGCGCCATCCCGAGCGAGATCCGCTCCTCAGGCCGTAGGCGGGTCACTTCAGAGCCACGCCAGAAAACGCTTCCCTCGTTGACTGGCTCAAGACCGGCGATACCTTTCAGCAAGCTGGACTTCCCGGCGCCGTTGGCGCCCAGTAATGTAACAGTTTCCCCCTCTTTAACGTGGACGGTGACATCTGCGACTGCCTCCGTGCGCAAATAGCGGACCGCCAGATTCCGGACCTCAAGCATTTGCGGCCCGCTTGACGCCGAGATATGCCGACCGCACCCGTGGATCATTGAGAATGCCCTCCGGCGTCCCCTCTGCGATCGGTACGCCGTAATCCAGAACAAGGATCTCATCAGCCAGGTCCAGCACCAGCTGCATTACATGGTCCACGAGGATGATGCTGCGGCCGTTCTCACGCTCCGCCCTAAGCAAGCCGGCAAGTTGGTCAACTTCCGCCTTCGAGAGACCCGCCGCCGGCTCGTCCAAGAGAAGGAGTCGCGGGTCGCCTGCGATGGCCGCGGCAAGCTCGGCGAGACGGCACTGATACTGGTTGACTTCAACGGGATACCGATCGGCTACCGGCCCGAGACCGACCCGGTCAATTAGCGTCCGGGCGGCGCCGTCGCCCCTTAGGTTGCTCCGATTTGCACGGCGAATGGCATGGACCCCGAGCATCACGTTTTCCAGGATCGTCAGGTCATGAACCAATCGCACGTGCTGGAAGGTCTTCCCGATGCCAAGCCGCGCCCGGGCATGTGCCGGCAATCGTTCGATCGAATGTCCATCGAGCCAGATGCGGCCCCTGTCGGAAACAATGCCGCCCGCGATCAGTGCCAGAGCAGTTGATTTCCCGGCCCCGTTGGGCCCGATGATCGCTTTAATCTCGCCCGTTCGAAGACTGTAACGCAGCCCGTCTACGGCTCTTACTCCTCCGAAATCTTTTCCCAAGTCTTCGATGGTCAATAGGGTCGAGGCCGTGGAGCGGGTCCGCAGCCCGGCGCCGGCTGAACCTGGTTCGCATGAGGAAGATGGTGCGCCCGCGTTCTCCAGTCCCGGATCCGCCGTGGTCGAGGGGCGGCGCTTCCATAGGCCGGCGATCCCAGCGGGTGAAAACACCATGATGAGTGCGAGCACCGCGCCAAAGATAATGGGTTCCCATGTCGATGTCGCCCTCAAGAGCTCAGGTAGCCACATGAGGATGATGGTTCCCACCATCCCACCCCAGATGCGGCCGGCGCCACCGACGACGAGCATGACCACGAGCATGATCGAGTAGTAGATACCGAAAGTCTGGGGCGAAACAAAACCGACATAGTGAACGTAAAGACTGCCGCTCAACGCGGCGAGAACCGCGCTCAGGACAAAGACGGCGATCTTCGTCCCGTAAACGTCAATGCCTCGCGCCTGTGCAGCTGTCTCATCTCTATGTATTGCCCTTAGGGAAAGGCCAAAGCGCGAGTTGGCAATCTGCGAAACGAGAAAGGTCACCCCGCCGAGAATCGCCAGGACCAAAAAGAAATAGGGAACCTGGTCCTTGAGCGTATACCTACCGAGAGACAGCCGGGGTACGGAGAAGATGCCGGAAGATCCGCCGGTGAAGTCGCTCCAGTTCCGGATGAATGCGTCGAAAACGACCGGGAACCCGAGCGTCGCCATTGCCAGGTAATAGCCGCGCAGTCGCATGGCGGGAACGGCAATCAGGAGAGCAGTGGCTCCTGCGACCGCCATCCCGACGGGTAATGCAGCCCATCCGGACCAGCCGGATTTCGTCGTCAGGAACGCCGAGACATACGCCCCCACACTAACAAAAACGCCATGCCCGAGCGACAATTGCCCGCAGAACCCTAATAGCAGGTCGAGACCCAGCACGACGATCAGGTTTATGACGATGAAAGTCCACACGCTGATCCGGTAAGAATTCGGATCGACCAACGGAACAACCGCCAGGAGCACCAGCGGGCCCCAGACTCCCAGCCGCGACCGCTTCGCGTCGAGCAAACGGACTGATGTCATCACCGCGCCACGGACGATGTATTCCTGCCGAAGAGCCCCTGCGGCCGCACCAGGAGGACGACCAACAGCACGAAGAAAGGATACGCATCCTGGAGAACTGAAGAGAAGAGGCCCACGCCGAGCCCCTCGAGAACTCCAATCAGGAGCCCCCCGACTATGGCTCCAAAGGGATTTAGGAGCCCTCCCGCAACCGCCGCCGTGAACCCCTTGAGAGCGAGCATCACGCCGTTGTCATACGACATCATGAGAACCGGGGTGAGCAGGATTCCCGCAAGGGCCCCGAGGAGGGCGCTTCCGATATAGGAGTAAAGCACCATCCGCTGCGGATGGATTCCCACCGTCTGTGCGGCCAGCGGATTGTTCGCACAAGCCCTCATTGCCTTGCCAAGCATTGTTCGATAAAGGACGACCCAAAGACCCGCACAGACAAGTAGTGTCACAGCAAGGATCCACAGCGTCCCGTAGCTCATCACGGCGCCGATTACCTTCACCGTCCCGGCCGGATAAAGCGTAAAGGTCCTGTATTCGGTCCCCCATACCATGCCAGCTAATCCATGCAGGGCGACCGCAGCCGCGAGTGTCAGCATGACAAATGTGAACTCGTTACTGCCCTTCTTCGCGGACCGCAGTAGCAGATGGAGAAGAACACCCAACAGGAGGATAAGGGCCAGCGAGACACCGACCATCATCCATACCGACTTAAGCAGCGTGGTGAGCGAATATGCCGTGAGCCCTCCCAGTACGACAAACTCACCCTGCGCGAAGTTTATGACCTTACTCGAGTTGTAGATGAGGCTGAATCCGGCCCCAACAAGACCGTATACCGCACCCACAGCGAGGCCGCCGGCTACGAATTGCGGAATGCCTGACAGATCCACGGGGGCCGCCGGCCGTTATTGCTTCTCGTAATCGGCGAGACGCCAGCCGTCCGGGGTCGCTATCATCATCACAAGCGCATTGCTGGTTAATCCGCCGTGATCCGTTGGACTGAAGGTGAAAAGTCCAGTCACGCCGGGATAGGACTTCACCTTGGTTTCGAGCCAGTCCCGGATCCCGGAGCGATTGTTTCCCACGTCGGCGAACGCCTTCAGGAGCATGTTGGTCGCGTCGTAGGCGATCCCCGCGAACATGTCCGGTGGAGAGCCATACCTGGCCACATATTTCTTGTAAAATTCGCTCGCCGCACGCTTTGCCGGATGCTTGTCCGGCAGCTCGCTCCAGACGAGGATCGGGCTTCCGACGACCGGTTGCCCGACAACATCTTTGCCCACAGCGTTGCGGAAGGCGCTGTTGGCCTGCCCATGTCCGGAAATAATTGGGAACTTAAGATCCAGTTCGCGGGCATTCTTGTAGACGACTACCGAAGGCGCCCCGACCCCGTGCATGAAGACTGCGTCGACGCCGGCGTTCTTCAAGTTGGTAAGTTGGGCCTTGAGATCGGTGGAAGTCGGCGAGAAGGCTTCTTCTCGGGTTATCGTTATCCCCTTGGCCGGCGCCAGCCGCCTCATGTTATTGCGCCCGTCCTCTCCATATGCGTCCGAGGAGTAGAGGATGCCGAGCCGCTTCCAACCTGCCCGTCGGGCATAGTCGAGCACCTTGCCCACCGACAGATCGCCCCCCTGTCCCGGGCGGAATATCCACTTGCGATCCTTGATCGGCTCGACGATGGCGACGCCGGAGACGGGCGGCAGCATAACAACGCCTGCCTCCGAAACCACGGCAATCGCCGCCATCGCGTCTCCGGTTCGGCTGGGACCAAGGATCGCCGAGACGTTGTTCTGGATGATCAGCTTGCGTACAGCCAGCACGGCCGAGGATTCGGCGCTCTTCGTATCCTCGACTGTCAGTTCGACCAGATGGCCGTTGACGCCCCCGGCCGCGTTCAATTCATCCACGAGGAGCCGCGTGGCATTGACCTCCGAGCTTCCGAGGAACGAAGCCGGGCCAGTAAGCGCATAGGCTGCTCCGAGCCGGAATGCCTCGGCCGTCCACCCGGTCGACGCGACAAAGACCATCAGAGCGAACCACGCACCGATCACTGCAACGACCGATCGACAGGTAAACCGCTTCCAAACTCTCCAACTTGTCTTGTCCATCGTTTCTCTCCTTGACATCGTATTTGGGCAGCCCTTCACTCGATGGTCGACGGCGCTCATATGCTGGCGTTCCGCTTTTCCCAGAACGGCCTGCGGACCTCGCGCCTCAGGATCTTCCCGAAGGAGGAGGTCGGCAGCTTATCCACGAATTCGATCCTCTTGGGAATCTTGAACCGCGCCAGATGGCTCGCGCAGTGCGTAATGAGGTCTTCCTTGGATGCGGGAACTCCGGTCTTAAGAACGACCGCCGCATAAATGCTCTCGCCCCACTTCAAGTCGGGGATACCGACAACTGCCGTCATGGCCACGGCGGGATGCTTGTAGAGAACGGCCTCAATCTCCGCCGGATAGACATTCTCTCCGCCGGTGATAATCATGTCCTTCTTGCGGTCGACGACATACAGGTAGCCTTCTTCGTCGAAACGCCCCATATCGCTTAGGGTGAACCAATCGCCTTTACGCGCGGCTGCCGTCGCTTCCTTGTTTGCGAAGTACTCGCGAATGAGAATCGGCCCCTTCATGAAGATCTCTCCCACTTCGCCCGGGGCCACGTCATGTCCGTCTTCGCCAAGAAGCCTGACGTGGAATCCCGGGATGGGACGGCCCACCGATCGGATTTTATTTCTTTGGTCTTCGGGCCCGAGATTCGTCGCGACCCCCACTTCCGTTCCCCCGTAGAACTCGTTCAGGCCGGCTTGAGGGAAAAACTCGAGCAGCGCTTCCTTCGTGTGCGTCAGGAGCGGTGAACCCGCGCTGACTAACACCCGCATTGAACTGACGGAAGCGCCTCGTATCGCTTCACTGGAAACGAGAGCGTCCCACATCGTCGGCACCATGAAGGACCATGTAATTCCGTGATCTCCAATGAGCTTCAGGATGTCCGCCGGCTGCGTGTTTCTCGTTACGACGACTGTTCCTCCGCGAAATATCTGCAACATCGCGAAGAGTGTGGGCGCCTCGTGAAACAGCGGTGCCGGCACCAGTTCGACATCTTTTGGAGTAATACCCCACAGGAGGGCGACCCGCTTGAAGAAATCGACAAATCCCCTATGCAGGTTGACGCATCCTTTGGGGAAGCCTGTTGTACCAGCGGTATACCCTTGGAAGAAACAGGACTCGGGGTCTATTTCGATCCCGGGTTTGGCGGGCGAGGAATCCGCGATCAATCGCTCGTAGTCATGGCCGCTCGAGGAAGAGCCTTCGAAATCCATCGCGACATAATTGGAGCCGATTGACGGCAGACGCCCGTCAAGCTCACGAACCACTGGTTCGAAAGCTGAATCGTAGAAGAACGCTTTCGACTTCGAGTGGTTCACGACGTACTCGATCTCGGAAGCGACGAAGCGAAAATTCAGCGGTACGGCAGCCGCGCCGATCGCCGCGATTGCGTGGTACAGTTCAAGATAGCGTGCCCGGTTGATCATGAGGATCGCGATCCGGTCTTCCGGCCCGAGGCCCAAGCCCAGAAGTGCGTTGGCGAGTCGACAGGCACGTTCCCAAAATTGCCGATACGTGAGGATCGTGTCGGACTCGATCACCGCAATTTGTTCGGGCGTGTAGACAGCGTGCCACTCCAACGCATCTCCGATCGTTCTTGGCATCCTGTCAACTCCTGGGAAACAAGGTTTCTCGTACTGAGCGATTCTTTATTTCACGAAGCTGTATGACCTTACGGGCTACGCGTGCGGTGGTCTATCGATTACGATTACAAGAATCCGTCAGACGATGGAGTGCCCCCCGTCGATGCTGATCTCGGAACCCGTCATGAAGGACGGACAGGTCGCAAGGTACAATGCGGTGGACTTGATTTCGTCCAGATCGCCCGCTCTCCGCATCGGGACTTTTTTCGCCAAGAAATCTCTACCGGCTTCCGCCCCGAGGAAGCCGATGGAGAACTCGGTCGTGAAATAACCGGGGCAGATGACATTGACCTGGATGTTGTCCTGGATCAGGTCCAGGGCCATAACGCGGGTCAACTGAATGACCGCCGCTTTGCTCGCGCAATAACCCGCCATATTGCGGGCGGCGATCTTTCCCAGAATAGAAGAGATATTGATAATTTTCCCTGTTTTCCGCTTGACCATCTGCTGAGCGACGGCCCGTGAGACCAGAAAGGTGCCGATAAAATCAACGTTCATCACTTCGGACATGTCGTCATCGGTCATTCTCAAGAATGACTTTTCGCTCCCCGGAATCCCTGCGCAATTCACGAGTATGTCAATCTTGCCGAACTCGTCGATGACCTCCTTCAAGACCGCCGCTACCATTCTGGAATCGGTGACGTTCATTTCCTTGCCGACCGCCCTCACACCGTGCCTGTCTGAGACAACCCGTGCAGCTTCAACACAACGATCACGATTGCGTGCCGCAATAACCACCTCTGAACCGGCCTCGGCATAGGTATCCGCGATGGCCATGCCAATTCCTTTGTAGCCACCAGTTATTAAGGCTGTTTTTCCCTTCAAGGAGAATAATCTCTCAAGCAGATTCCCTTTGGTTTCAACACGGTTTTCCAGCCGCATCATTGTCGCCTCATCGTCTGATCGTCGACGATTCCGCTCACCCGTGGTGGCATCGTAGTAATGGCTCGATTGGCCCGAGTCCCGATTACCGGTGTCGAATTTTGATACGGAGTTTCTAATGCAATGAGTATGCCATCATTGTCGCCAGATTTTGCATGTTAACCATGTGATAATATAAGGTATTATTTTATAATTGCAATTGAAATTCCGATTGATGTACAATTACGTGTCATTTCGGGGCATGGGATGTCCCAAGATGGAACGCGACACGACAATACGTCCCATATTGGGACATACGATTTTAGGAAATTGGCAAGTCAACTTGCGAAAAACGGTCTTGGCATTCCAGAGAAATAGGCCGGAAAGGAGAATTTTAATGGACTACAAGCATCGATATTGCTTAATAAAGCAAGAATGGAATAGATTTATTAATGGAAACCCCATTGTAGGCAATATAGCAGTTTCTAAAGTGATACTTGATTCTTGGAGCCGATGCAAAGCCATAGGAGTAGATCCTTATTTGACGACTATAAATAGTGTTCTTCCCGAAGGCGATTTGAAAAGATTATTAGCAAAGAATGATACGTTTATAAATATATGCCTTCCCTTTATGGGAACCATATATGATTGCGTGGGAGGATCAGGATTCGTAGTCGTCTTAGCTAACCATGAAGGATATATACTGGAAATTATTGGAGACGATCACATCGTAACAAGCATCCAGAGGGGAAATTTCATTCCTGGTGCTCTATGGAGCGAAGAAGAAGCCGGGACAAACGGTCTCGGTACAGCTATTAAAACTGGGAAGCCGATCCAGGTATTCGCGAGCGAACACTATTGCCGCGTGGCTCGCCAATGGACTTGCTCAGGGTCGCCCATCTTTGACCCGGAGGGAAAACTTGTCGGCGTAATCGATATGACGGGGCCCTTCGCCAAAGCCCATCCGCATACCTTGGGAATGGTCGTGGCAGCCGCGCGCGCCATAGAAAACGACCTGCGCGCTCGGAAAGCGCTCGCAGACAGTGAAATGGCGGATAGTTTCAAGAATACGGTCATATCCTCCATTCCAGAGGGGCTGATCGCTGTGGACAGTGAGGGATGTATATCCCTGATTAATGATAACGCGAAAAAAATGCTCCGGCTCTACTCGAGTAGCCTCTTGGGCAAGAACATTAGAAGCATATTTGGGGAAAAGAACGAGTTATTTATCAATTACATCTATTCCAACGAAACACTTTCAGATACCGAAATCACGATCAATACACAGGGGATGGCTGCTGACTATACCCTTACTGTTAATCCCATCTCTTCCTCGAACAATCAGGGTGCGGGTAAGATAATTATTCTAAATGAGCTAAAAAGAGCCAGAAAAATGGTCACCAGCATGATCGGGGCAAAAGCGAATTTCCAATTCAGCGATATTGTTGGCGCCAATGTGAAGTTTGTCGAAACGCTGAAACAGGCGCAGAAGGCCTCGCTCGGCAGCGCGAACGTCCTGTTGTTGGGGCCAAGCGGCACCGGTAAAGATATCTTTGCCCAAGCGATTCACAATCATAGCAATCGAAGTAATTGTCCCTACATAGCGATCAATTGCGCGGCCATCCCGAGAGACCTCATCGTAAGCGAACTATTCGGTTATTCGGAAGGAGCGTTTACGGGTTCACGGAGGGGAGGAAATCCAGGGAAGTTCGAATTGGCCGATGGAGGAACAATATTCCTTGATGAAATCGGCGAAACACCCTTAGAATTGCAGGCAGCCTTATTAAGAGTTATCGAAGACAAACTCATCATGCGGGTTGGGGGCAAGAACGTCACGCATGTGGACGTCAGGATCATCGCGGCGACCAACAAGAACCTGAAGGAAGAGGTAAACAAGAGGCTGTTTCGAGATGACCTTTACTATCGGCTCAACGTTTTTGCGATAAACATAATGCCCCTCAAAGACCGGAAAGACGATATTCCCACCCTAGTGGATTATTTTGTAAACAAGGTAAGCCACAATATAGGCAAGAATATTGAGAAGATCGACAGGCGGGTTCTGGAAGTATTTTATCGCTACTCTTGGCCCGGAAATATTCGTGAGTTGCAAAATCTGGTCGAGAGAATGGTGAATATAGCCCCCTCGGACAAACTCACTGTGGACCTCGTCCCGCCCGAAATGTTCCAGAACCAACCTTCGTATTCGCATTCCTACGAAACGAGTTCCTTGAAGAACTTGGAGTACCAAATGATATTGAAAATGATGCAATCCAGTCTTTCGAAGAAGGAAGTCGCCAACAAACTGAACATTGGAAGAAGCACCCTGTACCGGAAACTGAAAAAGTACCAAATTCATTGGGGAACGGATCACACCACGGACTTTCCTCGGTTCGGGGGTCAACAATGAGGCAGGTTTTGAAGGGACGCCCTTCTCAGGAGGCAGGCAGGTACCCCCCGTCCGTCATGTTTCTCCGAATGCACGGGGGATGCGAACGGGATGCGAACGGCGGCCTCCGCTGTCGAGGCCTTGAAAATCGGCGGTGCATCAGTGATTGATTCTCCGGGAAGAAACTGGCGCGCCTGGCACGACTCGAACGTGCGGCCAGCTGCTTAGAAGGCAGCTGCTCTATCCACCTGAGCTACAGGCGCGTGGTGCCAGTATAGCATCGCACCCGAAAAATCGTATCCGCACCCCCGGTGCCCCCTGTATCATCTTATTATCAAATCATGAAAGACAATTCCCCGAGAGAAGAGGATCGCCCGGTCCCGGTTGCAGCCTCCAACGGTGATCCGCAATCCGGTATCGGGCAGGAGGCGCGGACCGGCAAGGATCTTGCGCGCGTAACTCTCCCCGTCGCCGGGATGACGTGCGCCTCGTGCGTGGGGCGGGTCGAGCGGGCGCTTCGGAAGGTCCCGGGGGTGGTCGCGGCGTCCGTCAACCTGGCGGC
>ORJL011530844.1_pt1 | contig 11231 bp, 7 predicted proteins | sample 1779941 | NCBI WGS metagenome assembly ORJL01 (sample SAMEA104232317, study PRJEB22302) | groundwater metagenome | biome: forest; feature: aquifer; material: groundwater | place: USA | collected 2011-08-07 | depth 5.8 m | reverse complement strand
TGTGGGCCGGAGAGTATGGGCCCCGCCTTTGAACAATACTTCCGCAATGCGACTCAGCTCGTGATGGAGGACCCCGCGAGTGGCTCTACCATTCTAGACATCGCGCGTGTGCTCGCCAACAGCGAATTCCGTCGCGAGAAGCTCGCGAAGAGTCTGAACCCAATCGTGAATCAGTTCTGGACCGAGATAGCGACAAAGGCCGGCGGCGAAGCATCGCTAGAGAACATCGTTCCGTACATCACCAACAAGTTTGACGACTTCACAGCGAACGACTTTATCCGTCCGATCGTAGGACAACAAGAATCCTCCTTCAACTTCCGCGATGTGATGGACTCTAAGAAGATTCTGCTCATCAATCTTTCCAAGGGTCGTCTCGGCGAGAAGAACGCGAACCTGCTCGGCCTAATCATTGTCGGGAAGCTCTTTATGGCTGCTCTCTCGCGTGCCGACAACCCGCGCGCCGTGCATCCGCCGTTCTACCTATATATAGACGAGTTCCAGAACGTCACAACTGATTCTATTCCCGGAATTCTCTCGGAGGCGCGTAAATACAAGCTCTCGCTAACCATGGCGCACCAGTTCCTCGCACAGATAGACGAGAAAACGCGCGACGCTGTCTTCGGTAACGTCGGCAACATGGCGGTCTTCCGTGTCGGCGAAGAAGATGCGGAGTTCTTCGCGAAGCAGTTCGCACCGGTCTTCGGCGCTCTCGACTTCGTAAATCTGGAGATGGGGAATGCATATATGAAGATTCTCGCGAAGGGCGTACCACAGAAACCGTTTGATATGAAAACAACAAATCTGTCGCCGATGAACGACGCGCAGGTGGACGACCTCATCCACCTCTCGTCGCTCACCTACGGGCGCGACCGTGCTACAGTTGAGAATATGATTCGCGAGCGATATCTCACGAAATAATTAACCCATGGGAAAATCTCGACACTCAATTGAAAGCGGCGGCGGCGGCGGAAGGCCCATCAAAAAGAATTCTCGTGATAAACGTGCAGGCCTTATGGATGGGATGAGAGGTGGTTCGCCAACCAAGGACGAAATAGCACGAGTCATCGTGTCGGTACCGGAAATTATATCGATGTCAAAACCTGAGACTATTGAGCCGGCACCGGTCGTCATTCCCGAACACAACGTGGAGGTTAAACCTCCACAGACTGCGTCTGAACCGGAAGTGGCTACTGTGCCACCGCCACCTGTTGTTGAACAACCAGCAGCGGTCGCGGCTCCGGAGGCAGCAGAAGTATCCACTGACCCGAATAAATTAAGCGGGCGTGTGCAAGATGCCTATCTGACCTACATAAAGACGCTTCGAGACGGTGGAGTGAATCCTGAGAATATGGCTCCGGACGCGTGGGACACTATGTATAAGGCGATACAAACAGCAAAAAACCTCTCGGTAGATTATCGTAACTCGCATAGCGACACAGAAAGGAAGGAAATCGCAGAACGTCTGCAACATCTCGCAGAGAGTGTGGAGAGAGGAAAAATAGCAGAGACCCTGCAGAAAGCGGCACTACGTTCGGTAGAGAAGACGCGTAAACAACAGGATGATGTAAAAAGTAAGAAGGAAGCGGGTGCATCTAAAAAATTGTCGTCACGCGAAACGCTGAGTGTCATATCCGAGGCGCTAGATCACCTACCGGCCAGCACTGACATTCCAGTCGTTTCGCCCGCGCTGCCAGATGAAACAGCGGTCGCGTCACCGGAACCAGAGGTTACGGCACCGATGAAGAGCGCCCCGACCAGTCTAGAGGATATTTACGGAGATAGAGAAGTTCCGAAGAGTGTCGCAGAAATGTTCGCGAAACTGAAGGGCAAGGTTAAGAGAGAGGATTATTTGAAAAAGGTAGCCGCGGACGAAGATGAGAAAGCTGCGAAGAGGCAGAAAAGAGAATCTCGCCGAAAACCTAAAAGCCCTAAGGTCGAGAAGCCGCCTGAAACGAACAATCCGTGGGAGACATACGGAGGTCGGCTATCAGAAATGGAGAATCTACTTAAGGCTCGTTATCCGGAGTGGAAAGATGTTCCGTCGGAGCTACTAGAAAAATATTATTCCCTAACAAGAGAACAGCTCGGGAATATTGAAGCAAAGGATGAAGCAATGCAGAAGGCAACCGCAGCCGATGTTGAGGATTTTATAAATGAATTGCAGACGCCGTCTATGCCAGTCGTGCCACCGCCACCAGAAGTAGTCCAGTCGCCGGCACCGGCCGCAGAGACAGGGCCACAAGTTCCACAAGCGCATAAAAATGAGGTTGACGCGAGCGAGTTCGCCGCGCCGCAGTATGCGTCGCGTGATATGCAGGCAGAAGTTGATGCGTTGAACGAATCAAAACCTGAACCAGAGCCTGCGCTGCCGACGGTAGAAGAACACGAGCCGAACGTGTTTCGTAAAAACAGAGAACGTCTGATCCCGACGTTGACCGACGTTGTCGAGCTCCCTGGGCAGCAAATAGGCAGAGAAGCGGAGAATCAGTTGCCCGAAGCTCGCCCTTTTGGGGTTGGAACAGAGATTCGCGATGACGGTATGGAATACGTGAGCATAATGCCCAGTTCTATTGGTGGCGAGGGTACGCCGAAAGAGTGGCGCGACAGATTACGCGAAGCCGTAGGAAAATTTGTCGGAGGAGCGAAAGAAAAGGTTGAATGGTGGAAAAGCGCTGAAGAGGGTCTCGTGCGACGTTCCGATGAATTGAATACCGTGGCCGAGAAAATTTCAGGAGGAGAAAAACTTTTCCGTAAGCTCGGTGAGCAGTACAACAAGCTCCATTGGGGATACAAGCTCGCCGTAGGTGCCGGGCTTGGAGTCGGCTACGGCGCAGCCTTATCCGCCGTTTCAATACCCGCGATCGTTGGTTGTATCCTTGGTATCGGAGCACAGCGTACTCTTGGTCTGGCTACGATGTATTTGAAATACGAGAAGACGCGACCTTATGGAGACAGGAATCAGGGCGAATTTTGGAATTGGAGCGGTCCGAGAGAAAAGGCAATGATGAAGTCGATGTTATATACGGCCGCAATGACTGCGGGCATGGCGTATATGGCGAAGGAGATAAGCGACCACGACTTAGTTAACCGCACCAAGGAATGGCTCGGTAACATGATGGATAAATTTGTCGGCAATCATCCGGAGGCGGGTGCAATAGCGACGGCGTCGTCCGTTCTTCCTGAAAAAGTGCAGATTAAAAGTGACGGTGCACCGCTCGAACAACATATACCAGTGCCACAATCCACTCCATCACCTGAGGTTCAACAACCAGTGGCCGCTGCGGCCGTGAGTGAACAGGTTCAGCGACCGATAGCACAAGGAATTCAGCGTCCTGAAGCGCCACCTAGTTTTGAAATGCCTAAACACGCGGATTTTTCAATTCATGAAGACGACACGACGATTTCACCGTATGACGTGACCCCAACCGACCAAACAGGGGCGGAGGATGTGTTGTCGACAGAAACAGATGAGGTAGAAGAACCTGAGGCGTCAACTGAACTGGCGGCACCAACACCTGAGGCATCGGTGGAACAGACCGCACCTGCTCCGGAGGCGCCGTCTGCTGTTGAACCACCACCGACAGAATCTGTCGCGCCATCACCGACGGTTGAGACCGGTCCGAATGTCTTTGTGAATGATCACGGAATTTCCGTTGACCCAGATGTTACACAGGCATATTTAAGCGCAGACCGCGTTTATCTGTTCGGTGGTGATGTGACGGATGCACAGGCACAGGAGTATGCGATGAAAAACCGCGTGTCGGTGTTTGTGGATAAGTCGTATAAGATTTTCGGCCTCTATGATGTCCATAGGGTTGTAGAGTTCGTTCCCGCCGAGAGCGGGCCGCCAGTTATGGTTATTCACAACGGCCCGTCGCTAATCCCCGACCCAAAGACTTTTACAAAACGTTTCTAACTCCCATGTTATGATTGACCCAATGCAAGATGAACTGACTAAGGCCATCGCCGGCGACCTAGGGATCGCCGACCTTCCGATTGAAGAACAGCAGAAGTTGATAGCGCAATTTGGCGAGGTGGCGCTTAAGGCTGCGACGATATCGGTTGTTGAGAAGCTCGCGGCCGATAAGCAGGAGGAGTTCACGAAGCTTGCAGAAGCGGGTGATCCGGCGGCGCTGAAGACCTTCCTCGACCGAGAGGTTCCCGGTCACGAAGATATCGCCAAAGCCGCTGTCGCCGAGGAGGTAAAAAGATTTAAAAACTTTCAAACCGCGTAGTATACTATTCGTCATATGAAACCAACACCAACAGGAGTCGCCGTAGCATTAGCTGTCGCAGTCGTCGCCGTGTTCTTTATCGTCCCCGGCCTCTCGCCGTGGGGGTCACCCTCGGCGCCAGAGACGGCACCCATTACTATTGATACACAAACAGATTCAACCACCACAACTACCATGCCTACAGAACCGGTAAAAGAACTTATGATGAAGGATGACGTCGTAGGCACAGGTGCCACAGCTTCTTCTGGAGATAGCGTAACGGTAAATTATGTCGGAGCGCTCACGAACGGCACAGTATTTGACGCTTCTGCTAATCACAAAGAAACATTAAACGGCTTCACGTTTAATCTCGGTGCAGGGCAGGTTATTAAGGGTTGGGACCAAGGCATCGTCGGTATGAAGGAGGGAGGTAAGCGCACACTCGTTATCCCTGCGTCGCTAGCATACGGGCCTCAGGCAGTTGGCGATATCATTCCTGCAAACTCAGACCTCGTCTTTCAGGTAGAACTACTGAAGGTGCAGAAGAAATAAAAAAAACAGCTCGAAGGGATGAACCCCTCGAGCCGTGTCGCTTCTCACCGAATAATCGGCGGCATGTCGTTGCCGCCAACTCGCGGCAGCGTTGGAGCCTTACGGTCGTTGATTGCTTTTGGTATCGTCGATTGGCCGTCGCCGTACCAAAGTATGGCGTTCACACCCTCCAGAATGCCGTAGCGTTTCTTGGCTTCCCAGATTTGCATGATAACGCAATACCCGACCGCAGCTTTCTGACTGCTGTCTTGGCGGTATCGACCGGTATTGGCGCCTGCGAATGCGCCGTATCCTAGGCCGCCAAGGAAGTACCGTACGAGGTCTGCTCCGGGGAACGCGGCCGCGAATCCCACTTGGCCGACAGCCACGGCTAAGGCAGAGAACCCGCCTTCTTCAACTATTGCGCGCGCCCATCCCGGCAACTGCTCGTACAGTTGTGCTTGGCAGTCTGCGTCGAGGTAGAGCACCTGCTCGACCTCAGTATCCGACCATCGGGCACGCTTGCCCTTGGACTCCGGAACGCCGGGAATGTCGCCGGCGGCGAGTATGACTGCGAACGATCCGCTCGAGTCTTTGCCGGAATAGTCGCCATGCAGTGCTGCCGGGTCCTTGTTTATTGTGCTACACGCAGCGAGCGAGAGCATCGCCAGAACGGCGATTAAACGTAAGCTTTTCATACCAATTCTCCTTGTGTAATGGGCTGACTCGGAACCGAGTTAGAACCCGTTCAGTCGTTCTGAATATAAAGATACTCTATTCTGTTCGTTTGTCAAGCCCGTCGCGATAGGTTAGGGTAGGAGTAATGAGTGCAATAAATTTTAAAATAGAACAACGAGCGCCACTAAGTGGCGCTCGTGCGGGCGTTCTAACAACTCCGCATGGCGTTATCCGCACACCCGCGTTCTCTCCTGTTGGCACCAAGGCGAGTGTGAAGGGCGTTCTGCCAGAGCAGTTGAAGGCTCTCGGCGTCGAGGTTGTGCTCGCGAACACCTATCATCTGTATCTTCAGCCGGGAGAAGAAATTGTGCGCGAGGCCGGAGGCATCGCGCAATTTATGGGTTGGAAGGGCCCGACTATCACCGACTCGGGCGGCTTTCAAGTCTTCTCTCTCGGTGCCGGATTTGGGAAAAGCGTTTCTAAGTTTACGAAAGAAGATGCGCCGGATGATTCATCTATTTCTGTATACGACGAAGACGTCGCGAGTCAGCACGGACAACTCGCCGTCATTGACGACGAAGGGGTTTCATTCACTTCGCACATTGACGGCTCGCTACATCGCTTCACGCCCGAACGCTCGGTGGAGATACAGCACGCGCTCGGCGCAGACATCTTCTTCGCCTTTGACGAGTGCACAGCGCCGACCGAGCCCTACGAATATCAGAAAGAGGCGATGGAACGCACGCATAGGTGGGCGGAGCGTAGTCTGAAGGCGCATCGGCAGAATATTGATGCAAACAAGAATCAGGCGATTTTCGGCATCGCACAAGGAGGGCAGTTTGACGACTTGCGAAGGTTCAGCGCAAAAACTATTTCTGAAATGGAATTTGACGGCTTCGGATTGGGGGGCTCGTTTAGTAAAAAGTATGGCGACGATTCTCTGCAATCTGCACTCGCGATGTTGAAGGAACTTCCCGAGACTATGCCCGTGCACGGCCTCGGCATCGGCGCGCCTGCCGACATCCTCGCGAGCATCGCCTCTGGCGTGGATATCTTTGATTGCGTCGCTCCCACGCGCCTCGGCCGTCACGGCTCGGTCTACACAAAACATGGCCTCATCAGTTTGAAAAATGAAAAATATAAAAGCGATTTTACGCCAATTTCAGAAGGTTCAGAATTCACGCGCGCATACGTGTCGCACCTATTGCGCTCTGGCGAGATGCTCGGTGCAATTATTGCTTCTATGCACAATGTGAAGTTTATTCTTGACCTCGTCTCCGGCGCGCGCCAAGCCATCTTGGATGGACGTTTTGACTCCTATCGTGCAGACTTTGTGAGTAACTATTATGGCTAATTTCAAATTACATCTACCATTCCAGCCCGCAGGCGATCAGCCGGTGGCGATTAAACAGCTGGAAGAGGGTCTCGAGAAGGGAATGCGTCATCAGACGCTTTTTGGCGTGACAGGTTCGGGCAAGACTTTTACGGTGGCAAACGTTATCGCGAAGAACGATAAGGCGACTTTAGTATTAGCGCACAACAAAACGCTCGCCGCTCAACTTGCTCAAGAATACAGAGAATTCTTCCCCGAGAACGCCGTGCACTACTTCGTCTCCTATTACGACTACTATCAGCCAGAGGCATACATCGCGCACTCCGATACCTATATTGAGAAGGAGGCGATGATTAACGCCGAGATAGACCGGCTTCGCCACGCCGCTACCCAAGCATTGCTCACGCGTAAAGACGTAATCATTGTTGCTTCAGTATCTGCAATCTACGGACTTGGTTCTCCTGAAGAATACGAAAAAGTGCATGTAAAGATAGAGAAAGGGGCTAAAGAAGATAGGGCGGCGCTGATACGCAAGCTGGTCAACATTTATTTTGAGCGCACAAACGCAGATTTGAATCCGGGACAGTTACGAGCCGTCGGTAACTCGCTGGAATTTATGCCGGTGAACGAGCGCGTTATTTATAGGGTTGTTTTCGCGGGCGACGAAGTCGCGAATATAGAAAAACTTGATCCGGTCTCACGTGCAAAATTATCAGAGCCCAAAAACGTTTTCGTTTTCCCCGCTAAGCACTTCATAACGAGCGAAGAAGAAAGAAACAGAGCGATAGGAGATATTAAATTAGAACTGGAGGAACAGCTCGCTAAGTTTAAGAGAGAAGAGAAGCCACTTGAAGCCGAGAGATTAAAGAGACGTACCATGCACGATATGGCACTGATTAAAGAGTTGGGATACACAAGTGGAATAGAAAATTATTCTCGACACTTTGACGGGCGCAAGGCCGGTGAGCCGCCCTACACACTCCTCTCATATTTTCCCAAAAATTTCTTAACGATTATTGATGAATCGCACGTGACTGTCCCGCAGATAGGCGGGATGTATGCAGGAGATAAATCGAGAAAAGATGTACTTGTAGAATATGGATTCCGCTTGCCGTCCGCGAGAGATAACAGACCACTTCGCTTTGAAGAATTTGAGGAGCGCGTGGGGCAGGTTATCTACACGAGCGCGACGCCGGGGCCCTATGAGAAGTCACATTCAGAACAAATCGTAGAACAAGTCATCCGTCCGACCGGTCTCATAGACCCAGAGCTCACCGTGCGCGGCGTGAGCGACACGGGGGAATACAAGGGACAGATTGCGGATTTTATTGCTGAAGCGGAAATCGTGATTAAAAGAGGTGGAAGGGCTCTCGCGACCACACTCACCAAGCAGATGGCCGAAGACTTGTCGTCGTTTCTGCGCGAGAAGGGAATCAAGGCAGAATATCTTCACTCGGATGTAAAAACTATAGACCGCATAGATATTCTTACTAATTTTAGAAAAGGCATGTTTGATATCTTGGTTGGCGTCAACCTGCTTCGCGAAGGTCTTGATTTGCCTGAAGTAGAACTGGTTGGAATATTGGATGCGGACAAAGAGGGATTCTTACGTTCTGAAACAAGTCTGATTCAGACCATCGGCCGCGCGGCGAGAAATGTATTGGGTAGAGTGATTCTCTATGCTGACAATATGACCGGCTCACTGGAACGCGCGATATCAGAAACGAACAGACGTCGGGCGCTCCAAGTCGCGTATAACACGAAGCACGGCATCACGCCGAAAACAATTAAAAAAGAGATTCACGACATCGCCGCGTCTATGCGCACGGAGCATCAAAGAACTATAGACGAGCTCTTGGTATTAGATACTATTGCGTATAAAGAAGGTCCAGCAGTATTTATTAATAGAAAGAGGGAAGAGATGGCCGAGGCGGTGGAGCAATTAGACTTTGAGACCGCCGCGCTTATTAGAGACGAGATTTACAAACTAGAAGGCACCGGCCCCAAGGCTCGCAAACCCCGCACCCGCAAACCTCTTTCAGGGGGTTGACAGGTTACTAGCGCCGTGCTAGCATATCAGGGTAGTCCTTTCAACCAACCAGTGAGGCAAGTATGGGGAAAACTATAGGCATTCTCTACACAATTATCGCAACAATCGTGATCTACATTTTGGTTCGTAGCCTCATGGCGACCGCGGGAGAGCTGTCCGTTGCAATGACTATTAACAGCCAATTGTCGATGACGTACGAGGAGCACTTGTCCAAGGAGTACATCAAGACAATTTGCGGAGTCGAAGCACCGACTCTCACGTCCGATAATCGGGCAGGAACAGCGAGAGATTTGGCATGCATGGTCGGCGCCAGAGAAAAGGCAAAGGCCGAAGTTGCGGAGCTGATGCTGATAAAAAAATAACTCCGCGTTACGAAATCAAAAGGGCATCCGGTGGATGCCCTTTTTCTATTTCTGCGTTATACTCACACCGTACCTGCCCCTCCACGGGCAGGATTTAAGTATGAAAAAACTCAGCGCAAAAGAGGAGCATAAGCACAAGCACGGGAGCGACTGGCTCACCGTGAAGGGTGCGCGTACTCACAATTTAAAGAATATTACGGTCGCGATGCCGAGAGGCGCGATGACGGTTATCACCGGCCTCTCAGGGAGCGGAAAGTCTTCGCTCGCTTTTGATACTATTTTTGCCGAGGGTCAGCGCAGATATGTAGAAAGTTTATCGGCGTATGCTCGGCAATTTTTAAACCAGATGGCGAAGCCGGACGTTGACGAGATTAGCGGACTCTCGCCCGCGATTTCTATAGACCAAAAGAGTCGTTCTAATAATCCGCGCTCTACAGTCGCTACTGTCACAGAAATTTACGACTACCTGCGCGTGCTCTATGCCCGCGCCGGTCAGCCGTATTGTATTCATCACGATGTGCCAATCGTGAGGTTGTCCAAAGAAGAGATGATTAAGATGGTGTTTGAGAGAGTAGAGAAGAAGAGGAAGACGAGTACTACTTCTGTGATGGGCGTTGCGGTAGATAAAACGGCCGTAACTATTTATGCGCCTATGGTCGTGGGGAGGAAGGGCGAATACTACCAGATGTTGTATGACCTCTTGGGCAAAGGTTTTGATCGTGTAGTTATAGATAAAAAAGAACAGTCTCTGCGTGAGAAAATAGTGCTGGATAGAAATAAGCGTCACGACATTGATGCAGTTGTTGATTCTATCTATGTGACAGAATTCGCGCGTTCTACGCAGAGCGCGCGCGAGCGGCTCTCAGAGGCTCTGGAGCTCGCGCTTAAGGAGGCGGGCGGATTGGTGAAGATACGGCACGCCGACGGCACGCTAGAGACACTCTCATCTAAGTTTATCTGCCCCGAAGATGGCGCATCTTTCCCAGAAGTAGAACCTCGTCTATTTTCATTTAACTCACCCTACGGCGCGTGCCCCGCTTGCCACGGTCTCGGCACAGAATCACTCTTTTCTGAAGAGATTTGTCCAGTGTGTGACGGAAAAAGATTAAGACCGGAGGCTTTGCGAGTATTTTTAAAGTCCAAAAAAGACAAAACGCTCGGCAAGTCAATAGTGGACTTCACGAATATGTCTATCAGAGAGGCGAAAGATTTTGTGGATTCTATTGAACTGTCAGAAATGAAATACGATATCGCGATGCCAATATTGAAGGAGATTGATGCACGACTCTCGTTCATGTTGAACGTTGGCTTGGATTACTTAACGCTCAATCGCTCTGCCGCTACTCTCTCCGGTGGCGAAAGCCAGCGCATAAGACTCGCCTCACAGCTCGGGAGCGGTCTCACAGGCGCGCTCTACGTCTTAGACGAGCCGACCATCGGTCTCCATCAGCGCGACAACGACCGGCTCATTAAAACGTTGCTTATATTGAAAGAACTTGGCAATACGATTCTCGTTGTAGAGCATGATGAGGACACTATTTATTCTGCCGACTACCTCGTAGACATCGGGCTGGGCGCAGGCATTCACGGCGGAGAGGTCGTCGCACACGGTTGGTTGGACGATTTATTGACAGCGAAGGAAAATGAAACTGGCTCCGTCACACTCTCATATTTACGTGGAGAAAAAGAAATTGCTATGCCAGAAACACGTCGCACAAATGAAAGAGGGTGGTTAAAAGTGCGCGGCGCCACGCTTCACAATCTCGTAAATCAGAATATTGACGTTCCTTTGGGGAAGCTCGTCTGCATCACAGGCGTCTCGGGGAGTGGGAAGTCCACGTTTCTGTATGACATATTGCACAAGAATATTGCGAAGCGATTCGCGCGCCGCGAGGCGAAGCTAGAACACGTTGCTTCGCTTACCGGCACAGAATATGTGGGGCGCGCTGTACTCATAGACCAATCTCCAATCGGGCGTACACCGCGGTCTAATCCCGCGACCTACACGGGAGCTTTTACACACATTCGTGACTTATTCTCGGCGACAGCCGAGGCGCGCGCCC
>ORJL010766330.1_pt1 | contig 11234 bp, 11 predicted proteins | sample 1779941 | NCBI WGS metagenome assembly ORJL01 (sample SAMEA104232317, study PRJEB22302) | groundwater metagenome | biome: forest; feature: aquifer; material: groundwater | place: USA | collected 2011-08-07 | depth 5.8 m | reverse complement strand
GAGAATTATCAGGAGCTAAAAAGAGAGCTTCTTGAGGAGGGGCACTTGTTTGCGTCAGACACGGACTCGGAAGTCTTGGCGCACATGATTGAGGGAGAGCTCTCAGGAGGAGAGCCGTTGTTTGCTGCGGTAAAGAAGGTACTCGCTCGAGTGCGAGGGACCTATGGCCTGGTCGTGCTCACACGTGATACCCCACAAACACTCATCGCCGCGCGTATGGGCAGCCCTCTGGTGATCGGGATTGGCGAGGGGGAACACTTTATCGCCTCGGATCCGTCGGCTCTCATCGCGCACACAAAAGACGTCCTGTATCTCGACGACGGCGAGATTGCCTCCGTGACGAGCGAGGGGATCAGCTTGGATGGGGTGGCGCAGGCAACAGTGAAGGATCGGGTTTCGAGGATCACTTGGGATGTCGAGAAGACGACAAAGGCTGGGCATCCACACTTCATGCTCAAAGAGATCCTCGAACAGCCGGAAGTTATTGAGAATTCCATTCGTGGCCGTATCGACGTTTTGAATGGACGCTGCGTGCTGGGCGGGCTTGCAGGCGTGAGAGATCGTCTCGCAGAGATCGACCGCATCGTGATTGTTGGGTGCGGGAGTGCGTACTACGCGGGGCTCGTGGGCGAGTACATCCTCGAAGAGCTGGCGGGTATCCCCGTGGAGGTTGAGCTCGCGAGTGAGTTTCGCTATCGCAAACCATTGTTGACGACTCGCACGGCTGTGCTCGCGATTTCGCAATCTGGCGAGACAGCCGATACGCTCGAGGCCGTGCGAGAAGCGAAGAGGAAGAATGTGTTGGCGCTGGGACTCGTAAATGTCGTTGGTTCATCGATTGCGCGAGAAACGGACGCGGGCGTCTACAACCACGCGGGACCCGAAGTGGGCGTGGCCTCGACGAAGGCCTTTGTGAGCCAGCTCACGGTGCTTACACTCATGGCAGTGTACCTCGGACAACTGCGGGGGACGCTCGCGCAGGGGAGTGAGATCCTCGCTGGGCTTACCGAGCTTCCAAATCAGGTCCGTGAGATCCTTGGCTGTCGAGACCAGATCGCGTCGATTGCCTCGACGCTCAAGGGGGCAGAGCACTGTTTATTCCTGGGAGGCACCTTCCATGCGCCCATTGCCTACGAGGGAGCGCTCAAGCTCAAGGAGGTGAGCTACATCCACGCCGAGGGGTACACCAGCGGGGAGATGAAGCATGGTCCGATCGCGCTCATCCATGAGGGGTTCCCATGCGTGGTTCTGTGTCCGCAAGATGAGATGTTTGAAAAGAACTGGAGCAATATCCAGGAGCTCAAAGCACGTGGTGGACATGTCATTGCGATCACGAGTGGCGAGTCTATTCCGTCCATCGAATCGCAAATAGTCCTTCCTCAGACTCACAAGGTTCTCCAGCCCATCCTTTCGACGATCCCGCTACAGCTCCTGGCCTACGAGACCGCCGTGGCGCGAGAATTGGACCCGGACAAGCCTCGAAATTTGGCGAAGAGCGTGACGGTTGAGTAAGTGTTTGGGTGAGGATAACCCGGTTGACGAAATGGCATTTTTGTGATAGCATGAGGGCGCTTCCTAGCAAGGGAGCGCTTTTGTTTTCAGGCCTTTTTGGCTTATTTCATGCCCAGTGCCATCTATAGGAGGAAGGCGCCGGGTATGAAGAATAAGACTATCCAACAACTGAAGAATCTTTGGGAAGAGGATGTGGCGTATACCCGCACCATCACGACCGCCCTGTATCAGGCGTGGGTTCGTGTTGAGGGGGTACTTGCCCCTGTACGTCGTCAGGCGTCGAGCCTCTCCTTGGTGGCCTTTGTTCTGGTCGTGGCCACGTATGTCCTGTTCCCAAAGCTCGCTAACGCTGACATGGAATTTGAGTACATCGGGTTGAGTTCTGAAACCGTTTCCATGATTATTGCTTCCATGCAGAATGTCACGGAAGATTATGGCCGACTTCCGGTGTCGCAGGAGGCTCTTGCTCGTCGCCACTATACGATTCCTATGACGGCTTATACCTCCGAGGTGGGGCAAACAGATGAGAGTCCGTGTATTACCGCCTCGGGACTGGACGTGTGTGAACGCGATATGGAAAACGTCGTGGCCGCAAACTTCCTCCCGCTGGGAACCCGTGTGAAGATTCCGGAGCTCTATGGAGACCGCGTCTTCTACGTTGAGGATCGCATGAATCAACGATACAACTATAAAATGGACATCTGGATGAAGGACCTCCAGGACGCCAAGACGTTCGGGGTGCAGTATGTCACCATCGAGGTGTTCTAACGTAAAACAAAAGATTCGGGCACACCCGAGTCTTTTGTATGGAGGCCACGGCCGGGATTGAACCGGCTCATCGAGGTTTTGCAGACCCCTGCGTTCCCACTTCGCCACGTGGCCAACCACGGCCACGAGCGTATCAGAATTTATTGCCACGTGCAACGATTGTGTCTGTGGTGACGATTTACATACATATGCAAAAAGTAGCGCTACTGACAGGCGGAACAACATCTGAACGGGAGGTGGCTTTGAAGTCCGCCGAGAATGTGCGCAAGGCTCTCGAGGAGAACTTTACTGTTGAGGTGTTTGACATGCCGTTAGACCTCGACCGGTTCCTCGCGAGTCGATCGAGGTTCGATGTAGCCGTGCCAGTCTTTCATGGTCGAGGGGGCGAGGATGGGGTCATGCAAGGGTTTCTCGAGACACTTGGCTTGTCGTATATTTTTTCAGACGTCGAGGCTCATGCTGTGGGGATGGACAAGGTGATGTGTAAACAGCTCGCGCGCGCGAGAGGGGTCAAGACAGCCGACTGGAACGTGCTCGAGCCCGGCGATTCAATGGAGTGGACTCATCCAGTCGCTGTGAAACCTGTCGACGAGGGGAGCTCGGTGGGCGTGCGGCTCATTCGAGAGGCCGTGTCACTCGCGGAGGTGTTGCCCGCGACTCGCAAGCTCCTTGTCGAAGATCTCATCGAAGGGAAGGAGTTTACCGTAGCGGTCGTCGACCATGAGGGGGGAACCGTGGCGCTGCCAGTCATCGAGATCCTTTCCAAGAACGAGTTCTTCGACTATGAGAGCAAGTACGATCCGAGCCTCTGCGATGAGCTCTGCCCCGCGCCCATCGACGATGGACTCACGAAGCGCCTCAAAGACGTGGCGCTCGTCGTGCACCATATGATCGGCGCGCGGCACCTCTCGCGCACGGATATGATCGTCGACAAAGAGGGAACCATTTGGTTCCTCGAGATCAACACCATCCCTGGACTTACCAGCGTTTCGCTCACTCACAAGGCGATAGCAGCCGCAGGATTGAAACTCGAGGATCTGCTCAAATCCTGGGTCGATGAGGTTATAACAAACCCACCAGCTTGATCTGGTGGGTTTGTTTGGAGCTACTTGGTGTGGATGGAACAGGGTTAGTCAAACCAATGTTGAAGCTCTGATCCCATTGAAGTCACATCGCCTGTTTTCGGATTGATTGCACCGTACCAGGGCTCTTCGGGTCCTCCTTCTGATTTTGTTTCGTAATAGCGGAAGCTAAGCCATTCTCCCCCTTCTTCCATACCCCCATCAGTGGCACCTTGTTTGTTGACGTGCAGTTTATTCCCTGTCAGTTCTACTTCCGGGTAACCGGTTAATGCATCAGGAAATTTTTCAATCAATGATGCGAGTTCTTGCTTTCTGACCTTGTCTTGAGCTTCTTGTGCCGCAGCCTGGGCGGCTTCATTTGGTTCTCCCATATTGAGTTTTCCTTATTTTGGTTATTTTGAGGACTTCTAACTTAGAGAATAGCACTCACGTTACTCTATGTCTAGGCCGTTTTTTGAATGCGCTCAAGGATTTCGACGAGAGGTTCCTTCGCAAGGTTCTTTCCAACGCTTGCCACCAGACGAGCGCGGACGTCGTTGTGCAGGCCGTCGACGAACTCATGGATGCGAGGTTCGGGGATCGTCATGATGAGTTCCTCGTATTCTTTTGCTTGGAGACGACGATGGAGTTCCTCGGCTAAGAGTTTGGCAAAGCGACGTTCAGATTGGTCCTCGAGCTTCTCGCTCATTTCCGCAAAATGGCCGCCGCCTGAGGTGACACCAGATGTCCGGTCGTTCCCATCTTTCGAGGCATGATCGACGTGGATTTCTCCCACTTCGGTTGATTCTCGATCCTGCAGGAGGAAGAATCGGGCATGTTCGTTATCACACAGCGCAAGCAGCGTGGGCTTCTCGTAGGCGCGGAGCGGTTCAGGGATGTGCATAGGGAAGTTCGATTATGGGTAGCCACAGTATATAATAAGGTCGTATGGATGGGAAAACACTTCACCACGAGATTGTCGACTCCATGAGGGAGATCGTCTTCGGGCTCGAGGACTCGCTTGTTTCAACCATGGGAGCGATTACGGGCATCGCCGTGGGAACCGGGAGCCAGTATATCGTGATCCTGTCTGGCCTGGTTCTGATCGCCGCGGAGGCAACGTCGATGGCGGCCGGGAGTTATCTTTCAACCAAGCATGCCCGCGAGGCGGAGGTCTTGTTTCATGAGCACAAAGGGTTCAAGGTTCACGAGGAGGCCTCCCACCCTATTCGTGCGGCTCTTGTGATGGGCGTTTTTTATCTTGCGGGTGGCGTGGTTCCTCTCGTGCCATACTTTCTTTTAGACGTTGATCAAGCCGTGGTTCCCGCGATCCTCATCACGGCCATCACCCTGTTTCTCGTTGGGGCATGGGCAGCCTCCTTCACAAAGACATCGAAAGTGAAGAGCGGCATGGAGATGACGATTGTTTCGTTGGCGGCAGCCGGAGTGGGCTATGCGATCGGCCGTTTGGTTGCGTCTTCCTTCGGTGTGGAGGTATAGTGAAATATATGGACGGGGTTAAACAGCTACATCTTGGGGAGCATTACGATGAGTGCGATGTGTGTTCGGCTCCCATAAAAGACTTGAGTAAAGCCTTCACGACCGAGTACGGCGGAAAGGTTCTGACCTTTTGCTCGGAGAAATGTTTCAAACGGTATCTCGAAGACCCAGCGCTCTACGCGGAGTTCGAGGGAGATGAGGGGCTTGAATAACCCCTCATTTTTTGTTATCCTCGCAGGACCTTATGAAGCGTGAAGTGTACCTGGATCATGCTGCCACGACTCCCATTCATCCAGCCGTGCGCGAGGCGATGTTGCCGTACCTGGGCGAGAAATTTGGGAACCCATCGAGCTTCCATGGAGTCGGGAAAACGGTGAAGGACGATGTCGACGAGGCACGTGAGCGCATCGCTCGAGTTTTGAATGTGCGAGCCGATGAAATTCTTTTTACGTCCGGCGGAACCGAGTCGGACAATCTTGCGATCCTCGGATACGCACGCATGAACCAGTTACAGGGACGTCACCTCATCACTTCATCGATCGAACACCATGCGGTCCTTGAGACCATGATGCATCTCGAGAAAAAGGAAGGATTCGAGGTGACGTATCTCGAGTCCGATCGCGACGGATTGGTTACGGTCGAGGCCGTCGAGGAGGCGCTGCGGGAAGACACCATTCTCGTCTCGGTCATGTACGCCAACAACGAGATCGGCACGATTGAGCCCATCGCCCAGATTGGGAACATGATTCAAAAGTGGCGTGAGAGCCACAAACGTCCCGCGCTCAAGTTTCACACGGATGCCTGCCAGGCAACGGGACACTTGGATCTCGACGTCGAGAAACTCCATGTCGACATGCTGACGCTCAACGGTTCCAAGATGTACGGCCCAAAAGGGATTGGACTCCTCTATGTGAAGCGAGGGATCAAGCTCGAACCGCTCCAGTTTGGTGGCTCACAGGAGCGAGCATTGCGTCCTGGAACCGAGAACGTCGCGGGGATCATGGGCATGGCAACAGCGCTCGAGCTTGCGCAGGCTGACCGAGAGAGCGAATCGCAACGACTCACTCCGCTACGCGATCGACTTATCGAAGGCATCCGCTCGTCGATTCCAAAAACGCGCCTTAACGGTCACCCAACGATCCGACTGCCAAACAACGCGAACATCTCCATCATGGACATCGAGGGCGAAGCGCTTATCCTGTATCTGGATGCCCATGGGGTGTATGCCTCGACAGGCTCTGCCTGCACGAGCGCGTCGCTTGATCCGAGCCACGTGATTTTGGCTCTCGGGCTCCCTTACGAAGTCGCGCACGGATCACTGCGCCTCACCCTCGGGCGATCGACCACCCAAGAAGACATCGACTACGTAATCCACATTCTCCCTCCGCTTGTCGAGAAGTTGCGTTCCATCAGTCCCGTGCGCGTGGATGAAAAATATTTTGCGTAATTTCGGTCCCCCTCCTTTCCAAGGAGGCCCGCCCGAACGACCGTTCCTCGGTCGGGCGGGGGGTTAGGGGAGGTTGCCGGCAACCCCCTCTAACTCCCCCTTGGAAAGGGGGAGGACCCACTTATTATGTCTCACAAGCAAGAACCCATCAAAGGAACCCAGGGCGACGTCACAACCGCTGACAATGCGAAGTCTTGGTTTTACACAGACGTCGTGAAAGACCACTTTTTCCACCCTCGCAACTTCATGCACGACCAGCCCCAAGAGGGGGAGTATAATGCCATCGGAAAGGTTGGCTCCCCGGCGTGCGGCGACGAGTTGCGCGTTTGGATGAAGGTCGACCCGGCAACGGAGAAGATCATTGACTTTCGTTGGAAGACGTTTGGGTGCGGCTCCGCGATTGCGAGCACGTCCATGGCCAGCGTCATGGTAACCGAGAATGGCGGCATGACGCTCGAGGAAGCGCGCAAGCTCAAGCCCCAGGACATCATGGAACGCCTCGGCGGACTTCCCCAGCGCAAGTTCCACTGTTCGGTGTTATGTGACAAGGCCCTGCGCGATGCGATCAATGACTATTACCGACGCGCAAACCAGTTCGACAAGATCATCGCGGAGACCTCGCGCATCATTGATCCAGTTTCAAAAGTGACAGACCACGACATCGAGGAAGCGGTTCTGGAAGGCGCGCACACGCTTGAGCTCGTCCAGCAAAAGACCAAGGTTGGCGTCGGCAATCCCAGCTGCCTACCCGCGGTCGAGGAACTCATTCGTTTCTATCGAGAGAAATATTTCGGCGCTTAACCACCTAATCCACCTAATCTACCTTTCCACCTACTCACCTCCCCTATGCCCCGCATCCGCGTCCAAGTCGACCCCGACCTGTGCATCGGTGCCGCCTCCTGCGTCACCATCGCTCCAGAAACATTCCAGCTCAACGAAGAAAACAAAGCGTGGGTGTTTGACCACGGACAAGAACCCGAGGGTCATACCTATGAGCGTTGGCTGGAGGTAACCGATGAGGAGAAAGAGAACATCCTTCTGGCGGCCCAGTCTTGCCCGACACTTGCGATCCTCATTTTTAATGAGGAAGGCGAACAGCTTTTTCCGGAACCATAGGTCCTAGTGGTCCTATTCGACCTATGCGATTCTTAATCATCGGTGGGGGCGTTGCCGGCACGACCGCAGCGCAAGAGCTGCGTAAGCGCGATGCGTCCGCTGACATCACCATCCTTTCAGAAGAACATCACCCGCTCTACTCGCGGGTGCTTTTGCCTCACTACATCACGGGGAAGATTCCACGTGAGCGCGTATTCTTGAAACGCGACGGCTGGTACGGCGAGCAGAATATCGATTGGCAAGCCGGGGTCGTTGCGCAGCACATGGACGCGAAGAACAAGTTCGTTGGAGGAAGCGATGGACGAGAGTACCCCTACGACAAGCTCCTCGTCGCTACCGGCGGGGAAGTGCGGGCGCTCTCCGAGGATCTCCGTGGCGTCTCGTACTTGCGCACGCTCGACGACGCAGACCACCTTCTCCAGCTTCTGACACAGCAAGGCGGCATGGCGCGCGCCGGTATCTACGGCGGCGGGTTTATCGCCTGCGAGTATCTCAATTTTTTTGCACACTTTCAGATTCCGACCACACTCGCGCATCGCGGTGCGCACTTTTGGACACGTCTTCTTTTGCCGGAGGCCGGAGAACTCATTGCCAAACATCTGATCAAGAACGGTGTGGAGGTTCATCCAAACTCGACTCTTGAACATCTCGAAGGCGACAAAGAGCTCGCGGGCTTCGTAACAAGCACAGGCCAGCACGCCGCGACGATTTTAGGCGTCGGGATCGGCATTGAGCCGGATTTCTCGTGGCTGCGCGAAGCGGGCATTGAAGTAGGTCGAGGGGTGAAAGCAAACGAGTTTCTGGAAACAAACGCGCCTGATGTGTACACGGCCGGCGACATCGCCGAGTTCTTTGACCCGATCCTTGGACGCCAACTTCAGATCGGCAACTGGATGAACGCCATGAGCCATGGACGTACGGTCGCCAAGACCATGAGCGGGGAGCGGACATCTGTCCAGCTTGTAAGCTCGTACGCGACCAACGCGTTGGGACTCGAGATCATTTTCGTTGGCGATGTGGAGCGCGCGGCGGCGCAGGAGATTTACACACTCGGCTCGATCACACAGGGCGGAATCACCCAAGTCTTCCAGCGCGGTGGCCGGGTGGTAGGAGCCGCGATCATTGGTCGAAATCGGGATCGAACCCCGATAACAAAGGCGATTGAGAGAAAACAACCGTTCTCGAGTTTGGATTTGTCATAGTGCGGCAACACAAGTGCATTGACAAAAATTGGAAAATCGAGTAAAAAGCCACCTTCTTCTATGTGCGGCATCCTGCCAATCAGAGACGAAGGTTTTTGCTTTTTTCGCCTTGTGTCATAACGACGCGGGCGGGAGAGGCAACGTACCGTACAATATGCACAGCGGCACAGCCGCACATGGGAGATTGAAATGGCATCAACACTTCTTCGGCGTTTGAGCGATCCGGTCATCCGACGCTGGGTCGAGGAGACCGTAGAGCGCGCCATGCGCGAGCAGCTGGCAACTGGCAGTTCCGACGAGAACGCGGTCGCCAAGCGCTTCTTCCGGCTTGCGTCCGCAGCTGACTCGGGCTTGGCGCAGATGATCAACGCGATTCCTGGGTTCCGCTACGCCCCACATGTGGGTCTGTCTCTGGCCGCGGAGTACGTCCGTGAGCGATCCGATCAGCTCTTTCCAGGGGACAGCCGTCCCATGATCGGTATGTTGCGGCAGGTTCTGCGTCATTCTGCTCCGGTTCTGGAGGGGGTTGGCGATGCCACCGCGGATGTGCTGGAGGGAAAGATCGACGCGGCCGTGGATGCCGCAAAGGCTCCCGTTCACTCGCGTGCAGCCAAGGGGCTCCTGGATCTTGTCCAGGTCTGGTTCGATGGGAAGGCCTGTCTGGTCATCCCCGTACTTGACCGCGAGGGCGCGGTCGTGCGAGACGCGTTTGGCGATCCCGTTCCGTCCGATCTGCCTGCGGCAGATGCGGAGCGTTGGCTCTCCGAGCGTTTCACCAAGGGGAAGACCAAGCAGGTCAGAAACTCGAACGGCAAGGGGACTCACGAGGTCCCAGAGCCGCCTGAAAAGCGTCGTCTGTCCGGTGAGATCGGTCTGGAAGCTTGCATTCAACTGCTGGGCGGGCCACGGGGCTTGAGCCATGAGCAGGCGGAGAGGATCGAGAAGTTCCTCGCGGTCAAGCCAGGCTACTTCGCCTCCTGGGGCGACGACGTCTGGGACGTCATCCGCGCCTACAACGCGACCTTCGCCCTCCGCAAGGCGCAGACGGGCTTTGACTGGCTCGATCAGGCAGAGACCGAGGGTCTCGTGCAGACGACGCTCAAGGCTCAACCCGACTTGACGCTCATCCACGAGCTGATCGGCAAGGCGTTCAAGAGTCGCATCGGAGCCAACGGTGCGCGTCCGGGCGAGCTTAGCCTCGCGGACTGCGACGAGCTCGAGCAGGTGGTGTTCGACATGTGGCTTGGAGGCGAACAGCCTCTGGGCACCAAGCTCCTGCGCCAGGCTCGGCGCATCCGGCGCAGCGCGGCCATGCGTGGCTCCAGCCCGATTGCGGCTCTCTTCGCGGTCGCGAGTCTCACCTCGCCCATCTGGGGCGTGATCGCGATCTGGGGGACGCTGTTCCTCATCGCCACGGTGCTCTACGGGCGCGCGGTGACCCAGTCGCTCACCGCCACCACGACGTTCTTGGGCCACGGTCCCTTCACCGGGATCCAGCTCATCCTCGTCGCCACGATCGTCAGCTCGTGGATGATCCTTTTCCTGTCCTGGCTGATGGGATGGGCGCGTACCCCATTGAGCCTGCTGGGTTTCAACAAGGAGTCCGTGGAGTCGACGGCAAGGAAGCTCCGGGTCTTCGGATTCTTGCTCCCTGGCCTCAACGCCTACACAGCGCTCCTGGCCGGACCCATTGAGGCACGGTTGGGAGTGATCGTCGCGGTTGGCACGGCCATCGGCATCGCCTCGACGGTCATCGACGTAGGCTACCGCCACAGGGTAGAGAAGGCGATCGCCGACATGAGCTGGGTTCTCAACCTGGCCCTGGTCACGCTCCCACTGATCTGGTTCATGGGCTGGGGACCGTCTCTGGACGGCGATGTCCAGGCCAACGCCAAGAGCGTGTTGGGAATCGCGCTGGGTTCCAAGGCTGTCCAGTCCATTGGGCTGCTCCTGGTCCTGGGCATGCTTGGATACATGGTGCGTCGCCTCGAGCGTCCCAGTGTCATCGGGGACAAGACGATCGTGCAACGGATCCCGCTCGCGCGGATGATCATGCTGATCATCTTCGTCTTCGGGATTGTCGCCATCTGGTTCAACGAGCCGGAAAAGGCGAACCTGGTCAACTTCGACCTCTGGAACTCGGAGGTCGGTTCGACCGACATTGTTACCGTCGACGGCAAGTCCAAGGTGCGCGTGCGCACGACGACTTACCAAGATGGCACGACCCACACGCGGACCAAGGGACGAGTCGACGCACCGCGCTCGCCCGTCCCTAGCCGCTCCGCCCCCACTCCGGCTCCGACGTCCGCTCCGGCGAATCCTCGCCTCAAGGAGCTGTGCGACGCAGATCTGGTCGCCTACACGACCTGCCACGCGCAAGGGTACAAGTAGCCACGCTACACGGCGGTCATCACACGATGGCCGCTTTTTCAATGCTAAGTTGAGCCTCAAGTTCGGAGCTTAGCTCCGAACTCCGCTGACCGTGAGGTCGCGAGTTCGAGTTCGCTACGTCGAGACCGTTGAAATACTCCAAAACTGTGTCATTGCGAGGAGCGTGCCAAAGCCGCGAGCGAAGCGTGGCGGGACGAAGCAATCCCTTTGATTCCTTAGCAATCGGAGGATTGCTTC
>ORJL011365217.1_pt1 | contig 11237 bp, 11 predicted proteins | sample 1779941 | NCBI WGS metagenome assembly ORJL01 (sample SAMEA104232317, study PRJEB22302) | groundwater metagenome | biome: forest; feature: aquifer; material: groundwater | place: USA | collected 2011-08-07 | depth 5.8 m | reverse complement strand
CAGATGAAGATGGAAGAGGCCCCGCCTCCCGGGACCCCCAGGTTGCCTGTCAGGGCGGCCAGAGTCGCACCAGCCCGGTAGAATTGATGCCCCTGGTAGTAGCGTTGCCCACCCTGGCTCAGCATTATGTTGGCCGGCTTGGTGGTGGCATACTCACGGGCCAGGCGGATGATGGTTTCGGCTGGCGCCCCGGTAATGGCCTGGCCCCTGTCCGGGGGGTAGCCGGCGGCCAGGTCCGCCAGCTTTTGGAAGGCGGTGGTGCAACTGACCCCCTTCACAACGTAGCGGCCGGTCAGGGAGGGATCTATCGCCTTTCCGATGGAAACCGCCTGGCCCTTCGCCGCGTCCCAGGCGACCGGCTGGCCGGCCTCATCACGTAGGAAACGGCCGTCAGGCCGGACCAGGAAGGGTCCGACGGTGTGCCGTGTCATGAAGTCCCGGTCATGGAGTCCTTCGCTGATGATAACCTGCATCATGGATAGGGCCAGGGCCGTGTCGGTCCCCGGCCGGACGGGAAGCCATTCGTCGCACTGCGCCGCCGTCGGGGTGAAGCGGGGATCGATGGCTATCACCCTGGCCCCCTTCTCCCGCGCGTCGAGGATGAAACGGAAATCATTCATGTAGGTCTCAGCCAGATTGCGGCTCCAGAGGATGATAAGGCGGGAGCTTCCCCAGTCCTCCGGCTCGTGAGCCGTGGTCCGGCCAAGCATCTGGGCCATGCCCATGTTCCCTGCGCTGTCCCCCATTATCGTCCCCCGGGTGGGAACGCTGCCTCCGAAGACGCTGGCGAAGCGATTGGCGGCGTGGCTGGCCAGGAAGGCGTAGGAACCGGTTAGCGTGGCGAAGGCCACGGAGCGAGGCCCGTGCCGGGCGGCAACATCGGCAAGTTTGGAGGCGATCTCCTCCAGGGCCACGTCCCAGGAGACCGGATCCCACGTTCCCTCACCCCGCGCACCGGCCCGCCGCAGGGGTTGTTTCAGTCGTTGGGGGTGGTACTGACGTTCCAGGGAGGCGAGTCCCTTGAGGCAAATGCGGGTGTATCGCGGATCGGGAAACGGAGCCGGCTCGACTTTGACGATGCGTCCTGACTCGACGTGAGCGAGGATACCGCACGTGTTGCAGCAATTTGGAGTGCAGACAGTCCTGACCGTGGCCATAGTATCGCCTCCCTTGCGTCCAAGAAAACCCAGCGGTTGGATGTTGTTGAAGGATCGCGCACTGTGGCTCTGGCGTCAAGGAGTAGTCCCTGGAGCGTCCTTCATGACGATAGTTTGAACTCCCTTGACGGGCCAGGGACTGATCTGCCAGGGGATGGGAACAGGGGGAGATCCCTTGAACCCCCCAAGAAGGGGGGGGGCCCTTCTTGACTTCCCCGATGGGGACGGGGATCGGTTACTCCGATGTGGACGGTGGTCAGATACCCCCGAATGGGGTGGGAGTCAGTTAACCCGATGGGGACTGGGAGTCAGTCCAGAAGGCCCTCTCTGAGAACCTTGATAGCCGCGTTGACAACAGCCGGGTCATAGTTCCCGTGATTCCAGCGAGCGAATTGATCGATGATTGTGTCGGGCTTCAGTGGAGTGCGGTAGGACCGAGGTGAGAGCATGGCTACCACGCGCTCGGAAACCGCCAGGATGCGAGCCTCCAAGAGAATATCTTCCGCCGTGAGTCCTTTGGGATATCCCGAACCATCAATCATCTCGTGGTGCTGGAGAACGATTTCGGCTACCGGCCAGGGGAAGGCTATAGGCTGGAGAATGTAGAAGCCGACCTCGCAATGCGCCTTGACTACGCTATACTCACCGTCGGTCAGGCGCCCCGGTTTCATCAATAGCTCGGCTGGCACCGACATCTTCCCGAGGTCGCAGAGGTGCGCTGCAATGTCCAGTCCATCGATGCGCTTCGCTTCCAGCCCCATCTCTTTGCCGATGGCGCGTGCCATTTCGGCGACGTGCTTGGCGCGGCCAAGGGCAAAGAGGTCACGAGATTCGGCCGCCGCCATCATCGCTTCAATGCTCCCGGTTAGGAAGTGGCTCCACTCCGCGGCAGAACTCGCTGACGCCACAGGCGCTCCCTCGTGTTCCGGTTCGACGTGGAAGGAATTCAGCAGCATCTTGCGACCGTGGAGAAATAAGGAATTGATGGCATCTTCCAGTAGCCGCGCTTTGGCGCTGGTTTGCTCTTCGAGTCGTTTACTGACCGTCGTATCCTTGACGGTCAACGCACCAGCGTACCCGCGTGGCGTGGCCTGACCGATCGGCGCAACGGCGATCTGAAACGAACGGCCCGCCGACTCGTATTCAAAGGTCCCCCCGGCGCCCTTCCATTTCGGAGGAAATGATAGCCATTCCGCAGCGGACTCCGAAACCATCTGGAACAATTCAGCGCAGTTCCTTCCGGTCACATCTGCCTTCGGCATTCCTAGAAGGTCGGACATGGCCAGATTGCACTCTACCAACCGTCCGTCCGTGTCAAGGGCGGCGATCGGGTCTTGAACTATATCTACAAGGTCGGTGCGCCCCGGAGGCTGGTCCAACGCGGCCCCAAGACTCAGCTTCTCCTGGGTAATGTCCAACGCAGTTGTCAGGCACGCCGGCCTCCCTTTATGGGAGACCAGGGTGACGGCTTCCCTAAGCCACCGCACTTCACCAGCCTTGGTTATGCCCCTATGCTCGTAGGGCGCTATCGACCGCTTCCTGAGCATTTCCGTGGCTCTGGTCCTGACCAGTTTCTTATCTTCGGGATAGACGAGGCTGGAAGGTTCGATCGCGTGTACTTCGGATCTCTCATATCCGGTGGCGCTCGCGAACGCATCGTTGAAGGAGACAAAAGCCCCGTTCTGGACCACAAACGTGATTATCAGGGGAGTCCCCATCCATGCATTCAGCAACTCCCCTTCCGCTGGCTTCCCTTTTGCATTATCTCTCATAACCGCCACACGCTTTCCTATGGGACCAATTGCGAGGAAGCCCGAAGGCTGCCAGAATCAGGAGAGTCAGTTCCCCTTCTTTCGAGTCAGGCCGATGCCCCCGGCGAGCACCGCTGCGAGGCCGACGCCCAGAGCCGCCTGCACCGGCCACCCTCCCTCGCTGGAACCAGCCTCGAAGCTAGTCAGGGTTGCGGCTGTGGGGGAAGGGCACACGAGACGGCCTTGCTGTACGGTGAAGTTGTCAAAGGCCATCGCTACGTTGACGTCCGCGAAGGCGTAGTCATGGCTCCACGAGCCCAAGGCGACTTGTGCGTCAGCGGCCATCCCCGGTCCGGAGTATGATCCCAGGGTGACCCAGGGATTGCTATTGGCGGGGTCGTAATAGTACCCCGTTACGGTGTTGCCCATGCGCCCCAGCCTCAGCTTGCCCGAGGCATCGCCAGTGGACCCTGGGGTGATAACTAGGCCTCCACCGCCTCCGCGCAGGTCAACAACATAGACCTCCCGGGTTCCAAAGCCATCACCGCCATTGAAGCTGGTTCGCTCCATGGTCGCCATGGGCGTGCCCAGGCCTACCCTTACGCCGTTCGCGGGCGGCCACGTGAGAAGGTCAAAGTCAACCTGCATGTCGAAGTCGCCGCTCAACTGGCAAATGCTGCCGTATGCTGCGCCGAAAAACCCAGCGGCAGGATTGTTGGAGGAGTTCGAATGGAAGTTGATGAGCACCTGGCCGGTTGTCTCGGCTATGGTGGGGCCCGCGCCGGTGGAGCCAGCTATCCACATCGAGGAGTTGACGGCATTGTCGTTGAAATCGTCGGAGAAGATTGGGCCTTGGGCCAGGCTGGCTGTTGGAGCCACGGATAGGCTCAAGAGCACGCTTACCACCAGAGCAGCCAGCGCCCCGGGACCCACACGGCCGGGTAGCTTCAACATTAAGGTTGCACCTCTATCCTGTTCTCATGATCAGAACCCAAGAACTCTTTTGTATCCCGCCGCACTCATTGCGGGCGCGATTTCCCAGGCTGCTCTAGTAGCATAGCATATGGAAGTTAGATGGGGGTTAGAGAGGGGTATGAATTGAGTAGGAATTCGCCGTCACGCTGGCTCCCCGGTTGGCTCCCGCTGTGGGGTAAGTCAGCCAGTTGTCAGCCAGTTGTTGACTCCTGGGACCATTCTCAGTATAGTGGGCACATTCCGTGAGGTGACACGATGCTGGCCAAGGTTCTTAGCTGCGCCGTAGAGGGGCTGGAGGGGGCCGTGGTAGAGGTGGAGGGGGACATCTCCCCCGGATTGCCTGCCTTCAACATCGTAGGTTTGCCCGATACCGCGGTGCAGGAGGCCAAGGAGCGGGTACGCTCCGCCATCCGGAACTCCGGCTGCATCTTCCCCATGAGGCGCATCACCGTGAATCTGGCGCCCGCCGACATGCGCAAGGCGGGCCCTTCTTACGACCTGCCCATCGCGGTTGGGGTTCTGGTTAGCACCGGCCAAGTCCCGGCCGAGGTGACCTCCTCCCTCTTCTTAGGAGAGCTCTCCCTGGACGGGACGCTGCGCCCGACTCACGGGGTCTTGCCCATGGTGGCGGTGGCCAGGGAGAAAGGTCTCAAGACCGTGGTGGTCCCCTCGGTCAACGCCCCTGAGGCGGCCCTGATCGATGGCCTGACTATCCTGCCGGCGGGCTCGCTAATGCAACTCGTGGCCCACATGAGCGGGGAGGCGATCATCGCTCCCTACCCGGTGGGAGGCAGGCAGGGCTGGTTGCTCCCGCAGCCCGTTGGGAGCGGCGCGGAGATGGCCCATGTTAAAGGGCAGGAGCATGTGAAACGTGCGCTCGAGGTGGCGGCGGCCGGAGGCCACAACGTCCTGATGGTCGGCCCACCAGGCAGCGGTAAGACCCTGCTGGCGAGGTGCCTGCCTTCGATCCTTCCCCAGATGACCATCGAGGAGTCTCTGGAGGTCACGAAGCTCTACAGCGTCAGCGGCATGCTGCCGATCGACACGCCTCTGATCGCGCAACGTCCGTTCCGGGCGCCCCATCACACCATCTCGCACGCCGGGCTGGTGGGCGGAGGCCGGATGCCCCGGCCCGGGGAGATCAGCCTGAGCCACCGCGGTGTGCTCTTCCTGGACGAGCTGCCGGAGTTCGGGCAGCAGGACCTGGAGGTGCTGAGGCAGCCTTTGGAAGACAAACAGGTGACCATCAGCCGGGCCCAGGGGAGCGTCACGTTTCCAGCCAACTTCATGCTGGTCGCCGCCATGAATCCGTGCCCGTGCGGCTATCACGGCGATCCGTCCCATGACTGCACCTGCAGCGCCTCGGCCATCGGCCGCTACCAGCGACGCATCAGCGGTCCGCTTTTGGACCGCATCGATATCCATATTGAAGTCCCTCGGGTTGAATACGAGAAGCTGGCCGACGACCGGCTGGGAGAACCATCGGCACAGGTCCAGAAGCGGGTGGAAGCGTCGAGATCCCGCCAGCGGGAGCGCTTCGCCGGCGCCTCAATACTCTCCAACTCCGAGATGACGCCCAAGGAAGTCAGGGAGCATTGCCGGCTGGACCCAGTGGCCAGGGACCTCCTGCGGGCCGCCATGAACCAGATGCACCTCTCCGCCCGCGGCTTCCACCGGGTCCTGAAGCTGGCCCGCACCATCTCCGACCTGGCAGGAGACGAGGCCATCACCGCCGCACATGTGGCGGAGGCGCTGCAATATAGGCCGCGGGCGCGGGTGTAGCATAGCGAGGCCTTCAACCAACCGTTTTGCCGTTTCCGCCTTCGGTTTGGCTTCGTGCTAGCCCCACACGGTTGATTATTCTGCAAGGTGGAGTGACGTGACAATGCTGTGGCCAAGCCGGGCTTTCAGGAGTAGTTTGTGAGATCTCAAGTAGAAGAAATGATCGACGAGGCCAAGCAGTCTATAGTCCAGAATGCTGGACGGCATCTCCGTCTCTTGGTGCTGTACGGGTCCCAAGCCCGTGGGGAGGCGACTTCTGAGTCGGATATCGACCTTCTCGCGTTGGTGGACACGGATGATCCTGAAATCAAGAAGTCGGTCCGGGACTCGGTCTATGGCGTCATGTGGCGCCATGATTTCCTGAGACTTATTTCCCTCCGTTTCATGACCGCGAGCGAGTTTTCGACGCAGACTGAGAAAGGCTATTCCTTCGCCAGGAACGTCGAGGAAGAGGGGATAATCATTTGGCGAGCAGCGGCCTAGAAGAGTCCAGCTTGTGGCTCGCTAGGGCGGAGGAGACGCCAGCCGCCGCTGAGTTGCTTGCGGGGCAGGAGTTCTACAGAGAGTCCGTCTCTCGTTCCTACTATGCCATGTTCTACGCTGCAAAGGCGGCCGTGGTCAGCAAGGGAGTTCGAACCAAGAAGCACTCTGGCGTGATAGCCGCGTTTGGCAGGCTCTTTGCGAAGACCGGGACCTTGGACCCTCGTCTCCATGCGGCGCTCATGGGCGCGTTTGAAGATCGAGGGGACGCGGACTACCTGTTGGGGTTTGCCGTCTCGGAGGAACAGGCTAGGCAAAGCGCTAAGGCAGCCCGGGATCTAGTCAAGGCGGTGAAGTCTCTATTGGCGACAGAGGCTCAGTGAATCCGCGATGGCAGCACAGATGAGGGCCGCCATGAACCAGATGCACCTGTCTGCCCGTGGGGCTTCCATCGGGTCTTGAAGCTGGGCCGCAGGATATCCGACCTGGCCGGGGAAGAGGCCATCACCGGCGCACACGTCGCGGAGGCTTTGCAGTACCGGCCCGGGGCGAGAGTATAGGTGGGTGGTTTCTGCCACCCGGTTCTGTACGATGAGCCCGTTCGGACTGGCTAGTGATGGAGATGGCGATGAAGGATCCCGAAGAGGTCATAGACCAGCTTTCACATCCTGAGGCCCTGTCGATCTTGAGGGCTCTGGCGAATGAGAACGAGGGACTCGCGCAACGGATTGCGGGGATCGCGCGGGATAGCCTGAGCGAAGTCGATCCGGGAGAGGTCGCCGACGCCCTCTGCGCTGAACTCGATGCTCTTGAGGTCGAGGAGGTTTGGGATCGGGCCGGGCGAACGCGGTATGGCTACGTTGAGCCTTACGAGGCCGCCTACGACATGGTCCAAGAGGTGCTGGAGCCATTCCTCGACGACCTCCGAAAGTCCCAGAAGCTTGGCCTGTCGAAGGCAGTCACGCAGTTGTGTACCGGTCTGCTGAAGGGCCTTTACCGGTTTGAGCGCGAGTCGAAGTCCGAGTTTAAGGACTGGGCGGCCGACGCGCCTGTTAGCTTTGCGGCGGAGGTGGTCAAGGCCTGGAGGGCAGGTGGGCCGAACCATGCCTCCGTAGCCGCTCTCGAACTGTTCATCGCGGAAGAGTTGGACGGATGGGCCAAGAACATACACTTGGAAACCCACTGAGGAGTCGGGCACTTGGCATTCGCGCGAGGGCATGCCCCGCCGCCTCGACGCTTTCCGTCTGTTGCCGGGCATAAACGGAGTCCCTGTCTTTCCGTTATGCCGTGGGAGAGGAGGCCATCATCCCTCACGTGGCGGAGTCGCTATGATACCGGCCGCGAGAGGCCGGGCTTCCCCCGGTTGTTCATTCTGCTTAGCAGAATATGATATGATGCTTAGCGGAATCGATGTTGGGAGTGGACAATGACGTCGCGTGTGAAGGTGAGCAAGAAGAGTCAGATCGCCTTGCCGGCGGTGGTCCGGCGGACGCTCCGAATTAAGGGTGGCGACCACCTCTTGGTGGAAGTCCGGGATGGCTGCGTCTTGCTGATACCGGAACCGGCGGACTATAGCCAGCGGCTTCGCGGCTTGCACCATGAGGTCTGGGAGGGGATGGAGCCTCAGGAGTACGTACGACGGGAACGTGAAGCGTGGCAGGGATAGCGAGTTACCTGCGTCAACACCGACGCATCGGGCTGGATACTTCCGTTTTCATATATCACCTTGAAGGAGTGTCTCGTTATGCAGCCTGCGCAGGAGCGGTCTTCGATGAACTGGCGAACGGCGGTTTCGAAGGAGTGACTTCCGTGCTGACGCTAATGGAGCTGGCCGTGAGGCCGCTGCAACTGGGCAGGCCGGATGTTGCCGACGAGTATGAGGTGCTCGTGGCCAACTTCCCGAACTTGACCGTCACCGAGATCGACCGGCTGACCGTTCGCCGAGCCGCCGAGCTCAGGGCCAGACATGGACTTCGACCTGCCGACGCGCTGCAAGTCGCGGCGTGCGTCGAGCACGAAGCGACCGGCTTTCTGACCAATGACCGGGATCTGCGGCGCGTCACCGAGACCCAAGTGATCCTTTTGGAAGACTTCGTTGAAAGCTGACGAATTCCAGCGTCTCTCGTCTGCAGATCCATCCTCTGCAACGCCGGGATGACACCCAAAGAGGTCAGGTAACACTGCTGGCTACCCGGTGGCACGGGATCTTCCGCGAGCAGCTATGAATCAGATGCAACTTTCCGCTCGAGGATTCCACTGGATCCTGAAGCTGGCTCGCACGATCTCCAACCTGGCCGGAGACGAATCGATTACGCCTGCTCACGTGGCGGAGGTGCTGCAGTATCGGCCGAGGGCGCGGGTGTAGACTAGCTGTTGAGTGAAACGAAGATCAAGTATACTAGAGACGATGAGAATCGAGCACGACCCAGAGGCGGATGCCCTTTAGCGTCGGTCTTCAGGGCAGGCGCGACGCCCATTCCCGGGAACGGAGAGAAGAGGGTATTTGACCGATTCCTTCGAATTGGTGTTTACCGAAGCCGATTTGGCGGATCTCAGGGTGGCAAAAGCCAGGCTTGAGTACCCCAGTCTGACGGCCAAGCTGGCGAACATGGTCGGGGGGCCCCTTGAAGCTGGGTTCAAGCTCTTACCGAAGAACTGGAACCAGAAAGTGGGCGAGGCTACTCATTCGGCGCTTCTCAAGGGTCTGGAGTTTTCTGTTCGCACCCTGGGCAAGGGTGATGCACGAAAGTCCCAAGACTGGTTGCACAAGGTATTGGTGATAGGCTCCGGAGTTGCAGGTGGAGCTGCAGGACCAGCCTCCCTATTCTTCGAGTTGCCTTTCTCAACCTGCGTCATGTTGCGGTCAATTGCCGATATTGCTCGTAGCGAGGGTCACAGTGTTTCGCAGTTGGACGTGCAACTCGCCTGCCTGGCGGTCCTCGCTCTGGGAGGGAAGAGCTCAAAGGATGACGCCGCCGACGCTGGATATTGGATGGTCAGAGGGGCGCTCGCCAGAGAGGTTTCGGAGGCGGCTTCCCACCTGGCCAGAAAGGGGCTGATTGAGAGAGGCGCACCGCCCATAGTGAGGCTCCTAACGATCATCGCCTCTAGATTCAGCACTGTCGTAACTGAACAAGCTGCGGCAAAGGCCGTGCCGATTCTGGGAGCACTGTCTGGAGCGACCATCAACTACTTGTTCATGAATCACTTCCAGGAAATGGCCAGAGGCCACTTCGTCGTAAAGCGGCTTGAAAAGCGATATGGCCCGGAGCTCGTAGAAAAGGTATACCGGGAGCTAGTAATCTAGGATTCGCTCCTCCTGTAAATGCGCCGCGTTGCCAATCTCGGGGCGCGCGTGTACACTCAGCGTATCTATGAACAGGATCCCCGGCTCGCTCACCGACCGCGACTCAATTCTCGCTAACCAGCAAGGGACGCTGACGTACACGCAGCGCGACCTCCTGCGACTTACGTCCGGCCTAACCTTCTGGTACGCCCTCGGTTCCGCCGTCGTCATCATCGGCATCGTGGCTTGGGCGGCGAACGTGCAGATGGCGGACCTGCCCGAGACTGCTCTGGTCATCCCCGCCTACTATTGGATCGTCCTCGTGATCGCGATCGGCGCTCCCCTTCTCTATCTCGGACGGCTGATGTTGCGATCAGCACGCGTCAAGCACGAACTCGCCTCCGGTAACATTCCCTCCGAAGAAGGACACGTCGAGTGGACGGGCCGGCGCTATCGAGTTGCAGCGTCCGTAAGGGGGCTCCGCTCCATCTACGGGACGTTCGATCTGATGCCAGGGCGCTACCGGTTCTATCTGCTCGCCGGTTCCCGCTACCTTCTCGCCGCGGAGCCTCTCGATACGCCGCAAGGGTATTGCGCGGCGCTGACGGAGGTTTTTGGCCAGGTCTTGCGATTTACCCAGGACGATCTCGCCGCCAATCGCGAGGGGAGCGTCTCGCCCGTACAAGCGACCAGATTGCGAACGCGGTCCGTTCAAGTCTGGTTGCTTGCTACCGTTATCCTGGCAGTCTTGGCAGGAGCTTTCGTTCTCGCCGTCAGGTTTCGCTCCGCCTGGTATCTCGTCTTTGCTGCCATATGGCTTCTCATCAGCCTTATCGTCCTCCCCGGCATGATCCGGTACTCCATCGCCTTGTTGCGCGAAAGACAAGGCAAAGTCGCCGTTGTGCAGGGATACGGCGAGAAGACCCACCGGCGCTTGACACGCTCCGTCATAAAGAGCTACGTCGTCAACGGCCAACGCTTCGACGTCAACGGGCGCGCCTACGAGGCGATGGTTGACGGTGGATCGTATCGCCTCTATTACACTCCGCTCAGGAACACGATCTTATCCGTCGAGGCGATTCCCGTAGACTCCCCGCCTGCGTCATCCTGAGGGTGCGGGTCTATTGGCTCGCTTGGTCTCCCGGGTCGGACTCCGCCGCTAACTCAAGAGCGGGGCGCCCCCTGGTCCTTCCAAAGCCCAACGGGTTATGCAGGCAATGTTTTCAAATGGGCAAGATTGACATAAAGACCTGAAGGAAGCGTGTGAGCATCTTGACCGGCGCGCTTAGCCCTTGAAGACTTCCTTGGCCACGCGGAGTGCGTTGACGCCGGCTGGCCAGCCCGCGTAGTGTGCTACGTGCAATATCATCTCTAGAATCTCCTCTTTGGCGATGCCGTTGTTCAGAGCGTACCGCATATGCCCTTTCAGTTCTTCGGTACTCGCCAGAACGGTGAGGGCTACCATGGTGATCATGCTGCGGTCCCGGAGGGCCAGTCCTGGGCGGGACCAGACTTCGCCGAATATGTGACCCTGGGTCATCCCCCAGAAATCGGCGAAATCGCGGCGGTTGTCGGCGTCGTCAAAGAACATCTCTTCGGCGCCGGCGCCGGTTCCACTCGGGTGATCGACGCCGCGCAAGTGCTTGAGAATCGCTCTTCCCTTTGCAATACTCTCCGAATCCGTCATCGTTTGCCTTCCTTCTACATATTCTGGCCGGAACAGACCGGCGCCACGTTTCAATTCTAACACGGCTGCCGGGCAAGGAAGTTACAGTCTGGCGTAAACGCCTGAAGTAGACCTTGGAT
>ORJL010573485.1_pt1 | contig 11238 bp, 9 predicted proteins | sample 1779941 | NCBI WGS metagenome assembly ORJL01 (sample SAMEA104232317, study PRJEB22302) | groundwater metagenome | biome: forest; feature: aquifer; material: groundwater | place: USA | collected 2011-08-07 | depth 5.8 m | reverse complement strand
GGCGATCGACGACGAGCAGCGGTTCGTCGACGAGGTGACCCCCCGGCTCTCGCCCCCGCCCCCGCAGCCGCCGAACTTAAAGCGGATCGTCCGGCGGACCCGGGGGCCGCTGCTCACGGCGGCGGCGCCGCTCGAGCCGCTCGCGGCCGTGCGGGTGCGCGAGTTGCTCGACGGCGGTGCGGTCCTGATCGACGGCCGCGCAACCCGCGAGTTCGACGCCGCCCACGTGCCCGGCTCCGTCAACGTGACGATGGTGAAGGCCGCCGTCGGAACTCGCGCCGCGTGGGTCGTCGATCCGGAAGCCGACGTGATCCTCCTCGCGGCCGGCGACGACGAGGCACAGCAGCTCGGCCGGATGCTCGAGGCTGTCGCCCTCCGCACGCTCCGCGGCTACCTGGCGGGCGGGATCGCCGCCTGGCAGGACGCCGGGCTCGACACCGATTCGACACCGGCGATCGACATCCCGACGCTCGCCGAGCGGCTGAAGGCAGACGAGGTGACGCTGCTCGACGTCCGCGAGGACGACGAATGGAACGCCGGCCACGTCGACGGCTCGCTCCACATCCCCTATCACGCGCTGCGCGACGGTCTGCCCGACGAGTTGAAGGCGGCGCTCGACGGCAAGCCGCTTGCCGTTGTCTGCTCGGCCGGCAATCGCAGCTCGATCGCCGTGTCGCTGCTCAAGCGCGACGGAGCCACGAACCTCGTCCACGTCACGGACGGCGGCGTCACCGACCTCGCCGCGCAGCAGATCGAGCTCGTCGAGCTGCCGCTCGAGCCGGCCGACGGGCGCGTGGCGTAGCAGATGAACGGGGCGCTGCTTGCGCTCCCCTTCGGCCTCGCCATCGGTCTCTCGCTCGGGCTCGTGGGCGGCGGCGGCTCGATCCTCGCCGTCCCGGTTCTCGTCTACGTGATCGGCGAGCACGTCAAGCAGGCCACGACCGAGTCGCTGCTGATCGTGGGAGCGACCGCGTTGATCGGCGGCCTCGACCAGGCGCGCGACGGGCGGGTCCGCTGGCGTGTCGCCGTCGGCTTCGGGATCGGCGGCGCCGGTGGCGCACTCGGCGGCACGGCGCTCAATCGTCTCGCGAGCCCCCGGTCGATCCTGTTCGCGTTCGCGCTCGTGATGCTCGCCGCCGCCTACGCAATGCTCCGCCACATGGAAGCGGGGCACGCCGAAGAGATCGACGCGCACGGCCGCGCCCTCTGGCTGCGCGTGCTTCCGGCGGGCGCCGGCGTCGGCTTCCTGACCGGGGTCTTCGGCGGGGGCGGCGGCTTCGTGATCGTCCCCGCGCTCGTGTTGCTGCTCGGGCTGCCGATGCCGGTCGCCGTGGGCACGTCGCTGCTCGTGATCGCGCTGACCAGCGCCTCGGCGCTCGCGGCGCACCTCGCGAGCGGCAGCATCGACTGGCCTGTCGCCGCCGCCTTCACCGGGGCCGCGATTCTGGGCGCGCTCACCGGCTCACGGCTGGGCGGGCGTCTTTCGAGCGCGCGGCTCACGCAGCTCTTCGCAGCGCTGGTCGTCGCGATCGCGCTCTTCCTGATCGCCAAGAATCTTGCGGCGGTGGTCTGAGCCGTCCTAGCGCCGGCTGACCGCCGCGATCCCTCGCCGCAATGCCGCTCTCGCGGCGATCGCCCCGCAGGCTCCGTGGACGCCGCCGCCCGGGTGCGCAGAGGCGGAGGCGAGGTAGAGGCCCCGGATCGGCGTCTCGGGCCGGCCGAGGCCCGGGGTCGGGCGAAAGACGAGCTGCTGGTGGAGCTGCGCGGTGCCGCCGTTGACCGCGCCGCCGTGGAGGTTCGGATTGCGCTCTTCCAGCCCGGACGGCCCGAGCACGTGTCGCTCGCGCACGAGTGCTCGGAAGCCGGGCGCAAGCTCTTCGATTCGCCGCTCGATCTTCTCGACCACCTCGGGCAGCTCGGACTCGTGCCGGTCGCGCTGTGAGACGTGCGTGTATGCCCACGCAGTCTCCTTCCCTGCGGGCGCACGTGTCGCGTCGCCCATCGAGTACTGCCCGAGCACGAGAAACGGCTGCTCGGGAATCAGACCGCGGTGCAGCTCGGCCGTGGTCTGCGTCAGCTCGTCGACGGAGTCGGCGACGTGGATCACGGGTGCGCGCCGGGCGTCGCCCGCCGCCCAGGGAATCGGTCCGTCGAGCGCCCAGTCGACCTTGATCGTCGCCCAGTCCCACTGGAAACGCCGTAGGTCGGCGACGAGCTCCGACGGCAGATGGTCTGCACCGACGAGCTCGAGATAGAGGCGTGGCGCATCCACGTCCGCGAGCACGGCCCTGCTCGCGCTGACGTCTCCTCCGTCCCGCACATGGACGCCGACGGCCCGCCGGTCGCGCACGATCACCCGGTCGACGTAGGCGTTGCACGTCACGCGGCCGCCGCGGGATTCGAGCCGCTCGACCAGCGCGCCGGTGAGCTCGCCCGCGCCGCCGCGCGGAAAGGGATACCCGACGTGCTGGCCGAGGCCGCAGAGGACTAAGCCGAAGAATCCCCCGAGCGTGGTGTCCGGCGTGAAGTCGGCGTGCAGGGCGTTGCCCGCGAGGAGCAGCGCGGCGCCGTCGCCGTCGAACTGCTCTGCGGCGAAGCGCCGCACGGGGAGCACCCCGAGCCGCGCGAGGCGAAGCAATGCCTTCGGGCCTCCGAGCTCGCGGAGCAGCCCGAGCGTTCCTCGTACCGCGGGCGTCGGCGTCACCATCGCACGGAGGATGTGCGGCTCGATGCGGCGCCAGAGACGATAGAGCTCGCGCCACGCGTCACCGTCGCCGGCGGCGAACGTGTCGAGCGCTGCAGCCGTCTCGTCCAGGTCACGTGAGATGACGGCGCAGCGTCCGTCCGGAAGGGGATGGGCGAGGACGAGTGGGCCGTGACACCACTCGAGGCCGTGGCGCTCCAGCTCGAGCGAGCGGATGGCGGGCGAGGCGGCCGCGAGCGGGTAGAAGGCGCTGAAGACGTCGTGCCGGAATCCGGGCTCGGTCAGCTCCTCGGTGCGGACGGCGCCTCCCGGCGTCGACGACGCCTCGAGGACGTCGACCGACCAGCCTGCGTCTGCGAGGCGGTTTGCGGCGACCAGCCCGTTCGGGCCGGCCCCGATCACGATCGCGTCAGGCATCTCCGTCCTCGTCTCCCCCGGGCGGGCGCGGGAAACGGCGGATGGTTGACACTCGACCGGAAGGGAACGTGGCACGGGTCATGGCGTTCGACGAGATCCTCACCGCCGAGCGAAGAGCCGGTTGCCGGCGTCGCGCGTGTCGGCGGCCCCCGGTTACGGTGGGCTGATGCGGAAGGGGGGCAAGGGCTGCCAGGTCGTGATCTGCGACGACCAGGCCGCGTTCCGGAAGCTCGTCTCGCTCGTGCTCGGCCTCGAGCAGGATCTGGACGTCGTCGGAGAGGCAGCCGACGGGGAGGAAGCGATCCGGATGGTGGGTGAGCTGCGCCCAGACGTGCTGCTGCTCGACATCGCGATGCCCGTGATGGATGGGCTCGAGGCGCTGCCGAAGATCCGCGAGTCGTCGCCGGAGACGCAGGTGATCATGCTGACCGGTCTGGTCTCCGAGCGGATGCGGCAACGCGCGCTCGACGCCGGCGCGTGCCTGTTCATCGAGAAGGGGACCGACGTCGACGCGCTCGCCGGTCAGATCAAGGACGTCTGCGAGAAGCCGGTGCGCTAGGCGGCGAGCTCGCCGCGGCGCAGCGTGGGGGAGTCTTCGACGAGCTCGCCGAGGATGCGCTTGCTCGAAGCGAGCGCCTGGTCGAGCGCCTCGAGCCCGGACTCCGCGTTCCCGAGCTGGAAGCTCAGCTTGGCGATCGCGAGGGCCTGCACCACGTCGTCGTTCAACTCCGTCGCACGGCGCGCCTGCCTGCGTGCTGTGAGCCGCAGCTCGAGCTCGTCGACGACGAGGGCCGCAAGATCGTCGAGCACACGGATCTGCTGCTCGGTCAGCTCGCGCGGCTTCCTGTCGATCACGCACAGCGTGCCGAGGTTGTAGCCGTCGTGCGTGCGGAGCGCACTGCCGGCATAGAAGCGCAGCCCGAACTCACCGGCCACGAGCGGGTTCGCGAGCGCACGCGGGTCGACCTCGGCGTTCTCGACGATCCAGGCCTCGTCTGCCAGGATCGCGGAAGCACAGAGTCCCGGGTCCCGGCCGATCTGCTCGACCCCGTCGAGACCGACCGAGGACTTGAACCAGATGCGGTCGTGGTCGACGAGGCTCACGATCGCGATCGGCATCTCGAGCACGAGACTGGCCAGCCGCGTGATGCGGTCGAAGGCGCCGTCGGCCGGTGTGTCGAGCACGTGGTAGCGCCGGAGGGCTGCGAGCCGCTCCTGCTCGTCGGGCGGAATGAGGTGCTCGGCGACCGTCACCGGTGCTCCTGAAGATCGACGCTCATGCGCAGACAGTAGCGGCCTGGCATGCGATCTGGCGTTCTCGGAACGGCTGGTTCGACGAGTGCGACGCGCAGGCTGCCGATCGACGAGAAGCGGCCGGCGCAGTCTCAGGTGAAAGCGGGATAGGCCGCACGAGGCTTGAAGCGCGCCTGGAAGAAGCGTAGGTGCTCCGGCTCGAACGTCATCTCCAGCCCGGGCAGCTCGTGGGCGAGTTGGTGGACGCCGCTGCAGACGGCCGCGACGAAGTCGAGATGCTCGCTGCCGTAGACCCGTCGCGGCAGCGTCAGCCGCACGAGCTCCAGGCCGTCGTAGGGCTCGTGGCCGTGCTGGGCGGAGACGATCCCCCGCTCCATCGAGCGGATGCCGCCTGCGAGGTAGAGCGCCGCGACGAGCGACTGCGCAGGGAACTGCTCCTGCGGGATGTGCGGGCAGAAGCGCTTCGCGTCCAGGAAGACCGCGTGCGCTCCGACCGGCTCGACGATCGGCACGCCGGCCGCGGCGAGCTGCCCGCCCAGCCGGCGCGACTGGCCGACGTAGTGGGCGATCAGCTCCGGCTGCGCAGCCTCGCGGATGCCCTGGGCGAGCGCTTCCATCGCGGCGCCCGACATGCCGCCGTAGTGCGGGAAACCCTCGTAGAGGATGCAGCGGTCACGTGCGGTCTCGAGCAGGCGCTCGTCGTTTAGGCAGAGCATGCCGCCGATCGGGACGAAGTGATCCTTCTTCGAGCTGAAGATCGCGCCGTCGGAGAGCTCGGCCAGCTCGCGCAGGATCGCCGGGAGCGGCCGGCCCTCCTCGCCCGGCTCGCGCTCACTGATGAAGAGCGCATTCTCGGCCGCGCGCGTCGCGTCGAGGAAGAGCGGCACCTGCCAGCGGTCGCAGAGCCCGCGGACGGCACGCAGGTTGCGCAGCGAGAGCGGCTGGCCGCCGGCCATGTTCAGGCAGGTCTCGACGCGCACGAAGGCGACCGGCGCGGAGCGCCCCGCGGCGGCACCCTCCAGCAGCGCCTCGAGCTTGTCCAGGTCGAGGTTGCCCTTGAACGGATGCGGGTTCGCCGGCTCGACGGCCTCCGCGATCGAGACGTCGCACCAGACGCCTCCCGCCAATTCGACGTGCTGGCGCGAGGTGGTGAAGTAGAGGTTCGAGGGAACGAGCATCCCCGGCTTCACGAGCAGCTGGGAGAGCAGATGCTCTGCGCCGCGGCCTTGATGGGTCGGAATCAGATAGCGGTAGCCGTAGACCTCGCGCATCGCCTGCTCGAGCCGGAAGAAGCTGCGCGACCCGGCGTAGGCCTCGTCGCCGAGCTCCATCATGGCCCGCTGCTCCTGCGAGAGCGCCGAGGTGCCGCTGTCGGTCAGCAGGTCGATGAACACCTGCTCGGAGAGCAGCAGGAAGGTGTTGTAGCCGGCCGCTTCGATCGCCTCGGCCCGCTCGGCCGCGTCGGGCAAGCGGATCGGCTCGATCACCTTCGCCTTGAACGGCGGCACCGCAGCCGCCGCCGCCTGGCCGATCGTCACAAGCTGTCGCTCCGTGCCCGTGGCTGCCGCGTGGGTCGCATCGGCAAAGCATCGCGCCACCCCGGTGCGGTGCCATCGGGGTCGATTACTGCGCCCGGTGCGTAGATCCCCGCAGCTCGCGTGGCGCCGGATCCGGCGGCACAGCGACGGCGTAGGGGTGGCGGCTCCCGCGTGCCACGACGATGATGTACTAGGAACAGACGGCAGAGGAGCACTCTCCCGTTCCACACCATCCCGACAGATTCGAGGCAACAGAATGCCCTCTGACACGTTGACAGTCACCGACGACCGCACCGGGCGCGAGTACTCGCTGCCGATCGTCGACGGCACCATTCGCGCCACCGACCTCCGGCAGATCAGCGCAGCCGACGGCGACGGCGGGCTCATGTCGTACGACCCGGCCTATCTCAATACCGCGTCCTGCCGCAGCGCGATCACCTACATCGACGGCGACGCGGGCATCTTGCGCTATCGCGGGTACCCGATCGAGCAGGTCGCGGAAGGGGCGAGCTTCCTCGAGACGGCGTATCTGCTGCTCGAGGGCGAGCTGCCGACCGCAGCGCAGCTCGCGGCGTGGGAAGACGACGTACGAGTTCATACGTACGTCCACACCAACGTGACGAAGTTCCTCGAGGGATTCCGCTACGACGCGCACCCGATGGGCATGCTGCTCGGAGCGGTGGGCGCGCTGTCGACGTTCTACCCCGAGGCCAAGGACATCGGGGATGCAGAGGGCCGGTACCTCCAGCGCGTCCGGCTGATCGCAAAGATCCCGACGATCGCGGCGTTCATCTTCCGCCACTCGCGCGGCCTGCCGTATGTCTTCCCGCGCAACGACCTCGGCTACATCGGCGACTTCGTCAACATGACCTTCGAGATCGGCGGCCGCCACGAGCCGAACCCCGGCCTGCAGCGGGCGCTGGAAATATTTCTGATCCTGCACGCCGACCACGAGCAGAACTGCTCGACGAGCGCCGTGCGCGGCGTCGGCTCGTCGCACGTCGATCCGTTCTCGGCGGTGTCTGCCGGCATCGCGGCCCTCTACGGGCCGCTGCACGGCGGCGCGAACGAGGCGGTGCTGCGCATGCTGGACGAGGTCGGCGACGTGAAGAACGTGCCGGCGTTCATCGAGACCGTGAAGGCCGGCAAAGGGCGGCTGATGGGCTTCGGCCATCGCGTGTACAAGAGCTACGACCCGCGCGCGAAGCTGATCAAGGCCGTCGCCGACCAGGTGTTCGAGCAGACCGGGCTCAACCCGAAGCTCGAGATTGCGCTCGAGCTGGAGCGGATCGCGCTCGACGACGACTACTTCGTGTCACGCAAGCTCTATCCGAACGTCGACTTCTACTCGGGGCTGATCTACCAGGCGATGGGCTACCCGACCGACTACTTCACGGTGCTCTTCGCGCTCGGTCGGCTCCCCGGCTGGATCGCCCAGTGGGAGGAGATGCTCAACGACCCGGAGCAGAAGATCTCGCGTCCGCGGCAGCTGTACGTCGGACACGACGTCCGCGACTTCGTGCCGATGGAGGCGCGCTGAGGTAGTCCGCGCTCCCTGCCGAGCGGGTCAACCGCCGCTGATCGCCGCGATCACGTCGATCCGCGAGTGCGCGGCCAGCGCGGTGTCGAGCCCCGCGCGCTCGCGGTCGACGTAGACGTGGATGTGGGGACGCAGCGTCGGTCCTTCCGCGCACAGCCGGTCGCGCAGGCCCGGCCAGCGCTCGTCCAGCTGCGCGATCGCCTCGCCCACGGTCGCCGCGTCGACGGTCACGCGGCGCGGCAGGTCGCGGAACAGGGGCGGCAGCGTCGCGGGCAGGTGCAGGTCGGTCATGACTACGCGACGACGGCGACCTCGACCGACGAGATCGCCGGCAGGTAGCTCGCGATCTCCGTCCAGCTGTCGCCCTCGTCGGCGCTCGCGAACACCTGGCCGGTGCTCGTGCCGAAGTAGAGGCCCGGCGAGTCGTACGAGTCGATCGCCATCCCTTCGCGCAGCACGCCGAGATGCGCGTCATGCTGCGGCAGCCCGCTGTCGAGCCGTTGCCACGTCGAGCCCGCATCGCGCGTGCGCCACACCGACGCTTTGCCGTCGTGCATGACGCGCCCGTGGCCCGGGTCGAGCGGGATCACGTAGAACGTTTCCTTGTCGTGCGGATGTGTCGCCGCAGCGAAGCCGAAGTCCGACGGCAGCCCTTCGGTGATCTCCGTCCACGAATGGCCGCCGTCGTCGCTGCGGTGCATGCCGCAATGGTTCTGCTGATACAGACGCTGCTGGTCGACCGGCGACATCACGAGCTTGTGCACGCAGAAGCCGACGTCGGGGTTCTCGAGCGGCCAGTCCGCACGAAGGCCACGATTGCGCGGCGTCCACGACGCGCCGTCGTCCGTGGTCTCGAAGATGCCGATCCCCTGCACGACCGCCCAGAAATGCGACGCGTCGTCGGGGTGCGGGACGATTGCCGGCAGCCCGAGATGTCCCGGCGGCTGGTTCTTCGGGTCGTTCCAGCCTTCGCGCCCGGGCATTCCGTCGAGCGTGCTCAGCAGCGACCACGTCTTCGCGCCGTCGCGGCTCTCGAAGATGCCCGCACTCTCGGCGCCCGCGAGGATGCGCCCATGCGCCACGGTCAGGCCCGAGACCTTCGACAGCTTCTGCCCGCCGTCGTCGTACGCGAGCCCCTCGCTCGACAGCTCCCAGCTCTCGCCGAGGTCGGTGCTTCGCCAGACGCCGGCGCCGTGCCATTCGCTTGCCGCGGCCGCATAGATCGCGCCGGTGTCGGTGTCGTGCACCGCGTGGTAGACCGGCCACCCTTCGCAGTACGGGCCGCGCACCTTCCAGTCGCGACGGTCACCGTCGCTTTCCAGCATGAAGCAGCCCTTGCGTGTTCCGACGAGCACAACGGTTTGCGCCATCAGTTGCACCTCCAGTGCGTGGGAGAAGCGATACGGCTCATATCGACTCGGTCGCAGCGACCTCGGGCACACGCTCGGGCTCGCGGACGAAGAGCGCGCGTGCGGCGACGCGGGGCATCCACCAGTTCCAGCTGCCGAGCAGCCGCATCAGCGCGGGCACGAGCAGCGCACGGATCACGGTCGCGTCGAAGATGATTCCCGCCGCGAGCCCGATGCCGAACTGCTTGATGTCGACGCCGGGGCCGGAGGCGAGCACGAAGAACGCGAACATCAGCACGAGCGCCGCGCTCGTGACGAGCTTCCCGGTCCGCGCCAGGCCGAGCGCGATTGCGCGCCTCGTGTCGCCCGTCTCGTCGTAGGCCTCGCGCATGCGCGTGAGCATGAAGACCTCGTAGTCCATCGAGAGCCCGAACAGGAACGCGAAGATCATCAGCGGGATCCACGGGATGATCGCCTGGGTCGCGTGGACGCCCCAGATCGCTTCGGAGCCGTGCCCCTGCTGGAAGATGAACACGATGATCCCGTACGCGGCCGCGAGCGAGACGAGGTTGAGGATCACCGCTTTCAGCGGCAGCACGAGCGACCGGAACGCGCGTGCGAGCAGGATGAACGTCAGCAGGACGACGAAGCCGAGCACGTAGGGGAAGTTCGAGTAGACGGCCTTCACGAAGTCGCGGTCCTCGGCCGCGACGCCGCCGAGCGTTCCACCGGTGCCTGCGAGCGCGGCACGGACGCGCTTGATCGTCGTCCGCACCTCTTTCGAGGCAGAGTCGCTCGTCGGGAAGGCCTCGACGAGGCTCGCTGAGCCTTTGCGCCAGTCGGGTGGCGCGGCGACGCCGGCCACTCCCGGCACCTTCTGGAGCTTTGCGACGATCGGCGCGCGGCTGCGGCCGCCCTCGACGAGGACCACGAAGGGCTTCATCACACCGGCCGAGATGCCCGCGTCCGCCAGCGTCGTCCGGCCGGCGATCGCGTCGCCGCTGCCGGGGAAGTCCTTCACCTGCGCCTCGCTCGGATTCAGCTGCAGCCCGGAGTAGACGAGCACGCCCACGATCACGAGGCCGATCGCGGCGACCGGAACCGGCCGGCGCATGACGAGCTCCGCCCAGCGGCCCCACCAGCCGTCCTCGGGGTGGCCGCTGTCGACGAACCGCTTCGGCAGCAAGCGCACGCTGTTGATCCGCGTGCCGAGCGTGGCGAGCAACGCGGGCAGCAGCGTGACCGCGGCAAGCACGGAGACCGCCGGGATCAGCATCCCGCCGAGCCCGATCGAGCGGATGAACGGCAGCGGCAGGATCACCATCGACACCAGGCCGACGGCGGCCGTCGAGCCGGACACGATGACCGAGCGGCCGGCGTGCGTCATCGTCTCGACGAGCGCCGTCTCGACGTCCTCGCCTTCGCGCAACTCGTCGCGGAAGCGGAAGATCATCAGCAACGCGTAGTCGATCGCCACTCCGAGGCCGACGAGCGCGATCAGGAACTGCACGATGATCGACACGTTCGTGATGTACGTCAGCACCCAGACGAGGGTGAACGTGTTGAGGATCGACGCGACCGCGATCACGATCGGCATCAGCACGGCGGGCAGCGTTCCGAAGACGAAGAACAGGATCACGAGCGAGCCGACGCCGCCGATCAGCGCCTCGGTCAAGATGCTCGGCCCGGTGCCGCCCCCTGAGGACGCGGCGTAGATCGCGTCGCGGCCCGTCAGCGAGGCCTGGACGCCCGCAGGCGTCGCCGCCTTCAGCCGCGCGCGCACCTGGTCGATGCGCACCGACGAGCTGAAGCTGGGCGTGCCGGGCGGGTAGATCTCGGCGAACGCCGTGTGCCCGTCCTTGGAGACGTACGCGCGGCTCCCCGTCGACCAGAACGACGAGACGCGCGAGCCGGGGTTGACCTTGGCCGCAGCGGCGATCGCGTTCTCGATTCCGGGCGCCTTCGTGACGTCGCCGGGGCTGTGGAACACGGCGACGAGCGGCGCCTGCTCACCGGTGCCGAAGGTGTGGAGCGTCCGCTGGTTGGCCTCGTATGCGGAGTAGCCGGGAATCGAGAAGCTCTCGAACCAGCGCTTCGAAACCTGACCGGCCGAGAACCCGCCGAACAGCGTGAGCACGACCCAGGCCGCGATCACGACGCGCCGGTGGCGCACGATCTGGTGCGCGAAGCGCGCGAGCAATGGGGTCGTTTCGGGCGTACGCACTTCCTGTCCTCCGGCTTCGGTCGGCGGTTTCGGTCTGTTCGCAAGACTAGACGGAGCTAGCGCAGCTGCACCGCGGCAGCATCTCCTCGAGTATTGCGACGGCGCGATGCGTTTGGCAGCGGTTTGCCGCCTCGTCGAAGGGAGCCCCGACCGGAGCCCCCTTCGACGATCGCGACGCGCCGCTCCACCGCGGGGCGCGCGTCTTACTTCTT
>ORJL010314892.1_pt1 | contig 11238 bp, 11 predicted proteins | sample 1779941 | NCBI WGS metagenome assembly ORJL01 (sample SAMEA104232317, study PRJEB22302) | groundwater metagenome | biome: forest; feature: aquifer; material: groundwater | place: USA | collected 2011-08-07 | depth 5.8 m | reverse complement strand
TTTGTAACTTCTTTGAATAGAGTGCATTACGCTATAGATGAGGGAAATTTAGAATCCCAGAAGGAATTTCTGGAAAAGATTGGTTCGAACTTTATTTTAAAAGAGCGCCGCCTCAATTTTTCGACGGAAGCTAGCTTCCGTCCATTCTTTGAAACAGCGCCCCATCTCAGTTGGCGGAGAGGGCGAGATTTGAACTCGCGTTTCCTTGCGGAAAACGTGCTCTCCAGGCACTCGCACTAGACCGGACTATGCGACCTCTCCAAGAATTTTATAAGTTATTCTATTATATCAAAAAACGGCCAAAAAGGTAAGGGAATTACTTACGGCGGGGCCCTACTTTTTTACCCAAAAAATATCTTGTAAAATTTTTCTCTACCCACAGCTTGGACGAACTCCCGAGAAACTACAAAAATAAGAAATAATACTACTAGCCACACCTGGCTTGAAATAAAACGCGGCCATATAATACTACTTAACATCTCTCCCCAAGCGATAGATATATCTTTATATTTTATTAAAAGCGGAGCCAGCTTCTCAATATATAAAAATAAAATGCCAAAAGAAGAATAAATAAAAGTTTTCCACAATGTCGTATATATAAGCGGCCGGCCGGAAAATTTATTTAAAAATGGCAGAGATTCTACCACCAGCATAATTTTACCTATAATCAAAGAAAATATAACGGTGCGGGGAAAAGTAATAAACTCTTGCCCCATACCATGCATGATCCACCCAAATGTTAGCTTAAACAGATTAATGGCCAAGAAAAAATACAGCACCGCCGGAAAAATAATCTTAAACTCCTTCTTCATCCATTCAGACACACGCGGCATCTTGCTACCTCCAGCGCATAATTCCTAAATATAAACCATACACTTACATACTAATCAAAACAAAACACTTCTAATTGAAGCGAAGCCTAAACCCCATTATTTTATATTCAAAACATACCTTGCTTCCTGCTTTCTACCATTCTTATGTTCTGCCACTAAACGTACTATCCATTCATTTGCTCCGCTAACTTCATCCAGAGATATCTTCCCTAAAACTCCATTTTTAACCGACGAGCGGATTTCACTCGAAACAGATTTCCAACGGCTTGGATTGAAGCCTTGGCCGACTTCAATTACCGCTGACTTAAATTGATCGGCATCAACCGTTCCATTTACTTCAAAAGTATTATTTGCAAATTTCAAATTATCAATTCCAACCTCTAAAAAGAAATTAGGAGCCGCCTCTAATGCCGCTTTGGCATCTACAATCCCGTATCCGGTATATTGGTCCCGACCCGGCACATCAATATCCTTTGCAGAATATATAATCATCCGCCTAAGTTGCTCGACATTAAAGTTTGGTTTTTCCGAAAGAATAAGCGATGCCACACCACTTACTAACGGTGCCGAGAAAGAACTGCCCGAGGTCCGGTAATATTGCCTATCTTTGCCTACAATCGCAACCTGCGGTTTATAGGTCTGCCTTTCTAAAACAAGATAGTCTGTCCCCAATGCGCGCAGAGAAAGTATGTCTGTCCCCGGAGCGGCAATATCCACCTGCTTGCCCCAATTAGAAAAATTAATCCGGTTATCATTTACATCAGTAGATGCAACCGTTATCACATTTTCAAGGCCTGCCGGAAAGAAATTCTTGGTATCCGTACCTTTATTACCAGCAGCAACCACTATCAACACACCTTTATCTAAAGCATAATCCAAAGCAAATTTTTCCGCGTAGCTTAAATTTTCTCCACCGATAGAAATATTTATAATCTTTGCCCCATTATCTACAGCATAAAGAATAGCTTGAGCAAGATTTATACTCCAGCCCTTATTATTAAAGTCTGTTGCCTTAATCGGCATAATCCTTGCCCACGGATTTACCCCGGATATACCTAGGCCGTTTCCTGTCCAAGCCGCGATTATGCCGGAAACAATCGTCCCATGGCCATTGTTATCTGATATATTATTATTACTATCAACAAAATTCCATCCATGCACATCGTCGATATAGCCGTTATTATCATCGTCCTTATTATTGCCGGGAATCTCTTTTGTATTTATCCAAACCGCGCCTAAGAGGTCCGGATGAAACATATCCACTCCGGTATCAATCACCGCCACGTTAACCGACTGGGCGTATTCAGGCCACAAACTTTGTTTTGTTTTTGCATTCGTATCAAAACCAATCCTCTTTAAAGCCCACTGATCATCATAACACTGGCCCCACGTCCCAGTTGAAGAATAAAATGGATCCTGTGCTGATTGCGCACTTTGCGCCTTCGCCTTGGCTTGGCCTTCGCGCCAATGATCCGGCTCAAACCAACCCGGTTGCGAGGGATCCGGTACTGGGCTCGGGCCCGGATGAACGCTATCCGGGCATTTCGGAAAATCATAATTCTTATTCTTGCCAATAGTGTAACACTCAATATCTATAATGTCGTAACAATGTACACTCACTGTTGTCTTCGGAGAGATTTGATGTGTAATCTTCACCGGCCCGCTTTTCTTAACACATTCAGGCCCAAAAGTAACATCTTGCTCGGCAAGGGCCTTACGAATATTTTCCAAGGCTTGAGCATCATTACATTTTACAAAGAAACGAAATGGCCTTGGGTCCAATGAAATATCTTTAGGTAACGGATCCTTACCCACAATAAAACTTTTCTTTTTATGACAAGGGGCAGAAACAACAACTGTATCCCCTTCTTTGGGGGTATAATGCGTATCTTCATCCACTTCTTTAGTGGCATCGGTTGGTTTTTTAGGTATAACAAAGGTATCCCCGCCCAATGGTTTGCCCGTCGAAGAATCAGTCACATCTACCTTAGAAACTTCTGCGCCCTTATCTGGGCCCTTGGGTGCTGAGGGAATAGGATCTTTACAATTCTTACGCATAACTTTTAACTGCGCTATTGATGTTTCGATTTCTTTTGCCAAACCATCAAATTGTTTAATTAACTCCCCTGCTTTTTTTATCTCCTCGCCCTGGCGCTTAGCCTGCTCCAAAATCCATTCTTTTTCTTTGCTGGCAACATGCCGATTAATCATATCTGTAGCAATGTTCGCTACTGCCATCCCAATACCAAAGATAAGCCCACCCGGACCGCCAAAAGCAGCGCCAATGCCAATCTCCGCCGCTGCCTTAAACGCTGAACCCGCTAAATCACCCGCGCCCATTTCTTCAGCAAATTTTCCTAGCCGATTTAAAATATCCCGGGCGTTTGCCTCCATGGCATCTTTCTGTTTAGCATAATTATCTCTATAAGACCTCGCCTCATCTGCTAATTCCTCAAGTTTTAAAATATAATCAACGCACCTTTTCTGCGCGCCTTCATCACATCTTTTACAATCTTCCTCCGCCCAATGCCGCAATAAGGCAAATTCCGACATTATTCTTTCAGCCTCTTTATCTAACTGCTCATTCCTGGCCTCTCTTACACTAACACCATCAGCTGCAAAAACTTCAGGCCGATCTATCAACAAAATTGAAAAAATAAATATAAATACGCTTGCTACATTTATGGCACAATAAGATTTAAAGAAACGATTTTTTAAACTATAAAACATCGTAGCCTCCTTTTATCGCGCAATATTAAAAGTCTCGGTTGGTAAAGCATTAGACGCCCCCGAATAATTTAAAGCGGCAAACTGCGCCTTTGCATCTATATTCATCTTTTTCTGCGTATCGGTATTTAACAGGTTTGCCTCTATCTTGGCAGAATTTAATTTATCTGGGCTCGAGGGCAGCTTAAATCTTGCCTTTAAACCGGTAATTTCTCCTTTAGATTGAGAAGTTAAAAGTCCAAGGCCTGCAGCCATACCAGCACGATCTATTGCCTTTGCAGTTTTCCCGCGGCCATCATCTTCATGGCAACTAGATGCCGGATCTTGGCTGCCTAAGACAACAAATGTAGCTGTAGCTATATCCTTAACTGCTGATTCTTTAGGAACATAAAATTTGTCTTTTCCACAAGGCCTGATTTTTTCTCCATCAGCTATTAAAGTGATATCCTGCGGTTCCCAATGGCGAAACTCCGTACTTTTTCCGGTACTTAAAATCGCCACTTCAATTACCTTTGTTGACGACGTAGCCGCATCACTTTTACTGGCATCTTTCCATGATTTTTCTGTACAAGACAAACAAAGATCTTTTGCGTCTTTTGGACTATAGTCTTTAATAGCACAAGCAACTTCAGAAGTCACATCGTCTTTTTTAACCGTGGTAGTTATTGGCTGGTCTTGGGCTAGAGAACTGCTTAAAAGAAGAAATAGTAGAATTATTGCTTTAAATAATGTGTTGTAACAAAAATTCATCTTGCCTATAAAATAACACAACAAGGCGCTCTGAACAAGTTTTTTATTCTCTAAGCTTACTAGCCGCCATATGGATAGCTGCAGAGCCAAACTTGTGGCGGATTTTATCTACTGCGCAGTAAACTTTTTCCTTCTTTATATTTTCTTTATCGATAAACAACATCGGCTCATCTGCACAAGAAAAATTTGAGGCCTTGACCCCCACCAGCCTCACCCGTCGGCCCCCAAGCGCAAAATTCTCATAAAGCCCTCTAATCTCTTTAATCAAAACCTCGGGGAAATTAGTAGGCTCAGGGATAGTCAGCGATCTTGTATAGGTTTGAAAGCCCTGAAGCCTGATTTTTAAAGTAACTGTCCGGGATTTAAGTCCTAGATCGCGCAGGCGGCCGGAAACCTGCTCACATAAACCTGCTAACTCATTAATTATCAAATTTTTATCAGCCGTATCTTTCTCGAAAGTAGTTTCATTACTTATTGATTTGGCTTCTCTTGAAGATTCAACCTCGCGCGCATCAAGGCCGCGCGCCACCTGCCAAAACCATTCACCGTTTTTACCAAACAAACCAATCAAATCCTGCTTGCCTCTCTTAGCAAGATCACCAATTGTTTTAATGCCAACTTCATTTAAGGAAATCTTTGTTTTCTCGCCCACACCCCAAATCTCACCTACCTCAAGCGGCCAAAGAAAATCCAAGAGCTCTTCTTTTTTTACTTCTACTAAACCATCGGGCTTTTTTAACCCCGAGGCGATTTTCGCTGCCATCTTAGTCGGAGCAAGGCCAACTGACGCAGTCAAACCAGTTTCTTTTTTCACCCTTAGCTTTATTGCCACGCATGTATCTAAGGCTGAACCAAATAACTTATAAGTCTGGCTAATATCTAAGAACGCTTCATCAACGCTAACTGGTTCAACAAGCGGCGTAAAATTATTTAATATCTTAAAAATCTGCTCAGAAACCTGAGAATATTTTTCCATATCAACACCCACAAACACCGCGTGCGGGCATTTTTTATAGGCAACAGATATCGGCATTGCCGAATGAATCCCAAACTTCCGCGCCTCATACGAACATGTTGAAACAACTCCCCGGCCATGGCCCGCCTTAGGATCTGCGCCCACAACAACTGGCTTGCCCCGGTACTCGGGGTTATCCCTTTGCTCGACAGATGCAAAAAATGCATCCATATCCATATGTACTATATATCTTTCACTAGCCATAAATTTTGAGTTTACAAACGTTATTAAGTATTTTTAATGAAGGTGCGCTTCAGGGAATCCTTAAGCCTGCCGCGGCGTTTCTCGCGAAGGATAACTCGAAATATAATGCGGGGAAACGCCAAAAATACGGACAAAATTTCTCTGGCGCTAAAAAACTTCGTCACAAAAATATTCTTATAAGCAATTCTAACATAGCGGCCGGGTGTGTAAAATGAAAACTTAACTCGCCTGCTGATTCTTTTAAGTTCCTTATGGCTATATTTATCGGAATAAAGCTCGCCCCGATCAGTAACGTGGTAACCAGGAGTATTTTCCGCAACTTCTCTTAATGGAGAAAATTTCTCAATACGCAATTTATGAAAAACGATTAAATCAACTTTAATTTCTTTAGCAAATTGCGCAATATAAAGCATCTCTTCTTCGGTCTCGCCGATATTGCCATAAATAAAATAACCATTATAAAAAAGCGGATACTGCGTCAAAACCGCAAAAGCCTTTCTTATGGTCGCCTGATCAAAACCTTTATTAAGCTGCTTTAATATCCAGTCATGCGGAGATTCTATCCCGATTAAAACCGCCTTAAAGCCAGCCTTAACCATTTTCTCCAAGAGTACCGGATATTTAGCAATATCTAGGCGGGCCTGGGCGATAAAACGTTTCTTAATTTTCTGCGCGATAATAGCGTCGCAAATTTTCTCTGCCCTTTTTGGATCAGCAAAAAAATTGTCATCGCTAAAAAGAATTACGGTTGCCTTTAGATTTTTTATTTCATTAACTACTGACTCCACGCTGCGTGCGGCATAATCCCTTTTTTGCCCTAAGGGATTTAAACTAAAAGTGCAAAATTTACAGTTAAAAGTACAACCACGCGCGCTTAATACTGAATCAAAAGATAAACCCGCAATCCTTATGCCGTTTAAGGCCAAGATATAATCATTTCTTCTTAAAGAGCGATCCGGAACAGCAATTCTATTTATCTCTGGAAACGGCCGGTTGGCATTATGAATTATTTTGCCATTATCGCGGAAAGAAATTCCCGGAATATCTTTAAGCGCAATGCCTTGAAGTACATCCTTAATTGTATCTTCGCCTTCACCGCGGACAATAATATCTATGGTCGGACAAATATTAAAAAGGTCTTCCACGCGTTCAGTAGCTTTATAGCCACCAACAATTAAAGTTATTTCTTGCGGCAGGCGGTTAAGCAACTGGCAGATTTCGTCAAATTGACGGTCCCAGCCAATGCTAACTCCGATAACATCTACTTTGTTTTTGGCGATAAAATCAAGCAGGTTTTCCGGATTAGTTAAATCGTTTTCGTATCTTAAATCCAAAAGAGTTATTTTTCGAGCGAGCCCCTTAGCGCTTTCCGCGATATATTCCAGCCCAATAGGCGGGAATAAAAGCATGGTACTCGTGGCGCTGCTCTCAATGTAAGGATTTAAAAATAAGGCGTGATTGTACTTAATTTTGCTCTCGTTTGTTAGTTGGATTTGAATAAGATATTAACAATATTACCATTAATTGACGACAATAACAACAAGTTAATTACTATTACCGTCTAAACAAAATAATCTAAAATTATCTTTTAACCAGGAATCTTTTTCTTTGTAATCGGGCAATACTGCTCGAACCTTGTTCCAGAAACGACGAGAATGATTTCTCTCGTCTAAATGAATTAGCTCATGAACAACAACATAATCCATATTTTCTAACGGGGCCATGACCAGCCTCCAACTAAAATTTAAATTGCCATTGACACTACAAGAACCCATGCGCTTAGCCGCATGGGAAATCTTTATTTTAGAATACGCTAGACCGGTTATTTTCGAGTATAACTCAACTCTCTCCTTTACCTTTTCAGAAGCTTGACGTTTATACCATTGTGTCAGGCGCTGTTGCGCATCTAAAAGAAATATTCTAGGAAATTCCAAATAATCAGTCAAACTAATCGTATCAACGTCAACTAATTTAAGCAGATAGGGCTTACCGAGATAATAGAAATTCTCCCCATCGACAAATTTTTTCGGCGGATTTTTAACTTTACGCGCTTGGGCCTGGGCTTGCTTCTTTAGAATCCAATCAGCTTTCTTAAGCAGCACATTTTGTATATATTCTAAAGAAGCCCGATGCGGCGCACGCACAACTAGCAAGGCATCTTGGGTGATTTCTAACCCAAGACTACGTCTTCTAGATCTAAAAAGCTTATCAATTAATATTTCGCTCATTTACGAAATAACCTTCTGAATTAATCTTTCCAGCGAAAATGCACATAAACCCTTCCCCAACCCTTCTCTGTTTTATCAATACGGGAATAAAGTTTACGAATATCCTTTCGGTTCAGAAAATTTAAGATACGCTTCTTAATATTCTCGGAAGCCTCCCCATAAGCAATCTCAACGATCCTGGCGCGGTTATCCACTGCCTTCTGAATAATTTCTTCGAGTTTTTTATCCATATCCGGAATCACCGGGTACACATTTAATTTTAATCTCATTTAATCCAACAACTTTCTATCTTCCGATTTTTTAAGATAATTTTCCTTTGAAGCTATCGACCGCCCCAGCCGCTTTTCCAATTGTTTTCTTGCTCCGCCGGCAATATCGCCCCCAGCCTTGGCATCACTTTTAAGCTTATGCACACCCGTTGAATCTTAGTTGCGATGAATCTCGGTTGTTGAGCGTTCGCCCAACATAGTAAAAATCAACTCAAAATCATTCATATGGTCGCGTAGATTCTGACGGTCTAATTTTTTAAGCTTTTTATATTGGTCGGGAGTAACGCCGAAAGTGGCTTTGGAAATTTCCGCGGTCAGAATTTCATAATCGCGCTGCTCTTGGGCCCCGCGCTTGCGCCACTCATCAGTTAATTCTTCACGGATTGCAATCCCACGCATCCGTTTCTCAATCCAATTATCAGAATATCCTTTAAGCTTATAGAGCATCCTCGTACGCTTAGTTGCCAACTCCGGATCTTCTATCTCTTTTATCCGTTCATAGCCAACACGCGCCAACCAGCGTTTAAACGGTTCAGCTTTAGGCGAGGGGATGGACTGAATAATACGAAAAATACCCTCTGTATTAGCACAGTCAGTTACTCTCATTTTCCCATCTGGAGCAGGCAATTTCAACCCGTGACAAAATGTCACGACTTGACTTCCCTCCTCTTTTAACCGCTCCTTTAACTTTCTCCAATACGCCCCGGAATCGACACTATTAGTCAACGACTCAACCACATCTACAACCGAAAACCACCATTCATTATTATGAATGGCCTTGCGCACCTTGACACCCTTAAACACTGCTATTCTCATCTCCGTCTCTCCTCCTTCTTACACGTTATTAATATCCTCTTCTACCTTAATAGACGCGCAAAAAGGCAAAATCTAACATAAATTTTTATTTCTTAACCCAACAATATATTATCGTCGCTATGGCCACAACAACTACCGACATTCCCATTATCTTGGTATTGCGGATTTCTTTTTTCATGGAAATAGGCTCAATGCGCCAATTTATTTTTTCATAAAACTTCTTCTGGATTTCAATGGCCAAACTTGGCTTAAAAAATATAAACAAACCAATTATTATGCCAATTACAGAAATTAAAATAAGCAATATATTTATCATAATAAACCCGATACAGCAAGAATTACGGAATGATTCTGACATTTCGTCCTCCATATCATAACGCGCATAATCAATCGCCTTTTAGGGACACGTACTTACGTGTCCCTAGAGCTTTCAAAGCATTATTTTTCATCCTCCGCCCCATACCCGGGCGGTGTCTTATGCCACTTATAGCCATTGGCCGCATCATCATATCCACACTTAAAGAGCCTCTGCATTTCTTTGGGGTCAAAATACTCTTTTGGATGAGGCTTAAAATCAACCGGGATATACGCCAAATTAAAATCCAAATTCCTCCTCTTGGCAAAGGCATAGAGCCTATAAATATCCCCGTTATACACCGCTGACTCCAGCGTCTCAAGAGAGCGTTTACCTATATCTATCAGATTATCTTTTACCTGCTGCCTAATCGGCGATACATAACTAGTAGTTAAAATATAAATCTTCGGCCTGTATTTTGAGGGATCAATATCAGAAACCTTGGCCGCTCCTTCCATATTTTTTGTCAGTTGGTCAATATAAAATAACTCTCGCATATTCCCGCCATCAACATGCATCTCATCATAAATCTCTCCGGTTGGAGAAGAAACTTTAAAATATACCGGAGGAAACATTATTGGCATAGCGCTTGAGGCCAGAAGTATTTTCTGAAACATTTTCACCGAATCAGGGCCGCCCTTACAGGCAAGCGCCCCCATATCCCAAACCACAAATTCCTGCGCATCAAGATTTACAGTCCCGATAAAAAGCCTGCGGCCGCGCCTGTGTTCTGCGGCAACCTTTGCTATTAATTTCTCATCTACAATATTCGAAACTTTTTTAACCAGCGGGGCAGGGCTCATAAAGGAGCCTCCGAATAAAATACTGAAGAAATTATTTTGCCGCATTATATCTTTGGTGGACAGTGTGGTAAAAAATTTCTCTAGCTGGCCATCATAATCTTTTCCTAGAAATGCATAACAGGCTATGACTGCTCCGCTGCTAACACCTGTAATTACCTTAAAAAGCGGCCGCGAGCCTTCCTTAGACCACCCATTTAAAAACCCTGCGCCGTATGCACCGTTAGGCCCGCCGGCAGAAACAGCTAACACAGGATATATCTTTATACCAAGCGCATCAGTAGGATAATCACTCTTACCTTCTTGTTTAAATGAATCCACCAAACTCTTCTGCATAACTATCGGATCGGGGTCATCGATATTAGTACGGATATCCGGCATACCAATAAGAGTAACTTTCCCAGCAAAATCTATCGGCACAGCATTGCGTGGCCGTAGGTTAGCACAACCCTGCATTAATAACATACTCATTAAAAAAATAATTATAAGAAAGCCTGACATCGCTTTTGTTCTTATGGCTCCCATATATTACTCCCCCTCTTTTTAATCGTCCTAACCGCCCAGACAATAAAACGGGCGAACAGCAAAATAATATAAATAACAACCAACTTTAAAACAAAATTTATCCCAAGAAAATAGCTATACGCTTTAGACATCCGAAGCCAATTAGAGTTTGTACATTGTGAACTTATTAAGGCAGAACGAATATTCCCTGCCCTTATAAATTCATTAATACGTTTCTCGATAAGTTTTTGCGGAGGATTATATGTTTCTTCCAAGAGCTTCCTATAATTAGAATCATTGCGGATCTCAGGATTTATAACGATAGAGTGCGTTTGGCCATTAGCAAATTCCAGCCTATATTCCGGCAGCGCAACCGGTACCTTTTGCATAAAAAACAAAACAGCATACAATATTATGGCTAACCCGATAAGAATTAACCCCTCTTTTGCTATCATCAGCTCAATCTTTCTATACATATTTTATCCCTTCTTACCACCGCATCATACAAGCACTTTCCACCCTAATATTATCATATTACTACACGCCCAAATCAAAGACAACAGGTATTCTATGTAGAATTTAACCCAATGAGAGCAAAAATAGTAAATACGGCAGGAGAATGCATCTGGAGCAGCTATGTGGAAAGATACTCAGGTAAAACTTTATTTATCCGGATGCTTGATTAACTGCAAATATAAAATACTGAATAAAGCGGTAAATTTTTCGGTGCGTCTACA
>ORJL011344225.1_pt1 | contig 11239 bp, 17 predicted proteins | sample 1779941 | NCBI WGS metagenome assembly ORJL01 (sample SAMEA104232317, study PRJEB22302) | groundwater metagenome | biome: forest; feature: aquifer; material: groundwater | place: USA | collected 2011-08-07 | depth 5.8 m | reverse complement strand
CTGAAACCGCCACAATAAACCCCGAAACAAGTTATGTAGGCAAAGTTTTTAACCAAATAACGCATTGTATTACATTATGAAAAACGCTTTGATAATCACATTATTATTTGCAGCGCTTATTTTTGCCGGCTGCGTATATTTAAACGACGTTAAACCACTAACGCCTATTGGATCACAATTTGAAAACCAAACGTCCAATAACACAGCACAAAACCCAGGACAAGGACAACCGTCTCCAGAAACACAAAATGGCAGCTCAATGCAAGACACTCCAGCGCCAGAACCTGAAACCGGCAGTTCAATGGGACAATCTGGAAGTGAAGCTCAACTATCGTTGACAAGCTCGGCATTTAGTAACAACGGCGCCATACCGAACAAGTACAGCTGCAATGGCGGCGACGTTATTCCACCACTTCAATTTACAGGCGTACCACAAAATACGCAAAGCTTGGCGTTAATTATGGACGACCCTGATGCGGTTCCAGTTGTCGGTTTTGTTTACGTCCACTGGGTTGTTTTTGACATTCCCGCAATGGCAACTGAAATTCCAGAAGGAATGCAAATCGGAATACTTGGCTCAGCAGGTAGTGGCGAAAAAAGATACGAAGGCCCGTGTCCGCCACCAGGCGAAACGCACACTTATTCATTTAGGCTATACGCATTGGACAATGCACCGCAATTACAAGAAGGCGCTACAAAGCAAGAAGTTGAAACAGCAATGCAAAACCATATCCTTGCACAAGCTGAACTAAAAGGAACGTATGGACAGTAAAAAAATCACAAATAGCACTTTTTCTTTTTAAACTTAGGCAAACAGATAAATACAACTTGTTGTGATTAACTTTCTCTTATGCTGGAAATTAAGCAACTGTCAAAGCAAATTGCAAACTCTAACATTTTGCAAAATGTCGACCTAGAAATCAAAACAGGGGAATTCGTCGCCATCTTTGGGCCAAACGGATGCGGCAAAACCACACTGCTAAATATAGTTGCTGGAATCGATACAGAGTACAGCGGCGAAGTCAACGTTAATGGCAAACCTCCAGCTGCAGCAAAAAGCGGCTTTGTGTTCCAGAACTTCCACGAATCGCTATTTCCCTGGCTAACCGTACAGCAAAATATTGAACTCAACGCTACTAGTGAAAACGGAGAAAAATGGATACAAAAGCTAAACTTGGAACCGCTAAAAGACCGCTACCCGTATCAATTAAGCGGTGGGCAAAAGCAACTCGCTTGCATTGCACGAGCTTATGCCTTTGAACCAGACATACTTCTGTTTGACGAGCCATTCAGCGCGTTGGACTATTCAATAACGTTGAAAATGCAAGAACAAGTGCAAAAACTCTGGATGGAAACAGGAAAAACCACACTATTCGTCTCGCATGACCCAGAAGAAGCGATTTTCCTCGCGGACAGAGTAATTGTCATGTCGCCAAAGCCCGGAGAAATAAAAAAAGAAATTAAAATCAACTTGCCACGGCCAAGAACAGCTAAAACGCGTTTGTCAAAACAATTCTTTTCACTACGGAACAAAGTAATTGAGGCGTTTACAAAATGAAACTAATTGCAAAACACCACATTTACAGCGCTGCGTTTTTCATCGCGTTCGTAGCGCTGTGGCAACTCATCACAGTGTTTCAATGGATTAACCCACTCTTCCTGCCAACTCCACTAGAAACAGCAAACACACTATATTCACAACTAGTTGCAACAGGCGAATTATGGCCAGATATTTTTGCAACCCTCTATCGCACATTAGTAGCGTTTATCCTCGCAGCAATTGCAGGCATCTGCATCGGCTTAGTGCTTGGCTACAGTAAACTAGTGCATAGTTCAATGGGAACAGCAGTTGACTTCGCACGTTCAATTCCAGCAACTGCACTGTTTCCGCTTTTCCTGCTCTTCTTTGGAATTGGCGACGAGGCAAAAATAGCAGTTGGAGTATGGGCGGCCAGTTTGATAATAATGGTCAACACTGCTTACGGTGTGCGCCACGCAAATAAAGTTAGGCAAATGGTTGCACGCGCATACAAGTTGCCACAGTTGGAAACTTTTAAAAAATTAATTTTGCCAGAAGCAGCGCCGCATATTGCAGCTGGGTTGCGTATTGCATTGTCGCTTACGCTTATCGTAGTGATTGTTACTGAGATGTTCATCGGTACAAGCGTCGGACTTGGTCACCGAATTATTGACGCCCAGCTTGTTTACAGAGTGCCAGAAATGTACGCTGCGATTATAATGGCTGGAATCCTCGGCTATCTCTTGAACCACGTGTTTCAAATAATAGAAAGAAAAACAATACACTGGAGTGGACGCTAAGTTGACAAACAAGTAAAACAAACATCGCGAATTTTCTATTCGTCCACTTTAAAGATAAGTGATTTTATAAACTTGACAATGCAAAAAACGGTTATATGGAATTTATAGAAAAAAATCAATTAGCTGAAGAGATTGAAAATCTTTTAAGGAAAAAAATAAAGGGAAAAGAATTTCACGCGGCCATAGTTATAGAAGATGAAGGGGATGCTTTTGCATTTTCTATAAGCACATTAAAGGAAACAAGCACTTTTAGGAGTTGCAGTTTGATAACTGGCGGTGTTGGCGAAGAAGCAAATTACTTAGCCAAACGCTTCAAAAGCCCTCCAAACATGAAGCTTAAAAAGCCAGTTGAACACAAGTGATTATTATGGTAAAAATAAGACAATTAAAATTTGGCCAAACATCGCTAACTGAAGAGTTCTGGAATATGCTTGCAGCTTTGCCAAAACACAAGAAAATAGGGAGAATAACACAACTAACTTAAAAGACCAATTGAGTATAAATGATTATTATGAAAACCCCAACTATAAGAATTACACAAGTTAATCCAGATGAAGGTTCAAAGCTTACCCCTGAGTTTTGGAATTTCTTAGAATACATTTCAAAGCAGAACTTTAAGAAAGTCGGCAGAATAACCCAAATCACTTAAATTCTCACGGCTTTGCAATTTTCCAAAATGCGTCGAAATATGCCTGGAAACTCTTAACTGCTTCGCTGCTTTCAAGTAAAAAACTTACTGGATCTTTTGTCAAAATAGCGATAAAAACTTTATTCTTGTAAAACAAAATTGCCATATTCGTCACTAAGTACTGCGGCAAGAACCTAACTTCTGAATTTAACCGCGATGTCTTCACTAAAGTTTCCTTTGTGTCAAAATTTGCAAGCAACTTAACTTTGATTTTTTTATTAGCTCTCTTTTTATGATAAGAGTAGAAAAAATTACGAAGCTCTGGAATTTCACCATAGCCAACGCCAATTACGTAATAAGTTTCGCCAGCTTTAAGTTCATCAAGGATTCCACGATAGAAGTTCATGATTCCCTTAATGCCATCGTAGATAACTGCTTCACTTTTTTCAGTTACTAGTTTCTGCGCCTCAAGCTGCGGAAGCATGTTCAAGACCTGGCTACGCTTTTCAGCAAGTTGCGCTTCACGTTCGTCAATATAGTCAACTATACGCTTAGGCGGCATTGCTGAAAAGTACTTCACTCCACCATGCAATGCATGTCCAGCTAAACCTTTTTTCTGAAGGCGTTCAAGAATTTTGTAAACCTTTGACGAAGACACGCCTGCTTTAACCGCAAGTGGACCAGTAGTTGTAGAACCAAGCTTTAGCAAAGTAAGGTAAACCTTAACTTCGCCTGCAGTAAGGCCGATTTCTTCAAGCAACTTGAGTTCCATAAAAATATTGCCCCTCTCTTGGATTTAAAGCTTCTTATTACGACCCCCTTAGGGGACAATAACCATTAACCAGAGTTTACTGACAAGTAGTTACAAAAAGGAGTTTGGAAGAATGAATAAAGTTTGGATTGGAATAGGTGTTTTAATTTTCATAGCGCTTGGCGTTGTTGTAATGAGCAATGGAATAACTGGCTTGTTCACATCAAATGCAAATGAAAAAATTAAAATAGCCGACATTCCCGTTACCGAGGGCATACCGCTTTATTTAGCAGTTGAAAATGGCTATTTCAAAGATGAAGGGCTCGACGTGGAAATTGTTAAGTTTGACTCCCCAAAGCAAATAATCGACGCGGTTGTACTGAATCAAGTTGACTTAAGCGGACCAAACGGTGCAACTGGAATAAGTGCAATTGCAGAGTCGCTTCAGCCTGGAAACCTCAAGTACTACGGATTTAGCTGCCACTACAATGACAACGGCAGCAGCTTAGTTGTTAAGGCAAACAGTAACATAAGTTCAATAAGAGAACTTGAAGGAAAGAAAATTGGCAAATTACCCGCAATCCAGTGGACAACTATTGTACGTAGAGCGTTAAAGGTAAATGGAGTTGACGTTAACAAAACTACTCTTGTTGATCTAGCGCTTGGGCTACAATTGCAAGCTTTAGAAACTGGGCAAGTTGACGCGTTGGTTGCACTTGACCCAATTGGACAAATCGCAGTTGAAAAAGGAATTGGAAAAATAATTATGGCAGGCGTAATTCAAAAAAGCATAGCGGATCCAGCTTGCAATGGAGCTGGAATAGTTTCAACTAAGTTTATTGCTGAAAGACCAGAAACTGCAAGAAAAGTAATGCGTGCAATGGCAAAAGCGTTTGAAACGTACCACAGAACTCCAGAAAGCCAATCTTCACTTCTTGCTAAATATTTAAAAATGGAACCAAAAATAGCGGAGAAAATGCCGTTCCCGCTTGCTAACTTCACCATGTCTTCTGACTTAACCCTTGAACAAAAAACAGCGATTCAAAAATTCATCGACATGTTCTACGAAGACGGCATAATGCAAAAACGGGTAAACGTAGAAGAGGTACTGATCCATTAAAATGCCAGAATTAAATGAAGCTAAGATGCGAGCAGTACATAAGATACAGATAGCACAGCAACTGCAGTTTAAATCAATTCCTGAAAAAGGAATAACCGTTGAGCTCCTAGGAAAAAAATTCACCATCTTAAGAAACGTATTTTTTCTACCTGAAGCGGTTTCTGCATTTATTGAAAAGATGCAAATAAATCAAGATGAAACTGTACTAGATATTGGCACCGGAACCGGAGTTATAGCGATATTTTCGATTTACAAAGGAGCTTCAAAAGCAGTAGCGATTGATATTAACCCAGCTGCAGTGAGAAACGCTAAAATAAATTCAAAACAACATGGAGTTGCTGATAAAATCGATATACGGTTATCGGATATATTTGAAGCAATTGGAAAAGAAGAGAAGTTTGACGTTATCACTGCAAATCTACCTTTTCACAATAAAAAAGCAGTTGATATTGTTGAAGCGTCAATGTATGATACAAATTTTCAAAGCAATAGGCGCTTTTTGCATGGCGCTTCAAAGCACTTAACTACAAATGGACGGATTTACATGTGGCAGTCGAACTTCGGGGCACTTGAAGAAATGAAAATGCTTGCAACAGAAAATGGTTTCCAAGTGAAAAAAATAGGGGAGAATAAAATGCCAGCACCAGATCCGAGGATATTTTACCTATTTGAATTAAAAAAAATCTGAAAAAAAGAGTGTTGCTCGAAGATGTGCTGCTTAAGTAGCGGGGTAACGCTTTGCTTTTCGCATAAGCACTTTAATGTAATTGCGATACACTTGTGCAAAGCCAGCATTCTGAACCACAATTGCAAATCCTGGCTCAACATAGTAAAGTATCGCAACCCTATCTGCATAAACATGCACGCTGAACAACGAGTGAAATTCGTTTGGAAGTAAGTAACACTCAGTAAACGGCAAAGCAGCTAGTTCTGCTGCACGCTTATGCGCTTGTGGCCCATCTGCAAGTGTTATAATGAACTTGACTTTTTTTCTCACGCGTTTATGGTGCAATTGATCTACAAAAACTCTCCCAACAAGCTCCTTTCCAGCTCCAGGACTACCGAGTGAATACCAAACATCGCCAGGTTTCAACGTGTTCAATAGGTCAACTAAAAACGCACGGATCCCAGCACGGCCTTCGTAAGTAACGCTGTTGGTAGTGGCCAACTTAGCTTGTGAAAATTGAGAATTAAGTGAAGTTAGCTCTTTTTGCAATTCAGTTTCAAGCTTCTTGGCTTGAGTTTCAAGTACTTTGGGAGAGACGGGAAAATAGTAAGTCAAGCGTGAAGTTTTCGTCTTTGTAGCCAAGCCTTTTTGTACAAGACGTTCAGCTGCGTCATAGGCATTAGTACGATGCACATTAGACAAGCTACCTAACCTAGAAGCAGTTGACTGACCGCGCTTGACAAGCGCTCGGTAAATCTTACCTTCGTTATCCGTTAAACCAGCCAAGCGCAAAATTGAATGATCCATATAAATATAGTTCAAAAATTGAATTTAAGCGTTGCTGTAGCCGCACTACAACATAACCATAAATATTAGCCGTAGTATATTTTTCTACAAGGTGGGCGAATGGATCGAAAAATATTTGCTGGAATTTTTATAATAATCGTTATTGCACTGAGCATATTCGCCTATAGCTCAAGCTTAACTGGAAGAATCGCTAATGCAAACGAAAAAGTTAAGATTGGCGTGATTCAACACGCTGCGGGATTGCCTTACTTGGTGGCTATTGAAAAAGGCTATTTTGAACAAGAAGGAATAAGCGCTGAGTACATTCCCTTTGCATCTGGAAAAACGGTTGGCGATGCGCTTACAACTGGACAAATCGACATGGGATTAATGAGTTATACGCAGCTATTTGCAATTGAATCGCGTACGCCTGGAACGTTTAAAGGAGCTCTCATGGTAGGAGACACGCTTGAACAAGGCACTATACCGTTGCTTGTGCCAATCAATTCAACTATTACAAACATTTCACAGCTAACGGGCAAGAAAGTTGGAATAGCATCTGCAACGGTGCTTCCGACTGTAAAAATAATTCTCTCTAAGTTCTTTGATATAAACCAAACGCAAATAGAAACGATCGACACATCGCTGCAAGTTGAAGCACTGGCTGGGGGGCAGTTAGACGCATTGTTCGCAACCGAACCACAGGCAACCATAGCAATAGAAGCTGGAATTGCACGCGTTCTTGAGACAAGTCCACGGGCAAAATACATAATGGATCCATTTCCAGCTGGTCCCGCAATCGCGTTTAAAACTGAATACGCCACCGCACATGAAACCAATGTAGGAAAGATTATCGCTGCACTTAACCGCGCAACGGAATATATAAAAACAAACAAAACAGATAGCCGACGAATAATGGCAGATAAGTTAAAACTTAAACAAAACGTTGCGCAAAAAACAACATTGTACCATTACTACAAACAAAGCGAATTAACACAAGAAGTAAAGCAAAAAGTACAGGAACTTGCAGATATACTGCACCGCGAAGGCCAGTTGGACAAGCAAATTAACACTACAAACCTATTCTACGCTGGCTAGTGGAGATAACTACTTTGCTTTTTTTAAGTTTTCAAGCCCTTCAAGCACATCTTCACGCGAAACACTTAATGGCACTCTCAAATCGCCAAGCATATCCATGAATTCCCCTATACTTACCCCTGCAATTTCACTAGCAGCACCAAGGCTAGCCTTACCTTCCTCATAACGCTTAACGCCTAAATATATCCTACCATACTTATAGAGTTCCCGAATTACAGCTGATTTATCCAAATCATGTTTACGCGAATATTCCCCAATAAATTTCAAGTCGCTTTGTTCAAACCTAGTGACTAACACATTTTTCATTTATCAACACCTCGAATTTTTTCAAGCGCAAAAACAAGTTCTCCAGATTTATACGCGGATAGATTTGCAAGTTTTTCTACATGCGCTTTTGCCATTTCAATAGAAATAACCCTTTCCTGTGCAAACAACAGCAATAAAGACAAACAAGTAAAAAATTTGACATTAAGAATTTTACAAACCTTAATCGCCTTGCCATCATCAACCCCAAGCAAATTCGCACCTTTCTTTAGGTAAAGTGCAATTGCCTCCGCCTCGCCAAGATGGAGGTTAAAATCCCTCACAATATCAGCGGCACTTTCACCATCAACATCAAAAACCCGCATCTTTTTTTCTGTAATTCGTTGCCTAACAAGCAAAGCATCTTCCCTATGTTTCGCTATACCTCGCTCAACAACTTCCCTTTCAACAGCGCGTGGAATCGCGATTCCACCAAAATGAGCTATAGCTGAGTCAAGCAAATTAACCTTAGCCATTAAAATCAAAGTCGAAGAATCTGAAACAACCAACATTACAATCACGTATTCGCATATTATAATGACCGAATACGTTAAAAAGCTTTTTGGCTAAGCTTTGGCCATTTTCCAAAGTGCTTCAAAGTAGCTTTTGTACGAGTGGGAAACGTTTTTATCACTAATAACAACTGCCAAAGGCGGGTTACCCCAAGTCACAATCGCAACGCTGTCACCAAAAACCCAAGTAGTAGCAGGGGAGAACAACTCACGCGGCAAAAACTTAACACTACCTTCAACAAAACTAATTGGACGGCTACTTCGAGTAGTTTCAGAAAGCAAAACGCGCGACTTAACCTTTAACTTCTTCTTTTTACGCTGAAAAGCATAATAGTCATGCTGCATCACTTCCCAAAACTGACCAGACGCGCCAAACGAAACATATTCCTTACAATGCAAAAGCTGCGACAAAAGCGAATTAATCCCTTTTTTACCACGATAAATCTTTACAAGCGGAGAAGCTTCCTTAGAAACAAGCCCTTCCAACTCCGGAATAACTGAATTTGCAAGCTCTTTCTTCTCCTCAAGCCACTCAACCAACCGAACCGGCGGAACAGCTGAAAAAACCCTGTGCTCACCTTCAGAAGAATACGCCACGAGCCCCTTTTGCACTAACCGTTCCAACGCATCATACGTAGTAGTGCGATTAACGCCAGTTTTCTTTGAAATAGCACCTGCCTTTGCATTGCCAAGCTCAAGCAATGCGATGTAAGTCTGTGCTTCCATTGCAGTTAAACCAAGCGAAACGAGCTGCGAAAAATCCATGTAAAAATTTGGCAACCCGAAGTACTTAAATTTATCCATTTGTTGTCAAGAAACTCACAACACTTTATTAAAACAAACTATTTGCACTAAATGTAGCGGTGGTCAGAGTGGATCGAAAAATTGTGGGAATTGGAATATTATTCATAGCGTTAATTGCAGCGGTTTGGGTTTTTCAAACACCCAACGGCAATCTCTTAGCAACGCAAGAAAAAACAATAAAGGTCGGCTACTTACCTATTGCAAGTGAATTAGACTTATTTGTAGCAATGGATCAAGGTTTTTTCAAACAACGCGGATTAGAAGTTGAAAATGTGAAGTTTGAAAAGTCTCCAGACTTGATAAGCGCGTTAGTGGCTGGACAAATAGACGCAAGTGGAGTTGTAGGAATTGAAAGTATCTACGCTGCAAGCGCAAGATCTCCAAACCAATTTAAAATAGTACAAGTAAGCTTAGCAAATAGCAACACAGAAATTCACAAGATAGTGGTGCTTCCAAACTCTTCAATTACAAACACTACGCAACTAGTAAATAAAAAAGTTGGAATATTTCCAGGAAGCAATATGAAAACGTTGACAAAACTAGCCTTGAAAAGCTACTTGGATACTAGCACAATTATTTTTGTTGAATTAACCCCGAACTTACAGCTTGAAGCATTGTCAAGCGGACAAATCGATGCGCTTGTTAGCCTAGAGCCTATTGGAACGCTAGCAGAAGAAAAGCTGAACGCAAGGGTGATTGAAACTAACTTCTTGGCTGAAAATTTAATGAACCCCATGCCAACAGCTGCAGCGCTCGTTTCAACTAAATTTGCAAGGGAAAGCCCAGAAAAAGCTAGAAAATACGCAGCTGCAATGGCTGAAGCTGCGCAATTTATCGACAACAACCCTAGAGGTGCAAAGCAAAGTTTAGTCAAGTGGCTCAAGCTGGATGCCAACGTTGCGCAAAAAGTCGGGATATACACTTACGTCACGATAAATAAACTAGATGTGAACTTATTGCAACAAATGGCAGACTTGCTTTATGAAAATAAAGTGATTGAAAAACAAGGGAATTCAACCCAATTGATTTATGCCGGCTAGATGTGGTTATTTTAAAATAGTAAAAACATAAATAAGGTTTATGGATTCAACTACAAACGTTGCAAAATTGAAAAAGTTAATGGAAGACTTTGTCCAAGAAAGAGACTGGGCACAATTTCACACTCCAAAAGACCTTTCCATTGCACTAGCAATAGAAGCAGCGGAGTTAATGGAAATATTCCAATGGAAAGAGCAAAAAACCGCAGGGGATATTAAAAACGACGAGAAGACAATGGCAAAAATCCGCGAAGAACTCGCAGACGTTATCCTTTACAGTTTAGCAATTGCCAACCGGCTAGACATAGATGTAAGTTCGGCGGTTGAACACAAAATGGTGCGCAACAAGCAGAAATACCCAATTGACAAAGCAAAAGGCACATCCAAGAAGTACACTGAGCTATGACTTTCTGTGCACTAGATATTCGTCCCTTAATTCTCTTGTTTTTCTGCTTGTAAAATTAGTGCGCTGAACAAACGCGTCAAATTTACCAAATTTCGCCAATAGGCTATTTTCAAGTGGAATTAAATCCAAGTTATGCATTCTAAAACCGTGCGTTTTGAAAAGTTTAATGCCGTGCCGCATTGCCTGTTCAATTTCACTACGCTTAACCCTAGGCTTAAACAACAAATTAATAGCGCCTATACGGCCAGCTATATTTAAAGTCTCGTGCTTATAGGGGTGAATTTCTAAATTAATAAAATCCCTTCGGGTGAAAACCCTAGGATGCCGCCTAGCAACTTTCTTTAATGCTCTAGCCAAAATAGCCACTGCTCTAACTTTGCCAGCAGCGGCTAGTCTACCCCCTTCTAACACAATAACCCTAACTAAGTGATGAGGATCAACGCCACGGCTAGATTTTAACATAGACAATTATTAAACAAGCACAGCTATAAAACAAATATGGATGAAGTAAAAACACTACTTGAAAGCACTCCGGTTGAAGCGCAGGAAAAATCCCAGAGGTTCATTGCAGCGCATGGCGTCGACGCTTTTAAAAAAATCCGCACGCTGGAAGTGTTTAACCTAGAAGAAGCGTGGCAAGCGCTTAAAGATTGCAGCAACGAAGAGCTCCTCCTCGTAAGAATGCTAATCCGTGACACGTACGGCATGTCACTTCAAGAAATTGCTGACAAATTAAAAGAAACCGGCGCTGAAAAAACTAGAACAGCGTTTTTCAAGCTAAAAAAAGAAAAAAAACGCTTCACTGCTG
>ORJL010795085.1_pt1 | contig 11240 bp, 14 predicted proteins | sample 1779941 | NCBI WGS metagenome assembly ORJL01 (sample SAMEA104232317, study PRJEB22302) | groundwater metagenome | biome: forest; feature: aquifer; material: groundwater | place: USA | collected 2011-08-07 | depth 5.8 m | reverse complement strand
TGCAGCAAGGTAACTTCCATCTGCAGAAATGGCTACTCCCGCCATATTTCCAGAGACCAATGTGGATGGAATTTCACAATCCCTACAAAAAGACCATAAAGGCTCTTTGCTGTCTTTGGAAAATAAATAAATATAAAAATTTGTTACAGCTGCAATGTAATTTCCATCTTTTGAGATAGCTACTCCTTCCACCCAATCTACTCCCGTGCCATAGCTCCATATTTCTATCCCGTTTTTGCCCAATAAAACAATTTCATTGTTATCCAATTTTTCTGAAAACAAAACCGGCCCGTTGTCTGGACTATCAATAATGCTGCTTCTAACTTTTCCAACACCATTGCTGGCTTCATAATAATAAAAATTAGTACTACCGGAGTTCGGAACATAATTGTAAACATAAGTAGCTCCTGTTTTTGGATCTCCTTTTAACAATTTCAGATCATGCCATTGGCCATTAAGGTTAATCCTCATATATTCTGGCTCACGCCCTTTTTCATCTTTATAGATTGCATAATAAGTATAGTTGGTGCAGGGCACACCCCAGAAAGGATAAACTTCTGAATTAATAATAGTTGGGGCATCTATCATTTCTGCTGCAGTTAGTTTTGGTATCATTACTCCTGCCGGTTTTTCTTCGGCAAGAACTAATTGAGTTAATAAAATTAGAAATACAATTCCAAAAATGATTATTCTTTTCACCATACGCCTCTTTTATATTAACATAATAAAACCACTATTTAAATACTTCTCAAAACAGATATGGTCCATTTAACGAACGAATGACGGCGAGCCGCTGACGTGGCGGTTTTCTTAATCTTGTTTTGGATTAAAATGGGTGATTTTAATCGGAAGAAAACCGACAATAACTACTTCTTACGAAATTCCAATTCCTCGTCAGCCTCTTGGCCTTGCCGTTATTCATTTAGTAGACTGTAGCCTCCCACCCAAAAAGCTTAATAAACACTTCTAAAATCACTTCAAAAGATGGATAGAAATAAAATATTAGACACCTGTAAAACCTGCCAGGCTGCTTGCTGCAAGATGTGCGGACCTGATTTCAGTGAAGCTGAAATGAAAACAGTCTTAGAAGCAGGACAAGCTAATTTCTTTAATAAGATAAACGAGCATCATTACGAACTGAAAACAAAAGAGGGCCTCTGCCCCTATCTGAAAGAAGATAATTCCTGTTCCATCCATGAGTTAAGACCGGCAATGTGCAGAAGCTGGCCGGTCTATCCGGAATGCAGCAAAAGCAAAAAGAAATATTTTCAGATCAATTGTGCTTTAACTTCCCTGCTTTCAGCAGAAGAGATCGAAAGGTTAAAAAAAGAAGCAGAATCAATCCCCACAGAATTGTTAGTCAGCTCTTACAATAATTCTGCACTAACCAAAAAAGAGATTAAAGTAGGTCTAGAAAAATTTAATAAATTTAAGAAAAAAATATTTAAAAAATAAAGAACAATTAACTCTTCATTTCTTTCTCGAACAATCCGGCAAAGTAGTCTACAAACAAAGGCGCTTCTACCCAGACGGCGCAGTCATAACTTTTATGCACGCTCTTATCATCAGTCAAGAACAAAAGCATTTCTTTGTTATCAACAATACAAAAACGAGCATTGCCTTTAACTCCTTGCTTAACTGCAGCGAATTTGGATAATTCATTAACTAAATCTTTGTTCGCTCCAGCAGAGACAGCTACACTTATCTTTATTCCTTTCTTAGCTGCTTTTTTCAAAGCGGGAGACAATAATTCGTATTTTCGGTCTAAACCGTCCTTAGTGGTCATTAAAGTGATGCAAGACTGAGCATTTTTTACCATGGTGAAAAGATGCTCGTGAACTTTATCTCTGCCCCGAAAAGCTCCGGATCGGTCGGTAGGATCAACTAATTTGATTCCTTCAGTATGCAAAGTGTTCAACTCATTTAACATATCAGAGCCGGTAAGATTAGAGAGCATCTGGTTTCGTTGTTCAGCTTCTTCAACAACTTTCTTCTTTACTCTTTCTACAACTTCAGCAGGAGGTACCGCCAAATATTTAATGGGCTTACCTATTTTAACCACAATAAAGCCTTTCTTTTCCAGGCTTTCTAAAACATCATAAGCTCTGGATCGAGGAACATTAGAAATATCAGATAATTCACCTGCGGTAGAAACTCCTCTGCTCAATAGGGCTACCCATAATTTACTCTCGTAAGAGTTCAGACCGAAATCCTTCAGTTTATTTAAAAATTCTTTTTGGACAATCATTTTGTGGGGGTTTCCTCCTCAGTGGTAGTTTAATTAATATTTATCTATCTCCTCTAGATACAATCCTAGAACCCCTTTTCACTAATATAACAGTTTAAATTAAGAGTTATTTATAAATCTTTCGTTCCATTTGTTACTTTGAGGTAGTTATATGATCTATGCCTACTCACTATCCACAGTAAACAATCTGGAATCTTTAACCTTAAATAATCCTATCCTAGCCCCTGCATCTAACCAGCCATGAGCATAATTCAAGGCCGCAAAGGCAAGCACCCAATCTCCTTTCTCTCGGAAATGCTGGGCATCAGAATAATAACAATTAGACATATTCAGAAAATCTTGAGCTTCTTTCAGGCGAGCTGGATCTAAAGCTTTTCCAGCTAGTTCTAAAGCTTCTTTAGTGATAGAAAAGTATTTTTCCAGCTTGGATTTGGTTACAGCTCGATTCAATTTACCGACAACCAGCAGCAGGCCTTCTCACCGTAATGGGTAAAACGCCCTCTTTAAATTCCATGATGGCAATCTCAATGGTATCATAACGAATCTTTTCCAATTCTTCTTTTCCTAACTTGATCAGAAAAGGCGCACCCATAGACAACTGCAAAGCTCTGGAGCCGATCATCCTGGCGGTCTCGTATTTAGTGTACTCAAAATTTTCGATAGTTTTTTCTTTAGCCATTTTATTGTTTAAGAGCTTTAGTAAGCTCCTTCCTTAAAAACTTTGCTTTTTCTAAAGCTAAGTCTAGCATTTTATCTATATCTGCAATTGCCAGTGGTGTATCTCCGCCTTTCTGTAAAGCGGAAATGGTTCCTTTCTCATCTGAAGAGACGGTCAATCTGGCTTCGCAAGCCTGCTCTTCTTCAGTAGAGGGATCTACAAAGAAGCTGCCATTAACTTTATATACGGTAACACTCAGCGGTTCTTTCAATAAAGGCAAGGACTGATTAGTTTTGTGTTTGTAATCGATTGCCCCGGTAGTTTCGTCTACTACTGGAAATTTAGCCGATTTCAAAGCAGCCATAGCTGCTAAGCTAGCAGCGTCAAACAAATTACCAGCATCATTAATAGTAATGATGTCAATAGTAATAAACCAAGCTTTCTCTCCCGGAATACGGCACAATTTCTTTAGATCAATAGCTTTAGCTTCCCTGATTCCTCGATCAGTTACTCTAGCAACTTCAATCGCTTTCCTTCCCGGAGGGCCAGGCTCATACTCTGGACTGGATAAAGGCAATAATTCAGCATTGACCATAATTCCGCCTTCATCAGAAGTATCATTGTACGGTTTTTCAATAGCTAATTTCACTCCGGCCATGACTACAGTTTCTCCTATCTGTACTTTAGCTGAACCTTCTGCGGTCCAGGAGATGGTAGTCTCAATCTTGATCGGCTGGCGATATTCAGTTAAAGCTCTGCCGTCTAGACGTTTGCCTTGTCGAGCTAGCTCTGCAATAGTTTCTTTATTGATGATCATTTTTAGCCCCGATAAATTTTTCTTTTAAAGCCTTAACCTGAAGCTGATAGATCTCTTCAGTAGCTTTCTTAGCTAATTCTAAAGCTTTAATTAAATCAGCTTTAGATATCTCTCCGTCCATCTGGAGCAGAGTTATCTCTTGAGTGTTATGAGTCATGGCCACGGGGATGTCTGAGACGATAGCATCATAAGCTTCTTCGTCATAACATAAATCAACAACTACTGTACCGTCAACCTGACCTACCGCTACTGAACTGATCATATCTTTCATGGGAATGCCCGCGTCTGCTAGAGCGATCGCTGCTGCTGAGATAGCTGCACATCTAGTGCCGGCATCAGTTTGAGGCAAGTCTACAAAAACGTCTACTACCGCATTAGGGAAAGCGCTTAAGTCAATTACCGGAGCTAAAGCTGCGTCCATAACCATAGAAATTTCCTGTGAACGTCTATTTCCGCCAGGCCTGATTCTCTCTCCACTACCGGAAAAAGGCATCATGCTATAATGGCAGCGAATAATCCCTTTCTTAGGGTCCTGCAAGAATCTTGGATATAATTCCCGAGGCCCGTAAACTGCGGCATAGGCGATGGTCTTTCCGATCTTGAAAAAAGCTGAACCGTCAGCGTTAGGAATAACCCCGGCTTTGGCTTCCATAGGCCTTAACTCGTCTATTTTCCTTCCGTCAACCCTCTTATTGTAAGCCATGGTCAGCACCTCCTAAAAATATCTGCATCTTATCAGTCAATCCTTCTAAATGGGAATTATCGGCAATGTATTTTATGGCTTTTTCGGCTAATAATTCTTTATCTGACTCGCCTTTGATCCAGACGATACCATTCTGGCCGATGGTAATGTTGCAGCCAGTTTTTTCTTTAATTAAAGTGATCATGCTGCCTTGTTTACCGATAACTCTGGGCACTTTCTGGCAATTGATCTTGATCAATCTTCCCCCGGAAATCTTATGCAATCCAGGATCTTTCATGAATAAATCAATCAAATTTTGAGAAGTAACCTTTGAAATCATTACCACCACATAATCGCCGATAGCTAAAATCTTGCTCAGATCTTCATCCCGATTAACAAAGCGGGTAGTAGCGTCTTTAACATTAAGCATAGCTGAATAAGCTGTGCCAGTAGACATTCTCCAGCCGCTCATGGTGATATCAATCACTTTAGCGATAATCTTATCTTCCACTTTAGGGAGATATGGTCCAGATAAAGCAGTAATCTTTAGTACTCTTCCTGAGATTCCGAACAAACCTAAAACTTTAGAATAGATTTTATCTCCTTCCCGATAGGTATTCTCTCCGGGCAGATAATCTAATCCCTCAGCCAAACTTTCGCCAGGAACAACAATTTCCCTTTCTTTTATCAATATATTACTCATTTTTTATTTTTAATCCGCTCTTTTTACATAGGTAATGAAAAAACTTGCTTGCGGATCTTTTTCCTCCTTTCTCACTTAGTTTAAGATAAATTCTGGGCGTATTTAAAAAGTTTACGGTGGAAATGGCTCTGTAGAAAATATTGAAATAATTTTTTGGAATAATTAGTTTAAAAATAATAAATTGCTGCTTTAAAGCTAGCCAAGAATTATTCTTAAATGAAAGAGAAAAAATATCTCAAAAATGTTTATAAGTAAGAGCCACTAATTAGTAGTAATGACACTAAATGAAGCGTTAAGTGATGATGTTCGAATTAGAAGATTATGGAAAGAGCTGCAAGAAGAAGATAGAATATTGGATTTAGGCTACCGAACCAAAAATAACTGCGTGATTGGAACAAAAGGGGGAATACATGGCCACAATAATGTGGTATTTCAAGCGGCAATCTGGTCTCAACTAGAATCTTATCCTTCGGGTACTTTCTTAGATTTAGGTTCTGGTGGTGGAGAAATAGTAATCAGATTTGCTAGAAAGGGCTGGCAAAGTTATGGGATTGATTTTTGCTTTAACTGTTATCAAGTTGCTCAAGAAGAAATTGCCAGATGTGAAGAAGAAGGTCATATTCCGCAAGGAAAAGCTAAAATTGCTTGGGGAAACTTTTTCCCGCCAGAATTTCCTGTTTTTCAATCTCAAGACCGTACCGAAGACTCATTCAGAAAAGATATTGCAAATCATCTTCGAGATAATCATCCATCGGGTAATCCTTATTCCCGTTTAGGAATCGCGCTAGCAGAGATAGACGTATGGTATCATTATCAAGTTGAACGGCGTGAAAACATCTTACGCTTATTTGCTGAATATGCAAAATCGGGAGCAGAATTATTCTTTATTTCATCATTTAGAGATACTTTCACTGTTCCCGCTAACCTCACTTTAGAAGATTCTTTCGAAGGTGTTCTATTTAGATACAAAAAGAGTTAGTAAAACCTACTATAGAGAAAAAAGTTAAAATAAAAAAACTTATTTCATCAGATTTTTTATCTCTTCATTGCTGAGTTTAGTGTATTTTTTATCTGTAACTTTAATCATTACTGCATCTACTCTTTCTAAACTAAACTCAGTTTTCAAGAATTCTTTTAATAATTCCAATCCTAACTTCAGGCCTTCCTCTACGCTTAAATTAGGTTTATAACGTTTCAATAAAGCTGGCTCGATTTCAGTCTCTCCCTCACCAATAACTACGGCTTTATACTGGAAATATAACCCATAGGGCTCAGTAAGGAAAAGTTTAATCGAACCATCATCTTCTACACCGCCCAGAAGCATGGAGACGCCAAAAGGCCTTAATCCTGCGGATTGGGTGCAAACTTGTTTTAAGTCGCAAATTTCTTTTACTACAGATAATAAATCTATTTTCGAATCGTAAGTAACTGCATGTTGCTGAGCTTTTAGCTGAGATCGATCTACTAAAACTCGGGCATCAGAGATAATTCCGGCAGCAGTAGCGGCAATATGGTCATCAATCTTAAACATCTTCTCAATCGCTTCTGCTACTAATAATTTGCTGGTCACTCTTTTATCTGCAACTAAAACTACCCCATCTTTACAGACTAAACCTAAAGCAGTCGAGCCTTGTTTAACCGTCTTTTTAGCGTATTCTACCTGCAATAATCTTCCATCAGGAGAAAACATGGTTATGCTTCTATCATAACCCATCTTATCAATCATCTGCTTGTTCATGAAAATTCACCTCGTTTTAAATATTATAAATAATTACTGGCTTTTTTTAAAGTGCCGGAAGTAATTACTGATTTGATAATTATGGGTGTGTTTTTAATACTTTTGCTTAGGATTAAAGCAGACTTCAATTCGTCCACCCATTTATGGTTAATCTTAAGAATAAATCTCTGCTTTTGGGGATTGAATTTTTCTTTTAAAATTAGGGGAGAAGCTTTAGCCAGGCCCATCTGGCCAAAAAATTCTTTTAATGAAGATTCAATTTCATCTCTAATCTCTGGAAAAGAAAATTTCTTCTCGGCAATAATCTCAAAGACCAGATAACGTTTCTTCTGTTTCAGAGAGGGCATAAGTTTCATTGCTTATTCTTCAAACTCTTCTTCCTCTGGATCTCCTTCTGACTCGTCATCATCATCGTCTCCTTCATTAGCCAGAGGATTTAACATCTTCGGATCGTTGGTGAAGACAGTTTTATCTGCTGATGGGCGAATTTTTTTGGCTTCCGAAGCTGCTTTTGGGGCTGCATTCTCTGCACCTAAAACTTCAATCTTGCCGAATTTTCCGCAGGAGACCTGCAGCTCATCTTTATATTGAGCGCACCAGCCGTTCTGAAGATGAATCTTGTCTCCAGGTTTAATTAACTCAATCTCTTCGTTCCATAAGGTCATCTTTACCTCTCCACTCTCATCTTTAACTGTGGCGTTGCAAACTTTACTTTTCTTGCCGAACTTCTCAAAGGAGCGAGGTGTTTCTACTTCTACAACGTGCACCACTAGGTCCACTTTTCCGGTATTGGGTTTTAAATCTTTAATTTCCATGGTGAAGTAAGCTTAAACGCAGAGTTTTATATATTTTTCTCTTTCCCAGAACTTAAATACCCCGCTCTAATTTGGATTTTAAAGCGGTTATTTGGGAATAATAGTTCTGCTGGACCTTTTCCGGCAATTTTTGATACGATTCATTGATTTTCTGATAGATCTCTTTAAGCTCAGAAAAATTGGTTTTAGATTCAATCTTAGCTAATCCCTCCTTAACTTTCTTTTCTGCTTGGAGAATTTTTTCGATATTCTCTCGGAGAGCATTAATTCTGGAATAAAAGTTCTGTTTTTGTTTCTCAGATAGTTTAAGATATAAATGGTAAATCTTGAGATAAAAAGATTTGATCACCTCAGTACTTTCCTGCGGCACTAAATTTTCTGCTTGGGTTAATTTCTTTTTAAGGGAATGGGGCAGATGAATTTTATTTTTGTAAAAAGTAAAGAGAATGATGAACAGGACTAAAGCCAAGACGGCTAAGCTTACTTTTTTGACTAATTCATCTTCAATCAAAAGATAAATGCTAAGGTCTCCAGCAATCAAAGCGCTTAAGAACAGAAATAATAAAATTGATTTTCCTTTCATCGTTAACGTGAGCGGAGGAATTTCTGTAAAGTATTTTCGTCCCAGCCTCGAGTGCTTAATTTTTCAGTAATTTCTTCTTCACTTAACCCTCTCTGGGCGCCTTTATCATAAGTTTCATTTAATTCTTGAGCTACCTCTTCAGTTAATCCCCCTTTGCCTTTCTTCAGGAAATAAACTAAAGCTCCGATAGCGATTAAGACTACCACGATGGCGATGATGAGGATGTAGGTCCAGAAAGAAGATTCTTCTTTGACGGGAATGGTTTCTTTCGGTGCTGCTGGAGGAGTGGGAAGAGTAAATTTCTGAGGCAGAGGAGTGGTAGAAGGGGGACTAGTAGTTTCTACTGCACTGCAAACTTTCTTCTCATTGGGTTTAGGCAGGGCGATGACAGAAAGAACTTTTTTCTCTTTTAATTTCTGGTCGCAAGTGTCTATTCTGAGGCAAGTTCTGGTTTGAGTTCCGATGGCACTGCATTCGCTCCAGGTGCTGCAATCCCAAAGATAGGGACAGCCTAAAGCCGCAGTTACGTTTTTAGTGGTAATTTTCTTTTGCGAAGGGACATTATTATTGGTGGTTCCACAGCTCTGCTCTTCAGTTTTATTTAATAAGCTGAGATTGCATTTATTTAAATTGTTACAAGTCCGAGTTTGTTTTTGCTCAGTACAGGTATTCCAATCAGAACAGTTCCAATTGGGAGTGCAAATTGTAGCAGTTACATTAATAGTAGGAACAGTTAGATTAACTGCAGGAGTGAGATTACTAATTGCAGAAACTGCAGGAACCAAACTTAAATTTAATTGGGTAGCTTGGTCCGGCTCATAAGTATAATTTTTAAGATTGATTAAATTCAGATAAAATAAAATTAAATCTCCTTTCTTTCCCCCTTTCACTCTGAGGATATTATCTGAGCTATAACCATATTTTCCGCTGCAGACCTTATTTATACAGGCAGAATCTTTGATGGCTGAGGGAAAAGAGGCGGTGCTTAAGGTTGCGGTAACTGTTTTGGGAGCAGTCTGGCTTTCATTCCAAAAAACATAACCGTAAAATTGATGGTTTTCTAAGGAAGGCGGATCTACGGCCAGAACTGAGAGTACTGCAAGGATAAAAAACAGGCTTAAAAAAAAGATTAGTTTTCTCATTCTACCAAGACCCAATAGGCTTTTCCTGGCTCTAATTCTGCTTGGCTATCCAGCGCCAGGTTATCTTTCAAATTAACTCCATCATTAGAAATGACCAAGAGATTAGAAATTTTCTTTCCAGTTGGAGCGATTAAATCTTTGATGGTTCTAGGTTCATAGCCGGTGATGCCCACTAAATTCCAGCCTGCTTTTAGGATGGGTAAACCAAAGACTTTTGGAGGCATCTGAGGTTCGCTCTCCATATTACATCCAACAGTTAAAGAGAAAGGTTCATCGGCTTTTAATTGCAATAAATAACCTTTTTTCCATTCCAATTTATTGAATTCTGAAGGCAGATCTTCTTTCCACTGCTGGACAGATTGGTCATAGGCGTAAACAGTAGCTATTTTATGCACTTGTTGTCCGCTTAAACTAAACTCTCCGCAAGGCAAGGAGAAAGGCTGTTTTTTGTCCTTATTTGGCTTGAAATTAAAAGTAAAATTGTATTCCTCTTTATTCTCAGTTTTTTTGAGAATCAATTCGGGAAGAGCATCTTCAGCTAAAGCATAGATGACATTACCAGCAGCAAAGATGAAATTGCTTTGAGTAGTCTTATCTTCAACTAAAGCCGTAACTTTAACCACATAAGCAGTTTCTTCTTTAGGAGTGAATCTTAAAGCCATAGTGGTATAATTATCTCCAAAGGATAAGGTAGAGAACTCATTGGTAGTTAAGTTGGTCCCATTCTTCCAGACAGCGGTTACTAAAGGAGCTTTATTGCTAGTAACATTAAACCAGAAGTAGGCCTCTTGATTTAAACCCACAGAAATAATCTTGTTGGTAATTACAGTTTTAGTAGTGGGATTAATTAAAGTAATCTTAGCCACAGCTGGCTCAGCATAATTTAGGTTGAATACTCTTAAGAATCCTTCGCTGTAAGTTAATCGTAAATCTGGGCTAGTATCTGGATCAAGATAAATATCACCAGAATCAAAGAACTCTTCGCTTAACAAGCCCTGAGCTAAGGTTACTCCTGAGAAATCTGTGATGGTGTATTTAACCAGTCCAGTTTCTTTGATTATTTTTGTAGAGATAAGATACTCATTAGAATAATCAAAAGCAGTAGTAGTTAAACCAATTTCCCAAGAAGGGATATCTTTAATCAGGAAAGAATTGTCCGGAGCGAGATTAAAGTTTACGGGTACTAACGGCGGGGCCATATATACTGCCTGGCCTGCAACCGGGGCATAAGCACGATAGATTACACTTAAAAAGATGACTGCTACTATTATTAATAATCCTAAGTAAATCTTAGGTATGATCTGTTTAGTTTTTAGGCTAAGCTGTTCCCGATTCAATTTAGTTTTATTTTTGCTCATTTTTTTAGAGTGACCTTAGTAGTACTAATTGCTTCTATTTCGATGACCTCGCCATTAGGCAAGAGTACAGCTTGAGTCTTACCTGGAGGTAAGAGATAAAATGCGAAGACCTCATCTTTATCATATAAAATGATAAGGGCAAGTTCTGAATAAAATTTAGTCAGATCCGCATAATAGATGGGCGCGCCTAGGGAAGGAGTAAATAAAAGGTCGTTTTGATCTGCACTGAGATTAAATCCTTCTTCGGTAACTAAGAGATAGTCTAAAGGAGTTAAAGTAAGCTGAATATTATATCCTTCCGCCCATTCTTGAACGGCCTGTAATAAGCGGCTTTGGAAGACAAAAGTGCCGTTCTGTAAATCTTCAGTTGAAGATTGGATATTCTGGATAGGATACAATTCTCCTCCGGGAATGGTTTGCAAAGCAAAAGTATCTAAGTTTTGGGTTGCGGTTAATTCAAAATACTGCTTCTGCCAGGTGAAAGCGGGAGATTTTC
>ORJL010841874.1_pt1 | contig 11242 bp, 10 predicted proteins | sample 1779941 | NCBI WGS metagenome assembly ORJL01 (sample SAMEA104232317, study PRJEB22302) | groundwater metagenome | biome: forest; feature: aquifer; material: groundwater | place: USA | collected 2011-08-07 | depth 5.8 m | reverse complement strand
CCCGCCGTCCTTCGATGCGTCTTCAGTTTCGCAATGTTGATGATGGCATCCGACTCGATCACCGATCCAGGGAAAACATATTGGTGTCTTCCGTCCGAATGGTATTTGTACATGTTTTTGTGGCTGGCGATCGCAATCCTCAGCCGGCGAGGATCCATCCCCTTGAAACAGCTCCGCTCGCCGAGATCCACCACCTTGTACCCTCGAGGATCCTGCTCCACCCGTTTCCTTGCCCATTTTCCGTACATCCAGCTTCTTGCCCCCCGAACGATCCGCAGGTCGAAACACTCGATCGGGATTGTGGTTTGTCCCCTGTACCATTGGAGAAGCCCTTCGATCTGGGATATCGCCATGGCCTTGTCGAACGCTCCGAAAATGACCTGAGAATCTCCGATGATGATCCGTCCCCTGTTCTCCAGGGCAATGCAGATGTAATCGAGGATCGGGCGTAAAATGGAGGCATGCGTGATGACGGAAAAGACATCCTTGTCGGATAAATGCCGTTCCCGGACGGTATTCGGCTTCACGAAAACCGTCATTCCGGGAGTGACGATTCCCCCCAAAGGATTCCAATGGGTCGTGCCGTAATTCTCCCTGTCTAGGCCAAGCATATGCAAGGTCTCCCGGACCTCTGCGTAGACACGATTCGCAGGATCGACTCCGATTCCATGATATTCCGGGAATTTCGACGAAGGATGGAACGGAAGCGTGGACGGGTAACTCCTGGATTCCACGAAATTCACGGCGACATCATTCGTATGAGGATTCATGGTGAAAGATTCCTTTTCCCGATTATTCTGGGGATAAATCTTTTTAAATTCCTTGCCACTTCGCGGGGTTGAACATTCCAATATTGACCGGGGTATCGGGCTTTCACGTACTCGAGGAAATCCCTGTAGAACCTTACCGGATATTCATCAAAACGGACTTTATGATCGTCGAAATTCATGTAATCCGGATGAGTGATCAGAAGAACCATTCCTCCGTGCGATGCGACCCAATCAAGTTTCTTCTTCCATATGTCGATATTCTTTTCTCGTAGCGATATGAAAACAGTGAAGTCTTGCGGCAACGTATAAGGCAATTCCATGTAACCGTTTCCCGTTCCACTGTTTTGTACCCAAAACGGGAATATGGAATTTACTCCGTCCGATTGAGGTTCGAACGGATCGAATTCGAACGTGGAAGCGTCGTATTCGATGTTGAGCATATGAAGCCATTCCAGATTATGATGCATGGCGCCCGACCGGAACCCAACCGAGTTCCAAGACTTAAGGTAATTATTTATTTTCTCTGCTGACTCAATGAACTTTGTGCGGGAAACATACAATTTGCCATCGTGCTTCAGATCGTGAACACCGACCTCGTAACCGTTCCTTACGATTTCGTTCCTTAAGTTCTCGGATACCCTGTACCGCTCGGGGACAAAATTAAATGAAGAGACAAAACCAAGTTTCTTTTCAAGTTCCAGCAGGCGAAGGCAACGCCCCTGCCCCAAATCGGTTTCTACATCATGCGTCAGGATTACGGCGAACTTCTTCCCTTCCGGCCAGCCCGTCCAACCCTTTGGTCTGATTTCGGAACCCTGCATGATGGGCCAGTCAGGGTGAAAAATGCGTAAGGCCTTGACGTATTTTCTCCGGAAGAATATTTGCAAATATCTCGGGAGAATCGGTCTTATGTTGTAATAAATGCTATTAAATGTCATGTTCCACTTCGTATGCTCGGAAATTTTATGTCTACCCGAAATAACGATAAAGCAATTCCCCGGACCATCTCAGTAATGGAACCGGCATGTGTCGAAATATCTTGTTATGAACTCCACTCACATTCGATTTTCGCTTCAGGAATTTTTTCCCATTAATATCGTACATGTAATACCGGATCGTCCTCTCGTCGGTTGCCCAGCCGGCTTTGAACTGATTCAACCCCTCGTTTTCGACTTCCGTTCGCCCGAAACACAGGGAGGCATACCCATTCTTCAGATACCAGCGAATGGCTTCCCACATGACCAGATTGTTTGCCCGAAGGTGAAAATAATTCTTGTCGGAAGCACCATATTTGTAGAATCCTTTACGTCCAGCATGAAGGTAGACAGCTGCGGATACCGGCGACCTTTCGTGGTAGGCGATCGCCACGAACCCCGCCCCCCTGGAGATCAGGTGTCGATGGAGGTTTTCGAAAAAACGGAACGGTTGGGGGGGGAGTCCGTGCTCCTTGCGCGTAAGGCAGTGCAGTCGATAATACTTCTGGATCGACTCGAAAGAATCTTCGATACGGACTTCGACTCCCTCTTTTTTCGCTTTCCGGATATTTCGTCGCGTGCTGTCCCGGAATCGGGACAGCAGGTCGTTCTCGCCTCCTCGGAGTTCTAAAACGTGGTTCAGAAACTCTTGGGAGGGAGTTGCGTTTTCAAGGACAATATCCCTGCACCGAAGTTCGACGGTTTTCCACGTTGCCTTCTTCCCGTATTCCGAGATCGACTCCATCACGGAATGAAGAGGAACCTCAGGGTCTCCCACCGGATCGCAATAATCGGAAAAAGGAAGGGAAACCCCTCGCTTCCCCGAAAAGGGATTATTCAATTCCATCAATGGAACGGCAACGCTTCCCTTATCGGTTTCCGTGAAAAGATATTGCGGTACGTACCCGTACGAGTCGCAAAGAACCCTTGTCCACAAGGAGGTATGGAAAATACTGCTTCCATCCTGCGAAGAGATCCACCGGTCCCAACCGGAATCCTCAAGTGGGTTGACGATCCGATATTTGGCGCTCACCGACCCTCATCCTGCCCGGGAATTCCCTTTCAGCTCACCGGCGCCGCGACGACCGCCTTCAGTTCGGTGGCGACCCTGGCGATCTGTTCGCGGGTGAGTTCCGCGAACATCGGGAGGGAGACGAACTCCGACGCGCACTTCTCCGCGACGGGGAACGATCCCTTGACGAGGTTCAACGATTTATAGGCGTCCAGCAGGTGGACGGGGATCGGGTAGTGGATCCCGCAGTGGATATCCTTTTCCGCGAGGGCGGCGATCAGCCGGTCCCGATCGGCGACGCGGATCGCGTAGATGTGGTAGACGTGCTTTCCGTACCCGGCCTCCGTCGGAGGCATGACGCCCTTCACTCCCTTCAGGAGCTCGCCGTACAGGGCGGCGTTCCGGCGCCTCCCCTCGGTCCAGTTGGGAAGGTGCCTGAGCTTTACGCTCAGGATCGCCCCCTGGATCCCGTCCATCCGGGCGTTCCATCCGATCAGGGAGTGGTAATATTTCTTCGCCTGCCCGTGATCGCGCAGCATCCGCATTTTTTTGTCGAGATCCTCGTTGTTCGTGACGACCGCCCCGGCCTCGCCGTACGCGCCGAGGTTCTTCCCAGGGTAGAAGCTGAAGCATCCCGCGTCGCCGATCGAACCCGCCTTCTTCCCCTTGTACTCCGCTCCGTGGGCCTGGGAGGCGTCCTCGATGACGAAGAGTTTCCGTTTCCTCGCGATCTCCATGATCGGGTCCATGTTCGCCATCTGTCCGAACAGGTGGACCGGAATGATCGCCCGTGTCTTCGCCGTGATGGCCGCCTCGAGTTTGCCGGGATCCATGTTGTACGTCGCCGGGTCAACATCCACGAACACCGGCTTCCCTCCGCACCAGCTGATCGCCTCGGCGGTGGCGATGAAGGTGTCCGGCACGGTGATCACCTCGTCCCCGGGCCCGATTCCAAGCCCGAGCAGGGCGGCCCAGAGGGCGTCCGTGCCGCTTCCTACCCCGGTGGCGAACTGCGTCCCGCAGAACGCCGCGAACTCCTTTTCGAACTGGGCGACGAACGGCCCGCCGGCGAAGGCGGTCTTGTCGAGCACCTGCTGGATCGCCTCCGCGATCTCCCCGCGGATCGGCTCGTACTGCGCTTTCAGGTCCAGGTAGGGGACTTTCATTTTTTCTTCTCCTCGGTGATTTTTCTAAAGACCTTCGCCGGATTCCCGGCCACGATCGTCCCCGGGGGGACGTCCTTCGTCACCACGCTGCCCGCGCCCACGATCGCCTTCTCCCCCACCGTCACGCCGGCCAGGATCGTCGTGCTGGAGCCGACGGAGGCCCCCTTCTTGATCAGCGTCGGGATGCAGACCCAGTCGGCCTCGGTCTGAAGACCGCCTCCCTCTACCGTGGAGCGGGGGTACATGTCGTTGATGAAGGTGACGTTGTGGCCGATGAAGACGTCGTCCTCGATCGTCACTCCCTCGCAGATGAACGTGTGGCTGGAGATCTTGCAATTCTTCCCGATCTTGGCGCCTTTCTGGATCTCGACGAAGGTGCCGATCTTGCTGTGGTCGCCGATCTCGCACCCGTAGAGGTTGACGAAGTCATATACCTTCACCCCTTCGCCGAACTTCACGCTCGGGGCGATCTTCTGCGTCGGGGTCGGCTCGATCTTCATCGCGTCCCCCCTCTCACGCCGGTGCCGTGACGGCGCCGGGGTTCCGGTTGATCTCGACCCTGGCGCCGCCGTTTTTCAGGGAGCGGGAGGAGGCCTCGAGGATCTGGATCACTCGCAGACCATCCACCCCGCTCGATTCGGGGGTCTTTCCGGTCTTGATGCAGTCGAGGAAATGTTGCGTCTCCACCTTGAGCGGTTCGGTCTGCTTGATGTAGGGGGCGATCATGTCGCCGTAATGGTACGAGTATTGGAACTCGGCGAAGGTGTCGTAGTGCGGTGGCGCCTCGACCCGCTTGTCGTAGATCTTGATCTTCTCCAGCGGTTGGTTGTCGTCGTAAACGATCATCCGCTTGCTCCCCACGATGACCATCTCCCGGATCTTGTTCGGATCGAGCCAGCTGCTGTGGATGGTGGCGAATCCGCCGTTCTCGAAGTCGAGCGACATATTCGTGACGTCCTCGATGTCCTTGTTGATGTGGGCCTTCCCCTGGCAGTTCACGGAGATCGGGGGATTCCCGAGGAAGTACAGGATGATGGAGATGTCGTGGGGGGCGAGGTCCCACGCCACGTTGATATCCTTCTGGAAGAGGCCGAGGTTGAGTCGACGGGAGCTGATGTACTGGACCTCCCCGATGTCGCCGCTCTTCACGATCTCCTTGATCCGGCGGACGGGGGCGGAGTAGATGAAGGTGTGCCCCACCATGAGCGTGAGTTTCTTCTTCGCCGCGATCTGGACCAGTTCGTTCCCCTGCTCGGAGGTCTGCGTCATCGGCTTTTCAACGAAGACGTGTTTTCCCGCCTGCAGCGCCTTCTTCGCCAGCTCGTAGTGCAGGTGGACAGGGGTGGCGACGACCACGGCGTCGACCTCCTTGTCGCCGACGATCTTGTCGAAGTCCTGCGTGGGCTCCACCGAGGGGTACAACTGCTTCATGTGGGCCAGCCGCTTCTCGTCCTTGTCGCAGACGTACCGGACCTTGCAATCCGACAGGGCGCTTAAATTTCGGATGAGGTTCGGCCCCCAGTATCCGCACCCCACGACTGCGACGTTCAAGGGCTTGCTCATGTGGTCTCCTTTTCCGACGGGATTGGGATCTTCTCCTTCGCTGCGCGCGACTTGTCACGATGGTCCCGGATCTGCTGGGCGATGGCCGGGAACGTCTTGAACAGGATCTGAAGCTCCATCCAGAACGAAATGCTGCGGGAGTACCGGATGTCGAAGCGCATCATGTCCTTGAACGTAGTGAGATTCTTTCCGCTCACCTGCCACAGGCCGGTCAGGCCCGGTGCGGTGTCGAACCGCTCGCCGTGCCACTGGTCGTACTCCTTCGCTTCATACGGCAGGCACGGCCTCGGACCCACGAGGCTCATGTCGCCCCGCAGCACGTTGACCAGTTGGGGAAGTTCGTCCAGGCCGGACTGGCGCAGGATCCACCCAAGGGGGATGATGCGGGGGTCTTTCTTCGCATCCAGCTTGACCATCGCCTGGTCGCCGCCCTTGATGAGGGATTTGAGATATTCCTCATGCGCCGCCGCGTCGTTGTCGACCTTCATCGTCCGGAATTTCCAGCACTCGAATTTCTTCCCCCGGAAGCCGATCCGCGCCTGGCGGAAGAAGACCGGCCCGGGGTCGGCGATCTTTATATAGACGCCGATCAGCAGGAAGAGCGGGGATAGTAGGATCAGCGCGACCAGTGAGAGGAGTACGTCGAGGATGTCCTTCCAGAGCGGCAATTGCCGGACGAAGACCGACGGCATCGCCGAATCCTTCGGAAGGACAGCGGATTCGGCGGCAGGAATCGGCGGAATCGGCGGAATCGCCGCCACCGAACCTGTTTCCGTCACGTCAATCTTGCGCAGTCGGGGCTGCTCCTCCCCTTCTCCCTTGCCGGGATAAACGTATACCGAGACCGTCGGGACGGCGACTCCCTCCGGCAGGGAGGCGACCACGCTCTGCCCGAATCTGCCGGCGCCGGCCTCTCCCGACCCGATCAGGATGACGGCCAGGGAGGTCTTGTCGAACCAGCCGACCTCGTCGCTGGTACGTGCGCGAGAAGTGACCAGTCCGGCAAGGTAATACAGGGTGTGATAGGTGTCACGCTTCCTGGAGGCGAGTTTGAAGACGACGAGAGAGAAGCAGATCCCCGTCCGGTCGGTGCGGGAACGCTCCCGCTCGATGAGATCACGAAAGCGTTCCGTGGGGTGGATCCCGTGGAACGCCGCGTTCCTCCGGAACCAGCGGATCGGGTTGAGCAGATCGAGAAAGGCGAAAGGAGCCTTCACTTCCGGATCGCCTCGCCGTTTTTCTCCGAATCGATCATGACCTTCACGTCCCGGTGGTAATAGGCGCCGTAATATTTCCGGTAATACGCATCGCTCGCCACCTCTACGCTATTGAGGACGGCGCCGAGCACGTTCTTCTCCCCGAGCTCCTCCAATGCTTGCCGAAGCATCGTGTAGGGGGTGAATCCGGCCCGGTACACGAAGAGGAATCCGTCCGTCAGGTCCCGGATCGTCGGGGTATCGGCGACGGGAAGGACGGGGGGAGTGTCGAGGAGGACCATGTCGTACGATGTTCGGATCTCCTCCAGAAAGGACTTGAACTTCTCCCCCGCCAGCAGGTCCGCCGGGGAATTCACCTCGATGCCGGATGTGATCAGGGAGAGGTTCGGAGCCTTGGTCGCACGGAGGATCTGCTGGAGCGTGGCGCCGCCGAGCAGGTATTCGGTCAGGCCCGGAGAGCGGCGTTCGCCCATCCCGTGGGTCAGGTCCGCCTTCCGAACGTCCACGTCCACCAGGAGGACTTTCTTTCGACCGGTGGATGCGAGGCTTCTGCCGAGCTGGGCGCAGGTGATCGTCTTCCCTTCGCCGGCGATCGAGCTGGTGATTCCGAGAAGCCTCATCTGGTGCAGATCGGCCTTCTGCTCCACCATGGCCCGGAGCCCCTTGAACTTCTCGTGGAAGAGCGGATCCTCTACCCCCACCGCGAAGAGGTCGACCGGGCGGCGCGCGGCGGGCGGCTTGCCGTTCTTTTGGAAAAACGGGAACTTGATCATGAGAACACTCCCAGCAGGAGGGTGCGGACCTTTTGGCCGAAGAGGACGAGGAAAACGGTGACCAACGCGCCGATGGAGATCAGGCCGCCGTAGACGACCGTCAATTGCCGGCTTTTCCGGGCTTCATATTCCGTGTCGCGGATGATCGGGATCGAGGCGAGCACCGGCACCTGGAAGAAGTGCTGGAAGTCCCGCTTCCCGCGCAGCGTGGGATTGATCATCTCGAACCCGATGGCCCCGCCGAACCCGATGAGCATGGCGGCGGCGAGGGCGATGCCCAGCACCTTCGGCCGGTTGGGGGTGAACGGCTCCTGGGGCAGGTCCGCCGGGTCGAGGATCTGGAACTGCTCCCCTTTCTGCCGCTTCTCGAGGTTCTGCGACACCTCGGCGTCGAGCTTCTTCTTCAGAAGATCGTCGTACGACAACTTCAAGTTCTCGTAGTCCCGCGTCAAAGAGACCATCTCCTGCTCCCGTCGTGGGGATCTCTCGACCCGGGCCTCGAGGCTTGCGATCGCCCTTTCGGTCCCCTGGCGATCCTTGCGAAGCGAGGCGATCTCCGAATCGAGCGCCTTGTTTTGCGCCCGGAGCCGAAGGATCTCGTCGCTTTCCTTGGCGCCGGGCGCCTGGTTGTAGGCGCCGCCGCCCGCGGCGGCAGGCCGCCGAAGAGGAGCCGGGGAATTCCCTGTCGGGCCTTCCTGCGCGATCGCCTCCGCCAGACGTTTCTCGAGTTGCGCGACTTCGTCCTTGAGACGCCGGATCTCCGGGTACTTCTCGGTGTATTTCGCGGAAAGCGCCGCCAGTTGGGATCTTTTCACCGACAGCTCGTTCGCCAGCGCGGCGGTTGACATGCCGGAAGGGATCGGGGTATCTGAACCGGCGGCGGCCGCTTCCCGGGCCGCCTTCTCGGCGGCGGACATCCGTTCCGAGATCGTATTCAACTGTGCATCAAGAACCCCGATCTGGGATTCGAGATATACCTTTCGGTCCTCTGCCCTCCGCGTCGCCTCGGAATTGATCTTCATCTGGTCCTGATGGCGCGAGAGGATCTGCAGGTTCGCCTGGAGCTGCTGCGGCAGCTCCCCCATGAACTGGAGCTTGTACTGCTTTACCTTCTCCTCCTGCGCCTCGAGGCGGGTCTTCGTCTCCTGAAGCTGCGATTCGAGGAACTCCGAGGTGCCCGTCGCCTGCTGCTCCCGGCTCTTCAGGTTCTCGTCGATGAAGTAGGAGGCCAGCCGGGAGGCGGTCATCATCGCCGACTGCGGGTTCCCATGGGTGACGGTCAGGGTGAAGGCATCGTCGCTGCTCTCACGCCGCTTGCCACTTCTGGTCGTCGCGGAGGCGACCTGGATCTCGATGCTCTTCCGCATCGTTTCCACGACGGTCTCGGTGGGGAGCTTCTTCCGTTCCTCTTTATAGAGGCCGAGTTCCTCCATCACCGCGAGGAGGCGGGTGCGGCTCAAGACCTGCTGCCGGATGGTGTTGAGGCGCTCGCCAATGTTGGTGGTAATCGTCGAGCGGACGTACCCTTCCGGCACCCGTTGCGGGACCACGAGGATGGTGGTGCTCGACTTGTACTTCTCGGGGGCGACCACGCTGTAAACGGAGGCCCCGAACAGGACGAGGAGGATCGAAAAGACGATGTACCACTTCCTCCGCCGGAGAATGTCCAGGTAGTCGCTCGTTTCCATGTTGGGGAGAAGGGGCATGATTTCCTCTAAAAGATGTTGTACGTGTAGCCCAGCATGATCCCCAGGAAAGCGGAGTACCGCGTCAGGTCGGTCCCGATGACGCCGTTGGTCCATTGCCGGAAGGCGGTGCCGGAAAGGCGGATCGTAGCCCAGGTCGCGGGCTGGTACCGGATCCCCGCGGTTCCGGCGGCGCTGGCCAGATCTTGGGATACGGCGGCGTCCAGGGAGCGGTTCTGTTGGTAGTTCCCCGACATATCGGCCCACCAGCGGGCGGCGAACTGGTCGGAAAGGGTAAGGGACACGGACTCCCGCTTCGTGGTTAACCCGAAACTGCCGCCGCCGGATTGGTCCATCGTACCGATAAGGGTTGCGTTGAAATCCCTCGAGCGATATCCAAGGGTCAACATCCCGTACGGGGACGAGGTCGTGCGGTCCGGGATGCCGGCAGGGCCGCTTTCCTCGGCGCGCGTGGCGCCTGCGCGGGCGGTCATCGTCAGGGCCGGGGAGAAGAGGTACGTCCCGGTGAGGCCGCCGGCGATCGTCCTCGAATCCCTTCCGTTTTCGAAGGTGTTATACGCCGTGTTGAGGAAGAGCCCCGAAGAGAAGAGCGGCGTGAACTTGTACATCAGCGTGGTGTCCCCGGTCACCACGCGGGAATCGATGCCCCCCGTCACATTATCGAGGAACTGGCGCTTGGTGAAGCCGCCCCCGAGGGAGAACTCCGTCTTCGGAGTCACAAGGTAACCCATCCGCAACGCGGCGCCGTAGTCCCGGCTCTTCCGGTTGGCAGTCTCCACCGCGATCGACGGCTGGATCAGCGGATCGCCCGACGGCACGAGCTGATTCCTACGAACGGAGTTCTGCGCTTCAACATAGTGGGCGGAAGGCACCATCGAAAACCTGGGCGTAAAATAAATGGGCGTCGCATCGATCGCCAGGGAAATGGCGGAATTGGTGCTGTTCAACTCGGTGTACTTGTAATACGTGTCGGCGGTGAGGCTGGTCCGCAGGTTCAGCGTCGTTTCAGGCATCCTCAACGAGAAGGTCAAAGCCGGCGTCGCGCGGAAGATCAGGTCCCCTTTCTCGTTCCCGTCCGTGTTGAAGACGTTGGAGTCGTACACCTGGTCCAGCGAAATCGCGGGAGTGATGTCGATCTTCGCCGCCGAGGCGGGTGATGCCGGAAACAGAATGCAGATCGCTGCCAGCGCGGCAAGCAGCCTAACCGCCGCTCCAAGGTTGCGATTCCTTTGAAGAGACTTCCGGGCCGCCATCTTAAGGCACCACGACCGTGTCGCCGGACTTGAGGATGTAGTTCCCCTCGCCGTCATCGTCGATGATCTTGTTGTAGTTGACCTTGCGGACTTCCTGTTTCCCGTCCGTGTTCCGGATCAGTTTGATGCTTCGCGGGGAGGCGAACTGGGTGAAGCCGCCGGCGAGCGCCAGCGCCTGGAGCATCGACGTCTCGGTGCGAAGCGAGTACGTCCCCGGCTTGGCGACGTTTCCGATGACGAAATATTTCGGCGCGTTGACCTGCAGGACGATGACCGATACCTGGGGCTCCTTGATGAAGGTGAGGAGTCTCTCGTGGATCGTGTTGCTCAGTTCCAAGGCGGTCTGCCCTTCCGCCACCACGTCCTGGATGAGGGGCATCGAGATCTTCCCGTCGGGTCGAACGACGAGATCGAGCGTCAGCTCCTTGTTCTCCCACACGGAAACGCGCAGGACGTCCTCGGGGCCCATCCGATAGTCCGGGCCTGCCTGGGATATGGCTTGCGGCGGCGGGGGCGCGTTCACGGTATTGTCCGCCGCATCCCCCTTTACGACGACCCCCACGATCAGAAAAACGGACAGCAGGCAGGCTACCGCCCATCTGGCATGCACCATGCCACCTCCCGAATTCCGCGATTTGACGTGCCTGAAAACAAAATACTCTTTCTATTACAATAAGTTACTGCCGAACCCAAAGCGGTTACTCCATGTTCAGCCCGCAATCCTTGATCTTGTAAAGGAGCGCCTTATAGCTGATGTCGAGGATCTGCGCCGCCTTCCTCCGGTTCCACCGGGTCTGCCCGAGGACCT
>ORJL011061869.1_pt1 | contig 11246 bp, 7 predicted proteins | sample 1779941 | NCBI WGS metagenome assembly ORJL01 (sample SAMEA104232317, study PRJEB22302) | groundwater metagenome | biome: forest; feature: aquifer; material: groundwater | place: USA | collected 2011-08-07 | depth 5.8 m | reverse complement strand
GTTGCAGGTAGTTGATGGCTGAAGAAAGGTCTCCCTTGAGCCGTAGAACCGACCCGAGGTGACGCTGGAATTCAGGATTGGCCGGCTCTGCGAAAGCGGACTTGATGGCGGCGCGTGCAGCGCCTTCCAGGTCACCCATCCCCATGAGCGCCAGGCTGAGGGTATAGCTTGCTTTAGGATCGGAATACCCCTGAGAGGCTGCCCCTTCCAAGAGTGCCCTGGCATCCTGGTATCGTCCCATACGTACCAGAAGGCCTCCCTTTCGCTCACAAACATCCCCTCTGTCTCCAAGGAGCTTCTGAGCCTCTTCATAGGATGCAGCGGCCCCATCCCAATCTCTGGAGTCCTGGAAGAAATCGCCGATCTCTAGCAGCCAGAGGCCGCGAGTCTCCACACTCTGACTTGAAAGCCCTTCAAGGGCCAACTGCAACTCCCTGACGGCTTCCTGTTTCCAGCCTATCCGCCGGTAGATGTGTGCCAGCTCGTGACGAAGCTCGGGGGTGTCACTAATGGACACCGCCCGCTGGTACGATTGCTGGGCCTCCATAAGCCGACCCACTCCCGCATAGGCCTGACCCAGTTCTCTCTGCCAGGCAGGATCGTCGGGACTGAGAGCCGTAGCCTTCTCCAAGACTTGTATTGCCTCCGTCTCTCTACCGAGCTTCAAAAGCGATTTGAAGGCGAGATAGAAGGGTTGGGGGTCCTGAGGCGCCACCGGCATCAGGACACGACAATGTCCAAGCGCCTCCTCCGCTCCGCCTTTCTCCAGAAGGAGACGGGCCAAGAACGTGCGCGCCTCGATACCGGAAGGGTCCAGGCGCACGGCGCGTTCCAACTCGTTCAACGCCTCGTCCACTCGCCCCAGACCATGGTGCAGCCGTCCCAAGAGAAAGAATCCCCGAGCTGAATCGGGATCCCATTGGCAGGCCTTCTCGTATTCGGCGAGGGAGTTCTCCGGCTCGCCCATTTCCTCGTAGACTTCTCCCAGCTCCCGGCGCCAGTCCGCCCTGTGGGGCTGCAGTTCAACCGCACGGGCAAGGGAACGCAGCGCATCCTGCCGGAGGCTCGTCTCCCTGTAGATCACCGCTGCTTGATGGTGGTAGTGGCCAACCTCAGGGTCGCCTTTGATTGCGGAGAGCGCCTCGGCCAGCGCTTCCTCATGCCGTCCCTGCCGCAGTTGCGTCTCGGCCAGTTCGCTATGAGCCATGGTGTCAGCGGGATTCAGAAAAAGGACGCGACGAAGCGCCGCGTGAGAATCCGCCAGCCTCCCCAGAAGGCGGCAGCACCGCCCCAGCGCCATCCAGTATTCCTCTCTATTCACATCACGCCGCGCCGCTGCCCGGTAGCATTCCTCCGCTTCTTGTACCCGGCCCGCCCCTTCCAGGGACAACCCCAGTTGGTAGTGCATGTCCGCTTCTGCCGGTAACAGATCCCGAGCCCGAATCAAGGACTCTACGGACGCAACGGTCTGCCCCAAGGTCCTCTGGACCCGTCCCAAACTCTTCCAGAACTGCGCATCCTCAGGGGTCATTCTAACCGCCGCCTGAAACGCCTCCAGCGCCTCCTCTATCTCTCCCACGACCTCGAGGGCTTCACCCAAATGATGATGACTCTGGCCATCCTCGGGTCTCATCTGAACTGTTCGACGCAGAATATGGAGCATGCGGTTGGGTTCGCTGAAATGGCCATAGGCAAGAGCCTGGCGGAGACGATACGCAGACTCCGTTGGCATCAGCTCAACCGCCCGCTGGTACTCTCGAAGAGCGGAGGCTGCATCCCCAAGTCTCTCCAGGATCTGGCCCCGCTCGCTATGCGCATCTGCGGCAATGAGATTGGTCAGGAGAGCATCATCTCGTCCGACCGGGAGCTCGCAGAGTTCCAGCGTCCGATCAAAGGCCCTGAGGGCTTCCTGATTATGGCCCAATTGAGCCAATGCCACTCCCACATTGCGGAAATAGAGCGGGTTCTGGGAATCCAACTGCGAGGCCCGCTGGTAAGCGCCCAGGGCCTCCCTATGCCTATCCAGATCCGCCAGCACTACCCCAAGCTGATTGTAGTATTCAGGGCGATTGGGGCTCAGATCGATACTCGCGCGCAATTCCGTCTCCGCCTGGGCAGGACGGCTTGCCAGTTTAAGCAGCCAGCCCAACCGGTAGTGGTAGCCCGGTTCACGTGGATTCAGGTCGATGGCGCGGCGCAGTTGCTCTGCGGCCTCATTGTAACGCTCCTGCGCCTCCAGCAGCGCTCCCATCTCCGCCAGTGACTCGGCGTGGCTGGGATCGAGGTCAAGTGCGGCTCCAATATAGACCTTGGCCAGCAGGAACTGTCCTTTCGAACGATAGATCCTACCCAGGTTCAAGTAGCTGCCCGGACGGTCAGGATCTCGCTCCAGAGCGGACTTGTACTGCACGAGAGCAGCATCCAGGCGACCTTCGTCCTCGTGGACCCGCCCCAGGGCAAGAAGGGCAGGAACCAGTTCAGTATCCATAGAGATGGACTGCTCGAGGTGCGTCTTCGCTTCTTCCCGGTCCCCCATGCAGGCCAGCACGCGCCCCATCTGGCAGTGGAATCGGGCGGAGGAAGCCAGGCGCAAGGACTCCCCAGCCTGAGCCAGAGCCTCGTTCAATTGGCCCGCACCCAGGTATATCTCCGACAGTCGGCAGTGAGCCTCCGCCTTGAGCTCGTTCAAGGCCCGAAGCGCCACATCTATGGTAGCGGCCGCTCTGGAGGGATCTTGCGACTTGGCCCGCTCCATGGCCACCTCCAGCGCAACCTCAGAACTGGGAGGCCCCAGACTGGAAGCCCGCTCGTAGGATGCCAGAGCCCCGTCTGTCTTTCCCATCGCCTTGAGCACCAGGGCCAACTGATAGTTGATATCAGCCCTCTCCGGACGGAATCTCAAGGCTTCCTCCAACTCGATCCTGGAATCCTCGTTGTATCCGAGCTGGAAAAGGGCCTTTCCCAAAAGGAAGTTGGTCTGGGGATCGAAGAATTGGGGATGGAGACGGGTCCGGACCTTCTCCCTGGGTTCGTTCTGAACCACGCAATAGGTTGCCAAACGGATGGCATCAAAGCTGGCTTCGGGTGTCAGGAGCGCCTCCAGGACCTTCGTAGGGTCTGACATGGAACCGTACAGGAGGCTCAAAGGCCCCTCCCAGGCCGGGCCCAGTTCACCCAGGATATCAGGCAAGGACCTGCCCGCCTCAAGTGCCCGCCCTATACCCTGGCCAGCCTGGAAAAGCTGGAGATAGCTGTGCCGGAACCTCAGCCGCTGACCCTTGGGATCGGACCTGAGGGCGCCAGCCGCGAGAAGAACGCGGCAAGCCTCCGCTCCATCCGGATCCTGAGCACCGTCACTGAACACACCCTGGCAGCGAGACCGGTCGAATTCGTCCATTCCCTCACGGTGCAGCGCCAGGGCCATCTCCGCCAAGGGGACCGAATACCTTTCCAGACCCGACAGCAGAGTCTCCCATATGCTAGCCAACGCCTGAGCCCGACTGGGATCCTTCTCCCCATTCTCTTGGACCAGCCCCACGAGCATTGGGAGAAACAACGGGTCCGCAGTCAGAGACCAGAGACCGCGACTCCGGAGGACCTTGGTAATTCGCCGGGCCTGGGACTCTCCCCCTTGGGCATGAAGGAAAGCCAAGACCTCCTCCTCGACCAGAGATTCGAGACACAGCGGATGAACAGCCGGCAGCCAATCCTCCAGAAGAGCGTATTCATGTTCCTGGAGCGCCAGCACGTATCTGTGTTGGGGGTATCTCTCGACCATGAACTCCCGGAGCGCGTTCAGGCCCTCCAGGTGCTGGCGGCCCACCAGCCGGTCCATGTGATCCAGAAGCACCAAACACTCGCTCTGCATTAGCAACTCAGACACCTGGTCCGTACTGATATCTTGACCCAATGTACCTGAACACCATTGGCTCGCCAGGCCCTCAAGACTATGACTGGAGGCAAGTTGCCCCAGGTCCAGGTAGAGAGGGACCCTGACCTCTTCACAGTAGGATGAATGAGAAGCCTCCCCATCGTCCCGCCCTGCCGCCTGGCTGGCATAGTCGTTCAGCAAGGAGAGCAACAGGGTGGTCTTGCCGCAGCGGGCGGGACCCATGATGATAGCACGCCTGTGGCTGGCCAGGGTTTGACTGAGGTCCAATGTGTCTTCGCCGGCCGGCAACGCGGGATCGGATACGTGGAAGGGGGCAGATTGGTGCCGAGCTATCTTTACGGTGGACGATGCAAGAATGCCCTCTAGATAAGCCTGAATCCAGGGTGGCTGGTGAGCGCTCTTCTCCGTATACGTCAGCTTACCCTTACCTCCAGCGAAAGACCAGACTCATTGGCGGTATTATAGCACTCACGAATACGAGCTTCAAGGTAACGTAACGCCCCAAGCAACGCAACACCCCCGGCCTATGCTCGGTGCGTGTCTGACCTCCGCCTACAGGACTTCGGCGCTGGCAAGAGCGGGCTCGGTGTCTGGCCCGTCAGCGGCCGCCAAGACCCTCAGGAAAGCCTCTACGATTGCAGGGTCGAACTGGCTCCCCACGTTGGCGCGCAGCTCTGCGATTGCTTCGGGCATAGACAGCCTCTTGCGGTACGGACGGTCGGCAGTCATGGCTGTGAACGAGTCGACCACCGCGAGGAGCCGGGCCAGAACAGGGATCTGGTCGCCCTTCAGCCCTTGAGGGTATCCGTTGCCGTCGTACCTCTCGTGGTGGTGCATTATGGCGCTCTTGACGACCTCCGGTAGCGGAGTCCCCCCTGCCAACAATACTCCGATCGACGGATGCTGCCGCATAACCCGTTGTTCATCAGGCGTCAGGGCTCCTGGTTTGCGCAGGATGCGCCCTGGGACGCCCAATTTGCCCAGGTCGTGCAGCAATGCCGCAGGCCGCAGCATTTGGGCGTCTTCATCAGACAGGCTCAGTTCCTCAGCCAGCATCAGGGCAAGCCTCGTGACCTCGTCAGAATGTTGTCTGGTGTAGTCGTCCTTGTTGTCCACCGCCGTGACCAGGGCTTCCAGCATTCCGTAGGAGGGGACGAAATAGACGTCTTCGTTCTCGGGGGTCTTCTCATCTGCCGAGCTGACGTGCGTCGCGGAGGACCGTTTCGCTCGATACATGGCGGCGTCAGCCTTCTCGATAAGTTCGGGAAGCGTTGCGGCGTCGGCCGGGTACGTCGCCAGGCCGATGCTGCAACTGATCGGGATCAATTCGTTGTTTCCAACGTCGATCGCGTCCGCGTCCAGGTGCGAGAGGATCCGCCGGCCGATCTGCTGCGCCAGTGCGGTGTCCGTTTCCGGCAACACTATCAGGAACTCATCGCCGCCATACCTCCCCACCCTGTCCGTTGAGCGGCAAGCAGCCTTGAAGGTGGCGGCCGCTTTATGCAACACCCGGTCCCCGGTCAAGTGGCCGAACGTATCGTTGAACAGCTTGAAGTTGTTCACGTCTATCATCATCATCGAAACAGGGCGGCCAGAGCGCTTACTTCGCTCTATCTCCTCGCCAAGTGATTCGTGGATCGCACGATGATTGCTTACCTGGGTCAGCGCGTCGGTTACTCCGGATCGTTCCATCTCAGCGAAAAGGCTGGCGTTCCGAAGGGCGAGAGCTGCGGTACTTGCAAAGGTCTTGATGATGTCTTGTCGCTCGGACGAGAACCCCTTTCGGTCTTTGCCAGCTACCAGCGCCACGGCCAGGACTTGGTCGTCAGCGCGAAAGGGTACCATCGCCAGTGAGCCAATTGCCGCGAGAGCATCACCGTCGGTGTCCAACACAGCGTGCACAAACGGCCGTTCCGACGAATTCAGGTCATCGCAGAAGAAAGGATTCCCCTCACGGACGGAGTTCGAGAAGGCACTGCCGAGGACGTCCAATGGCATACTATGGCGCTCATCCTTGGCGCCAAAGGCAGCCAGTAGGGGAGAGTTGGTCGCCATGCTACGAGAGAGGAAGGTCTGACCTGACATCTGGCCCGAAGCCCGGTCCACCGTCAACAACCAGACCGAATCGGCCCCGGCCAAAGAAAGCAGGTGCCGCCCTGCCTCTTCCAGCAGCGGCTGGACCTGAAGCGTGCAGGACACGGAAGTGCTCGCCTCCAGGAGGCCGGCTAGCTGCTGATGTGCCTCGGCCAGGGACTCATGGTTGAGCTGTAGCTCCGCATAGGCGCGGTCGATCTTCAGGCTGGAGGCTTCCAGAGACTCCACCATGGAGTTGAAGCCCCTGCCCAATTCGCCTATCTCATCGGCGCCTTCCTCCGCTGCCCGCACGGACATGTCTCCACGCGAGAATGCGCGAGCAACCCCGGCCAGGGCCAGTATCGGCGCCGAAACGCCTTTTGAGACAGCAATCCCAATGACGGTGGTTATGAAGGCTGCGACTACCATGACCGCGGCAAGACGCAGCCACAAGCCAGCTTGGAGGTCGTCGAGCTGCCTCTTGTCCGCAAGGACTGCCAGCGATAACCCGGTTGGGGCGCCGTGGGCCAAGAGCGGAGATACCACTGTCAGAAATTCGCGGTCCAGGAATTTCCAGTGGAGCCTGCCAGCCCCTCCTTTGGGGATCGCCGGCGGCTCCATTCGACCCGTGTCAAGAGTCGCGGCGTAGACTCCCTTGGGTCCGATCACCGCCACCTGCATCTGGTTGCCGGCGGGGAACCAGGAGCGCAGGACGCCCGTGTCCATCGCCCGCCCCACCAGGACACCGCCTACAATCCCCTGCGCTGTCTTGAGGGGCGCGACTGCGATGAGGACAGCAGCCGGCCCATCCTCGGCCAGGGCTATGTCCGGGAGTAAGACCCCCGAAGCCGCCAGGGCGGACGCCCGGCGATCGTTCAGCCTGCTGACCGCGAGGGCCTCCGAGTACGACTCGAAGACGGTGTTTCCTCGCAGGTCAACTACCTTGACGAAATCAAGCCCACTGGCAACTCTCAGGGGCAGCAGCCCCTGGGCCAGGGTCCCAGCGTCTCGCCGCTCGGCTGCAGCAACCATCGTGTCGTTGCCAGCGACGCTCCTGGCCCACACCATCAGGCGGTCTTCTTCGTCTGCCAGGCCGTGCTCAAGCATGGCGGACGCGTCACCCAAGGACTCCCACGTCTGCTCTTCCACGCTGGCAGCAACCCAGTATCCCATAGACATAGTACCAGCCGCTATCAAAAGAATCTGGACGGCAACGAAAGGCGCGGTTATTCGGTGGGCGAGCTTCAGCTTGAGCCATGGCTTGCCCTGCATGATGTCTAGCCTCCCTGGAGACGATCGGAGAGACCGGCGTAACCGCTCTTCTCCAGGATCCGGCGACCATCGTCGCTTTGTATGAAGTCACTGAAGGCTCTCCCCGCCGGAGAGATGGAGTCCGTCCAGACCAGGCCAAGGACTCGCACCATCGGGTAACGGCCGGTCTTCACGGTCTCGACGGAAGGAGCAACGCCGTCGATGCCAATCCTGCTCACGTTTAGACCGTTGATGATGGCAAATGCCAACGAGAAGACGCCTACCGAATTCGGGGTGTCCTTCAGAGCTGCAATCAGCTCGTTCTCCTGCTTCAGGACTATGGCCGCGCTGGATATCGTCAGGTCTTTGCCAAGAACATGCTGTCTCAGCAGTATCTTGGCAGACTCGTCTTCCGACCGGTCCAGGATAAGAATCGCGGCGTCAGGGCCGCCGAGAACGGCCCAATTCTTGACAGCGCCGCTGTAGACAGCTCGTATATCCTCGGTCTTCAGATTGGTGATCCCTTTCACGCTTGGATGAGCCGCCAGCAACAGGGCGTCAGCAGCGAATTCAGCGTATTGGATGCGGCCTTGAGTCTCCTCGGGCTTGGGCGGTCTGGTAACGGCCCCGATATCGCTGACGTTTTGGAGGACCGCAGTGAGGGCTCCGGAAGTCTGGCTGGCAGGCAGGAAGTTGACACGGACGCCGGCGTTCCTGGATTCGAACTCCCGGGCAAGCAACTCCAGTGGCGGGTAACCGGTACCCGCCCCACTGATGGTGACCGTGCCGGTCAACGCGGGGCGTGATGGCTCACTCGCTTTGGGCGCCTGCGCGCACCCCGCGACGATCAGGGGAATCAGGAGAATCGCCATGAGGCCGGCTATCGCTAGTCTCACCGGCCGGTGGTATCCGCCCTTCAATTCAGTCATGGTTGGCCTCCCCAGCAGTTTGCGCCCTCCAGTGGCCGACGAGCGCTCCACCTCCAACCTAACACACCGCCAGGAAGTGTCTATAGTACTCTCCGGGTTGGCGCGGTGCCGCTACTCCATGTCCTTTCTGACATGGGGATAGGAGCGGGTCAATTTCTTGGCCATCTCCTCCTCGCTGATAGCGTAGTTCTTGGCTCGCCAGGCTTCCCACTTCGGGTGGGATACTTCGTTGACTTCATTCTGTCTGCGAGCGATCTCATCGAGGGGCACGGTCTTCCCTTCTATCTCGCACTTCCATTTGAGATCCACCAACTCCATGATGTCACGGGGAGGCTTGCAGACCGGCGCCCAGTGCCCCCCCAGGCTTCCACGTACGGATAGTCCAGCTTCTTAGTGGCATCGATCAGCACTACGTCGGTGAACTCGCCGCGTTCCTTGAGCACTGACGGGTCAGAACGAGAGGTGCGACCATAGGGATGCACTTCGAAATCGCGGCTCCCCTGTGTTCGCGTGGCGACCGCCCACCAGACCTGTCCCAGATCGAAGGGGTCTATGTCTTCATCCACCACCACCACGATCTTGGCCTGAGATCCCATCTGCCACACATCCATTGCCTCCCCACGTCCCTGGCATGGCCGGCATAGTAGGGGTCGATCTGGATAACCACCATATTGATCACTGATGCCTCGGGCACGGTATTAATGGCCTTGACCCCGGCCGGCCCGATGTCCTCAAACAGGCGCAGACCGGTGGCGGCGGTCTGACGTCCAGTCACCGCATCCTTGCTCAACGCTCCTTGCCAGACGCCAATATAGTGCTCCCATCGCGTGGTGTCCACCAGGGAGTGGGGAACTCGCAAAGGTCCACGTCCTTGCCAATGTGCACACATTCCTTGACGGATCCGGTGTTGACAAGAACCGGCTTTATCCTGGCGCCAATGCGCCACCACCCCGACGATGAAAATCAGGGTGGTGGTATTGCCAATCATCCCAAATGCTCCCGCTTCAGTTTACCTACTCCAGATCATGACGTTAAAGGGGACCCTATTGTCCGTCGGGCGAAGTGACAGATGGGTCATCAATATCACTTCCGCAATATGGGCAGTTTCTTCTATGGACACGCGCGCTTTGTAGTCCTTCAGAAAAACCGGAAGCCAAAACGCCTGCTGGCAGCGCAAATAGGCCGATACTGGAAATAGCTATTATTCCACCGAATAGCCTTCCAAGTGGAGTTACTGGATAGATGTCCCCATAGCCAATGGTCGTCAGGGTTACTATCCCCCACCATATGGCAGAGGGAATGCTCGAAAAGACTTTAGGTTGTGCGTCATGTTCAACTAAGTACATTAAGCTGGATGCGAACACCAATACGATGGATACCGCAAACAGTATTATTATCAAGTCCTCTTTCTTTGCCTTCAGCACATTACCAAAGATTCTCAGAGTCTCGGTATATCTAGCCATTTTGAATAACCGGAAGAGCCTGAAGAGACGCAGTGCTCTCAAGAATCTTAGATCGACAAAGAGTAGAGGTAGATAAAACGGCAAGATGGCCATCAGGTCAACGAGCGCTAAGGGGGACAGTGCGAATCGCAGTCTACCTAGGATGGGATGTTCATACTTCTCGTCAAGGGTACATGTCCATAAACGTAAGACGTATTCCCCGGTGAAGACCGCCACTGATAAGATCTCGAACGTATCGAAGAACGTGCCAAATGCAGCTGAAAGGCTTTCCTCGGTTTCCAGTATGACCACGAGAACATTGAGGGTAATCAAAGCCATAATAAAGACACCAAACAACCTGCTGGGGGTATCGTCAGCCGTTGCCATCCCCAGAATTTCAAACGCCCGTCTTCTCACTTTACCCATATTCCTACCCCACATGCTCTTCACTCAGTTCACCAACTCAAGAGCCAGGCCCCAGGCCATCTGCTTTTGCTCAACCACACTACCGAACCACGTATCACGGATCTGGTTATTGGCTGAACGGTAATTCCTACCGTGGTGGTCCAGGATCTCGCTGGCGGCGTTAAATGCCCCCCAGGCAGGGGGTCCCCCTTGGCGATTGGCCCCAATCCCACCTCAGCGAGGCTCTAGGACGTGCGATGCTTCTCGACCGTCTTCCTGGCCAGTTCATAGCGTTCTTGGGTACCAAGATTGGTATCCAGAGAAGGCACCGGCACCGGACAAAGGGCCACCGTATATGCCTTCAACTGCTTCGTATGATGTCATGGACTCGACGTTATGCGCCATTTTGTTTCTCCCTATCCTAGCCCGGCGTGGCCGGAACCGAGATAGACAACCACATCGAGACGAGTGCCTCTTTCCGGGCTTATGAAGAGGCCGAAGGCCCCTCCGCGTAGGGGCCGACCGCCGTCTCGGCCCTTAGCTACACCACCATGCAAGCCGCCACATTGTGTTGAGGCCATCTCACGTCGGAACGCTGGCGCTGGGTAGGCAATCCTTCCTATCGCGGCCCGTGGAAGGACAGGGCCGTCCTCCCCTACGGCGGGGACGCCCTCCGGGCGACGAGGCATTCCACCAACTCCTGCACGTTTTGCACAGGATTGCATTCGTTAGGTAGGTACTATATCGGATCGGAAGCTGAACGGGAAGGTACCCTACGCGGTGTGAAGAGTGAAGTGGAAGCTCGATCCCTTGCCTGGCTCGCTTTCGAGCCATATCTGCCCGCCGTGCGCTTCGATCAGCATCCTGCAGATAAAGAGCCCCAATCCCATGCCACCAGGCTTCCGGCCGCCCTTGGTCCGGTAGAATCGGTCGAATATCTTGGGCAGGTCGTCAGGCGCTATGCCTTCACCCCGATCCGACACCGAGATCACCACGTCCCCGTCCGCAGCCTCCGCCTTGACCCGGACTTCCGAGTTCGACGGCGAATACTTCAGCGCATTGGTCAAGAGGTTCACCATTACGCGCTCCAAACGATCACGGTCAGCGAATACCGAAGGCAAGTTCGAAGGAAGATCGGCCTTGATGCGCCCAACCTCCATCGCCGGACCATTCCGGGCAAGTAGATCGGCTACGAACGGCCCCAACGCCAGGGTCTGCATCTGCAACTGCAATTGGCCCGATTCTAACCGTACG
>ORJL011834905.1_pt1 | contig 11247 bp, 9 predicted proteins | sample 1779941 | NCBI WGS metagenome assembly ORJL01 (sample SAMEA104232317, study PRJEB22302) | groundwater metagenome | biome: forest; feature: aquifer; material: groundwater | place: USA | collected 2011-08-07 | depth 5.8 m | reverse complement strand
TTTGGTAAATTTGGTCTAATTTTTTTGCGATAACGTAATAAGTATAATTTTCGTTAACAAGAAGTCGGGCATTTCGCGCTATTTTTTCATAAAGAACCTTGTCTGTAAGTAGTTTTATTGCCTTGTCTGCCATACCTTCAGGTGTATCAGCAATTAATACTGATTCTCCATCCGTAGAGTTAATGCCCTCAATCCCTATGGAAGTCGTTACCACAGGCAATTTAGCCGCCATTGCCCCTACAATCTTTACCCTCGCCCCACTCGGACCATACAAGGGTGCAACCATTATTCCTGACGTGTGATATGCTCTTTTAACTCCTTCTATGTCACTTATTTCTAAATTAACGATTTTCATATTCTTTGTTTTAAAATGACTTACCCTATCGGCATTTTGTCCCGAAATGACCAGTTCGGCATCCGGTATTTTTGCAAGAATCTTTGGAAATATTTTTCTTACTAAGATTTCTACCGCCTCTACATTTTGCAACCATGCATAATTTCCTTGAAACAATATCCTTTTTGAATAATGAAGCGGTACATCCTGCATTAAATCTTCTCCCACCGGGTTTGGAACAACGGAAACTTTTCCCGAAGAAACGAACTGGCGCATTGTTGCAGCATCTCTTTCTGAAACAGCAATAACATGAGCCGCTCTCTGCCAATAATACGTTTCCCAAAATTTTATCTTCCTGACGTCTAAAGCGAGGAATGGCTTGAGAAATGGCCATTTAAAGTTTTTAACAAAATGCTGATAAACCTGATATTCTATGGCTTGATCGACTAAAACAATTGGCGTGTCTGTGTGTGGAATATGAGGACTGACATAGAACGTTTCTGCGTGAATTATGTCATAGTGATCTTTTTTAAGCGTCTTTTTAACATCTTCCATCTCATCCTTCGAAAAATTTCTTATCACTAAAAATGGGTAATGACTTACCGCTGTTCTAAAAATATTTTTTAGAGTCCAGGGTTTTTCTGCGCGGTGGAAAACCTTAACTTTTTCGCAATATTTTTCAAGCTTTTCAACATATTGCTTTTCGTCGTCATATTTAATTAAAGAATATAGAGTTATCTTGTGTTTTTTAGAGAGCTGCTTAATTAAATTATAAGAACGGATTTGTCCACCGGAAGACGGCGGATAAGGGAGGTATGGGGTAAGCATAAGAATCCTCATGTGGTTACTCCCTTCGGTCGCAGATTGTATGCGGAACCTTGATTTTCGCTAGCGCTCAAATTTAATATTCGCATATAGCCATTACATTCTTTTTTTAGACAAATCGATAATAATAAAATCCTTTTCCTGTAGCGCAACTTCAAATTTTTTAAGAGCATCAAAAGTCCCTGGGTCGTTAATATCAACCGATACATAATAATCAGCTCCTTGCTTGACAAGATCTTCGATTGGTAATTGTTGAATTGGCCAACCAGATCTTTTGGTTTGGTAAAGAAAAGCAGTATCGCCGTTATATGGAGCAACTACAAGAGCATCCTTGGCGGCAATTTTATCCAGAGCTGTGCCAGCTCGGATTATTTCTGGATGATTTATTTGGTAAAAAGACTTGATATCGTTAAAAGATAAATACAACGCCAAAAAGACAGAAAAGATTGTAACAAAACGGGTTAAGGGTTGGGCTAATTCTTTTGCATTCCAAAGATAAATAACTCCGCGTGCGAGCATTAAAACAACTGCCGGAACTATCAATGTTTGGTAATAATCGTGCCTGACGTTAGCAGCAGCTACAACTGCAACATATAAAAACATTCCAAGAATAAAAGAGTGCACAAACCATGTTTCGGTCTTTTTTTCTCTCGCTAACACTCCCGCCAAAAACGGAAAAAGTCCCCAAACTCCAAGAATTAAATCACCTAAACGCTCGCCAAATATCCAGCGCCAAAATGCCGGGCGAAAACGAATACCCATAAAATTAAAAGCCCATTTGTAATAAGGTATTCCTTCTGGGAATTGCGAAATCCATACTCTCCACAAACCAACAGGGAGTAAAGCAATAAGTGCAAATATCCACAAATCAAAGTTGGTAACCAATTTTTTCATATCCCCGTCAGATTTTTTGATTGCCAGCCAAAGCATGGGAACACTATAAAAAATTACATATGGTTTTATGAGTAAACCTAAAGAAAATGCAAATCCGGCTAAAAACAGCCAGCTTTTACGGTTCGTATCAAACCACAAAGAAAATAAATATAAGGAAGTAAGAGCAAAAGCCACGGCCGCGGGTTCTGGTAAAATTACACGAGAGAAGAAAACGTTGTAAGGTAAAAAGGCGAAGAAGAATGCCGACAAAAGTCCTCCAATGGTTCCTAAAAATCTCCTACCTATCAAGAATATTAAGACTGTTGAGATTAATGAGAAGAAAACTGACAATAATCTTCCCCATATTTCCAGTGAATATTGAGGAAATGTGTTTACTAAATAAACATGGAGTAGGTTGTAAATGGGAAATTCAACAAAACGCCAACCTTCAGGATTTGGCAAACCAGATTGCAATTGAGAAAGGTCGTGATACCGAGGGTGCAATAAATCTAAACCTCTCTCTAGATATATCCTTGTAACACTTGCCGTATCCCCTTGTCTCCAGGAATGCCAATCAGCAACAGGGTTATCCACTTTGTAAAGCCTTGCCAATAATCCTCCGACAAGAATAAACAAGAGAAATAGTATCCAAAACTTTTCAAATATTATCTTCATATTTTAACCTCATTTTTAACTTGAGAAAGAGCCAATCCGACAAGTGCCCAAAAGATTATAGCTACCTTAGACGCTTCAAAAACATCGATAAAAGTCGCGTTAAGAAGTATACCAAACATACTTCCGGCAAAACCTCCAATTATTGCTGTATTCAAATCTAGTAATCCGCTGTTTGTTAAATGATCTTTAAGTTTACCTAAAATTCTCGACATGACAAGAAAAAATGTCAGAAAACCTAAAATACCAACTTCTCCAAGAAGCCTGAGATAGTCATTATCGGTCGCAAGAGATATTGATGAATACCCGGTACCAAGTAGAGGGTTTTTAGCAAAAGCCCTTATGGCTCTTGGCCATTCAGCATTTAATCTAATAGAGGTGGATCTGTCCTCTGTAACTACCACAGCGTTTTCTACAGCATAAACAGTGCTGGGATTAAACAAGTTATGGTTGTTTAATAATTGTATCTTTTGTCCATATATATTAATCGTGCGCATATACCTTTCTCCTAAATCACTTAAGGTAAACATTCCCACAAAACTTAAAACAACAAATGGAAGAATATAAACTTTTTTATGTATTACAATTAAAGATAGAGAAACAGCCAAAAGATAAGCAATAAAAGATACTCTTGCCTCAGTTTGGAGCAACAGCCAAAACGAGGGTACGCAAACAAGAAAAAATAAAAGAAAACGCGACAACTTTTTTCTAAGAGTAAAGAAGAAAGTAGTAGATATTGGCAAAACCATAAGCAAAAATGCTGCCAAGTCATAATGCCCGCTAAAAGTCGAAGGTAGACGTGCCCCAGGTATCCAGCGGAGAGCTATTCCTTTAGCATATTCTTCGTTTTGCGTAGAGATAACTGGCCAGGAAAAATGCATTTGACCAAACCCGTAAATAAACGCCAGAAAAGCAGATATAAACAAGCAAATAAGTAAAAATCTTGGGCTCGTACCGGTTTTTACGGCTGCTAGAGTAATAAACATCGGTAGTATGTATTCTATCCTCCTTGCCCAATGAAGAAGACCGATAGGAACTGACGCGGTCTTAGTAATGAAAAACGCCGAAAGAATTGAAAGTAAACCCACCCAAATAAAGAGGAGAATGGCGATATTTAGCTTATCTTTAAAAAACTCACGTTTGTTGCTTTTCAAGAAATATACAAACCAAAAAATAGATAATACTGAAACTAAAAAGTCTTCAGCTCGAATAGCAACATAAGTTCCTGGAATATTAAAAATGGGGAACTTAGGATAAAGCGGTACAACTAAAAGAATCGATGCTGTGCCGTATTTTAAAATTGAGCTAATATTTAGCTTAGACCAAAGCTTTTGCATATATTTTCACTGCCTCCTTTCTTCCCAAAATCAAACCAAAAACAATAATTCTCAAAAAAGCCGCAACTTTTAACAACAAGATTAACAGTACCTGTTCGAAAAAGCTTTTATGTTTCGAGTAGAACAATCTTAAATTATTAAATTCTCCAAGAGTTGCGTTCTCGCGTATGCCTGAAGCTCCTCCTATATGAATTATTTTAGTAATTGGTGTATAAAAAATTTCCCATCCTGCTTTTTTGATTCTATAACAGTATTCTAATTCTTCAACATACATAAAAAAATCTTCGTCTAATACTCCAACTTTTTCTATTATCTCGCGTCTCATCAAAAAAAATGCGCCAGTTACCCAATCCAGCCTATGTTCACGCTCATAATAATTTCCAAAAATACTCTCTGCATGAGGATGATAAACACCCAACTTGTTTACCAAAGGTAGGTCATCTATAAATGTCGACCAAAGGAAAATCCGGGGAAGAGTAGGAAAAAAACCACCCGTGGCTTGAGTATTACCGTTAGAATTTTTTAACATACATGTCGCAACACCAGCAGAAGGGTGAATATCCATCCACCTGGTCATTTTTGATAAGGAATCTTCGACTAATTCTGTATCGGAATTCAGCAGTAAAATATATTTTCCTTTTGCAGCTTTTGTTCCTTGGTTGTTTCCTTTTGAAAAACCAAGGTTTTCTTTATTCTCAATCAGTTTAATACTGCTTTGTTCCGCAAGCCATTCTAAGCTTCCGTCAGTAGATCCGTTATCGACAACTATAATTTCAAATTGGACACTTTTAGAAAACTTCAGAATCGAATTTATACAAGCTTTTGTAAGTTTTTTAGTGTTATAACTTAAGATGATTATCGATATATCCATTTTCTGTTTTTATTTTCTAAAAAGAACTTTAACTGACTGGAACAATTCCCGAAATACAACCAAAAGTGCCGCAAGAGTAAATATACCCAAAAACACCCTTGGAAAAACAGAAGATGAAACGTGTTTAAGTGTGATTTTCTCGTCGTAATGAATACCGTAAATTCTAATATCATCCTGTGGCCGTGTGGGACGGAAACCATTAATAAAAATTGACTCCCGGAACGGATGTACAATTTCTTCAAGATAACTGCTATACATATGATCTCTTACCAGTAAACTTGATTCTTCGGGTGGGTAGTTTAGCCGATACGTTGGCAATAAAATACCTTTAAAGGGGGACGTGGAAAAATATTTTTGATAATACTCTAAGGTTTCTGTTCTGTTCGCATAGATAAAATATGCCGGACGATTAGAAAACGCACGATCTGCCGGTTCTGGTGAAATCAAAGAATTCGGCAACTGGGGAGGAAAACCCGGGTCGGGTAGTAGTAAATAGATTATAAAACCAATAGAAAAAAGGGTGAAAACAAAATATAGCAATAATTTAGTCACCCTAAACATCATTTTTCTACTGAAACCATCTCGCGCGACCGAGTTTATATTGAGGATTAACAAGTTTCCGTTCGCCTATTGTCTTCGCAGGCACCCCCCCGACAATAGTAAAGTCAGGAACGTCGCTAGTTACAACAGCCCCTGCCGCAACTACTGCTCCCCGGCCTATTTTAACGCCTGGCAAAATGATTACTCTGGGACCGATAAAAACATAATCGCCAATCTCGACAGGTGCATTTCTAGCAATAAAATCCTCTGCGTTAACATCGTGTTCTGAGTTATAAATCATTACTTCCGAGGCTATATCTGTATGGTTTCCTATAATTAACGCTTCTCTCCCATCTAAAAAAGCTCCCTGACCAACAACCGAATCTTGACCCAGTTCCAGGTTTTTAAGTGAGAAAAAACTGCAACCCATGTGAATCGTCGAACCTCGCCCAATCTTTGCTCCACATAAACGCATTAGTAGCCGGCGAGTGTGGTGAGAAGGAAAAAAGCAAGCTAAGTGAAGCCAGAAAAGACCAAAGTCTGCCAAATAGTTGTAAAAACGGTTGACAACTTTGTGAGCAACTTCACTAAGTGTCAACTCCCTTCCCGTACGATCTTTTAGCATACTATTGTAGTATACCAGCTTAAAGGGCAGTAGATTCAAGAATTTGTAGAGTTTGAGTAGCAGTTTTCTCCCAGCTAAACTTTCGAACCTGAACTAAACCACTTTCTCTTAATTCATCGTGATTTTTTAAGGCTTCCCTAATTCCCCAGGCTATAGAAATTGGATCATGGGGATTTACATAAACCACTGCTTTTCCACCTACTTCAGGAAGACTTCCTTCCCGGGAACAAACTACAGGAATACCCATAGCCATAGCTTCCAAGATATGTATTCCAAAACCTTCCCAAAACGAAGGGGAAGCAAAGACACCAGCCCCAGCAATCAATGCTGGTTTGTCTTCTTCTTTCACAAAATCAGTAAAAACTATCCTGTCTCTAATATTATTTTCCTCAACCAATTTGAAAATTTGCTCGTATAACCAACCCTTTTTACCCGCTATCACTAAGGTCAGGGGTAAGCTTTGTAATTGAGCAAATGCCTTTACTATTCCTTCGACGTTTTTGTTTGGTTTTAACGTACCCAAATAAAGAACATAGTCTCCCTCTATTCCATATTTCTTTTTGACTTGATCAATTTGTACTTTTGACTTTTGAACTTTAAATTTAGCTTTGTCGTATCCCAAATGAGTTACGACAATTTTATTTTTAGCCATAGGATAATGAACAATAATTTCTTTTTTTGTACTTTCTGAAATCGCGATAATTTTTTTAGCCTGTCTTATTGACCAAGCTGTCCAGTACTTTAATTGAATAAAGTCTTTTAGCCTGAACTGATCCCGAGTATTTAAATAATCCAAATCCATCACAGAAACTACTGTAGGGATTGAAGATATTGGCGGCGAATAGTGGCTTGGGGTAAAAAGAACATCTGGCTTTTTACTGGTTACCAGTAAAAAGGGCATTAGAGTACTTATAATCCACAGTCCCCCACCTGATAAAATTTTATAATTCCAGCCATTCCGTGATTTCGGTAGATGATCTCCTGGATCGGACGAAAGGTAGACAATAAAATCATGCTTTCTTGACGCAGGCAGTTTTTCGAGAGCGGTCAGTAAACTCGCGGCGTATTGGTTTACACCAACTCTGTTTTGTATATTTGCTTCGTTTCCGTTTATTCCAATCAACATGCTATTTTTCTGCCTCCTTATAGTCGCATTGAGACTTCAACGAAGCTTTGCTTCGTTGTAAACTCTAATTGTACTCTCAGCGGCTTTAATCCAAGAAAACTTTTTTACGCGTTCTCTTCCGCGCTTAATCCATTTAGTACGGTTCGACAAAACCCCTTTTATACCCAAGCCTATATCTCGTGAGTTGTTAGGGTCAATAAAAAAGGCTGCGTCTCCTGCAACTTCGGGCATACTTGAAAGATTAGAAGTCACAACAGGACAATCGCTACTCATTGCTTCGAGAATTGGTAAACCAAAACCTTCATAGACTGATGCATAAACAAGTGTTTTGGCCCCAGAATAAAGAGCCGGCATGTCTCCTCTTTCAACGTAACCTAAAAACCTTACGTCTTTGCTAAAGATGTTATTCCAAGGCTTGCCAACAACAACTAATTCAAGGTTCTCGTCTTTTAAAGCTTTGTATGCCTCGATAATGCGAGGTAAGTTTTTTCTAGGATCAGAGCCTACAACCAAGAGATAAGGTTTGTTTAGTTTATATTTCTTGGATACTTGTTCTATTTGAGACTGATTTGCTGGGCGAAAGATAGTATCTGCCGCCTCCGGTATAACTACAATCTTTGCCGGATCAATATTAAGAACCTCCACTATCTCTTTTTTTGTAAATTCAGAAACGGCAATGATTCTTTGAACTTCTTTCTTGACCCATTCCAATCTTCTTTTGTGCACGCTAACGATTTTAGGGTGAGAAATATCAGGGAAACGCAAAGGTACCAAATCATGAATCGTTGTTACTTTAAAAGCAGAGGTCGGAGGTTGAGTCCAATCTGAGGAATGAAAAACGTCCACATCTCCAATTAATTTCTCTATAGGCAAGGAGTGTAATCTGTTCCAAAGAAAGTCCAAAGCGGTAGGAGGTAATGGGAAAAACTTAGTTCGCGGCAACCCCGGAAAACTAGCTGCGATTTTTTTTAGATGACCCAGCTGACGCAGAGAACCGCCAAATAACGTAAAACTGTCCTGGCGGTCTAAACGCAAAATGTTTTTGACCAAGTTCTGTGTATACCAAGACACACCAGTTCCATAAACTACCGAAGATATATCAATTGCTATTTTCATTATTTTACATATTCCCAAACCGTTACACCATTAAAGTCGCGTTCTGCTACCTTTTTATAACCAACCGTTTCGATTTGATTTCTCACGGTATCTTTCGGATCGAAAATTGGCTGAACATAGCGCATAAGCCATATTTTATCAAAATTTAGATCAATACCGCTTGGTCCAAACGAAGGGACGTTTTTAGAGTAATAGTAGTATGGGTCTCTTTGACCATCTGTTACAAAAATAGAAGCAGCGCTCGTCTCTCGTGAATTAATTTCTATCCACTCTACGGCTCCCTTCCAATCTTCTCGTTGAAAGCGTGGAGCGGCAAGATAAATCCCGCTCGCAGTAAGGTTACATACAACCAGTAATGCAATCAAGACCCTTCCGAATTTTCCCAAATTTTGCGCTCCTGCTGCTGCCAAAATGTAAAAGGCAGGTAAAACAAAGAGAAATCTAAAATAGGAAAAAATTGGTAGATACAATCCCAATACTGCAAATACTACTAACGGAACCATTAGCCAAAGCCAGATTAAAGAGGTTTTTCTCCAATCGAACAAACTTCTGAAAATGGTTATCGCGTAGAGCACAACAGGAATACTAGCCAATGAATAGTAAAGGATTTTGTTGTAAGAGGTTATTCTTCCTATTGTAAATTTTAAAGGCACAAGAGCCAATTGCTTAAAATCAGTCTTACCCAAAGCTTCCCACCATCCTGGAGCATTAACTTTGACTACGGCTCCAACCGCCAATTGTAGTTTTAGTATTGGTACCCAAGGCAAGTAGATTAAAACCAGTCCAATAAATATTCCCATCCATCCGAAAAAATATTTTCTAAAAACCTTATTTTCAAATATAAGTAAATACATTCCTATCGAAATAAATATTGCCAGTGGCAAGTAGTCCGTATAAAGCAAGAGGCCTGAAAAGGCAAAAAGGCTTATCCACGTAAAGATTCTTTGTTTTCCCATAACTATTGTGATAACTAACTGCATAATCTTTACAACCAACAGCGTCTCTAGAACATACATTCTCGACTCTTGAGAATAGTAAATATGTAAAGGAGCAGTAGCCAAAAGCAATGCCGCAATTAAGGCCGTGGTATTGTCAAACAGTTTACGAGTTAAAGAATATACCAGATAAATTGTAACAACACCAAAAACTACAGATAATGACCTTGCCGCCACCTCTGAAAAACCAAAAATACTCATCCATAATTTAAGCAAAAGATAATAGGCTGGTGGATGAAAATCACCAATAGAAAATTGATGAATAATTGCAGAGTATGAAAGTTTGCTTGCCGCCAAAATACTAGTAGCCTCATCAAGCCATAATGATTGATCAAGACTAACAACACGCAATATTAGACCTAAGACTAAAACCCATACCAGAAGCGAAGTATGTTTACTTAGCACTATTACCCCCAAAAAGTGATTGCAAAGCCCCTAAGAAGACCCCAAAATCATAAACTAACTTAAAAACTAAAAAGGCAGGATTAAAATAAAAAATTGATTTAGCCATAGCTAACACAAAAGACACAGGAAAAGAGGAACGGACTAAGGCTGTAATTGTCCCAACTTTTCCTAACTTATATTTTCTTTTACCAATCCACATAGCTTGTTTTATTACTTCTTGCATAGTTTCTGGATTTTTATGGTAAAACTTTGCGCCTGGCGCGTTTACTGCCTCATAACCGAGCTTATCGGAAAGAGTCCAATCGTCTGTATAGCCAATAGGGGTAAATCCTTTAACTTTTAAAAATTCACTTTTTAAAATCGCGCGAAAAACTTTTTGCTTATCGGGATAGTTTTTTGGGTGCCGCCGCCCTTCTTCCCATCCTTCGTTTAAACCCCAACATGCAGACCATGAATTTTTTGGGTTTGCCACAAACTCTTCTTTGCTAAACGTGCCCTTTTCCCTCCCTTTAATAATCGGTAATACCAGCTTCTCTATGAAGTCTGTCTCAAACGTCATATCTGCATCTACAAATACCAATATCTCGCCCTTTGCCCGTTCCGTGCCCATATTACGAGCCGCCCCTGGTCCTTTATGTTGTTGTCGCAGAATTCGAAATTTTAAATTCGAAATATTAAATTTAGACAAAACTTCCAAAGTATTATCAATTGATCCATCGTCAATCACAATAACTTCCAAATCTTGGTACGATTGTCTCGCCAAAGAAGCCAAACACTCACTAATAACTATTTCTTCGTTGAAAGTTGGAATAATTACTGTAACCCTGGTCATACAATTTTCAAAAACAACTGCTCGTATTTTTTAGCAATCTCATCCCAAGAAAATTTGCTTGCTTGTTCTCTCGGTTTCACACCCCAGTCTGTATCTAAAGCCTTTTGTAAGGCCTGCGCGTACTCTTTGGCGTGCTCTGGGTTTACAAACAACCCACTACCGCCACCTACTATATCCCTTCTTATCGGATCATCATTAGCCACCACGGGAAGACCAGAAGCCATGGCTTCTAAAAGAACTATACCGAACGATTCCCAGGCTGATGTGGGGAATGTAAAAACATCGGCTGTTCTATAAACTTTATCGATATCTTTATAGGCAGACTCGAGAATTTTAAACCTGCCAGGTAAAAGCTGATTACCCATCTTTTGAAGTTCGTCTCTCATTTCACCCTTACCAACTAAAACAAGAGAACCTTTTTTAAGTAAAGAAACTGCTTTTATAGCTAATTTTTGTCTTTTTATGGGTACAAGTGCGGCCACACATAAAATTATTGGTGTGGAAAGATTAATTTTTAATTTCTCCCCTTGAGGAGTAAAACGGATAGTATCAACACCGTTTGGTATCGTAACGATTTTTACTAAAGGGTTTACTTTATTTGCCCATTCGCACTGAGATTTAGTAAAACCCACGAAATAGTCTGGAAAAAGCCAGAGACTTACACGATCATCCCACCCTAAACCAGATTGTCCTATT
>ORJL010572517.1_pt1 | contig 11248 bp, 8 predicted proteins | sample 1779941 | NCBI WGS metagenome assembly ORJL01 (sample SAMEA104232317, study PRJEB22302) | groundwater metagenome | biome: forest; feature: aquifer; material: groundwater | place: USA | collected 2011-08-07 | depth 5.8 m | reverse complement strand
TTTGTCCCGTCGGTCACAAAGTTTCGACCCCCCCCCCGGACCTTGCGCGTCACATCGTGGGCCGCGGTGACAAGCCTCACCGCGACTGGTTGGCCTCCAAAGGCCTGAAGTTCTCCGAGCTTTTGGCGGCGCAGATGAAGACCTTCGGGGGCGAGGGGTACGCATCGCTGACCCAGGTGCTGGAAAAAGAGACCAAGGTAGACGATAAGCCGCCTGTAGTGTAACGCTCCCCGCGGTAATCACGCTATTGCGGTAAGCCCAAGCGGCGGTACCAGGATTGCCCGGTAAAGCTTACGAGGCCTGCTTCTTCCGGACCCAAATCCGGTAGACTTCGTTTTTCGGCAGTCCCGTTTCTTGCAAGACCCTGGCCACGCTTTCCTTGGCCCCCAGCCCCGCAGCCCGGTATCTCTCCAGCAATTGCTCCGCCTCAGTTCCCGCCGTTTCCAGGCGGGCGCTGTCATCGGTGCGGGCGCCTTCGATGACCAGAGTAAACTCTCCCCGGGGTACGCTGAAGTGTCGCCGTGCCTGGGCGATTGTCCCGCGGAATACCTCTTCATGGAGTTTGGTCAACTCCCGGCACACCGCGATTCTCCTGTCTCCAAGAACCTCGATAAGGTCGCCCAGCGCGGCGCCCAGGCGGTGAGGCGCCTCCAGGCAGATCACAGTTTGGGGAACGGCTTTCAACGTGCCAAGATATCTTTTTCTTTCGCTGGTTCGCCTGGGTAAGTAGCCGGCGTAGATGAAGCTGTCGGTGGGCAATCCCGAAACAATCAGCGCGGTTACGATGGCGGAAGGTCCCGGTACCGGTGCGACCGGAATGCCTCCTTGTATGCAGCCTGCTATCAGCTCATAGCCGGGGTCGTTGATGCCTGGAGTCCCGGCTTCTGAGATGAGGGCAACGTCGCTGCCTTCCTCAAGTAGCTTTAGCAGGTGGGGCAATTTGCTTCGCTTGTTCACCTCGTGGTAGCTGGTCACACGGTTCTTGATTCCATGTTTGCTCATCAGCAGTCGGGCCTTCCGGGTATCTTCCGCGGCGACCAGGTCTACTTCTTTCAAGAGGCGTAAAGCTCTGAGGGTTACGTCTTCAAGGTTTCCAATGGGGGTGGACACCACGTAAAGGATGGCAGATTCCTTTCCGGACGGTCTTCGTCGCAGGCAATTATTATCGAAACCCCTTTTAATTTACTCCCTATTAGTGTAAAATACTATCCATTCAAGGCGGTGCGTGGGCACGAAGTGGCCAATTTGAAATCCGATCTTATTCGAAAGGCAGGAACAAGCCGTGGATTATAAGCAAGCAGTAGACTATGTTCTGGGACTCACCGATTACGAAAAGGTGCCGGCGGCGTATACCGCGGATAACTATGACCTGAAGCGGATGGAAACTCTGCTTGACAGGTTGGGCAATCCTCACCTGGCGGCCAAGACCGTACACATAGCCGGCACCAAAGGAAAAGGAAGCACGGCCGCCATGATCGCATCGGCGCTCTCTGCTTCGGGCTTCGTCACCGGTTTGTATACTTCGCCCCATTTGCTGACTCTCCGGGAACGTTTCAAGGTTGACGAGCAGTTTATCACGGAGGACGAGTTCACCAGTCTGGTCAAGACCGTTCAACCGCACGTAGAGCACACCGACAAGCAGAAGGGTCACGGAAAACTGACCACTTTCGAAGTTCTCACTGCGATAGCTTTCCTCTACTTCAAGAGCAAGAAAGCTCAGTTCCAGGTGATCGAAGCGGGATTGGGCGGAAGGCTGGACGCCACCAATCTGGTCCAGGCCGAATGCACCATTATCTCGCCCATCAGCCTGGATCACACCGATATCCTCGGAAGCACTATCGCCAAAATCGCGGCGGAAAAGGCCGGGATCATCAAAAAGGGAAACAAAGTGATTTGCGCCCCTCAACCTGAAGAGGCGCTAAAGGTGATTGAAGACGTCTGCCGCGACAAAAAGGCCAGCCTGGTAAAAGTGGGCATCGATGTTACCTGGCAACTTCGAAAGGCAAACATGAGGTCGCAATATTTCCAGGTAATGACCAGGGACAACACCTATAACCTGATCATACCGTTGCTCGGCGCTCATCAACTGGAGAACGCCGCGACAGCGGTGGCCGCGCTGGAGAGTCTGGCCGCGGGCAACCCGGCCATCGACGCTCAGAGTGTCTCTACCGGCCTGGCCCGCGTCTATTGGCCTGGCCGCCTTCAAATTTTGCTGCGCCGGCCTCTCGTCGTTGTTGACGGGGCGCACAACGCCCATTCTATGGGAAGGTTGAGGGAAGCCCTCGCCAAGTCCTTCCGCTACGAGAAGCTCATTATCGTTATGGGGACTTCCGCCGACAAAGACCTGCACGGCATGGTGGAAGAACTGGCCGGCATCGCCGATACGGTTGTGGTGACGCAGTCCCGACACCCCAGGGCGATGGACCCGAAGAAACTCGAAGAGGAATTCGGTACTTACCGGATTCAGGCGAGGAAAGAGAATTCGGTCGCCGAAGCTATCAAGTATGCCATTTCGGTAGCCGATCTCAGAGACCTAATAATAGTCACCGGGTCCCTTTTTGTTGTCGCCGAGGTCATAGGCTACCTGGACCAGATACCCGTAGAATAACGTCCAGGTCCCACCGGTCATCAGTTCCCGGGGGCTGCTACGGCAGGCCTCAGAATGCGGCTAACGTCTGGCTGGGCCGTCGCCGAACCGGCGGTTCGCCCTAGTCCGGGTGCCTTTTCTATACCACCTGGGGAATGGCCTGGGCTACCGAGTCAGTTTCCTCGACGGATAACATATCCCCAAGCACTCGCCGCATGGCCATGGTGTGGCTGCATGTCCTCCACTTTCCAAAGAAATCGCAGGAGCAATGCCATGCCCCGCCTTGAAACGACACGACGTAGGAGTTGTGGTCCCCACGAAACTTCACCTCGAAGTTCTGGAAGTCAATGCGACCCTTTTCTTCCGCATACCGCCTGGCCTTTTCGATCTTTCCTATCAGGCTCGATTGCATTTTACCCTCCTAAAAAAATAGGCGCTGGCCAAATGGCGCAGCGCCTATTCAATAATCCACGTTCGGAACATACGTCCGGCAGCTAGTCATCGGAGCTTCCTCTTCTTACTTTCATCGTCTCCATTATAATGCGTTCTCCGGGCCCGGTCAACGCCATTCTACGTCAAAACGCCGATGTTCCAGGGACGGTCAATCGGACTCTTATTCTCTGACCTGGCCGTTTCCATAGATTACCCACTTGTAACTGGTCAGCTCTTTCAGGCCCATCGGGCCGCGGGCATGCATCTTCTGGGTGCTTATCCCGACTTCGGCGCCGAGGCCGAACTGCCCGCCATCGGTGAACCGGGTAGAGGCGTTGACGTAGACGCACGCCGCGTCTACTTCATTCAGAAAACGTTGGGCTGAAGAGTAGTTCTCGGTGATGATGGCTTCGGAGTGGCCTGAACCGTAGCGGTCGATATGACCGATGGCTTCGTCCAGAGAATCCACAACCTTGATGGCCGCCGTCAGAGAAAGGAATTCCTTGCCCCAGTCGTCGGCAGAGGCTGGCACGACCTTAAGGGCGGGCAGGGTTCGCAATATGGCCCGGGCTCGATCATCGCAATGCAATTCAACTCCGGCCTGCCCCAACCGGGCGGCAATTTGAGGAAGGTAGTCTCCAACGACCGCCGAATGAATGATGACCGTATCAAGGGCGTTGCAAACCGTCGGCCTTTGCACCTTGGCGTTGTAAACGATAGAGACGGCCTTTTTGACATCGGCCCCATCGTCCACATAGGTATGGCAAACACCGATGCCGCCGGTAATCACCGGCATCCGGGCGTTTTCCGCCACGAACTTGATCAGATCAACGCCGCCGCGGGGGATCACCATGTCGATGTACTGTTTCATCTGAAGCATCTGGCCGACAAGTGCCCTGTCCGGATTGTCGATGAACTGCACGCACCCGTCGGGCAGGCCGGCCCCGGAGCAAGCTTCCTGGACGACCTTAACCAGGGCCGAATTTGAATTTACGGTCTCGCTGCCGCCCCTGAGAACAACGGCGTTTCCCGACTTGAGGCAGAGTGCCGAAATATCTACGGTCACATTGGGGCGGCTCTCGTAGATAGAGCCGATGACACCGAGGGGGACCCTTTTTCTGCCCAGTTGAAGCCCGTTAGGCAGCGTTCTCATGTCGAAGATTTCGCCGACGGGGTCCGGCAACGCGGCTACAGCCCTAACGTCGGAAGCCATGCCCTGAAGGCGGCTGATGTTGAGCATGAGCCGGTCCAGCAAGGCTTCTCCCATGCCCGAGGAGCGAGCTTGATCATAGTCGTGCCGGTTAGCAGCCAGAATCTCATCCTGCCGGCTGGTCAAGCTATCAGCGATGTTCGCCAGAGCTCTATTTCGGACGGCGCTGGAGGTGAAAGCCAGCTTCTTGGAAGCGGCTTTGGCGGCTTTTCCTTTGGCCTCAAGATACTCGTCGGCCACTTACTTCTCCTGCTTCAGGTGGCGCCGTGGCGGACATCACAGGACCACCAGGTTGTTCTTGTGGACGACCTCGTCCCCATATTCATGACCCAGTATTGAGGCGATCCTGTCCGAATGGGACCCCATGATGGACTTTACCTCTTCTGAGCCGTAGTTGGTGATGCCGTAGCCGAGCCTCTTCTTGTTTTGACTCAGTATTTCAATGGTCTCGCCGCGAACGAAAGTCCCTTGCACTGCCAGTATACCGGCGGGAAGCAGGCTCTTGTTCTGCCGTGAGAGAGCGCCTGCAGCTCCCTCGTCGACGACCACTTTGCCGCGGGCGGCCAGCCCGCTCAGGAGCCACCGGCGGCGGCTCTCATGCTTACTGGCTGTCGGAGAGAAGAAAGTGCCCACCATTTCGCCGGCTGCCAATCTGACCAGCACGTCCGGAATGGTCCCGCGGGTGATCACCACCGCCGCTCCGGAGGCCGTCGCCAGCCTGGCCGCTTCCAGCTTGGTAGTCATACCGCCGGTGCCTCTCTGGCTGGAAGATCCGCCGGCCAATCGTTGTATCTGTTCGTCTATGGCATCTACCCTGCTAATCAAAGTAGCGGTAGGGTCTTTGTGAGGGTCAGCGGTGTAGAGGCCGTCTATGTCGGTGAGGATCACCAGCATGTCGGCATCCACCAGATTTGAAACCATCGCTGACAGGTTGTCGTTGTCGCCGAACTTGGCGCCGCGGATCTCGTCTATTGCCACAACGTCATTCTCGTTGACAACGCATATCACCCCCAGTTCCATTAGCGCCAGAAGGGTGTTGCGCGCGTTCAAATAGCCGTGGCGGTCGGAGAGGTCTGCCCTGGTAAGAAGTGCCTGTGCTACGGTAATGTCGTGCCAGGCGAAGAGCTGCTCGTAGGAAGACATCAGGCTGCTCTGGCCTACTGAGGCCAGTACCTGTTTGAAAGGAACGTCCCGCCGTTCCGGACCGGCGCAGAGCTTTCTGCGGCCGGCGGCGATAGCCCCGGAAGAAACGATCACCAGTTCTACGCCCCGTTCCTTGAGCTTTGCTACCTGGCTCACGATAGAGGACATCACCTGAAGGTCGAGCCTCTCGGTGGCGGCGGTCAAAAGATTTGTCCCCAGTTTAATGACCATGCGGCCAGGGCCGACCCTTTCCGGCGAATGGGCTGATCTATGAGTATTGCTTGCTTTCGCTGATTTCTTTTCCATGAGCTTCAATTCGTCTTTTAGCGGAAACCCAAAAAATTATAGCACACCGGTAACCGTGGAACTCGGTCAACCGCGGCGGTCGCTGTTCCGCCATTGTAACCCTTCTACCGTTAATCTATAATACGAGGCGGATAGCCGTGACGCTTTCCTCGTTGTATATGAGAAGGAGATAGTCCTTTATGGCAAAGCCTACCCGGTACACGCCTGAGCTAGAGAAAGAATATCTGGAGAAGGGGTACTGGAACAAAACAACTTTTGCGGATATCTGGGACAGGAACGCCAGAGAATTCCCCAGCAAAGAAGCGGTGGTTGACTCAAGCAAGCGCCTGACATGGGCCGAGGCAAAGCAGTGGATTGACCGTCTGGCCCTCGGTTTTCTGGACATGGGATTCAAAAAGGACGAACTGATCGTCCTGCAGCTTCCCAACACCGTTGAACTGACAATACTCCGGGTAGCCGCTGAAAAGGCCGGCTTGCTCTCGCTCCCGATCATGCGCACCTTCAGGCACAAAGAGGTGGAGTACATTCTCACCTACACCGGAGCCAAAGGCATCGTCGTCCCGGTTGAGTACCGCGATTTCAACTACGTCAAGATGCTACAGGAGATACGAGGCGCGGCCCCGGCATTGAAACACATCTTTACCATTGGCGACCATCCGGCTCCCGGGACCACGTCTATCAAGCAGATGGTGGAGACCGCCGTTGAAAAGAAATCCCCTGCCGACTATCTGTCGAAGACCAAGATGCCATTCAACGAGTTCAGCCTGGTGTTTCTTACCAGTGGTACGACGGGTCTTCCGAAGTTTGTGGAGAACCCGGTGTGTTCGATTAGCTGCCGGGAAAGATGGATCGTAGATAACTTCAAGTTTACCAAGGACGACGTTTTTGCCATTGTTTCCCCCACCGCGGGCGGTTCAAACGGTCGGCCTTATTGCGGAGCCCCGATGGCAGCGGCGAAGATCGTCAACATGGAGAAGTTCGAAGCCGAAGACGCGTTGAAGCTTATCGAGAAGGAAAGAATTACCGTATTGCCCACGGTCCCCGCCATGTTAACCATGATGCTCCGGCACCCGAACTTCGGCAAGTATGACTTGAGCTCTCTGAAACTCGTTTCCAGTATGGGGTCGGTGCTTCCTTATAGCATAGGGATGGAAGTTGAGCAAAAGATGGGCAAGCTGATCCAGAACTATAGTTCCCTTGACTGCTCGGTCGCCTGCATGGGCCGGCCTACCGATCCGCCGGAAAAGCGCATCCTTACCGCCGGCAGGCCCTACGCCTGGGCGCAGGTCAAGCTGCTCGACGACGACGGCAAGGAAGTACCGCAGGGGGGCGTCGGGGAGGTCAATTTCAAAGGACCTGCCGGGGCTTCGGGCTACTTCAAAGATCCTGAAACCACCTGGAAATGCTGGAGCAAGGATGGCTGGTTCAAGATGGGCGATCTGGCCAAGCTGGACGAGGAAGGGTATTTGACTATCGTCGGCCGGAAGAAAGACATGATTATCCGCGGCGGCCAGAACATATACCCGATAGAGATAGAAAACATTCTGGTAACCCATCCCAGGGTCTTCAGTGTCGCCGTGGTCGGCATGCCGGACGCGGTTCTCGGCGAAAAAGCTTGCGCCTATGTGGTACCCAAGGCTAACCAGACCTTCAGTTTTGATGACATGGTCTCGTTCCTGAAGGAAAAAGGAATAGCCGGGTTCAAGCTCCCCGAGAGGCTGGAAGTGATTGACAAGATGCCAATGGTGGCCGAGGGCCAGAAAGTTGACAAGAAGACCTTAATGGCCGATATTGCCGCGAAATTGAAATCTGAGGCCAAAGCCTGAGGTTGGCGGCCCGCCGATCTGAATCGACGTCCCGTTGATCCGCAGGGTTGACATAAGGTAACCGTAAACAGAAAGAATAGTAGGAGGTCACGTGAATGGTTAAGGGAAAGGCCCCGAGCCCCAGGATGCCCAAGGTTGCCAGGGTTACCAAGGTGGAACAATTGATGCCCACTGCCAGAGAAATGGTCAGCAAGAACGCTGGCAACATGTTCGAAGGGATAGAGATCAAAAAGGGTCAGAGAGTCCTCTTCGTAAACGACACCACGGCTGATCAGTTGGTGGTGCAGGCTCTCAGCGCCGCCGCCCTGGAAAGAGGCGCCCACGTCAATGTAATCACCCTCGAAGGTTTCCGCGGACTGAAAGACCCCGGCGCCATGATGGACACAATGTTTTCCAACAACTGGTATCCAAAGTGGGTTTGGAATGCGGCCTCTGAGGCAGATATTGTCCTTCTGACAGCCTTCATCAAAGCGGCCCACACGCCCCTGCCAGAATTGCCTAACAAGCCTGTCATCGACAACTGGGAAATGACCTCGGACTTGATGCTCTCCGAGCACCAGAAATATCCCGAGGAACTGCGGAACGCCATAGACGAAGTTGCCTGGGCACAACTGTTCAATTGCACTTCGGCCAGGTGGACCGATCTTGAGGGCACCGACCTGACCATCAAGTTCACTCCTGAAGACTGGAGGCGCTCCACCGAACGCAACATTAAGAAACTAGGCGGACCGTACAACCACGGCCACCTGATGCTTCCCGCCCCCGTGCTCGGGATGGACGGCGTCTGGGCGATCAGTAGCGTTACCTTTGGCGGGCCGGTTCCCAGGACTACCATGCACGTCCGGAAGGGCCAGGTTGTCAAAGTAGACGGAGGCGGCGCCTACGGCGACCGCCTGCGTGAAAGCTTCGACAAGAACAAAGACCTGTTCAAGTCGAAGTGTCCCGGTCCGGGCGTGAATTGGATCACTACCATAGGAATTTGCACCAACCCCCTGGCAAGGCGCTCACCGTTCTTTGACGAACTCGAAGGGTCGGCCCGCGTGTTTGCCTGGACCTTCGGCCACCGCCGGGCGGGAATCATCCATACCTCGGTGGGAGAGGGACTGGTTTCCCCTACCTACAAGATAATCCGCCATATGGACAACTGCTTCAGCACGCTGGTGACCGACAAGGGCGGCACTGTTATTGAAAACGGCCATTTGGTTGCCCTGGATGATCCCAAGATAAGGAAACTGGCCGAAAAATTTGGTGACCCGGCCAAACTGCTGAAGGAAATCTGGATTCCCGCGGTGTCGGGGGTTAACGCGCCCTAAGAGGGATGTTTTCTGGGTTGTCAGCCCAGCAGCAAGATAAGGAAGAGTCCTTCTTTGCCCCCAAAGGCAAGGAAGGACTTTCTCTTGTGCTATAATTTTGGAGATTGTACCCGAATGCGGCCGTAGACTTAGGGGGGAGTGGTCATGAACAACGACAAATGTTAGGAGAATCATCTTGGACGAACTGAAGATCTTTACCGGGAACGCCCATCCTGCCCTCGCCAAAGCCACTTGTGAGTATCTCGATGTTCCACTCGGAACTGCTAAGATATTCAAATTCAGCAATGACAACATTTTCGTCCAGGTGCAGGACAATGTCAGAGAGCGGGACGTTTTCATAGTACAGCCGCTGGCCTCTCCGGTCAACGAAAACCTGGTCGAGTTGCTGATCATGCTGGACGCCTTGAAGCGGGCTTCAGCAGGAAGGATAACCGCGGTGGTCCCGTATTATGCTTACGGGCGTACCGACAAGAAAGATCAGCCGCGTGTCCCCATCACGGCCCGTCTGCTGGCTGACCTCTTAACAGTCGCCGGCGCCAAGAGGATGCTAACCGTCGATTTGCATGCCGGCCAGATACAGGGCTTCTTCAATATCCCGGTGGACGAGTTGACTGCTTTATACCTGCTGGTTAGCTATTTCAAAAAGAAAGAATTAGACGAACTCGTTGTCGTGGCCACTGACATCGGTATTACCAAGAGGGCCAGAGACATGGCCGAAAGACTCAAGGCGCCCCTGGCGATCATCGCCAAACGGAGAATAGACAATAGCGGCAAGAGTGAAGCCATGACCTTGATCGGTGATGTCAAAGGCAAACGCGCCCTGACCATAGATGATGAAATAGACACAGGCGGTTCGCTGGTCAACGCGGTGAATCTGCTTCTGGATAACGGGGCGATTGAGGTCTATTCATGCTGTACTCACCCGGTGTTTTCCGGCCAGGCCATCAAGAACCTCAGTGAAAGCCGTGTCAAAGAGGTCGTCGTCACCGACACTTTACCCCTGACGCCGGAAAAGATGCTCCCCAAGATCACCACCCTTTCCATGGCTCCTCTCATCGGTGAGGCTATTCGCCGGATACACAATGGGACTTCAGTAGGCGCCTTGTTCGAATAGGATTTATCCATGTTTAAGTGGTTAGGAAGTCTGCTGGACTCCAACGACAAACAAATCAAAAAGTTGGAGCCTACAGTGGAACAGATAAACGAGCTTGAGCCCGAGTATGCCAAGCTTACCGAGGCAGAACTTCTCGGCAAGACACAAGAGTTCAAGCAGAGGCTGGCTGACGGGGAGACTATCGACGAGCTTTTGCCCGAGGCGTTCGCCGCGACCCGGGAATCCTCCAGAAGGACGATAGGGCAGCGGCATTTCGACGTCCAATTGATGGGCGGGATTGTACTTCACGAGGGCAAGATAGCTGAAATGAGGACAGGCGAGGGCAAGACCCTGGTAGCCACGTTGCCCCTGTACCTTAATTCTCTGCTCGGGCGTGGTTGCCATCTTATCACTGTTAACGACTATCTGGCCAAGAGAGACCCGCACTGGATGGGCCCGATATTCCACGCTCTGGGCGTCAGTGTGGCCAGCATACAGCATGAGTCATCATTCCTCTACGACCCGGCCTTCGAGAGCGCCGACCCGAAGTGGCAGGGGCTGCGTCCCATAAGTCGCAAAGAGGCATATGGCGCCGATATTACCTATGGCACCAATAACGAATTCGGATTTGATTACCTCCGCGATAACATGGTGGTGGACCTGTCCCAGATGGTGCAGCGTCCGCTCTACTATGCCATCGTTGACGAAGTGGACAATATCCTCATAGACGAGGCGAGGACACCGTTGATTATCAGTGGCGCCGCCGAAGAGGCGACCCAGAAGTATTACGCCTTCGCCAAACTGATGCCCCAACTGGTCAAGGACGAGGATTACGCCGTGGACGAAAAGACCAAAGGCGTTTCCTTGACCGAGGCAGGCACGATGAAGATCGAGGAGATGTTGCGCCGTTTGGGCCTCTTGAAAGCCCCAAGCCTATACGATACGGCTAACTACACGCTGACCCATTATCTGGAATCCGCCTTGAAAGCCCATGTCATTTTCAAGCGCGACCGGGACTACGTGGTCAAGGACGGCCAGGTTATTATTGTTGACGAGTTTACCGGACGGCTGATGTTCGGGCGCCGCTATTCCGAGGGCCTTCACCAGGCCATCGAGGCCAAGGAAGGTGTAAAGATACAGCGAGAGAGCGTCACCCTGGCCACTGTTACCTTCCAGAACTACTTCCGGATGTATGAGAAACTGGCGGGCATGACAGGTACCGCCGCGACCGAAGCTGAGGAGTTCCACAAGATATACAAGCTGGAAGTAGTGGAGATGCCGACGAACAGGCCGATGATCCGGAAGGACCACGCCGACCAGATATACAAAAGCGAGGAA
>ORJL011206111.1_pt1 | contig 11257 bp, 7 predicted proteins | sample 1779941 | NCBI WGS metagenome assembly ORJL01 (sample SAMEA104232317, study PRJEB22302) | groundwater metagenome | biome: forest; feature: aquifer; material: groundwater | place: USA | collected 2011-08-07 | depth 5.8 m | reverse complement strand
TATAAAATATCTAAATAAAATTTTTTATTATGATAATAGATTTGTGCCTGCTCTGCTCCAACTTTATCCTGCAGAGATTAACGAAATTGGAACAAAAATCAACCTAAAGACAATAAGCACAGTTCTAGATATCGGAGCCAATATAGGTCAGTGGTCTTATACTCTAAAATCTTTCTTTCCCCATCTTAAAATATATTCTTTTGAGCCTAATAAAAATATCTTTAATATACTAAAAAGAAATTCTTCTTATTTTACCGAATGGAAAGTATATAATTGTGCTTTAGGAAGAAAAGATTCTAAAAAAAAATTATATTATTCTCCAGAGGCTTCAGCAGAAGGAAGCTTTTACAAAGAAAATCTCTATCAAAATTATAGAAGGAAAGAAATAAGAGAAACAACCATCAACATGATAAAGCTCGATAAGAAAAAAATGCAAGAACTGAAAATACCGCATAAAATAGATTTGCTAAAAATAGACGTAGAGGGTTTTGAAATCGAAGTATTGCAATCATTAAGAGATATAGACTTTAAATATCTCTCTATAGAGATCTCATTAGGAAGAATTGGAGAATCAAGTGTAGGCAATATTATTCTTCTAATAAAGAAAATCTTCAATAAAGATGCAAAAATTTTGTATTATAATATTCCAGATAAAGAGTCTTTAAATGCAAATGCTCTCTTCATTCTCAACAATTAAGATAGTATTTATAAACTTAAAATCCAGCTTAACTTTATGGCAAGAAACTTCATTGATAAAATAATTGATGCACTATTTAACATGAAGAGAAGTACTTTCTATCTTCTTATCATAACCTTCCTGGGCTTTATCTTAAGATTAATTGCCGCAATAAATTTATCTGTTGCAGCAGATGATATGCATTTTGTTACCCACGCACTTAATTTCTTCTCTTCAGGTAGGCTAGTTACCTACGATCAATCAGCAGGGTTATGGTTTGCTTTTACAAGCATCATGTATAAAATTCTTGGAACAACCCAATTAGCTTCGAGATTTGCAGCACTTCTCTTCGGTTCTCTTTCAATACTGCTTATTTATTTTTTAGCAAAAGAATTTTTCAATGAAAAAATATCTCTCTTTACTGCATTATTGTTAGCAATTTCTCCCTTCCATATAAAAAATACTGTTGCAGAAATGGATGCGATGGCTATGTTTTTTGTTTTATCATCAATGCTATTTTTTATTTATGCTTTAAGATCAGAAAAAATAAAGTTTTATTTAATATCAGGCATATCTATGGGATTAGCAATATATACGAAAGTCTATCCCCTATTATTTATCCCTTCCCTTCTAATCTACTTTGTATATATTAAAAGAAAAGAACAGAAAAAGATATTCACAAAGAGAAATATTAAATATATTTCTTTATTTCTTTTAACAGCCTTCATATTTACAATTCCGGCGCTTACGCATAATTATCTTTTATATAAAGATAAAGGATTTTTAGATTTGCAATTTACTAGGGCTCTTGGTTTAGGCAAGAATATCTCTGAACAGTATTATGGATGGGATTATCAGTTTAATGCAAAAAATGACTGGCGTGGGGTATTCTTAGGAAATTCTATTCACCAAGGCGGCAAAGGACTTCCTTTGCTATTGCAAGCCATCAATTTTTTTAGAGAAAATAACCCTCTAAACTTTTATCTGGGAATTTTAGGAATCTTTGTAATTCTTTTTGTAAGAAAACAATACAAGAACTATATTCTTTTCTTCTTTTTCAGTATTCTATTTATCCTTCCTTTTCTTGCTTCTATAATATTGTTAGGAAAACATTTTATTTTCTTAGATATACTGCTAGTGCCGTTTACAGCAACACTATTAAATGAATTAAGTGTTCTTATTTCAAGAATCTACAAAAAATCAACATTTATCATTATAGTTCTGCTGATAGGAAGCTCTCTTATTATCCTAGGCCTTAATTATGGTTTAGAACCATTCTATGCAAAAAGTCATATAGCCCAGATGATTGACTTTAAAGATTCGAATATACCTAAAAATTCTCTCATTATAATTGATAGTAGAGTCTATAGGGGCAGAATCAACTGGGTAGCTCAAGGTAGGCCTTATTTTGAAGGTACTGATTTCTTGTCAGTTATAAATCAACAAGATAAACTGCCAGGTAACCCATCAGCGATAGATGTTTATTACTTTGAGTGTGTTCCAGATGATTGCGGCTGGGGAACTGTTAAAAATCAACCAGATTTTAATGCAAGCATGGAGTCTTTAACAGATTTCTTTAAACAAAATGCGCGCCTTGTTGCAACTATTGAAGAGCCAGAAGAGAAGCCTTATTACCCCCTAATCAAAGGAAACAAAATGAAAATAATAAATATCTACAATACAAAAATCTCTGCAAAAGATTCTCTCCTCGCTCTTGCCAATCAACCTAAAGTATGGTTCTTATATTCAACAAATTACATGCCTGTAGAAGAGCAATTTGATTATTATAAAACAAATGATCTTTTAGATAAACTCTTGGATAAAATAGCTCATTTAATAGCAATAATTGCTTTAATATTAACATTCATTAGCATCATCTATGTTATCTATTTAATTTTTAAAGAATGAAAAAAATATCTATAATAATTCCTGTTTATAATGAAGAAAAAACAATAACGAAAATCTTAGATGTTCTAATAAAGATTAACTTAGGCCTAAAGAAAGAACTTATTATTGTAGACGATGGAAGCAAAGATAACTCAAAGAAGAATATAGAGAATTATATAAAAAAACACAAGAAAATATCCAATATTGTTTTTAGATTTTTATCAAAGAAAAACGGCGGAAAAGGCTCTGCTATAAAAGAAGGGTTCTCTCTCGTTACAGGCGATATAATAACAATACAAGACGCAGACCTTGAATATAACCCACAAGATTATAAGAAACTCATAAGGCCTATTCTCGAAGGCAAAGAAAAAGTTGTTTATGGCTCGCGTTTTTTAAGAAAGCATAAACCAAGATATAGAATATATTTTTTAGGAAATAAATTTCTAACTTTCCTTACAAAGATGCTCTACAATGCAAGAATAACTGACATGGAAACGTGTTACAAAGTATTTAGGAAAGACATTATAAAAAATATTTCTATAAAAGCAAATAAGTTTGATATAGAACCAGAGATAACTGCAAAAGTTCTTAAATTAGGCATAAAAATCAAAGAGATTCCTATAGACTATAATCCTCGTAGCATAGAAGAGGGCAAGAAAATAAACTGGAAAGATGGCCTCATAGCTATCTGGACTTTAATTTATTGGAAGTTCAAGAAGTTAAATTAATCCTTTATCAGCACAATAGTGCCCCATAAAAGGATTGCAGATGCTGTAATAAAAGCTATAGAATATTGAAGAAGGTCTTTAGAAAAATAGCTCAATAAGAATATTTCAATTGCTATAAATATAAAGAGGGAGAAATAACCCCTGACTTTGCCTAAAGAAAGTTTATGCAAAAGAATTAAATTAGTCAAAGAAATAAAACTAAATGCTATTCCAACATAAAATAAGATAGAGATAGACTCGGGAATTATCTTGCCAGAGAATATTTTTATTATTAATTCAGGAAAGAAATAAAACATTGCCAAGACAGATAAAATGCTAAATGAAAGTATTCCCAGGGCATTTGCAAAAACATTGTCTGACCTATTTTTATGCAGCGAATTTTCTGCAGACATTGGAAACATTGCCTTGCTTATAGGCAATGTTCCCCAGAATATAATTTTTCCCAGCATGGAAGCAATGGCATAGGATCCTGCAATTTCAGGAGAGAAAAATAATCTAGCCAATATAACATCAATGCTGTAAAATATAACAATAATAGTAGTTATTAAAAAAGCAGATAATGCATATTTATTTATTCCTTTAGTTTTAAATTCCTTTTCTTCAGCCTTTCTAATATCTTTGAGAGTTTCATAAGATAATACAAGGGCTAATGTAGCTCCAAGAATAACAGCTGCAATTGCGCCATAGACCCTCAATCCAAAATAAACTAAAACTATCCCTATAAATAGCTTGCTTCCAGATTCAATTATCATATTTATGCCAAGCGCTCTGAATTTTCCTTTGCCTTGTATAATTCCCCTGCCTATAGGAAGAAGAAATGCTAGAAATATCATTAAGCCATTAAGAGACATAAGTCCGTAATCAATTTTTAAAATAAGGGAGAGAGGTACTGAAATAACAAGAAAGATAATTAATAGTATAAAAGATATTTTTAATGCTTTCTTCGTTGATGCTTTATAAATGCTTTTTAATTCGCCATTATCCTTGACATTTGTAGTATATTTTGTTATAACAACTTGAATAGACTCGGTAAATAAAGAAAACAAGTACAATATAGCAAACAAGACTGCTAATACTCCATAATCTGAAATAGAAAGCATTCTAGCCATGAAAAACTGGAATAAAAAATGAAAAAAATTATATACACCAAAAGCTATTAAAAGAGTTGCGCTGCCCTTTATTAAAAGTTTATTTATCATTTTAATATGCCGTCTCTAAATATAATAAATCCTATTATAATTATGATTATCTGAAAAGCCCATATAGAATAGACGACTTTTTTTTCAGTAGGTCTTATTTTTAATTTTTTCATTGCCCAGATTGCAGCATGCTCTAGCCCATATATTTTATTGTATTTCAAATCAAGGCCGCCATCTTCTTTTGGGGATCCAAAACTCTGTTTTATGAGTTTGCCCCTTGATTTTAAGATAGTTTCAACAATATAAGGGATAAAGAAGAAAACAGCTACTTTCTCAAAGTTTCCAAGTATTGATATTATTGCTATCAAACCCCCTATAGAATAAGTCAAAGAATCTCCTGGAAATACTTTTGCAGGATAAAAATTATAAAAAAGAAAAGCTACTAAAGATGCTATCATGCAAAGAGAAATTATAGAAAGCCAAGAGTTGCCAGTAAAGAACGCAACTAAACCCACAGCAGACAATAATATAATTCCTTGTCCAGCTTCTAGTCCATTGAATCCTGCTAAAAAATTGTAAGTAGTAGTTGCGCCAATAATGCCTATGGGAATTATAATCAATGGATAAATTATGCCTAAATCCATTACGCCAAAAAAAGGAAGAGAAACAGTGCTCTTTCCAGCATTTATTACCATCAAAGGTATAGCTGCAAATGCTATAATAATTATTCTTGATCTTCTTGACAATCCTCCTCTGCGCCAGCCCAATAAGTCATCTATTAACCCTATTCCAGCAAGTATTAATATTACATTTAATAAAGCAAGAGTCTCAATAAGATGGGAATTATAAATTTTTAAATAAAAAACAGTATAAGCTATAAACAATAAAACACCTATTATAAATCCTAATACTGCAATAATGCCTCCGCTTCCAGATACGCTTTGATTAGAAAACTTATTCATATCATCCCATACAAGGCCAATTTGTCGAGCTTTTCTTATCCAGAATGGAGTAAGAAATATAGTAACAAAAAAGCTTGCAAGAATCGGGACAAGCAATATACTGTTTACCATATTTAATTATAAGATATCTTCAGGGTATTCTATTTGAAGATACTCATCTTTTAATTTTATATCAGAAGGATAATTTATTTCCCATATTCTTATAGGTCCTCTAACTCCACCATAGTAAACAATATCACCTATTTCAGGATTGCTTGCTTTTATTTGTGCTACCAGAAAATCATCTTCACTATGTACAAGTTTAAAGTTAGGGTTTGCCTCTTTATATAAATACAAACGCGCAAGCTGGGATTTAACTGTTCTTTTTGATAAATAAAGCAAAGCCCCGTCTATTTCTAATTGATTTTGATTAAGGCTAGGAAATATAAATACTCCAGCCTCAATCCCAGAACCAAAAACATTAAACTTGCCTTCAGCATAAGCATATTTTAAAGGAAGGTTATATTGTTGATTTTGATAAACAAATATGCCTATTGGCTGTTTAATTGCTCCTGATTTGTCTTTTTCAATTAGCACTGCGCCGAGTCCAGCTTTTCCAGCAGGCAAAAATATATTTGTTCCATTATTTTCATAAATAATGTCTTCATCAATTACAGTCCCGCCATTATATACGAAAATAGTAGAGTTTTTAGTTTCTTTAATTTGAGCATTATCTTTTAAGAATTGAGCTATCCAACTTCTTCTGTCAAAATTAATATCCGATCCTATGCTTGAGAATGCAGTATATTTTCCAATATCCGTAGAATCTATTAAGAAATGAGTGGTATTGTGTGCATACAAAAATTCAAGCGCTTTTTGATTATCGTCACCTGTCAATGCATATCTTCCCATCATATGATTCCAATATCCTTGGGCATTTCCCCCATCAAGTACAGTAGCCCTTTCTCCTATTGATTGTATCCAATATCCATAATCCCACCAATGGCCAAATACAGCACTTTGAGGCGTATTGTCTCTAACCCAACTCATAGCCTTCTGCCATTGTTGAGTATAAATTGAAGGGGCATAGCTCTGAGCTTCACCATTAATTGCATTATAAAATTGCCAGGCAGAAAAAATCGCAATTAAAATTATTAATATTGCTATAGCACCAGCCACTATTTTGCCTGTCTTGTCCTTTGTATCCATAGCCCTGCTAAAGCTTGCAACGCAGAAATATGCAACTATAATAGAAGCAGAAGGAACAAGAACCATAATAGTTCTTACAGCCCCTCTTGCTACAACAAGGCTCAGCAAAAAGAAAGCCAATAACAAGATTATTCCAAAATCAATGCTCTTCAGTTTGTCTTCTTCGCCTTTCTTTTCATATTTATTGTAATAAAATAGGCAGCTTCCTATAAACAAGATTACTCCCAAAATATAAGAAAACTTGCTGATTAAATTAGTTCCATTAAACATGCTTTCTGGAGAATATCTACTGAATACAATAAAGAATAGCATTATAATATAAAATAAAGTTATTAACATTCTATCTTTCTTGTGCAAGAAACGAATAGCATTATAAAACAAATACATTGAGCCTACAAAAAATAGCATAAAGAAAATAGGAATTCCTTTAAAGATAGGGCCAAAACTGCTTCCCCATTCTCCAAAAAATGGCTGGCGGTTTTCTGCTACGGTCTGTTGAAATCTGCTTGAAGCAGGAGATATTAAATCATTGAATACATGATTAATTTTTGCAAATATAAAAGAAGGCCCAAAAAATACAGATACAATAATTATCATTGCTAGAAGTGCAATGATTATAGATATGATTTTAGGCTCTAGTTTTGAGAATCTTCCATTTTTAAACTTATCTTTAAGATAAGGATTATAAATAAATCTGTCAAAACAAATTATAAATAATACCCCAATGCAAATAGCAGTCGCTTCTGTAGCCACTAAATTAAGAACACTATATCTGAATGAAAATGGGTACATTAAAGAAAAAGATGAAATCATCCAAGATAAATAAGTATAAAATCTTTTTTTATCTACACTCCCTAGCAGAAAAGAAATAAGCACAGCAGGCCCTATGCTAAAATAAATGAAAATGTAGCCTCCCCACACTAGAGCCATGGCTGCAGTAGATATGCCCGCCACAATTCCTAAAATTATTCCTCCTTTGACTGTCTTTGATTTCCAAGCCCAAAGAAAAAAGTAAAATGCCAGTGTCAAGAATAGAAAACCAACAGATTCTTTTTCAGGAATTCCTGCAATAGTTCTAGGCAGAAGAGCAGGTATTATGGATAGAAGAAGTGCAGATATTAATGCAATAATATTAGCCTTTCTTTCTCCTAACATATCTGAAAATATTTTTCTGCTAAATAGAAAGACAGCTATTACAGTCAATGCAAACATAAAAACAGGATATATTACAGCAGAATGTGTTACAGAATCGCTTCCAAATATCACAGCTATCTTATGAAACCAGGCCATCATATAAGGATGCAATAAAAGTTCAACTTTAGTATTAAATCCAATTGGAACATATCTCATATAATCAACAGCATATAAACTTCCATTTTCAACTATATATTTAGCCCATCTTAAAAACAAAAACGGATCTAAATCAGGTCCTAAAGTCCATGTTCCAGTTGTTATGTCTCTTAATAGAGGCAGATTCCTGGTTCTTATTCTTACAGAAATAAAAACTATAATTGCTAAAATAGCATAAGTTATCCAGTTATATCTGGTTTTTAAGAATTTCAAGACTTTTTCCTTTCTTTCTCTTAAAAGTGCTTCTTGGTCAAGCTGTGCCTTGCCACTCTTGTCTTCAATTATGCTTGCCTCTGTTTTGATTTCATCCATTTTAAAAATCATATAACTAGGCTTATATAAATCTTTCATTGATTCTTATTAGAAGAGCATTGGAGTAATAAACACTTCAACTAAAGCAGCCAAGAAAAGAACCACAACAGCGATAATAATTAAATTTAGTGAATCCTGCAGAACATCCCAGAATTTATCAGTCCCTGTTTCATGCCTTATTACAGCTATAGAAACCATGCCGCCTGCAAGCGCAACAATAAAGTAAGATGCAATTTCTGGAATTCCATGAATCATGTATCTGACTAAAGCCATGGGCAAAGCACTTAATTCTGCTTTTGTAAATATGCCTATAGCTGCAGCAATTACGCTTGCATTCCAAGCAAGGACAAAGATAGCTCCCGCCCCAAAAATTAATGAAAATATCAGCGTGAATATAAGAACATAAATATTATTGGTAAATATTAAGAATAATCTTTCTGTGTTTGATAAAAATCCAACAGGACTTGTAGCTTCTTTAATATCGTATTGATTTACGCAAGCTTCAAAATTAGCAGGCCTGTTAATTAAGCAGTATGTTTCAATTTGTGCCCTAAAGCTCTGTGTTGAAGATAAAACCATATACCAAAATGAAAGAGCAATTACAAATCCTATGAATAGCCAAAGAAATGCAAAAATAGCTTTCTTATGCTCCTTTAAAAGATTAAGTGTCCCGCTTGTCTCGCCTATTTTTCTTTCTTCAAGCCTTAAAGTGTAATAAACAAAAGGCATAGAAAGCATTACAGTAAAAGTAACTACTAATATTCCAGAATATCTAGATAGAACAGCATCTTGGGAGAATATCCAATTAACAAGAAGTATAGACAAGCTAGCATAGAAAGCCCCTACAAAAAATAATTCCCATGACTTTCTTTCAGCTTTTCTCGGATTAATAAGCATCTCTAACATTTTTCACCTTATGAGAAAAATAAGCAATAGCTTAAATAGTTTTCTCAATCATCTTATTTCATTTATTATCAATCTTTCTCATAAATCTTTAAATATACTAAAAATTAATCAAAAATATGAAAAAGAGCATTATTATTCTAGCTTTAATTATTTTTTCTGCTTTTTCAGTATCAGCAATGCCTATAAATGCCAATTCAACTGTCTGCCAATCATTTATCAGAGGAGATGCAAATAACGATAATAAAGTAAATATCCTTGATTCTACTTCAATAATAAGTTATTTTTTCGGATATGGTCCAAAGCCAAAATGTATAGATGCAGCAGATGTTAATGACGACAGCAAGATTGATGAAAGGGATTACGTTTATTTATTGAATTTCTTATATCGTGGCGGCAGTGCTCCAAAATTTCCTTATCCAAATGCCAGCACTGACGAGCCTTGCGACAAAATAGACAATGACAACGATACAATAATTGATGAAGGCTGCCCATCAAAGAAATTAATCAACATAAGCATTATATCTCCAAAAAATAGCTCTGTAATTTCAGGTGTTGTAAAAATTGAAGCTGTTGCAAATTCCTTTGGCACAGGAATAAGCTCAATAAAGCTTTTTATGAACGGAGTCTTATTTAACAAATCAGAATTCATTATTTGCAGCGGAGGTTGCAGTGGCGGCAGCAATAGTCCCATGTCATGTTCTCAAAGATGCACTTGGAATTGGAATACTGAAAATGAAAAAGAATCAATAGCTAGTCTAATTGTTAAGGCTTATGATACCACAAATACTTTATTTGCTTTAGATTCTGTAAAAGTTTTTCTAAATAAAAGCAGCATTCAAGTTATCAATGGAACTATTAATGTAATATCTTCTCCATCTTCAGCTAAAATCTTCTTAAACAATGTTTTTGTAGGCTTAACAGACAGAAGTGTAACTTATCCAGCAGGCAATTATATAATTAAGCTAGTCAAGGAAGGTTATAAAGATTATATTAACAATACAAAAATAGAAGCAGGCAAGACAACTAATATAAACGCAATATTAATTAAAGAAAGCCAACAAAATGGAATTTTAAACATAAGCTCAATTCCATCAGGAGCAAGCATTTATTTGAATAATATATTTGAAGGCACAACTCCAACTGCGCTTTCAATTTCCCCAGGCAATTATACTCTTAAATTAGTCAAAGAAGGTTATCAGAATTATTCTCTTTTTGTATCTATAGATATAGAGCCTAATAAAACAGGAAATATAGCAATAACTTTAATAAAAATAACAGAAGCAGAAAATCAAACAACGCAAGATGGCTGTCCTAAATTAAATGCCAGTATAAAAAATAAAATAAAACAATTGCAAAATGCAAGTAATAATGTTACTCTAAAAGAAGGCGATAGAATTTATAGAAACAGTTATGTAGTATTGCCAGAAAATCTGCTCAAGCTTTCACAGATTATAAACCAAACAGCAGGATATTCCACTGATAGAGTTAAATTCATAGAAGAATTTTCAGGACAAGTATATGATGCTTCTCTAACAGCAGAAGGAATAGGAACTATTATCGTGAAAGGAATTGTTTATAATGTAAATTATTACGGAGCTTCAACAATTTCAGAAGAGCAAAGATATGGAACAATAGACTTTCCTCAAACTAAAGAGCCATTAAAAATGACTTTTTATTGTCAATAATTTCTTTATTTCTTCTTCTTCAATCTCATTCATAAAATTTTCTAAATATTGATGATATTCTTCAAGCTGTGAATTTATCTGCAATTTAGCTTCTTTTAGCCTGTGAATCTGCTCTTTCAAGATATTTTGAGTATCTGAAGGAGTTTTCTTAACAATAACTCCAGCGCCAACTTCAACAAACAATTTTTCTATATCTTCTATTTTTGTTTTTAAATAAACTCTTCCCCCAATAGTAGAAAGCATTTCTTTATCTTTGGCTTTCATTATGCTATCTAAAGTTATTTTGAACATCTCAAGCTCTGCAATCTGGCTTTCAACTATCTGCAAGCTTTCCTCAAGCTCCCTAGCCTGCCTTTCAATTCTTGCAACTTCCATCATTTTGTTTTGTTCCATGAATGCACAAAAAAAGAAAGCTTTATATATC
>ORJL010104425.1_pt1 | contig 11258 bp, 13 predicted proteins | sample 1779941 | NCBI WGS metagenome assembly ORJL01 (sample SAMEA104232317, study PRJEB22302) | groundwater metagenome | biome: forest; feature: aquifer; material: groundwater | place: USA | collected 2011-08-07 | depth 5.8 m | reverse complement strand
TTTCCCCTCTGGTTTTCTTTCACTTAATGATGTCGATGGCTTAGAAGATCCCTATCCTGGAACATTTTTCTTTGGTTCTATTCCTTCTGGCGATGAAAGTCTTAGGTTTGACACCACACTTCGAGGTGTTGTAAACCATTCACTCTCCATTGGCTCTTCACTGACATCACCAATATCACTTCGCCCCTCGCGGTCTCTTGGTTCTGAGCCAGTAATTTTTGATAAGTCTTGTTATTGGATTGGAGAACATTTACTTCCTCCTCTTTATCTTATTAGTTCTCTTGCTGTTGTTGTTGGCGGATTGTATGGTGTTTTTGGAGGAGACCCCGCACTGGTGCAGACGGGAACGATTGGTTATTTTAGTTCTCTTGCATTAGAAAAAGGATGTTTATATGGGCTAGCTCTCTCCGAAAAAGTAAGACGAAGGGAAGCCTGCCAGAGATTCAAAGATGATTACCTGCCTCGAGCAATTTATAGCCCAGTTCCTTATGATTTTGAAATTATCCAGAAAGCGATTGGAGAAAATGAAAGAAGATAATTCTTGGTGGTCACTATCACTTGGGAAATAGGTTTTCTCTCTAGTTTGATAACGTATATAAACTATTCTTTGACGTAGGTAAACCATGAACATTACGATTATTGGTGCAGGTCCTGTCGGCTGTTACACTGGCTATCTCTTGGCAAAAGAAGGGCATTCTGTGACGATTTATGAGAATCATCCACAGATCGGCTCGCCAATTCAATGTACGGGAATTTTAACCGCTGATTTTGATCGATTTGGTTTTCCCCTTGATTCTTTCTTGGTCAACACGATCGATCGAATTGAGGTCTCTGCCCCTTCTCAGCAAACAATTGGCATCAAACAGAAAGACTACATCGTTTGTCGGATAAAGTTTGATAATTTCTTTGCCGACCTTGCCCGAAAAGCAGGTGCCGAAATTTTGGTGAATCACAGCTTCCTGCGGAAAGAAGGAAAAGAGCTGGTGGTCAAGGATGCAAAGAATAATCGAGAGATACGTGTCTCACCGGATATCGTTATCGCTGCCGATGGACCGCTTTCACCAACGGCCAAGGCCTATAGCTTCTACCATTCGCAGCGGGAAAATTATTATGGTATCCAAGCGGTAGTAGACGGGAAATTCGAACCACATACGATCAAGACGTACTTTGGCAATGCGGTCTGTCCTGGCCTCTTTGCCTGGGTTGTTCCCGAATCAAAAACATCGGCGCGTGTAGGTATCGCCACGCTGCGCAAGAGCAAGGATTATTTTGATCAATTTATGGCGGAGCATGGCTTTATTGCGCGGGAAATTCAAGCTGGAACGATTCCCGTCTATCATCCGCAACAGCGACTACATCAAGACAATTGTTATCTTGTGGGAGATGCGGCGGGGTATGTCAAAGCAACAACGCTTGGTGGACTAGTCCCGGGATTGCAACAAGCGGAAATCCTCGCGAAATGCATCATCAATGGCGAGAATTATGACCAGAGATGCGCGCCTCTACGTAAACAACTCTGGCTTCATCGCAAAGTTCATGATCTGTTTGAGAAATTTACGGATGCTGATTGGGACCGCTTAGTTTCCTATGTTGCCCAGCCGCGGATTCAAGCGGTGTTTGAGAAATACACGCGGGATAATCCTATCCCTCTGGTTACTCTTGCTCTGTTGAAAGAGCCGCGCTTCCTTCGGTTTGTGAAATATTTGGGTTGATCTTCTTTCAATCCGCAAACCTTGCCAATAGCCTGGCGTATTCTTTCGTTAACCCGCCCAGCCGGAAGATAATTACTTCTTTTATTTTCTGCTCTCGAGCGATAGCTAAATCCTGCTTTAGCCTCTCTAAAGAGAGGACAGGCTCTGTGCCATGTACTCCGGTGGCAATCGTACCAAATGCGGGAATGTACTTCTTACCCAGCTCGACTCGCCCCCGTTCAAGATGGTTTTGCAGGAAATCATCGCTGAAGTGATGGAGGGAATGGTAAAACATCTTGATCACTTTTACTTTTGGATTTTGAAAGTGCAGACCTAACCACTCTAACCGTTTTTCGCTTTTTTTATCTTCTGGATAGTATTCGGCGAGGTAGATCTCTCCGTAGTACGTTTCGATAAATTCCTGAATCGCTGATTTATTTGCAGTAAAATGAAGAAATTCGCTGCAGAAGAGCGCCGGATTCTGTGTGGTGGGAAGTTCTAAATCAAGGAGGACGGGCACTACTTGTTTTGTTAGCTCCTGAAATGTTCTTTGTAATGCTTTTCGTTGGGAGAAAGGAGAGATCCAGTATCCTTCTTTCTTCTTCAGGACAGGCCAGTAGATAATGTCGAGCAGCTGTTTGTTCACCCGCAAATCAGCCTGAGCCAGGTTAAATGCTTCCAGACCGGGAGAGGCGAGGTATAATTTTGTTTTCCAGGTGACGAAATCTAACTTTGCCAGATTTTCTTTTGTAGGGAACTCTTCGAAGAAGCTGATGAGCATGAAAATACAATATGGCTTTTGTTAATATATTTTTCCGCCCCCTAAATCTATTTATAGTCTTTTTCTCATTTTCTTCACTCGATGAACCAAATGCCGCTCGCCGTCGCCATCGCTGCTTTGCTTCAAGATGGAAAAATTCTCTTCATCAAGCGGGTGAAAGGAAGTTATATCGGTTTCTGGGGCCTTCCGGGTGGAAAGATTGAGAAGAATGAGCACGTCTCTGATGCCGCGGTACGTGAGATCTTTGAAGAAACAGGGATTAAATCAACTTTTGTCAGTCATCTCGGTTTTGTTTCGGAGCATCTTAAAGAAGAAAATATTGTCCATCAGCATTTCCTTCTTCATCTTTGTGAACTCTCTCCCCAGACGACAACACTCATCCCGGGAAAAGAGGGTGCTTTGCAGTGGTTCTCCCTGGCTGAGCTCCCGGCGATGAAAGATAAAATTATTCCGAGTGATTATCTGATGGTTGAGAGAATGGTTCTCCGGCGGGAGAAGACCTATTATAATTGTGTGGTGGAGAAGCGGGGAGAAGAACACGTTATTCAACGGTTTGATTGAGATTGTGTTCTAAGTGGTAATAGTTGTTGTTCGCTTAATGGATTTACTGAATCTTCAATTGTTCCGTTATACCACGTTCGATGTATCTGCTGTTGAATTTCAACACTATAGTGCCTTAGTCTAGGATTGGTGAACGTGATATCTTGTTCTGTTCCATTTCTCACCGCTGAAAATAAATAATTTAGTTCAACTAATTTTATAATCGTTTGCGTATTTTGTTTCGCAAATTCTCTTACGATCTCATCAACAGTAACTGCTAGTTTGTGATAGACGTCACTTAAAACTCTTTTTCTGGCTATCGATTTTTGTTCCTCACTGAGGTAAGAATCCAAATTATTTCTTTCTCCTCCTAACTTCACCATCATTAGTTTTATCGATCTTGTCAGTCTAGACATTCTTGATCGGTACTTCATCTCTTCAGCATTTGCTTTCTCTCCATTTTCTAACGAAACTTTACCGAAATATTTTGCTAGTTCTTCGCCGGAATATAACGCGGAAGCGATCATCTTTTGTGTAAGATCCATGCGGCTCCCATATTCCGAATCAGGATTCATTCTGGCCATATTACCCAGAAAATAAAAGCCAAAATTTGTGGGAGAGAAATATTCAAACCCGTCATTTGCAATTCTTTCTAGACTTTTCGAGATTTGATCTGTCGTGTAACTAGCAACTTTTGGACTCTCAAGATCGGCAAATACAGCAATCTGCAGTTCATTCTTCATTTTACTCGTATCAATCGCTCTCAGATATAAACCTTTGGTGGGGTAACTCCTTGTGGGTGGTAACCCGGTCCATCCCCGGTTGATGTGCTTCCTCTTAACCTTCGTGCATACTGTTATGTTGTAGTACTAATCTATTCCTTCTTTGTGTAGACCCACACTTCTCTTCCACTTTTTAATTGAACTTTTACTCTCTCATATGCACTTCCTTCATATTCATCGAGCGCAGAGAAATCAGTTTGAAGAACTTTGAGAACAAGCCCATTCACATTCTCTTTTAGTGCTTTGACCAAGACAGGATACACTCCATCTTCAATGGTTATTTGTACTGTTGTATAATCCTCTAATGTATCTGGCTCGCCAGCGAGCTCTCTTCCGATTATTCTTCGTTGAACTTCTGGGTCTCTTAACGTTCCATAGACAAATAAGAGGTCTGTCATGTTTGGATGAATTGATTTGGTATAACGTTTCTGTGTTAAGTGGAGCGTAGCCCGAGTGCAACACGCTGACGAATCCCGAAAAATTAAGAGAGTTGAGAACTTGAGCTAAGATATGAGCTGTATTCTTATCCCATCAGGTCCATCGACCATATCATTCTTGTAAATGTTGTAACCTAACTTCTCAAGTCGTTTCTTTATTCCTTCGAAATTATCAACTTTTAACGCTAAATGGTTAATGGTCTGGGTTTTATTCTCTCCTTGAAATAGAGCAAGAATCTGATTCCCGCATTTCATAAAAAATTCATCACCATAATCACTATCAGCTGTTAATCCTAACCCATCCATAAAGAATTTTTTCGCTTCCACAATATTTGAAAGATAAATTGCAATGTGGTCAATTCCTATCGCTCGTGCCATACTCTTGTGTGGGATTGGTAAATTTATAAAAGCTTTGGTTCTCAATTCCACCCATCTACGTCTTCTTCTCATCATCCATGAGGTATCCCAAGTAGTTATACAAGGCCTCCGCTAGCGCAAAAGCAATACCTTCCTGAAAAGTCTTCTTGCGTATATTTTTGCGGAATGATTTTAATGTAGCGTATACTTTTTCTAGATCTTGTTTAAAGAGAAAAGAGATGTAATCTGAGATGATGAGGTTAATGTTTTTGGCTAACTCCGTGTTGTTGCCAATTTCTTTACCAAGCGTAGACAAATGATCCCCCGCTTGCTCAATGGTGGAACAGAGCAGAAAATAGCGATAGGCGTGTTTTTTATCCTCGTATTTATTGAGATAGCGCAAACAATAAAGAATATTATAATCGAGCAATTTCTCTTCTGCTTTAATCTGTTCTAAATTAGCTTTCTTCTCGGCAATTGCTAAGAGTGTTCTGGCTTGTTGCAACAGAATAAATGTCGCCCGGCGCAAGACCGCTTGAAAATTCTCTTCCGGAACGGCAATAATACTCTTGAATACGGTCTTGATGGAAGTGTGCTCTTCAATGATCATCCCCAAGAGGGATTCCGCAACTTCTTGGAGGAGCGTGGGGTTATTATGCTCAACAATAATGGTATCGTAGCCTTCAATATACTTCGCGAGGATGTAGTGATAGATTAAACCTTTCTCACAATCGCGAACATCAATCGTTGTCTCTTCTTTTGGCCGCAATCGCTCAGACTTGATCGTAATTTGATGATTATTTTCTTCAAGGAAAACACTATTCCCGGCCTCCAGCCGTTGCCGTCGGAGCCATTCTGCGGGCAGCGTCACCGTCAGCGCATTTCTCCCTTGTTTGACCAGTTTTCGTTCCATGTATAGTTGTTATATACTAAAATGCGCTAGAATTTGAATCTCTTAGGGCGCATTTTATATATATAAAACTCCCAGTACGTTCGGTTTCTAGGGAGTTTTAGTATATAACTAATAGAAATTGAATATTAATAAGCCTTTGGGTATCCTCTTGTTATGAAAACAACACCAAGAGAGAATTTAGAGTCTGTTCTGCGTGAAGCTGCTTTAACCGCAGGGTCAATGATTCGAGAAAAAGCGTTTAATTATGGTACGATTACCTGGAAGAAGAAAGACGATCCAGTAACGATCTTAGATCAAGAAGGTGAGCGGGTGATTAAAGAAGTAATTAGCCGTTATTACTCCGCTAACTTTATTGGGGAGGAAGATGGACGAGAGGATCATGGGGGAGAACTTACTTTTCTCATTGATCCGATCGATGGGACAAAATCTTTCATCAAGCGGGACTTTAATTCAGCCGTGAGCATTGGGGTAGAAGAACGCGGCCAGCTTGTGGGTGGAGTGGTCTACGATTTCATGCGTGACATCATGTATCTTGGCAGTTATGGCAGCGCGGCAATTATCTACAATGGGGTACGCGTTCCCTTTCAAGAACAACGTCAGCTAAGCAAGATTCATCTTTCAGTGGATGGGAAAGGGGAATTATTTCGCCTCTTAGAGGAGGATGATACCATTTCTGTCTCCAAACGGAATGGCTCTCTGGCTCTGGCGATGGCCCAACTAGCTGCGGGTAATTATGAAGGATTAATTCAAATCCCCGAAACTGGGAAAGGCAATGTCTGGGATGTCGCGGCAGGCTATTATCTTCTGAAGCAGGGGCCATTTTGGATTCGTGATGGTAAAAGTCAAGAATTTGATTACCACGCAGCGCCAGGACAGGGCATCATTGCCATTCATCGGGATGTGCTGTCTTCAGTAAAGCCATTGTTGAACGGACTGTTGAACGAATAAGGAGGGATTTCAAATGGGAACAAAGAAAAAAAAGAAAGAAGATTTAACGGAGATATTGTACGTCGCTTGGGAGGAGTCGGAGCGCGGCTGGGGCACGCGTCCAGATGGTTGTTCGCTTCATTTAACACGATCTGATGCCATTGCTTTTGAACAAGCGTATTGGGCGAGGATGCCAGATCAGGTTCCAGATGAATATTCGCGGCCGTTTTCCAGTCCTTCGGTTGCCTACGTTAGTCCGGTTCTCTATCGGAAGATAGAGAAAAAGGAAAATGGTCTTCGTCTGTGGGAAGGGGAAGAGAGCAGAGCGGTTACAGAGAGGGATTTGCTGTATCGTCTCCAGGAGCGATAGAATTAAATAGCCTTTTTTTTCTTTCTTGATTGTGCCAACGCTACTTGCTTGCTTATCTACAGGGAAAGGGACATGGTCAGAAGTTTCGCGTCTCATTCAAGCTCAGCCTTGGACTTCTGTTTTCTTGCTGACAAATCAATTTGGGAAAGATAATTTTACGACTTTTCCTGAAACCGTACATTTGATCGTGGTTAACTTTGATGTTGATGTTATTTCTCTGATCGAGGAGATGAAGAAGCAGCTAAAAGATAAACTCAATGATTTTGAAGTTGCTTTAAATTTTGTTTCTGGATACGGAAAAGAACACATGGCTTTGCTGGAAGCGGTGTTAGAACTGGGTTTAAATTTTCGGTTAGTGACGGTGGTCAATAACCAAATGGAAGTCTTGGGACTAAAAAGTTAAATCTTCTATGATGCTTAGTCAATCGCTTTCTGCCTATTTTATGTAAAAGTTCTTAGAAAATTATATAAAGCCTCTATTCTCCGTTGGATTTAAGCGCCCGTAGCCAAGCGGCTAAGGCAATCGCCTGCAGATTCGCTAGAATGAGCTTCTTTTAGAAGCGATGACAAGAAGACAGCGGTCATTCGAGGGTTCGAGAAGAGTAGTCCCTGCCGTAGCTTTTAGAAACTGGCTACGGTCTGACGAAAATCCCTCCGGGCGCTTATTTTTTATTCCTGAGAAATGGGTCATATACATGAAATGAGAAAACCAGACACTTGAAAAGTATCACTTTTCTGCCCATAAAACTGATCGCTGTCAGTTTTCTTGCGATCTCATTTGTGCACCAGCGAAGTAGCTTCTTCGCTGTGTGCTCTGCTGCGATTGGGATTTTTTACTTTCTTTTTTTTGAGTACCACTTGGTGGTTCTGATGATTTAAATGTGTGAGTTATTCTTTCAGGACTATGCCTCATTCAGATCCGGAAGCCACTTTCTTGAACGGCCTTCTTGAACTGCAATATGGTGTCGCAGATATTGTTCACTTGCAAACGCTGGCACAGGCAATCCCTTGGGCGAAAGGCTGGCCTCTTGACAATAAAGCTTTCTGGAACGCGGAAGCGTTCATGTGGTCTCACAAAATTGATCGAGCCGTACGTCAGCTAATCACTAATCAATTGTCTTTTCTAAACGGAAAGAGAAATTTAGATCTAGGCTGTGGCGCATATAGCTACCTGCCCTCTGTTGGTTTTGATCTCTCGGAGAAAATGCTTCGTGATAATGATCAATGTTATGAAAAAGTGCAAGGAAGTGTAGAGCAACCCCTGCCTTTTCCAAGATTATCATTCGATTCTGCTACCGCTATTTTCGTCTTGAATTACGTTCAAAACCATCATCTCTTATTATCGGAGATTTTTCGAGTGTTACGGCCTAATGGTCATTTTGTGATGATTCTTTCGGCGATTCCGATTAATGCTTGGCAGAGGCAGAAAGAAGTACATTCTTTTTCACCAGAGCACTGGCAATCTTTGTTGGAAAGGGCCGGTTTTATGGTTTCCCTCGTTGAAACGAGTAATCTCTTGATTTTCTCTTGTGGGAAAGATGGGAACTGATGAAGAGCAAAGTTTATTAACGATAAAGATGCTTTGTAGTGGTAAGAGATGGTGATGACATGAATCGAGATGCGCTTCTGCAGGAATTCAAATTTAAACCGGAATTTACAGAAATTTTAAAGGGACAGTATGGCACCACCGGTTTTCCCGACTGTGAGAGATCATATCGCCTACTTTGGGAAGTTTTTGACATGGGCTTGGAAGAGCCTTATTTCTGGATCCTTGATTTTATTAAAGATGCCATGCCGATCATTGAAAAGTTAGAAGACTCTTTTGCCGCGGCAGAGAATTCTGCTTTCTTTGGTGTAACTCAGCAGCGGTTAGGGGCGCAGCAGGATAAGGTCTCCCAATTTCTGGCCACGGTGGGCAAGATGGTAAAAGAACTGTTCCAAATGGTGCGGGAACTGCGGATTATTGATGAACGCCTACAGTACTATGAGAAAGTTGATGTTGAAATTGAGAAGCCGCTGATAGAGAGGGAGAAAGGAGCAGATATTACATTGAAGGGGATGTTTGTGGACCTCGTTCAAGGGGGGGGGAAGAGTGCCGCCTCTGTCTATGGCATGGCGCGAGAATTAGAGTTCATCACGCTCCCCGATTTGTTTTTTGATGCGCCTCCTTTTAACAATCAGAAAGAATTGGAGAACCATGTTAGAGCATTGGGCAGAGATTTCAACGAAAATGTCTTGCGCGTCTTGCTTCGCCATTTAACTCAATACCAGAGTTGGCGGCAGCAGACGGCGGCGGAGCATCGCAACCGGCGGGTCTTTATGCTTCAATATTTACTGCAGCATTACGAGATCATTCGAATGTACATTACTTGGATAAAGCCGTATCTGCGAAATGTCAATAAGTTATCTTTAAAAGATCAACGTATGGCCTCTCCAGAGTTAGTCTCTTCGTTCGAGGGGAGCATGTTGGATATCGAATTTTTGGCACGGACACGTCAAACTGTGGATCCTCAGAAGAAATATGGTGCCAATGGTTGTGTCTTGGCGACATTTGTCTATCGAACACGGCCGGAATTAAAAGTCGTTCAGGAAGGCTATCAGCGTGGGCCGGTTCATATTGGCAGGTTGGAAATGACGTTGCGGGTGTATGGCTGGACTGATGATGAGGTTAAACAGTATAAAGAAATGAAGAATCGTGAATTATTTTTATTGCTAGGAGATGTTTCAGCAAGTGTTCATAGTGCGATGGAGGCATTAGGTGATGAGCTGTTAAAATATGTTGAGGAAGCGCGTTCTAATACGGTGAAAAAGAAGGCAGAAGTTGGCGGCAAGGCAGAGGAGGGAAAAGCTGAGAAAAAATCATTGATGGAGCGTTTCCTCGGTGATTTCTATACTCCTTCCTCTAAAAAACCAAGCAAAGGTGGTTATACACTGAAGCAGGAGAAAGAGTTCGAACGAAAAATCAGAGAAGATGAGTTGCCTAATCTTGTTTGGGGAGCAAAAATGGTGGCGTTTAATGCCTATAAAAATTTCAAGAAGTCGCACAGAATGGTTCAGTGGTGACCTTTCGTACCATCTCCTATTTTTATCTCTTTTTAGGGGTAAATTATTTAAAGAATGCTCTTTTCATTAAGGTATGGCGCTTAAATCTGCAACCAGTCGTAAAAGTGTTGAAAGTAAGCAAAAGCGAGATAACGTAGTTCTCCCGTCCAAAACTGGAGAAGAGCGTCAACTTGCACAATCTTCTCTGAAAAAAGATGAAAAAAGTCTTTCTCCTCTGTCGGAAAAAAAGGCAGTGCCGCCAGAACCGCGTCAACAGGATAAACGACTGCCACTTTCCGATCTTCCCTTTGCAGAAATGGCGGAAGAAGAGCTGGAAGGCTTGAGTGAAGAAGTGCAAGGGATCCTGAAGAGAGAGAAGGGATTGCACACACGGAAGCCACTTTCTGTAGAAGATTCTAAATCTGATGAAAAGCAGGCAAAAGCTATCCGTTCTTCTACCCGTTCCGAGCTGGAAGAGCGTCTTGGACAGGAAAGAAATCTTGTCGCTAGCGTAACAGCTCATCCGGAATATGCTCAACAATTAAGTCAGCAGCCAATGGATCGGCTCTACCAGGAAATGACTCGCTTATATCATGTTGCCGAAGAGAAGGGATATCTTAATCCGGAGGAACAGCGCCGTGTTGGTTATTTAACCTCGGCAGTTGAGCAGAAAGTGCAGGCGGCAGAGAGCCATCATTATACGATGACGGAAGAGGTTGCCGCAATCGCCGGTGTAACTCAGCAGTTGGGATCTAAATTAAAAGAATTGTACAAAATGGTATCAGATGAATTTGGAGAAACGGAACCGGGTAAATCATTTCTCAAACGATTTAATATTGTAGTAAAAATAAAAGAAGGTGCTGATATTCCGGATTTTAGTGTTAAATCTTTTGATGATTCAACAAAAATATTTTCTAAATCAAATATGCTGGGTAAAATATATTTAATTGATTTCTGGGCTACATGGTGCGGACCCTGTGTTCGTGAAATGCCCAATCTTCACGAGGTGTATGAGAAATATAAAAGCAAAGGATTTGAAATATTAAGTTTTTCATTAGATAACGGAACAAAAGAAATTAAAACTTTCAGAGAAAAACAATTTAAAATGCCATGGCTTAATGCTTATTTAGGTCCCGACTGGAATCAACCGCTTGTTAAAAGTTTTGAAGTTGAAGGTATACCAAAACCTTTATTAATTGGAAAGGATGGAAAAATTCTTGCAACCGAAAAAGATTTACGCGGAGACAAATTAGATAAAACACTTTCGAATTATTTTAAATAAAGAAAGATTACTTTTTATACTCGGATTATGTTAAACGCTTTCTCCGATTATAAAGGCCGCCGCGATAGAAATCTTGACGACGGAAGAGATGCAGGAAATAGAGGGTTTTGAAATTAGGCACTGAGTATCCTTGTGT
>ORJL011413222.1_pt1 | contig 11259 bp, 11 predicted proteins | sample 1779941 | NCBI WGS metagenome assembly ORJL01 (sample SAMEA104232317, study PRJEB22302) | groundwater metagenome | biome: forest; feature: aquifer; material: groundwater | place: USA | collected 2011-08-07 | depth 5.8 m | reverse complement strand
TTAAAGCATCTTACGAAAAGAAAGATGCAAAGTATACAAAGAAGAAAGGATTTAATTCACTCTTTTTTTATTTAATTGAGTAGGCTATAAGTTGCGCAGTTATCTATACCTAGTACAAATGAGACTTTCGGAATAGTAATTTTAGAAGCAATGGCATCATCGAAGCCAGTAGTGGCTGCAAATCATTTAGGTCCAAAAGAAATAATCCAAGATGGCAAAACAGGATTGCTTTTTGAGAAAGACAACTTGGAATCTCTTGTAAGAGCTGCAGAATTAGCTTGGAATGATCCTAGTTTAGGTCTTGCAGGCAGAGAATTAGTTGTAAAAGAATATGATTGGAATAAGATTGTTCCAAGAATTGAAGAAGTTTATTGTAGTTAAGATCTAGTTAAGTCAATTAATTGCATAAAGAAGTCTTTATAAGTGACTGGTTCTAAATTCTTCAACTCATCGTAAGTAAACCACCTGAAATCACTATGTTCATTGGAAATTTTAATTGAAGTAGATTTAGGTTTAGCAAGAAAAACAACTGCATCAATCTGACCATCCTTTCCCAATTCTTTTACCCTTTTAACTAATCTAATATCAAGGTTGGTCTCTTCCTTCGATTCTCTAATTGCTGCATCTTCAAATGATTCATTTTCATTCAACTTGCCACCAGGACATTCCCAATTACCCTTATGCTCTTTTTTTTCTTCATCAGCCCTTTTTACAAGAAGATATTTTCTATCTTTCTCTATAATGACTTTTACTTGCTTTGCCATATACAGACTTGATTTAGATCAATTTATAAAGTTTTGTAAATGTCTTTAATTATGGAAAAAAATATTGTTAAGTTATTTGAAAAAGTCCAAAAAATTCCATATAAAGTATGCAAATTTGAAAGAGATAAAATAGATGAAAACATCCTATATGGAGACTGCAGGCATAAATCTGAATTACTCTACAAATTATTAGCAAAAGCAGGATTTGAAGTGAAAAGACTTAAAGTAGTTTTTTATTGGAAAGATCTGCCTTTACCTAATAAATTATTAGCTATAATCGGGCACGATTCGATATGGGATCATGATTCTTTATCGGTAAAAATAAACGGAAGATGGACAATGGTTGATTGTACTTGGAATTCCGAATTAAAGAAGAAGGGTTTTCCCGTAACTGAGAAGTGGGATGGAAAATCGGACACTAAGCTTGTTACTGAGGGAAAACTTGAGTTCTATGATGCAGATAAATACATTAAGAAGTTCAAGATTGAAAAAGATAGTGCCTTAAGATTTGCCGATGAACTAAATAAATGGTTATCTTCTTAATACCTTTTTCACACTTCTCTTAATAAATCCAACCATTTCATTTAATGCCTTACCATAAATACCCGCAATATGTGGTGTGAGCACAATGTTTGAATTACTATAATCACCGGTGTTTATATTTTTAGGATAGACATCAAAAATCGCTCCTGAAAACTGACCGTTTACGACTCCGTCAAGAATTTGTTTTTCATTCATTATACCAGACCTTGAAACGTTAATGATTAATGCACCTCTTTTAATCATATAAGTCTTATCTGCCAACAATCCCTTTGTTTCTGAATTAAGTGGAAGAGCATTTATTATAATATCAGAATCGCTCAATATCCCTTCCAGACTGTCTTTGTTTCCAACAAATTTTATACCGAGTTCTCTCCCAAGAGTGCTTGGATCTTCTTTCATAATTTCCCATTTTAGACCATACTTTGATAGTCTTTCATATATCTCTTTTCCTACATGACCATAACCAAGAAGCCCTATTGTTTTACCTTTAAGATAACTCCTTAGTTTATCCTTTGATAGTTGCTTTAATTGTTCGTAAACATATTCTACTACTCCTGAAGAAGCAATCTCTTTATCTTGGATAATAGTTATACCTCTCCCCTTTACAACATCATGATCGACACCTTCTGTGCCAGAGGCAGGAATAATAAGATACCTTAGATTAGGAAGCTTTTTGCAGTCTTCCTTTGATAGATTATTTGAAACAATAGCAACAATATTTTCATCTCTGACTACCTCGTCACTACCTTCGACATATCTTACTGAAGGCAACTTAGATTGCTTTAATGATTCAACTAAATAATTCTTTTCCCATCTCGATGGTGCGCTTATCCTTACAATAACCCTTTTCGCCATGGTAAATAAATCTTCTCCTGGCTTAATAATCTTGCTAATATAAAAAGTAGCTCGTTACAAAAGGTTACCTTTAGGATACATTAGTTTACACCGAACCCTCTGCGGTTCGATTCTGCCCATATCAATATAACCAAATTTGGCTAAATAAAAAACTCACTCAAATAAGTACATTTATGATAATACACTTCACATCACTCTTGTACAAAATTTATCTTCTTCTTGCTTTTTTAGAATAATTTTTCTTCTTCTTTCCAGTCGTTCCTTTCTTGCGTGAAGCAAGCCATTTCTTAATCTTCTTTATCTTAGATAACTTGCTCTTACTATTGGACCCCCTTCCTCCCTTCCCCTTTACTTTTTTCTTGCTTTTTTTTATCATATCCTCTCAACCAACATCTTTTAACATGCGCTGGAATAATGGACTCGGTGAAAGAGTGCCGCAAACAATCACTGGTCTCAATCTTAACCTTCCAGCATGTTTTAACGGTTATCTCATTCGCATCAAAGCATTGGCTTGCATTACGCAGGTTTCGTTTGAGGAGTTATAGTCCATACCTCAAATTAATGGCCGAATATAATGTATAGGCTGCTAAGTTGCATCCTTTCCAGGACAACCGAACTGTCCTTTCCAGCTCAACAAAAAAGAATTATACTCTTAAATAGCTTTCTTACCACTTTATAATTACATTAAAAAGATTTATAGAATACTATGATAAATCAGATTGCATTTTCTTTTCTTCTTTAGATTTTATATAAAATCTTATAATTAGCCCTATAATAATTATAATTCCAATAGAAAAGAGTATTATTAAAAAATAATAAATTGCCTTTCCTTTATTGAATGATACTCTCTCATTGATTTCTCCAGTTCCTTCACCTCCACCAGAGGTAAGGATTAGTTCTTCCCCATTACGATTATATACTTGAATTATTAGTCTTTTAATAAATAATGACGGTTTATTATTTACAATATTTATTAACTTAACCTCATAATCAAATACATCATCATTGTCTACATCAACATTTATTGAGTCATTAATGTCTAATGCAAACAATTGAGCATTATTCGTTATGTTTAATAAAATGACAGTTGTATTTATTGATTGAATAATAATCTCATATCTTTTATCTCCATATTTAATAACTATTTTATCAATAGAACTTATAGTGCTGATAATTCCTTTATTTGCCTCATCTTCGCTCAATTCATATATTATTCCATGCACTACTCCTGTGCCGTTATCATTATTTGATAAGTTTCTTTGAGAAGAATTAATTAAATCATATTTTACAGTATAATTCCCTCCTTGAGTGATATTAAACATAACATTTCCAGCATTTAAAGCCGTAAAGTTATAGCAAGGTGGAGCAGAAGTTAGATTACAAATCTGACCATTTCTAAATATAGAGAAATTAACAATAGAAGTTGGAAGATTGTAAAATGTAATGTTGGCGCTTTTATTTAATCCAGCTTTTGATTCATTAATAAAAGCTAAATTATTATTTATTTGAATATCATTGCTTAAATCATCAGAAGAGCCATAAATGTTTTCTAAGAATTTTATTTCTCCAGAAGAAGAGTTCTTGAAGATAAAGTAAATCTTATTAGAGGATATGCCGATAAAATAATCTCTTATCGTCTGGTCTATCAGCATTTTTGAACCAGTGTAATTTGTAGAATTAAAAAACAAATCAAGTCCACTGGAAGAAAGAATGTTCGAGTCAAAAGTGTTGTTTGTACCCATAATTTTTTTAATTGAATTTAATTGCAGGTATAATGCATGGCTATTTGCTCCAGAAGTAGAAACAACATTATCTTTTATAGTATTGTTGCCTGAGTAAAATGGAAATCCAATTCCGTGGTTTTCTGAATTCCCATTAGTGGTTATAGTGTTTTTATAGATTATATTGCTTGTACCTGCATAAATATTAACACCATAATTGCGAGAATTCCCATTAGTTGTTATAGTGTTAGATGTAAGATTATTATAAGAACCGATAAAATAAACGCCATAATTATTATCCACTCCGTTAGTTGTTATTTTATTATTGACAAAAGTTGTGTTAGCATTGCTTCCACCCGAAATATAAATTCCATAATTAGAAGAATTTCCGTTTGTTGTAATGTCATTGTTTGATAAGAGATTATTATTAGAATCATATTGTATGTATCCATTATTTTGATCTAATCCGTTTGTATTTATTTTATTGTTCTTTATTAAGTTCCCATTACATCTTCCATTAAGGTAAATGCCGGAGTTGAAATTAGAGGTGCCGTTTGTTGAGATATCATTATTTGTTATAGTGTTGTTTGCTACGTCATATTCAAGATTTATTCCACTATTAGTTTGCCCGCCATTAGTAGATATTTTATTATTTGCAATGGTATTGTTAGAGGAAAAATAGAAAAGAGATATACCATAATTAAAGTTAGAACTCCCAAAAGTTATAATCTCATTGTCTTTAACTGTGCTGTATTTAAAAGCGTTGAAACTTAATCCATGAGAATTATTAGAAACTATTTTATTATTGGCGATTATAGAATCATTCGTATTGGTTATAAATAAACCGCTGTAAGAAGTTATATCATTGTTAATAATCTCTATTCTCTCCGCATTATAAGTAAAAATACCGTAAGCATTATTAATTCCTGCTCCTCTTGAACTATTCTGAATAATTTTGAGGTTTCTAATAGTCAGATTTTTATAGCGCGCAGCTATGTCTAGATTTTGGCTGCCCTGCCCATAACCATAGCGCCCGCTCGTATTTATAGCATGTCCTAAAACAAGATTTGAATAATTAACAGTAAATCCTTGTCCGTCTAAAATAATATTATCAGCCATTATATTGAAGCATGTTCCTGCAGCAGAAACATCATTCTGCAAGTAATAAATTGCATTTGAAGTAGTAAGCGTCTGGCAGGAGGTTAAGTTAATGATGTTAGGTTGCTCTTCATTTGTTGCATAACCTATTAAGTAGGGAAAGATTATAAGTAAGGACAGCATTATTATCCATACTAGAAGCCATATAATAATTACTTTCACCCCTTTCATAATCATCTAAATAAAATATAAACCATATATAAAAACTTAACTCTTTCTTATTTTTTGTGTAGGATCAAGAGATTTTTCACCTCCTGAATAATAAGAAATAATCCAATTCACTTATAATCTATAAACATAATTATAGTTTGTTTATCGATATTCGGGAAAGTTAATTGAAAGATAATACATATCGGTAATTTACTTAAAAGTACACATATAAAACTAGTGAAATATGTCATGAACCTGCACACTCTTTCTTATTTTTATCTGATTATAGGCACAATCACAGCAGGTCGAAAGGATTTTGAACCTTTTTAATCTGTTCACTTGAAATATGAGTATAAACCTGCGTCGTGTTTAAAGATGCATGCCCTAAAATAGTTTGTATAATCCTTATATCAGTTCCTTGTTCTAATAAATGAGTTGCAAAACTATGCCTAAGGGTATGAGGTGTAACTTTTTTATTTATACCAGCTTTCTTGCTCGTATTTTTAATAATTTTCTGAATATTTCTCGTAGTCAGAGGTTCTTCTTTAGAAAATATATATTTATGATCTCTCCCACGTATATATTCAGAAATCTCATTTGTAAGATTTTGTGAAATAACAATCAATCTGTCTTTTGAACCCTTTCCTTTCCTGACCCATCCTGTTCCTTCAGATAAATTCACATCATTAATTTTCAGATTTACAAGTTCCGATACTCTCAAGCCTGCAGAATAAAGCAGCGAGACAATCAATCTTGACTTCTGATTGTCGCACGCTTCAATTAATTTCTTTACTTCTTCTTTTGTTAAAACATCAGGTAGTCTTTGGTCCTTTTTTGGAATTCTGATATCAGAAAATTCTTTATTAAGAATTTCAACAAAAAAGAATTTTAATGCAGCCGCAGCAAGCATAATTGTGTTTTTGGCTTTTGTTTCAAAAAGCTCTGAAAGATATAGTTTTACATCATCTTGTGTCAGCTCTCCGGCATTTTTATTAGTTCTCTTTAGAAATTTATCAACAAAAAAGCTGTAATTTCTTACAGTCATTATCGATAAACCCCTAAGCCTTAGTTCACTCTTTAATTTATTTATATCTTCTGTATAGTCCATACTCTTCTTTCCCTAAAAACAATTAACCGAACCCTTATTTAAATCTTTGTGGCTTTAATCACTCAGATTTAATAGGCATATACTGAACAATAAGATTTTCAAAGTATAAATCATTATAATACCTATAATAATAAAAACCTTTAATCATTTTTAGTATTATGATTATTGTAGATATAGAAACAAGCGGAAATTTTGATCCGAGTAAAAATGGAATTTGGCAAATTGGGGCTGTTGATTTTGAGAAACCAGAAAATATTTTCTCAGAAGAAGCAAGAATTGACGATGAAGATAATATAGAAGAAGCCGCATTGAAAATCACGGGGAAAACTAAAGAAGAATTAAGAGATAAATCAAAACAATCTCAAAGACAGCTCTTGGAGAATTTTTTTAATTGGGCATCAAAAATAAAAAACAGAATCTTTGTTGCGCATAACACACCTTTCGATTATGGATTTTTAATCCTTAAAGCCAAAAAATACAATTTAGAATTTCCTTTCAGCCACAGAACTTTTGATTTGCATGTTTTTGCAGCCGCTAAATATTTTGAAATAAATAAAAAACTACCAATTGAAGATGAAGAAAGTAAAATGAATTTATCAAATGTTATTGAATTTTGCGGATTGAAAGTCAATAGAATTCAGTTAAAAAGAAATGAAGTTATTAAAGAGGGAGAACCGCACGATGGTTTAAAAGACGCAAAACTTGAAGCAGAGTGTCTATCCAGAATTTTATATGGTAAAAATTTAATTCAGCAATACAAGAATTTCCCAATTCCAGATTACTTAATATGTCAAGATTTGTTTTTTGCGTAAACTCCTCACTTTAGTTCGTGAGAAAGCAAAAACAAATCTTGAGCATGCTCAAGAACTCCATGCACGCTCCGGAATTTATTCCGGAGTTCTTGACAACTGTAAAATAATCACCTCCTAATAGCCTATATTTATCTAATCCTGCTGCCTTCTTCGATATTCTTCTCAGGGCTTAAAAGAACAACTTTAGATTCATCATCAGATACTGCAGCAAGAAGCATGCCTTGGCTTTCAATCCCTTTCATCATTCTCGGAGCTAAATTTACAAACACAACACACATTTTTCCTTCCAATTCATCTTTTTCATAATATTTTTTTAAACCTGCGCAAATAGTCCTCTTTTCATTTCCTATATTTATAGTCAAATTATATAACTTATCAGCTCCTTCTATATCTTCTACCTTTTCAATTTTGCCCACCCTTAATTCAATTTTTTCCCAGTCTTTAAAGTTTATAACACTCATTATACCTTCAATTTTAGAAGATTTATTAACCTTTTCTTTATGGGCAATTCTGTTAATTGTGTTGCTTGTTTTTAAGACATCGAGAATTCTTGATTTAATTCTCGAGGCGTTCAAGAATTTTGTTCTTGACGATTGTCCATTAGAGAATTTTGAACTATTAGCATCATAATTACCGGAATTCTCTTTATTCTTTTCATCGTTATCTTCAGTTTCTATTTTTTTAAATAATATATCGGATTTTTTTATTTTACTTATCTTTAAAGGTTTTTTTAAGGTCTTAAGAGATAAATCAAAATTAAATACTCTAGATATCTTTTCACATGTTTCAGGCATGAATGGACTTAGCAGGATAGCAATGTCTTTTATTGCATTTGCCAATTGATAGATAACTTTTTTGTCTTTTGTTTCCCACGGCTTTTTATATTGAACATATTCATTTGTATGATCTATAAATTTAAATATTTCACTTAATGCTTTATCTAGTTCTAAGCTATCAAAATATTTTTCTACTTTATTAATCAACTGATTTGAATCTAGAACTTTCGTTTTCTCTATTCCATAAGTTTCAGCCAAGGCAGAAACTCTTGAAATCAAATTTCCAAGTTTATTTGCTAATTCGTTGTTGTGGCGCTCTATTAGTGCAGACTCCAAGAAATCTCCGTCCTCTCCAAATGGAATATTTCTAAAAAGAAAATATCTTAGAGAATCTGTTCCATAAACATTTGATAAATAAATGGGATCCAATATATTTCCTAATGATTTGGACATTTTCTGACCGTTGAATGTAAAATAGCCATGAATAAACATTTTCTTTGGTAAATCAAAATCTAAAGCTAAAAGAATTGCTGGCCAGATAGTTGAGTGGACTCTAAGAATATCATTAGCCATTAACTGGACATTTGGAGGCCAGAATTTCTTTTTATTTGATTCAGTTATTAGGCCGCTCATATAATTCCAGAATGCGTCAATCCAAACATAGCAACTATGATTTTTATCAAAAGGCAGCTCAATGCCCCAGGATACATCTTCTTTTTTTCTTGAAATAGAAACATCTTGTAATCCTTGCTGTATAAACGAAATCATCTCGTTTCTTCTCTTTTCTGGGGTAATTAGAAACTCATTGCTTTTTATTGCCTTTAATATCTTGTCTTGAAAACTAGAAAGTTTCAACATATATGCCTCTTCTTTTCTTAATTCGGGTTCTCTATTGTGAAGAGGGCATTTGCCTTCAACTAAGTCGTTTTGAGTTTTGTATTGTTCACAGCCAATACAATAATATGATTCATAAAATCCCCTATATATTACCTTTTTTTTATATAATCTTATAAGGATTTTTTTTACCTCATTTTCATGATAGGAGTCAGTAGTTCTTATGAATCCATCATATTCAATATTAAGCACTTTCCATGCCTCTTTGAATTTAACTGCTATTTCATCAACAAATTGTTGAGGATTTTTTCCTGCCTTTTCTGCTGTCTCCTGAATTTTTTTGCCATGTTCATCAAGGCCGGTAAGGAAAAAAACATTTTTTCCTAATAACTTATGCCATCTGGCTATTATATCAGCCGCTAAAGTAGTATATGCAGATCCAACATGCGGCACACTATTTGAATAATAAATAGGTGTTGTAATGTAAAAAGTTTCTTTCTTGACCATTACTCTACTTCATTAATATGCTTTTTATTTCTTTCTAAATTGTCTTTTAAGATAATAATAAATATTAGAGCATTTGACATTATAATAAGTTTATCATTAATTGTTCTCTAGATTTTACCAGATCAATTTTTTCTAGAATATCTAAAGCAAAAAATATCCTTCCTTTATAAGACCCAAGAGAACCCGGATAAGTATGTATGTTAAATTGTTCATCATCAGGAATAAAATTTAATTCTTCTCCTTTTAAGCAGTCTAGGTGGCTTTTCATAATATAATAATCTCCTAAAGCTGGTGAATACTCTTTTGCAGGTAATCCTTTAGATCTAGGATACCTAAAAAAATCAAGATAATGTCGATAATGTAAAATTTTATCATTAATAATTCTTCTTATACCAAACTCCTCAGGCAATTCTGATAAAATGCCTTCTAAATTGTCATCTAAATCTCTTTCCTTGCATTTCTCAATAAGTTCAATCAAGCTCTTATGATTATATATGATCTCCCTAGCAGTATTAATCCTTGTTTTACCGGTTGTCTTAGACTGCGGGGAAAGTTTCTCCAAGAGAATAGAGAATCTTACATGATAACCTAGAAACCTTGGAAGAACAGAATCAAATACAATTTTTCTAACTCCCACAATAACTTCTGACTTTGATAAATTAAAATCATTATCTCTGAAATCTGAAAATTCATCGTTCACATCATACCATTGCAAATCAATTGTTAGAGGGTCTGCAATAGTCTGCTTCATGCTATTATAAAGCAATTGCAGTTCATTTCTCCACAACTCAAATGGTTTTTCAGGTATTGAAAGTAAATAATTATTAATAGGGGGAGTGTATTTTTCTGCCATTCTACTATTGAAAAACATTCATTTATAAATTAATCTGCTTTGGTTGGATTAATAATATGCCTTGTTTGCCCTAATAGATAGAATGCGTCCTCTAAATTAAGAGGCTTATGATCTGGTGCCTCAATTTTTCCTCTAAAAAGAGCAGTATTTCTTTCGCCTATCATCCATATTCCAGTACCTCTTCCTAAATGTCTAGTTCCTAATATATTTTGCTCTCCTTCTTTTACACTTAGTCTAATTATTTTTGCAAGATTTTTCTCAAGATATTTTTCTCCGCAAAATCTAGCTGCAAAAATATCGCCTTGTCTTTTATAAGGAGTTTTTGTTTCTTCTGAAATTTTCATGATATTTTCTGGGACAAGTGCGTCATAAAAATTCTTCTCAGAACCGTTAGACTGTATAAAATTGTCAAATAAAATCTTGTCCATTTCAACTAAAAAAGGCTCTTCATCTGTACCTCCAAACCACATTCTTCCATTATGTTTAATCAGAAATTGTTCTTCTTTATTCAATGAAAAATATTGATCATCGAGTTTATATTGGAGGAAAATATTATTTCTATCTCTTAATGGATCTTTTTGTCCAAACTCCCAATCTAACGTTGCTTTACCTGCTCTAATAGGCGGATTTTTTATTTCAAATATATACATTTTCCATCACCTCCTTTCACTTTTTTATTCCCAAAAATAACTATTCCTTCAGAAGCAAGAGGGAGTGGATGGTAACTTCTTAGAATGAGTTCTTTTAAAAGTTGTCCTCCCTCTTCGCTTGATATATCATATAAAAATGCTCATTTTATATCTTTTTTTGTAATTTTCATATCATATCATAGACTTGTATTATAGATGTATTTTACTTACAAAAAATTGTCAATAGTGTTGTATATAACAATAAAGCTTAAAATGGATGAAAATATAATATCCTATGTTAAACAACGAATTAATAAAGAAAATCGAAGATTTTGTTTATTCCAAGCCTCGTTCTGTACAGGAAATTGCTGTTCATATAGGAAAAAACTGGAGAACTGCTGATCGATATATTTCAGAAATTGAGAATAATTTTGGCACAATATCAAATAGAGTTTTCAGAGAAGGGACAAGAGGAGCTCTAAAAATTGTTTATTGGGCTTCTGTCGAGAAAATAAGCTCTTCTGTTTTTCAGGAAAAAATAGAAGAAGA
>ORJL010862033.1_pt1 | contig 11263 bp, 11 predicted proteins | sample 1779941 | NCBI WGS metagenome assembly ORJL01 (sample SAMEA104232317, study PRJEB22302) | groundwater metagenome | biome: forest; feature: aquifer; material: groundwater | place: USA | collected 2011-08-07 | depth 5.8 m | reverse complement strand
AGACGGCTTCGGAGACGACCGTGGCCCCGGCTCGAAGGGACTCAGTCAGGGCCCGCTCCGAGGCGTCTCCGTGCGGGGCGCCAGGGACGAGGATGTCCAGAAGGATGTTCGTGTCCACCGCAGTGATCACTGCCCGCGCATCCCCCTGACAAGCTCGTCGGGGTCCCGTTCCGCCAGGTTTTTCAGATAGCCCCTGTATTTTTTGAGCGGAGTGGCGCGGAGGCGCTTTCTTAGGTGGAACACCCCCTTCTCCTCCATGAACTCCAGTTCATCCCCTGGCCGGAGGCCCAGGCGATCGCGGACCTCCTTGGGGATGGTCACCTGTCCTTTAGTGGTAACCCTTGTCTTGGCCATGACCGCCCTTTCTGGTAAGGAATTAATTCCTTACTCTATTGTAAGGGAATGGGTTCATTGACGCAACCCTCTGCCATGAAGGCGGCCACGCCCCGACGCTGGGCCAGCACAACGGCTACGTCTGCCGCGACCTGCTGGGCGTGCCGCGGGAGCGGGTGGAGGCATTGCAGGCGTAGGGTGCTGCAGTAGAGGAGACTTCCCAAGCTTACAAAAGATGTTTGCTACTTGACCTTGTCGAGAACAAGCCTGAACGGTGTTGCCCTACGCGAAAAGGCTACGTCCACCTTTATCCACAGCATGAGCCTTCCGGTTCATGGATGGTTCCGATTCTCTGCGGGTTTTTCTGCGTGACCTGCCCCCCGTTTTAGGTCCACTCATAACGAGAGTTCCACCCGGATGTTGCCGTTGGTCTGCTGAGCAAACTGGTCGGGGGTCAGGTTGCCCAACGCGCTGTGGGGCCGGACATCACATCACCAGCCCTCACTTTTAATGGTGGGAGCGAGTGGGGTTCGACCCCGCCTCAGTCCGAACTCGCATTTGGAGGCGTTCGTCGGCAGATTCAAGCGAGACTACTTATACGAGGCGTGCACGGGGAGGTTGGAGGACTTTTGGCGCTGTTGCGGAGGGCTACATCGCGTGGGTTGCCAATAGCCTCAGCCAATCTTTCCAGATATAAGTAGCGCACAGTACAGGTGCAATTGGCTAGCGCCAAGGTCTCGGTCCGGGTGAAACCTGTTCCTTGAGGTCCGAATTCGCAATCGGAATAGGTCTAAATGCGCTGCAAGTGTCCACCCCAAGCCAGCGGTCTATCTTGACTTGCCAGGCCACGCGACTTGTCGCGCCACGGAGCGAGTGTCACCGAAAGTTGGCATTACCGTCGTATGGTAGTCTTCCGGTCCGCCCGCTACGAGGACAATGATGTCTTCGGCCTTTTTAGCAGGCTTTGCCAACCCAGCGACGACGTTGCCTTTCGTTGTCCGCTCTGCCCGCCGGTTCATTCTGGCGTCGAGTCCCGTGACGGGAATTCCAGCCTGCTCATAGATTTCTGCCTTGACCGAGGCTTTCGTGTAGCCCTCATCGGCGAGACGTTTAGCAAGGCCCACGCTCGCTATTATCACCGGCTCACCACCCCCAAGCTGGATGTCGTTATGACCAATGTTTGAAAGGCTCTGCGCCATGCATTCTAGCAGGTATGGCGTCTTCATTTTGCCCAAGTTCAGGCTTATCGTCCCCTGGACAGCGACAATCGTGATCGCGCTGGCGCCTCTGGTAAAGCCCCGTTCGACGTGATATGGCTCCCACGGACTCTGTGCCTCAGCCTCACCCAGACAGCATGTGTACTTCCCGGGAAACCCCAGAATCGCCTTGTCCACCTCCTCCGGCACGCCGCCGCCAATGTTTAGGAGCAGCAGCCGGACGGCTCTGCCCAGCGTCGCGTTCGCGCGGTTTCCCGGGCCGAGGGCGTTACGCCCCGTATTCATTTTCAGGTCTTGGACTACGGGCCCGTTTGCGATGACAAAGGGGCAACAAGGACTTGTCGTGGACTGGACGCCGTCCAGATTGAAGGCTGGGTCAGCAAGGGCCTCCACTATCGCCAGGATGACGGGCATGTATTCCGGCATGCAGCCCGCCATGACGGCCTGGGCCGCAATCTTTTCCACGGTGGCCAAGCCCTTCTTCGGCCCGAGCACACCAACGATATCGGAACCCTGCCGCGAAGCACCATTGACCATCAACTGCACGCGCTCCTCGGTCGGCGGGACCACGGGCAGCCCGTCTGTCCAGCCCTGGGCATAGGCATATTCGTTCACAGCCTCGAATGATGCGGGTAGCTCGATGACTCGTGGTCTGGACGTCATGTCGTTCTCCGAAAAAGAGCCGCTTTATCTGGATAACTCAAACGGATGCTTCCCTGGGTCACGAAGTGATCGGCGGCTTCGCCGGTGCGCTCAAGCGATTCCGCACGTCGGGAAGGAGTTTCTCCGCCAGGGCGCGCAGATCCGCCGGACTTCGCACCTCAACGTCCGCGGGCAGCACGAGCAACGTGAGGTCGGGGACTCCCCGCGCCCGCATAATAGATGTGGCAAGAGACACGAAGCGTTCAGTTACGAGCGTCACCGTGGGGACCCCGCGCTGCTCCAGCTCAACGCTGTCGTGGATACTCCACGTTGTGCAGGCGCCTCAGTTCCCCAGGCCGTTGATGACAAAATCACTGTCGCGCGCTAAATCGTCGAGCATCGCCTTCGGGGCGCCGATGCCGTCGCTGGTCTTCTCACGGAGGAGCGCCTGACTCACATCATCCCGCTGCTGCAGCAAGTCACGAAAGGCTGGCAGCAGGGTGTCCATGCTCCTCCAGCCGTTGTCCAGCAAGCCGATGCGTTTGCCACGCAACGTGTCGATACGCGGGGCCAGCCTCGCCGGCTGACCGCGCGTATCGACATCTGCAATGGGATCAACGATACGCCATGTGGCTGTCATACATCCCTCCTTCTACCGTAGGCACGTCCAAATGCAAGGAGATGCGGTGGGTCCTGCAACATCATTGACCCCGAAGGCGTGGGTCCATCTCGTCGCGCAGCGCGTCTCCCAGCATGTTGGCTGCGAAGACCGCCGTGGCGATTGCAACGCCGGGGGCAATGGTGAGCCACGGTGCGTCAAGCACGAATGTGCGGCCTGAGCCGGATAGCATCCCGCCCCATGTCGGGTTCGGCGGAGGAACCCCCACGCCAAGAAAGCTGAGGCTCGCCTCAGTGATGATGGCCTGGGCGAGCTGAGCCGTCACAATAACAACGAACGGGCTGACCGCGCTGGGCGCCACGTGGTGAAAGATGATACGGAACCTGCTGCACCCAATGGCTTTTGCCGCGTCCACAAAGGGGGTTGCGGATATGGCAATGGCGCTCGCCCGCACAACGCGATTGATCCGTGGCGTGATGACCGTGGCAATTGCCACGGTCACGATCAGCAGGGACGGCCCGAACACAGCCACTATCGCAAGTCCCAGCACCAGAGTCGGGAGGGCCATCATGGAGTCCATGAAACGCTGGATAACATCATCGGCCCAGCCGCCTACGTATGCGCCGACCAGTCCCAGCGTGCCTCCTATGACGCCACCAATCGCCACGGAGCTGAAGCCCACGGCAATCGTAATACGCGTGCCCCAGATAAGGCGGCTCAGCACATCTCGGCCTGACTGGTCCGTGCCCAGTGGATGGCTCCACGACGGGGGATGGCGCAGGACGCTTGCATCCATGACAACCGGGTCGTAAGCCGCCACGATAGGAGCCACGGCAGCGAGGACCAAATAGCCAAGCACAACAAGCGCACCCAGCGCGCCCAGGGGCTTGCGCGCAAAGAACTTGCCCACCCATCTTAGAGCGCCAGGGGACTGGTCCCTCAGTGCGCCCTGCTTTTCCAGTGCTGACGTACGGTCCATGCGTCTTTCAGCGAACCGATACTCTGGGGTCCAGAAGGCCATACGCCACATCTATGAGCAGGTTAATCAGCAGCACTGACACGCCAATGAGAAGGATGATGCCCTGGACGATGAAAATATCGCGCTGGATCACAGCTTCAACCAGCGCATTCCCGAGCCCGGGGAGGACGAATATGCGCTCAACGATGACCGCGCCGCTCATGAGGACGGCGAACAGAACGCCCACCAGCGCCACGATGGGCAGGAGAGCGTTGCGGAGAGCATGTCGCAAGATCACGACCCGCTCCGCGAGGCCCTTCGACCGGGCCGTTCGCATGTAGTCCTCACGCATGGTCTCCAGCATCTGAGCACGCGTCATGCGCGTGATGTACGCTGCAAAGGCGTAGCCAAGCACCAGCGAAGGCCAGATGAACTGAGATAGATTACCCAAAGGGTCTTTCCAGAAAGACTCAACGAAAAACGAGGGTGGTAGCCAGTCAAAGATTGTAGCAAGGCCCAGGATCAGCAGGGTGCCCGTCCAAAAGGTCGGCATGGACAGCCCGGCGACGCTGGCGATACGCGCCAGATGGTCAATCCAAGTGTCTCTGTAGATTGCGGCAATCACACCCAGCGGAACGCCCACGATAATAGCGATGAGTGTGGAGAGCAGCGCCACCTCCATGGTGACCATGCCGGTGCGGCCCACGATGTCCCAAACGGTCTCGTCCCGATAAAGCGAGCCGCCCAGGTCGCCGCGCAGGGCTCGCGCAAGCCAGTCCACATATTGCACGGTGACGGGCTGGTCCAATCCAAGTTTACTGCGCACAACGCGCGCATCCTCTTCTGAGACTCGTCCGCCTTCAGCGCCTCCCCCAAGGATCGTCGTGGTGACATCGCCGGGCATCACGCGCAATAGCGCGAATATGAAAATGGACAAGAAAAGGATGCTTGGCACGACCTGTGCAAGCCTTGTGACAACATGTCGCCGCATGCTTTTGCTCTTCAGTACGGGAGCAGCACCAAGCGCCTCCCGTCGTTGCAGGCTGCCACGCAACCGTGAGGGCACGCGCCCCTGTGGGGTGGGCGCGTCACGAGCGAGATGGCGCCGAGCCTAGCGGGAGTCGGAGTCGCGCCACACGCGTTCGAATCTGTGGTTGTTGTGCGGGCCCCATCCCGGCTCGTAGTTCTTCACATGGTTCCAGTAAGCGTTGTAGGCGACCAGCCAATAGCTGGTGACGAACGGGGCCTCATTAATCAGCAAGTCCTCCAGTTCACGGATTGCCTTTGCCCTGAGGTCCTTGTTTTGCTCTTTCTCCTGGGCGAAATACAGGTCGCGCGACCGCTCATTGCCATAGTTGGTCTCGTTGTAGCCCGCCACATCGCCCTTTACGGGTGGCATCCAGTAGACGTTGCGGCCCACCGCATATGCGTTCAGCGGGTTTGCGGCCACGACGGTCATGTCCATGTCACGACGCGCGCGCGTCAGATCGAACTTGGCCGTGTCCTCCAACGAAATCGAGGCGCTGATACCCAGTTTTGTGGACAACTCGTTGGCAAAAAACTCGGCGCCAGATACGTATGTGGTAAATCCGGCCCTCGTCCTGATAGTGGTCTTGAAGCCCTCTGGGTAGCCGGCTTCGGCCATTAGTCGCTTGGCCGTTTTGAGGTCTTCCTGGCCACCCGGCGAGTCCTTGGGGCGAAATCCCGGAAGGCTGAGGTACGCCTGCTGAGAACGGGCAAATTGGCCGACGGGCGGAAACAGCGTGCCTACCTGACCTACGCCTTCGCCGAGGATGTTTATGGCCTTTTGCCGGTCCACGGCCAGGGAAATGGCGCGACGCACGCGAATATCATCAAAGGGCTTGCGGTTGTTGTTCATCATGAGCGTGACAGACTCGCCCCGAAAGAACGGTTTGACTGCTATGGCGCGTCCCGAACGCTCAATCTGCTCCTTGTTGCTCCGCGAAAGTGCGATATTGCCTCCCGTCAGGTCTATACGGCCAGCCAGTAGAGCGGCAACTTGAGTGCCTGCATCCTGTATTTCCACGATGCGTAGCTCGTCAATGTAAGGCATGCCCGTCCGAAAATAGTCTTTGTTCTTCTTCAGAATGGCGCCTACCCCACGGCTGTATTGTTCCAAGCGGAACGGCCCTGTTCCTATGAACTTTGACACGCTGCTGATCTGCTGGTCTGGCTCAATAATATGCTTGGGCATGACGTAGATGTTCCCGTGCGCGATCCAGTTGATGAATCCGTTCGACGGGTCCTTGAGCTGAAACTCCAACGTGCGCGGCCCGCGGGCTACAACGTCCTTGACCATGGTGAACTCAGCCGCGCGGTTACTCGCCTTGCCTGGCGGCGGCTGGAGCCACAGTTTCCACTTCGCCACTTCATCGTCAGCGGTGAACGACTTGCCGTCATGCCACTTGGCCTCGGCCAGTTGAAATGTGACTTTTGTCCCGTCTGGACTCACGTTCCAGCTTGTCGCAAGGTCTGCGATAATCTCGGTGTTGCTAGTGGGGTCATACTGAAGCAGTCCGTTATAGACAGGCGCCGCCAGGATCACAAGAGCGGAGCTTACCTGCCATAATGCGTCTAGGGTGGGTGGGGGCGTGGGATTGATCTCTGTCACCGTGCCGCCCAGTTTGGGACGGGCGCTGTCGCCAGACGCGACAGGAGTAACGGGTATCGCCGTTGCAACCGGGGAAGAAGGGCGACCGGGTGAAGCTGGGACTGGCGTCGCCAGAGCCGTTTGAGTAGGGGCCGAGACCTGAGTCGGGAGAGGGCTGGAGGGTGCGCCGGGAGATGTCGTTGGTGTGGCTGCTGGAGCACAGGCACTCAGGATAATGCTACCAGCGAGACAAACGGCCATGACTTTCAAGAACGAGAATCTGGCGCATGAACCAACGCTGACTGGCATATACTCCCCCTCGCGAAATTACTCAGATCTGCGACACACGAACCCCGTGGCAAACAAAAGGTGCTGCGGAAGGTATTAGAGCTGGTGCCGCTGCGTCAACAAGTGGCCTCAGATGCGAATTAGGTTTAGGCCAAGCTTACGCTGGGGAACTTCGGTGCGCCCCCACGTCCCGGCTCGTCCTTTTTCTGCGAAAACGCCTCAATCTGGGGTTCCCCAAAACAACTCTGGATAAGGCCCCATGCCCTCTCTTTGCTGGGAGGATAACGCCCTGCCCCAAAGCTGTCAAGCCCCCAAAATAGCGAAGACTGTCGTGCCCACTTAAGATTTGGACAGGTAAAGTGTGCCAAGACGGACCATGGGAACTGGAGTGAAGCCTGTCCAAAGTGGTCGTGACGCACCGCTGAAGAGTAATCCCGATCCTGTCCGGGAAGCCTCTACCAGCTTTGGGCGACTCATTTCAATGTTCCTCAGAACTGTCCCGTTTTCGCTGACGCGCTACACAGAGGGCCTCACCCTCCCCCTTGACTCTTCGGTCCGAAAATGTGTCCCTTTCGCTGGAACCCAACACGCGACCTTCTGAACCCTCTGATCCGAGGCAGCGAGGGACGGCTCGCGTAATCTAACCCGTGCGAGGCGCAAAGAGAGGCGGGGGCGACCCGACTCCCGCCTCTGCGTGTCTGCGATCTGTAAAGCGCTAAGGCAGACGTGCGGTGCCCGGGGAGGAGTCGGGCTTGGTGCGGGTCGGCAAGATAATGGTCGCATTGCCCGTGGCGTGCCGCTCGCCTCGTTGGTTGTCCGCCCACATCTCCACGTCGACCAGGTGATCGCCGCCCTCCGTGTACTTCCGGACGAGTCGGCCCCGGAGCCACGTGGTGTCGGCGAGGAAGTTCGGACGTCGCATCTCGACGGAGAGCTTGTGCAGAAAGCCATCGTCCCCCATCCAGTTGGAGCAGAGCATCCCGAACCAGGAGATGCGCATTGCCCCGATGTCGTAGCCGCCTGCGGAGAAGCCGATCTCCTTGGCGAACCACGGGTCGTAATGGGCGCGGGTCGGCACATCCGGGATGTTCGTGGAGGGGTCGGGAATAGCGGCGGCGGGATGGGCCTGAAAATAGTTGCGCAGGACCTTGTCCGTCATGCAGTAGTGACCGCCCCAGCCCTGGAAGAAGGCGATAACGCTCATGACGGTCAGCGGGCCATGGATGGTATAGCCTATGTCCTGGCCGTCCCGCACGTCCTCCCAAAAGCGGGGCTTGGCTCCCTGGAGAGGTTCGTTATCGTAGTCCTGCCCGATCTTCTCCATCTCCTCCTTGGTGTACTTGTGGCGCTGGATGTCCATGTACTTGCCTTTTTCCTTCGGGCGGCCTCGCTCGTAGGCCATATTGTGGGACCAACTCCGAGCTAGTACCAGTCCGTTCTGGTTGGTGAACTCCACCTCCTCGATCTCCTGGAACATCCGGGGCGCATACTGCGATCGGGGCTTCTCCACGAGGTCCTTTAGCGCGGTGGTGGCGGTGATTCGCTGGCCTAGGGACAGGGTCTTGTACCACTCCCAGGAGTCGCCGGTCCAAAGGCGATGGATGCCTGGCAGTCCTGCGCCGTGGCTGCGGGCGCCGGGATGCCAGAGAGGTCCGCAGTTCGTGCTGTACAGAAAGGTGCCTGGAGCAATGACGGCTTTGTACTTGGTCTTACGGGCACACTCCTCGTCGTAGAAAAGCGGGTTTGCGTCTCCATAGCTCCAAGCCCAGTGACGGACGTTGTCCCGAGTCGTCTCGCTGTGCCACGGGTTCACGTAGGCGCGCTTCACGCCGATGCGTTCACGGGCCTTCGCCAGCATCTCGTCGGTGAGGCCAGCAAACTTGAACGCCTGTTGCTGCTGTTGTGTCATGTTGCTTCTTCTCCCTTTATTGATCTAGGCAATAACTCCAGCGTTGACGAGCCGTCGCATATATTGGCCTCCGAAAGGCCCATCAGCCCGCTAAACACGTACGCGTTGTGCTCTCTGACCAGGGGCGCGGGCCGACGAATGGCGCCAAGTGCCCTGCTCAGCTTCCAGGGGTTACCGTAGATGACCTCCCCCGGCAGACAGGGATAGTCCACTTGCTCATATGTCTGGCGCGCCTTGAAGTGGGGGTTGGCGTACTGCTCCGGGTAGGTCAGCACAGGCGCAGCGGCCACACCTTCCTGTTGCACAGGATACGCCGTGACTTTCTCAGGCGTGCGTTAGACGGTCCACTGGCACCAACGAATCAATGCCCCAGTCGAAGACCAAGCCGCGCGCCGCAACGGCCGGCGGCGTCTCTGAGTCATCTGGGACGCCCTGGTTACTGGACGAACGTGAGTTTGGCGACTAGCTAGCTGAGCGTCCAACTCTCCTCGTCGAGAATCCGGAGCCGCCGGAACTCAGCCATACCCATCCCGCCAGGCTCCTTTTGCATGGACAACAGGTTTGCACCCTCACGCTGACATGTCGGAAGCGACTATTCTCGCTCTCACCGAACTAAGTAGCCGCTGCCCAGATTAGAATACTAAACGTATCCCGATGTCGCGGTTCGTGACAACTCGATCCAGTACCCTCTTGAATCAGATAATGTTCGGCCGCACATTCTGGCGCCAGAGGCGCAGGAACCGGCGCTTATTGGCAACACGCACATGGAAGGAGATCTGCTCCGCTCCTGCCGCTCGGGCTTCTGCTACTCGACGAATGAAACCTTCAGGGGAGCCACACACCGAAAACCGCTTAGCTAAATATGGAGTGAGGCCCAGTTCGTCACACAAATCGGCGTGGTGGCTTGGGCCGAACTTTGCATGCTCCAGGGCGTTGTATTCGGCATGAATGCGTTTGATGGCAGGCTCGTATTGAGGTGGCAAGTGTTTTCCTGCGGTGGTGAAGCGGAAGGCTTGATTAGCGCGCGTGACCAGGGAGTTCTTGATCTCATTCAACGCCGTGTCGTTATCTTCGGCCAAGTTCGCCATGACGGCCCACCAGACATCAATATCATCGACGTTGCGGCCGGCTTCTTGTGCACCTGCCTTCAGTTCAGCCAGCCCGTCGCGCACTATGTCAGGCAATATGCCCATGCCAATGACCACTCCGTCCGCTACGCGTCCCGCCAGACGGATCGTTTTCAACCCTGAAGCGGCCACATAGACAGGGACCGCTCTGTGGTGAAGGGCCAGTTTCGATGTTTGCCCCATCCACTGGGCTTCACCCTGAGCCAGAAGCCCCTTGACTGCCAGCACATACTGCTCCAAGTACGCCAACGACGCGGGATGCAGGCTGATATTGGCGGTCGCGCTGTCACCAGTGCCGATACCCAAGAAGGCACGTCCTCCAGAAACCTGGTCCACGCTCGCGATAGCCCCCGCGGTGACAGCGGGATGCCGCGTCAGAGGATTGGTGACCCACGGTCCAAAGTGCACGTTTCGCGTGGTCATGGCGGCGATGGTACTGCGCACGTACACGTCCAAGTAGATTGATTGGGAGTCGCCAATACCCAACCCCCAAAAACCGCATTCGTCCGCCTCCTGAACGTATTCGCGCCAATCCGATAGGGTGTCACCCGCAAACAAGACCATGAACCTGCTTTTTGCCACGTCAGGCCCCCTTCGATACTAGGTTCTGTTGACATTTCTAGACCTAGTCTTAAACTTTGAGCATGACTACAGAAGAGTTCCGCCCCGACCAATGGATCAGAATCGTTCATTTCTTGCGCACCTGTTCAGGTGTCTATGTCGGGCAGGAAAAGGACTGCCGCCGTTTTCTTGCAGGGACCCTCTGGATCGCCCGGACAGGCGCCCAGTGGCGGGCGCTGCCGGAGCAGTACGGCAAATGGAATAGCGTGTATAAACGCTTCCTCCGCTGGTGTGAGAAAGGCATCTGGAAGCGGATGCACGACGCCTTTGCCGATGATCCCGACATGGAACAACTCCTCGTGGACAGCACCATGATCCGGGCCCATCCCTGTGCAGCGGGTGCGCCGCAAAAAAGGGGGGCCAAGGGGCGCAGGGCATGGGTCGAAGCCGCGGTGGCTTTAGCAGCAAAATCCATATGAGCGTGGATGGTCTGGGCAACCCCCTTCAGTTCCGGCTCACGGCGGGCCAGGTTCATGACATCACCCAAGCTGAGGCGCTGCTTCCGCCTAGCCCCATGGGGTACGTGATTGCCGACAAGGGATATGACGCCGACGCCTTTGTCCAGGTGATCCACCAGCGTGGCGCGGTCCCGGTCATCCCGCCCCGGTCCCACCGGAAGACGCCCCGGGACTACGATGCCCATCTATACAAGGAGCGCCACTTGGTAGAATGCTTCATCAACAAGATCAAGCATTACCGGCGCATCTTCTCGCGGTACGACAAGCTCGCCTCCACCTACCTCGGTTTCCTCCACCTCATCAGCACCCTCATATGGTTGCGATGACAATGTCAACAGAACCTAGCCACACCGCAGACCCACGTCGCACGCGTTTTGGATGACGAGTGGTTTCATTGGGCATTGGTTTAGATCAAAACGGAATGTTTCCAAGGATATCGTTATAAGTGAACATAATATGCCGCGAGGCCAGCACCTTGGT
>ORJL011135055.1_pt1 | contig 11264 bp, 9 predicted proteins | sample 1779941 | NCBI WGS metagenome assembly ORJL01 (sample SAMEA104232317, study PRJEB22302) | groundwater metagenome | biome: forest; feature: aquifer; material: groundwater | place: USA | collected 2011-08-07 | depth 5.8 m | reverse complement strand
GTCGTGAACGCCACGGTCTGGGCTTTGGCCGCGTCGTTCGCCTGGTACTGGCTGAACATGAATAAGGTGCCGGCGGCCATGACGGCGCCGAACAGCAGGATGGACGCGATGGCCGGCTTTGTCAGGGGCGGCGTGCCGGGCTTGCGCGGCGGACGCTCCATGATGCCGCGGTCGGCCGGTTCGGTCCCTAAGCCCAGTGCCGGAAAGTCGTCTGTCAACAGGTTCATCAGTAGGATTTGTAAGGGCAAAAGTGCGAGTTTTCCGAACAACAGGATGGCCAGGAATACGGAGATGATTTCGCCGGAGTTGCATGATAATAGATACCGGGTGGACTTGATGATTTTATCGTAAATGTTGCGGCCTTCCTCGACCGCGTTGACGATGGAGGCGAAGTTGTCGTCCACCAGCTGGGCTTTGGCCACTTCTTTTGCAACGCCGGTGCCGGTGCGGCCCATGGCGATGCCGATGTCGGCCCGCTTGAGTGCCGGCGCGTCGTTGACCCCGTCGCCCGTCATCGCGACTACGTGGCCTTGGCGTTTGAGCGACTCGACGATGCGCAGCTTCTGGATCGGCAGCGCACGAGCGATGATGGCCACGCGTCCGATGCGCGCATCCAACTGGGCGTCCGTCAAGTCGTCCAGCTGGCTGCCGTCCAGGACTTCTTGGCCGCTTTCCAACAAGCCGATTTTTTGACCCACGGCCTCCGCTGTGGCGGCATGGTCGCCGGTAATCATCATCACGCGGATGCCGGCTTTTTTGCATCGGGCGATGGCATCCGGCACTTCGTCGCGCGGCGCATCCATCATGCCGACGAGGCCCACGAAGATAAGGTTGTTTTCGACGGCGTCCGGCGTGGCGTCGGTTTTGCCAGCCATGGGTTTGTACGCAAGGCCCAGCACGCGGAGGGCTTGGCGGCCCATGGCGGCGATGGCGTTTTTGATGCGTTTTTTGGTTTCCGCATCCAGGGGCCGGCTCTGTTTACCATCCCATACCCGCGTGCATTGCATCAAAAGCAAGTCCGGCGCGCCTTTGACGTAGGCGTACGTTTTTTGGTCCGGTCCTTTTACCAGGACGCTCATGCGTTTGCGGTCCGAATCGAACGGTAACTCGCTCAGGCGTTCAAAACCGTCCAACGCGACGCGGCCTTTTTCCGCCAGGACCACCAAGGCACCTTCCGTGGGGTCGCCTTCAATGGAGGGCTGTCCGTCCTGTTGTGCCAACTTGGCGTTGTTGCAAATCGCGCCGATGCGCAAGGGCAATTCCAGCGTTTCCGGCTTCAGCGGCGGCTGGGGTTTCAATTGGCCTTCGGTGTCGTAACCAGAGCCCGTGACTTCGGTCCAATGCCCTGCCACGTAGATGCGGGTGACGGTCATCTGGTTCTTCGTCAGCGTGCCGGTCTTGTCCGAACAAATGATGGTCACTTCGCCCAGGCTCTCGGCCGCCGTCAGTTTTTTCACGAGCAGGTTCTTGCCGGCCAGGCGTTTGGCGCCCAACGACAGGCTGACGGTGACGACCAACGGCAGTGAATTGGGAATGGTGGATATCAACAAGGTCAAGGCGAACAGGACGACGGTGTGCGGTCCGATTTGCCCCGTCGCGGTGGCCGTGATGACCACGGCCAAAACCAGGATGCCGGCAATGATGCCGATCTGCCTGATCAGTTGTTGGAATTTGCGTTCCAGCACGCTGGGCTCTTCTTTGGTTTGTTGCAGGCTTTGGGCAATCTGGCCCAGCTGGGTTTTCATGCCGGTGGCGACCACGACGGCCTTTCCCTTGCCGTACGTCATAATGGTGCCAGAAAACACCATGTTTTTCTGGTCGCTCACGCGCACGCCGGGTTTTGCTTTGGCTACTGTTTTCTCCGACGCCTGTGACTCACCCGTCAAGGATGATTCATCGGCTTTGAGCATGATGCATTCAATCAATCGGCCATCCGCGGCCACGACGTCGCCTTCCTCCAGCACCAGGATGTCCCCGGGAACCACTTGGCTTGCCGGAATGAGGCGGATATGTCGGTTGCGCAGGACGCGGCATTGCGGTGCGGCAATTCTTTCCAACGCCTCCAGCGCCCGTTCGGCTTTGTACTCTTGATAGAAGCCCAACGCGCAGTTCAGTAGGATGATTATGCCGATGCCCAATGCTTCCAGCAGTTCGCCCAACGCCAAGCTGAGCAGGCCGGCGACGATCAGCAGCAGGATGAGCGGATTCTTGAATTGGCTTAAGAAAATGGACAACGGGCCATCGTTTTTTTTGTGCTCAAGTTCGTTGGGCCCGGATTGCTTGAGGCGTTCGGCGGCTTCCGCATCCGACAAGCCGTCCAGACTCGTTTCCAGTTCTCGCAAAACGGCGGGAACATCGCTTTCGTAAGGCAACGGCATGAGGGTTGGTCCAACATCCAATGGTTTTTCCGTTTATATTCGTCCCGGCCGCGCATCCATTGCGGGGGTTTTAAATGGCCTTTTAGGCACAGGTTTTTTTCAACGATTTTCGGATCGGACATTTGTGGATTTGGTTCTCAAAGCAACGGGCGTAATGGCACTGTTTCTAGCCTGGGCCGGCTTGGTGCCGTTGGACCAACTGTTGCTATTGCTCGGCGTCGCGTACTTGATCATGAGCAACATGATCGTGCTAGCCGGCCCGCCGGTTTATTGAACGGGTATTTTTCCGCCACGCGATTAGGGGGCCAATGCTCTGTCACTTCTTTTCTTTATGCAGGAAGTTGAGAACGCCGTTTTCGTCCAGCCACGCTAGACTCGCCGTGGGAATGAAGTCAAAACCCGGCAGGATTTCCTCGCCAAACGCCAAAAACGTATACCCCTCCATTCGGTACAACCAACCGACGGCCAACGCCGACAAGGGCGCCCAGATCAGGTCGGCAAACTCGCCGGCAAACAACGTCAACAATCCGATGGCGTCAATCGCAAGGCTGACGGCCAACTTGACGAAGCGGTTCACGAATCAATGAATGCCGGGTTTGGTTTTATGCGTTTGGGCCTTGTTGGGCCAACGGCATCGTCTTATTTTTTTCTCTTCAACGTTGCGCCGCTTCGGCTATTGCTTTTTTTCAAGAACGGCTTTAGGCGCCTTGCCTGCGCCACCAAACGATGGCCGCTGCGAGGCATACGACGCTGCCGAAGGCAAACACCCACGTCCAAGGCAACGACGCGGGTTGGACTCCTGCGTTCGGTTTGCCCGTGTTTTCGGACGGCGCGGGTGCCGCTTGTGGCTCGGTCGTTCCGGCGGCTCCCGGTGCGGCAGGAGGCGTGCCGAATGCCGGTTGATTGGCGTCGGTTGCACTGATCGCGGATTTTTCGGACGATGCGGCGCCCGAATCCATGGCACGCGCCTGCCCCGATTCCGACGATGCGTCATACGCTGCTGAAAGCTCGGACAGTTCGGGCGCCTGCATCCAGGTGATACCCGATGCCAGCAAGAGCAAAAACGACACGGCCAGCATCAAGTAGACGGGCTGGCGGTCAGGCTGGACGAGGCTGCGGCCCGCGGCGCTCAAGCGGTAATACGCCCATTTGGCCTTTTTTTCCTTTTCCACCAACCCGGCTCCCACCAACTTGTGCATGTGCTCGTCCGTGGCCTGAACGCTCAAGCCGGATTCTTCGGCAAGCGACGTCAGGCTTCGCGGCTTGACGCCCAACTTCTTCAACAGCGTCACGCGGGTAGGCGAGGACAGCGCTTTAAACGCATGGGCATCCAGTTGCACGACCATAGTATTAGGGTTGGACGCCGCCGGACTTAAAAACGGAGGTGTTTATTTCAGGGGTTTGCCGAGTCGGAATCCTGGTGCGGCTGCCAGCGGCCTGGCGCTGGGACGTGATAAAAAAATGGCCGTGCGCGAGGGGGTTCCACGCGTTCGGAATCAAGAATGGGGCTTGGTAGCTACCTCGTTCGTCATCGTTGGCTTACTCAGACTGGGACGGTTTCTTCATTGCCCCGCATATTTGGTGGTGTGCGTTGCTCAAAAACAGATGCAATATTCTTATTGGAATAATTTATTAAATAATTATTCGGCAACTTGGCTTTCTGGTGGGCATTAAACTTTGGCGGTCAGTTGTTGGGAATCGTGCAACATATTCGGCTCACCCGTCGTCCAACGGCCGGGCACGTCACGGTTTCGATTTGTTTTCCCCCGTTGGGGCACGACTCGAAGCCACCTTTCGGCGGGATGACCTCATTCTGTTCCAAGCACGCGCCGCCGATTGATTCGCACGTCACGATTACCGGTTCTACCGAAGGCCGCTGCGCAAGCGGAGGCGTAATATCGCGGCGTTTTTCATCGAAGATTTTTCCCAATTCTTTTTTCAGTTCTTCATTTTCCCCTTGGGACCGGATACCTCCGGCCTAAAGGTTCATGGAGGATGTCATTTTTTTCCCGTCCTTTTCCGCCCTCAATTCGCGCGCTTCATTTTTCACGTCGCCGGCCGTTGGGCGTTCCTTGCGCTTGTGGCCTTTTATTAATCCGGATTGCGTTTGGGTTATCCGATGGCTGAAGAACTCAGTTTGCCGTACGGCCCGTGGACGCGCCTAGCCTCCGCCCAGTGGACGGGCCACCCGTTGAGCGTCTACGTCAACGCTGAAAACATGGTTATGCTCACCGTCTTTGACAAGACGGAAAAGAACATCAACGGCATGCTGGTCCTGCTCAAGAAGCCCCTCCTGGTCGAAGGCAAGACTGAGGCTTTTGCTGCCACGCAGCAACGCGAATTGACGATCATCGAAAAACTGTCCGCCGGCCGTCACGTCAAATATCTTTTGTTGGAATCCACTCCCTACTATGTGCCTTACACGCAGGCCGAATTGATCAAAGTCATCCAGCGCCAGTACGCCGAAATCATGGGTCTGACCAAGGTCATTTTCACCGCTTCGGCGTCATTTGATTTCAAGGTCACCGAACTGCACCCCCACGACGCCCAGACCGAAGCGCTCCTGGGAGATCCGTTCACTTTGTTCGCCCTCTCCAGCATCACGCCGTCCGAATCAGTCGCCGTCCCGACCGGCCGCCGTATGGTTCGCCTGGTCCTAGGTGTCGATGCCGCAGGCCAACCAGTTGATGTTCCGCCGGCCGACATCGCCAAAACCGCCGTCCTGGGCGCGACGCACGCCGAACGCCTCCAAGCCATCACTTCGCTCTCGGAAGCGGCGCTGTCCGCCGGTTTGCCCTGCTTCGTGTTTGACACGTCCGGCGCCTTTGCCGGCTTGGGCACCCTGGGTGAGAAACCTCGCAACCTCGAGAAATTCGGTTTGGCGTTTCCTTCCACTGCCTATGCGTTCAAGGCCTACGCGTTGGGCCAAGGTCTGTTGATTGACTTGCGCTTCGTACCCTTGGACGTTTTTGAAACCGCGTTGGGCATTTCCAACAAGGACGTTCATGCCGTGCTCGAGCGCGTTTTTGCCCAAGCTTCCAACCTGGATGACTTAATCCAACGGGCTGAAACCATGCCCGATGCCAAACCCGCGACCCAATACGCCTTGCGCAAGGCGGCGCGCGCGTTACGGACGCTCCAAAAAGCCTATCCGGCCACCTTCGGCAAGAACACGTTTTCCGAACTGAACGCACCGTGGGACTCCGGATCCAAGGTGTTCTACGTCGACTTGCGGGGAAAAGACGCGGCGCTTATCGAACTGTGTGTTCTTTCGCTCTTTTCGCCCCTGCAGACCACGGACCGCACCACGCCGTCGGTCCTGGCCGTATTCGACCGGCCCGCTTCCCTGTTGTCCCCCCGCATACAATCGGCCATCCCGCCGTGCGTCGCATTGGCCTTGGGTGCTGACCACGAAGCCGACGTGCGCTTTACGCCCAGCCTGGAGCTGGACGTGTTGGGCAACAACGAAGCCGTGGTGGCCATGCCACATCGCGATAAGAAACGCATTCAACTGCGTCCCTTGATGACGCGCGCGTCGCAGCCCGTGGCCCTCAAATAACGCGCAACCGCCGCCTAACGGAAACACGACGCCGTCCTGTTCAGCCCGTCGGACCTGCTTTTTCCAGCCGTTACGCGCAGGGACTGACCGTCAAGCCGAAACCGCTTTCACGGCGGAGGGGGTCGGTCCTACGTCCTGCTCGGGAATGGGCGTGCCGTCCAGGATTTTGATGAAAATCTCGCCGAAAAAATGATCCTGCCAGGCGTGGATTTTGTGTTCCTGCACCAAATGCAATACGGGCAACAAGTGGCGGGCGATCTGTTCGGCCGAACGCTCCTCTAACAAGTTGGAAAACAAGACGATGCCTTCTGAATCTTTCAAGCTAACGACTTTGTCGTACATTTTTTGCATCTTTTGGTCCATGTCCAGTTCCGGCACTTCGATTAAAAGCGCGGGAAGGAATTGACGCGGAGGCGGCGTCTTGCGGCCTTTGCGGATGACGTCCTCCAACGACTTCATCAACTCGTCCAGCGTCATGCGCCGACGTCGCGGCCGGTTGACGCGGAACACCAATTCCGGCAACACTTCGTCCCGCAAGGCGGTTTCCTCAAGCGTGTCGGCTTCCGGTTCATCCTCGACGGTGAGGTTTTCCGATTTGAACCGCAACAAAAGCGCCGCCGCCAGGATGACGTTGGCCGGCACGCGCAGGTCCATGGCCGTCATGCCTTTGATGAGTTCGAGGTATTTCTGTGCCACCCGGCCCACGTCGATGTCCCATGGGTCCATCTGCTCCGTGGACACTAACTCAATCAATAGCTCCTTCCACGTCGGCTGCACGACGAAATTGACGATGTCCATAAGGGGGTGGGGCTCTTTTTGGGGTGGATTACTGGCTTTTCCCGAAATTCTGGGTTGTGAAAAATACGGTTTCCGCCTATAAAAAACAGCTGTTTGCGCAATGCTCTGTTCAAAAAGTCGGACAAACCAAAAACCGCGCAATGTGGTAATAGGCAAAAAACAATGGAAACCGCGGAGAACGCAAAAAACGAAACCCTATGAGAAGGCAAAGAAAAAATAATAATAACCAATCTGTTTGGTTCTGCCGCAGCCCGCGCGTTGCCCTGCCGCTGCAAGCGCTTTGCCAAAGCTGCCTGGACGTGCGTCTCTTCCCCGCCCTTTTTGGTTTTTGCCTCTTTTTTTTTGTTTTTTTTCCTTTGTTTTTCGTTTCCAGCTAAACGTCCTTTTTTTCCTTTTCCCATCAAAACGCTTTTCTAAGGGTGTTGCCTTAACTAGATTCATCATGCTGGCCTCCGTCATCGTGCCGACCCTCAACGAGGAATCCAATCTCGAGCGCTGCCTCGCTTCGCTGCGCAACCAATCCTTTGCCGCCGACCAGATCATCGTCGCCGACGGCGGGAGCACGGATGGCACCGTGTCCATCGCCGAAACCTGGGCCGACTCGGTCGTGTACGAGAAAAAACGCACCATTTCCGCGGGCCGCCAAGCCGGCGCCGACGTGGCGCAAGGCCGATGGCTGGTCTTTGCCGATGCGGACGCGTATTACCCGAACGACTGGCTGCTGGATTTGCTGCGCCCGTTCGCCAACGCGGACGTGTCCTGCACGCACGGCAAAGTCTTGTTGGACGACGCCAACGATTTGGAGCACTTCGTGGCCAACCGCGTCGCACCCAAGTTCTTCCGCACCGCTTTGGAATTGGGTTATCCGTCCGGCGCCGGCTCGAACCTCGCCATCCGTGCCGACGTGTTCAAGAAAATGGGGGGCTTCAACACCGACTTGGTGACGGCCGAAGACGTCGACTTGCAACGCCGCGCCTTGTCGCACGGCCGCAACGTCTACGTGGAGGACGCCGTGGCGTTCATTTCGGCCCGCCGCTTGCGTTCATGGGGGTATCCAAAATTCGTGGGCTTCCACGTCCAGAACTGGGTGCAGTACGCCTTGGTGCGCAAGCCTTTCCGGCAGTACGAAGCGGTGCGTTAAACCCATTCTGCTTGCAATTTCAAAGGTGGTCCAATGAGAGAAGAATCGAATCAAGCACTGAAGAAAAAAATTCTACTGGTCGACGATGAAAAGCACGTGCGCAGTTTAACCAAGGGTTTGTTGATTGACTACGGTCATGACGTCCACGATGCTGAAGACTATACTTCGGCAAAAAAGTTAGTGGATCAGCACCGTTTTGACCTCGTAATCACGGATGTGGACTTACGGGATGGGACTGGTGGGGGGCTTGATTTGGTTCCACACGTACGGCAGCATCCAGTTAACAGAAACGTACCCATCATCGTTATGTCTGGAAGATTAGGCGATGACATTCGTCACTTGGTGGCTGCGCATGGAAAAACCGAGTTTGTCGGCAAAAGAGAATCCGTTAGCAGGATGATGGACGCGGTGGAAAAAGCATTGAAAGGTTCGACAAAATAATTTGGTTGTCGGGTACTCCCGCTATGTTTCTGCTAGGGTTTTAACTTGCCCGAAAACCCATCCGACTATTTATATATCTTGCTTCGCTATATGGTATCAGCAATCCTGAATGCCTCCTTGATTTAACCCTCTTGGCAGGAAGTCCATCCGGTTTGCAATCGTTTTTAAATCCGATTTGTTTAAGGTCTGATACTTATGGCTGATTTTACCAAAGAGCCTCTGAAGGGAACCACTACCGTCGGCATAATTTTTCGCGACGGCGTCGTACTGGCGGCGGACAAGCGCGCCTCGATGGGCAACTTCATCGCCGGCAAAGGCGTGGACAAGATCCACCCCGTCGGCGACAAGATGGCCATCACGCTGGCCGGCTCCGTCGGTGACGCCCAGACGTTGGTCCGCGTCATCCGCGCCGAATTGGAGCTTTACAAGTACGCCAAGGGCTCATCCATGTCCGTCAAGAGCGCGGCCACGCTTTTGTCCAACATTTTGCAAGGCAACAAGTATTTCCCCTACTACGTCCAGCTGGTCATCGCAGGCTTCGACGAGCAACCCCAACTGTACGATTTGGACCCTTTTGGCGGCCTCATTCCTGAAAAATACACGTCCACCGGTTCCGGCTCCGTCACGGCCTACGGTTATTTGGACGCCCATTTCAAGGACAGCATGAGCGAGGACGAAGCCGTCAAGTTGGCCGTCAGCTCGGTGCACGCCGCCATGAAACGCGATTCCGCTACGGGCGAAGGCATCGATGCGCTCGTCATTACCGAAAAAGGTGTCAAGCGTCTACCCATGCAAGTCGCCACAGGCCTTCTGAGCGCGTAAATCCCAATAACCCGTATCATCCATCATTTCATTTTTGTTTTTTTCCGGCCCAATTTCCGCACGGGTTTTTGTATTTGGTTTTTGTCAAACTTTTTGAAATTCGCAAGTAAGTCTGCCGCAAGGCCTAGTTATTCGGAGTGAAACTTTTTATGGATTTGAAACAAATGCAGGAAGCCGTCCAGCAAGTCTTGCCCTCAGCCTGCGAATTGACCAAGATCGAGTTCGAAGGACCCCAAGTCGTCATCTACGTCAAGAACATCCAGGCGTTCTATTCGGATGAGAACCTCATCACTAAAATCGCGTCCAAAGTCCGCAAGAAAGTGCTCTTGCGCGTGGACGCGTCCGAATTGATGCCACCTTCGCGCGCGTTGGACCAAGTCAAGTCCATCATCCCACCTGACGCCGGCGTGCAGGACCTCAAGTTTGACCCCATATTCCACGAAGTCGTCATCGAGGCGCTCAAGCCCGGTTTGGTCATCGGAAAGGGCGGTTCGGTCCTCAAGCAGATCGTGCTGAACACCGGCTGGTCGCCCCGTGTCTTACGTTCGCCCACGTCGCCCTCGGAAGTTGAGCGTGCCATCCGCAACAACGTGCTGGCCTCGTCCGAACAGCGCAAGAAATTCCTCTCCGCGTTGGGCAAGAAGATGGTCGTACCCGCGGGCAGCTGCGAATGGATCAAGATTACCATGCTGGGTGGATTTCGGGAAGTCGGCCGCACCTGCATGCTGCTGCAGACGCCTAAAAGCAACGTGCTGGTTGACTGCGGCATGAACACCGACACGTCGGATGCCACCCGCGCTTACCCGTACCTCAATGCGATGAACCTCGCGTTGGAACAACTGGACGCCGTCATCTTGTCGCACGCCCACTTGGACCACTGCGGTTTCATCCCGTACCTGTACGCCTACGGCTATGACGGCCCAGTCTACTGTACGCCGCCTACCCGCGACTTGTCCGTTTTGCTGCAGCAGGACTGCCTTACCGTCATGAACGCCGAAGGCAAAGGCTGTCCGTACGGCGAGAAAGATATCAAAAAGCAATTGTCGCACATGATCGTGCGCGATTACGGCGAAGTCACGGACGTCACGCCTGAAATCCGCTTCACCTTCCACAACGCCGGCCACATCTTGGGCAGCTCGCAAGTCCACCTGCACATCGGCGAAGGCCTGCACAACCTGGTGTTCACCGCCGACATCAAATACGGCCGCACGTCTTTGTTGGACCCGGCGGACACGCGTTTTCCACGCGTCGAGACCATGTTGATCGAAAGCACGTACGGCGGTCGCAACGACTTGCTGCCCCGCTACTCGGACTGCGAGGAGCGCATCGCCCAAATCGTCCGTGAGACGGTGGCGAATCGAGGCAAAGTATTGATTCCGGTGTTCGCCGTAGGCCGCGCGCAGGAAATGATGGTCAGTTTGGAAAGCAAGATTTCTGGAGAAAACATCCCCGTCTACATCGACGGCATGAGCAAGGAAGCTTCGGCCATCCACACGGTGTACCCGGAGTACCTCAAACGCAACGTCCAGCGGCGCATCCTACAGAACAATTCGCCGTTCGACAACCCCATTTTCAAGCACGCGACCAGCAAGGAACGCAAGTCCATCGCGGAAAGCGAAGAGCCCTGCGTCATTTTGGCGCCTTCCGGCATGCTGTCCGGCGGCTCGTCCGTCGAATACTTAAAGATGCTGGCGCACGATCCCAAAAACGCGCTTTTGTTCGTAGGCTACCAAGGCGCCATGACGTTAGGGCGTCGCATCCAAGGCGGCGAGCGCGAAGTGCCCATCTTAAACGACCAAAAGAAGCTGGATTCGCTCAAGATGAACATGCAGGTGCACACGGTGGACGGCTACTCCGGCCACTCCGACCGGGCCCAGTTGTTGGCATACCTTCGCAACTTGCGCCCCCGTCCCCAACGCGTCTTCACGATGCACGGCGACGAGGCGAAAACGGAAGAATTCGCCCGTGCCATCAACCACATGATGCACATCGAAACCAGGGCGCCAATGAACCTAGACTCTATCCGTTTGCGTTAGAGGGGGTCGAGGCGGAGTAAGCGCCAAGGGGGATACTTCCCCCTGGGGCTTACATGCACATCGAAACCAGGGCGCCGATGAATTTGGAC
>ORJL011908677.1_pt1 | contig 11267 bp, 10 predicted proteins | sample 1779941 | NCBI WGS metagenome assembly ORJL01 (sample SAMEA104232317, study PRJEB22302) | groundwater metagenome | biome: forest; feature: aquifer; material: groundwater | place: USA | collected 2011-08-07 | depth 5.8 m | reverse complement strand
TTTTCTCGCAAGAGTTGTTCATTTTTAATCTGGATATCTTTCAGCTCTGTGCGGAGTTTATCTAATTGTAATTCCAGATCGGTCTTGGCTTTTAGTATCCCGCCCCAATACGTATCGTTAGATCCAGAACTAGGAGAAGCAACCATCCTCGGAGTTTCCATCACAGGAGATACAGTTTGAGCCGGGCGGTCTTTAAGCCTGCTTATTAACTCGTCTCTTTCCCTATTAGCTAGATCATATTTCTTTAATAAGTCTTCTTTTTCTCTGGAGACTCTTTCCATATCTTTATTTAAAGAATCCAATTTGTTTTGCAGGCGCTTATTTTCTTGTATGCCTCTTTCTACGTTATTTGATAATTCAGTATTTGCGTCCCGCAGGGTATTTCTCTCCCGCTCTAACGACTGCTTAGAACCCATTGACTGAAGATTAACAAAAAGGCTAATGACTAATATCGCTGCCAGACCCATGACAACAAATTTCATTTTATCCTGCATTATTTTCTCCCTCCCGTTATTTTGTTAGGCTAACTGGGCAAAGGCTTTTTGCATAACCAAGCTTGCCACCCCTAATGCTACGGAATTTTCCCTTAATTGTGAATAAACTATTTTTAAATCGGAAGACACTTCGCGGAAAGACCAATCCTTGACCGTAGAAGTCACCCGATTTAAGAAATCATCGCCTGCTTCTTCCAATCCACCGCCAATTATTATTAGCTCTGGATTAAGTAAGTTTACTATGGAGGCTATCTTTATGCCCAATCTCTTGGCAGCCTTATCTAAAGCCAATGACGCGATTGTATCTTTAGCCCGTGCCGCGATAAAGACGCTTTTTAAATCAACATTATTAACATTAGAAGAAGTGAGCTTAAAAAATTTCTCGGCGTTATCTTTATCCTTAAGAAGCATATCCTTAATATCTTCAACAATGCCCAGGTCTATTTCCCATCTTTTTAAGAAGCACCCCTTTGCTGCTTCGCAAGCAAAGAGATCCTGCTCTTTATAATTATATATAGATGTTTCTCCGGCATAACCATTAGCCCCACGGTAAATCTTACCGTCAATGAGCACGCCGCATCCAACCCCTGAGAACATATAAATCACATCTTTATAATTCGAACCGGCGCCCATCCAATGTTCGCCGAAACAGGCGCTGGTAGCATCATTCTCTATTAATGTAGGTAAGTTAAATTCTCTTTCAATTAAGTCTTTTAAAGGTAAATCAACTGAAGCATAAGTATAATAATGATCCATTTTCTGAGGCCAATGAATAGAGCCGTCTTTTTTATTAATCAACCCGGCAACTCCGATTCCGATACCTTTAATATTGCCCGCATAATCTTTAGAACGCCTGAGTATTTCCCGAATAATCTCTAAAAGGCACTCCGCTACATCTCTTACCGAAGCACGCGGACGGGCAATCTGGGTCTTAGTTACAATATTACCCTTTAAATCAACGAGTAAGCCGACCATGTTCATTAAATTTAAACCTACTCCGATTGTGTATCCGCCGTGAGGATTTAAATCCAAAAGTACCGGGCGCCTTCCGCCATCAGAAGAATCCAATTCTTTCTCATAAACCAACTTATTTTTTATAAATTCATCGATATAGTTCGATATAGTAACTACATTAATCCCAATTTCTTTGGATATATCCGGGCGGCTAATAGGGCCTTGTTTCCTGATAACCTCTAGAATATCAATGTTTCGTCTTTCTTTTTCGGTGAGTTCTTCTCTCTGCAAATTTATAGATGCCATTAAAACAAACCTTTCTTAAGTAAGCATTATTTTAACTTTATTTTATACTACCAATACCCCCATAAGTCAAGAAAAGATTTTATTTTGCAATAACTTACGTTCTTTAGGTTGACTAACATAACAAAATTGTTATAATTGTTATAATTCTATGCCGGCGTAGCTCAGTTGGTAGAGCAGCGCTTTCGTAAAGCGCGGGCCGGAGGTTCGATCCCTCTCGCCGGCTGGTAAACTAAAGTATTTATGTCAAAGTTTTCACACGTATTAAAAAACCGTAACTTTCTCCTTCTTTGGATAGGCCAGATCATCTCCCAACTAGGGGATAGGCTTGACCAGATGGCTTTAATTGCCTTTGTTTACCAAAGAGCGCCCGGCTCAAGCCTGCAAATTGCCAAAATCCTTTCTTTTACGATTATACCGGTATTCCTTATCGGACCCATTGCCGGGGCATATGTTGACCGCTGGGAAAGAAGACGCACCATGTTTACTTGCGATTTTGTACGCGCGTTTTTAGTCCTGTCCATCCCCTTATTCTTATTTTACTCAAAAAACCTGATCCCTATATATTGTATTATATTTATCGTATTCTCGCTAAGTCGGTTCTTTGTCCCGGCAAAATTATCCATTATCCCTGATATTGTAGATAAAAAAGACCTGCTATTAGCCAATTCACTAGTAAATACCACGGGCATGATCGCGGCTGTCCTGGGTTTTGGCATAAGCGGCGTTATTGTCGAATGGCTCGGCGCCAAAGGCGGTTTTTATCTTGATGCGCTAAGTTTCCTCATCTCCGGAACATTTATATTCCTGATTGTAAAAAAGAACGGGCCTCACCTGACAGTCCAGAATATCAGTAAGGATATTATGGAAGTTATCCAAAAATCGGTATTTCAGGATATAAAAGAAGGATTATCCTATTTTCTCAAAGAAAAGGGGATCCGTTTTACCGCCATTATCATGTTTATCCTATGGGCAGCATTAGGCTCGGTTTATGTAGTAAGCATCGTATTTGTGCAAAAAACCCTGCAATCAGCAACCAAAGATTTAGGGCTTCTGGTCATGTTTTTAGGCATGGGGCTTTTAGCCGGCTCCCTCATATACGGCAGGTTCGGGCAACGCATCTGCGAATACAAAATAATATTTACCTCTTTAATATCTAGTGGTATAATGCTTGTTGTTTTCGCAATAGGAATAGACCGTTATCCTTGTTTTTCCGTGGCTGCATTGCTGGCTTTCCTCCTGGGGATATCTATTTCGCCCATTATGATCGCCTCAAATACCATCATACATAATATCAGCGAAAACCACATGATGGGTAAGATATTCAGCTCTATGGAAATAGTAATGCACTTGGGATTTTTGATATTCATGCTAATCAGCAGCTTTCTTGCCGAAAAAATACCGCCTATTTATATACTTATCTTTGTAGGCTGTTTTTTCGGTATATTAGGTGCCAGCAACCTAATATATAACCGTAAGAAACCATGGTTAAATTAAAAGAAAATAAATCTTTAAGCGAAAATAAGCCGATTGAAATATTACCGGCTCCGAATAAAGTTTATATACCTTTAACCCAGCATATCGGAAAAACCTGTAACCTTCTTGATGTTAAAGTAGGCGATAATGTCCTTGTAGGACAAAGACTTGCAACATCTGACGGTAAAGTGTCAGCGCCTATTCACTCTTCTGTCTCCGGTAAGATTTCCGCAATCCAAAGTTGGCCGCATCCAGTATTAGGCAAAAGCGAAGCAATAGTCATTGAAAATGACAGCCTTTATAAAACACTGGAAACAAAACTCAGGACACAAAGCGAAATAAATAATTTGACTCCTGATGATATAAGAAAAATTGTATCCGAAGCAGGCATTGTAGGCATGGGAGGAGCGTCTTTCCCTACCCATATAAAATTAAGCCCTCCGAAACAATTAGAAAACCTGATTATAAACGGCGCGGAATGCGAGCCGTATTTGACCGCAGATTACCGCATAATGGTTGAAAAAACCAACGAAATAATTTTAGGAATCGGGGTTATTCAAAAATGCCTTAATATAAAAAATGTTTTTATTGCCATAGAAGACAATAAACCCGAAGCCATCGCGGAATTCAAGAAAAAAATCCAGGGCACTAATTATCAGGTAAAAGTTTTAAAATCCCAATACCCGCAGGGAGGAGAAAAACAGCTTATCAGGAGTGTTCTAAATAAAGAGGTTCCTTCGGGAAAACTTCCTCTGGATATCGAGACAATCGTGCAAAATGTCTCAACGACTTTTGCAATTTATGAAGCAGTCTATAAAAACAAACCGCTTTATGAGCGCGTATTAACCGTAACCGGAAGCTGTATAAGTAACCCGAGAAATTTATTAGTCCGTATTGGCACGCCCATAAAAGAAGCTATTGATTTTTGCGGGCCTCTAAAAGAAGAGCCGGAAAAAATAATAATTGGCGGTCCAATGATGGGTATCGCACAATATACCGACATGGTTCCGGTAATAAAATCGACTACCGGCATTATCTTGATGAACAAAAAAGAAGCACAGGTATCGGAAGAACTTCCCTGCATACGCTGCGGCGCCTGCGTGCGGGAATGCCCTTGCGGGCTCATGCCTTGTTTAATGAACATGGCATCCAATAAATGGATGTGGGCCAAAACAAAAGAATACGCAGTAATGGACTGTATTGAATGCGGGGCCTGTAATTATGTCTGTCCGGCAAATCGCAAATTGACCCAATCCATAAAAAGAGCAAAGTTAGAGGCGACAAAATGAAACAGATGATAAATTATGGTTTAACTTTAGCAATCATTTGCATGGTAGCTACCGGGCTATTGGCAATAGTAAATTCTTTTACTAAGGCCCGGATCGAAGCTCAAGCGCAAACCGAGCAAGACAATAGTTTAAAAGAAATTATGCCTGATGCCATACGTTTTGAACCGGTTAAAACAGGCGAAGAAATAAATTACTACCGGGTTTACGGCAATGCCAATACCTTGTTAGGCACTGCCTTTAAAGCTTCGGCAAAAGGTTATTCAAGTGTAGTCGAAACATTAGTCGGCATGAAAACTGACGACACTATAACCGCGATAAAAATAATCAGCCAGAATGAAACGCCCGGTTTAGGCACCCGGGTAACAGAACCCGCGTTTACCGGACAATTTAAAGGCCAAAATATAGATAATTTACAATTACAGGCAATAACCGGGGCAACCATATCTTCAAAAGCAGTAATTGAGCCAGTAAAGAAAAAAGGGCTGGAAGTAAAACAGCTAAACGAAAAATGACGAATAAATTATACACGATAACATTTTCTCCGCATTTGCATAAAGACGATTCTGTCAGCAAGATTATGTGGACGGTAGCCTTAAGTCTAATCCCATCCGGGATAGCTGGAGTAATAATTTTTGGCACAAGCGCCCTCTGGTTAACTTTAATCGGAATATTATCTGCCCTGGTTACTGAAGCAGCAATACAGATATTCACCAAAAAAAGGGTCGCCCTTTTAGACGGCAGCGCTTTTCTCACCGGGTTACTACTTGCTTACAATTTACCGCCCAATGCACCATTCTGGATTCCCATTATCGGATCCTTCTTTTCCGTTGCTATCGGTAAGCAGGTTTTCGGCGGATTAGGCCAAAATATTTTTAACCCTGCGCTAGCAGGGCGCGTTTTTTTAATGGCTTCCTGGCCAAAATATATGACGGCTTTCGCCAAACCATTAACTTATGATGCCGTAACCTCCGCCACTCCTCTAGCTTTAATAAAAGAAGGGAAAATCCTTGAACACGTTTCTTACCTTGATTTATTTTTAGGAAATCGCGGTGGATGCATCGGTGAAGTATGCATACTTGCCTTATTATTAGGCGGATTGCTACTTTTATTAAAAGGTTATATTTCCTGGCACATACCGTTTACTTACATTGCCACAACCGGATTATTTACTTATGCCTTTGCCGGAAGAACCGGCTTATTTAGCGGCGACTGGTTATTCCATATCTTGTCCGGAGGGTTAATCCTGGGTGCTATATTCATGGCTACGGATTATGTTACCTCCCCTCTTACGCGCAAAGGACAAATTATTTTCGGAACAGGGTGCGGGCTGTTAACCGCAATTATAAGAATATGGGGCGGATACCCTGAAGGAACTTCTTATGCCATATTAATGATGAATGCCGCAACTCCCATTATCGACCGTTATACAAAAAACCGTAAATACGGTGCAAAATGAAAAAATTATTCGGTGAATTCTTAAAAGGGATCATTAAAGAAAATCCCACCTTTGTCTTAGCTCTAGGCCTATGCCCCACCCTGGCAGTATCCGTATCTTTAATGAACGGGATCGGCATGGGCATTGCGGCGACTTTTGTCATTATAGGCTCCAACGTCATTGTCGCTATGATCAAAAATAGCATCCCGGATAAAATAAGGATACCTTGCTATATTGTAGTTATTGCCACCTTCGTTACCATCACCGAATTAATGATGAAGGCTTACAGCCCGGCATTAAACCGGGCCTTGGGTATTTATGTGCCGTTGATCGTGGTTAATTGTATCGTGCTAGGCCGCGCAGAAGCATACGCCTGCAAGCAAAATGTAATGAATTCTCTTTTTGACGGATTAGGTATGGGCGTTGGCTTCACCCTGGCGTTATTGTTAATCTCAGGGATAAGGGAATTCCTGGGATTCGGGCAATTATTCGGGCATACCGTTATTAAATCTTTTGAACCGGCAATGGTTTTAAGCATGCCGCCGGGTGCATTACTAGTGATCGGTTTACTTCTAGGATTTTTTAATTTCCTGAAAATGAGGAAATCATCATGAATATCGGACAATTCTTAGCTATCTTTATTTCCGCGGTATTTATCAACAATGTCATTCTTTCAAGATTCCTGGGCCTTTGTTCGTTTATCGCGATCTCCAAAGAAACCAAACCCGCATTTGCCATGAGCATGGCAGTTATGTTCGTAATCACCATGTCCTCGATGATCACATGGTTCATATATAAATTTTTGCTTATGCCGCTTGACATAACTTATCTGAGGACTATTTCATTTATCCTGGTAATAGCCACCTTCGTACAGTTAGTCGAAATGATTATCCGTAAAATTAGCCCAGCCCTATACCGGGTTTTCGGTATATACCTGCCGTTAATTACGGTTAATTGCGCGGTATTAGGCATTGCAGTATTGAATATCGATATGTTTTTCATCGGGAACAAAAGTATCACGGGAAGTTTTTATTATTCCGTATTTCAGGGCATATGCGCAGGCATTGGCTATACCTTAGCGATGTTGCTTATGTCAGCAATCAGAGAAAGGCTTGACCTCTGCGAGGTACCGAAAGCAATTAAAGATTTTCCGCTAGGTTTTATCATTGCTTCTTTAATGAGTTTAAGCTTCATGGGCTTTAACGGATTTAAGTTTTAATCAACCGGTGTATAACTACTATTTATGGAAATAATTATACCTATTATAGTACTCGGATCGTTAGGGTTAATCTTCGGTGTAGGGCTTGCAATCGCTTCCAAGAGACTTGCCGTCCATATTGACCCAAAACTAGAAAAAATACACGGGTTATTACCTGGGGCTAACTGCGGGGCCTGCGGAGGCGCCGGATGTTTTGGTTTCGCAGAATCAGTGCTTAAAGGAGAATTAGACATCAGTTCCTGCCGTGTCGCCGAAGATAAATCTAAAGAAGAAATCGCCCAGATATTAGGAAAACGGCTAGAAAAGAATGTCAAACGGGTCGCCGTTTTACATTGTGCGGGCGGCAATAAAGTAAAAAATAAATTCAATTACCGGGGCATCAAAGATTGTCTATCCGCGGGATTACTCATGGGTGGGCAAAAAGAATGCGGCTTCGGGTGTTTAGGGTTCGGGACCTGCGAAAGAGTTTGTCCTTTTGAAGCGATTAAAATGTCTGACTCCGGATTGCCGGTCGTCGACCCCAATAAATGTAAAGCCTGCGCCAAATGCGTCATTACTTGTCCGAAAAAACTTTTCTCGCTCATCCCGGTTAATTCGACCGTATATGTTGCATGCAAGTCTCACGATTTAGGTAAAGATACCAAGGCCATCTGTCCTGTAGGCTGTATTGGATGCAAGCTCTGTGAAAAAGCATGTGTATTCGATGCTATCCACGTAAATAATAATCTGGCAGTAATAGACTACGCGAAATGCACCTCCTGCGAAAAATGCATAGCCGCCTGCCCGATGAAAACTATTAAAAGCAGAAAATGAAAATTGCAATCTTTGCTTCCGGACGTGGCACAAATTTCTCCGCAATTCTTAAAGCATCACAAAAGAATTTTTTTAAAGCTAAAATCGGCTTATTAATATGCGACAACCCAGAAGCTTTAGTCTTAAAAAAAGCAAAGCTAGGTAAAATAAAATCAGTCCTAATTAATCGCCAAAATTATCTTTCAAGGGAAGAATTCGAGCAAGAAATTATTAAACATCTGCAGAATGAAAGCATAAATTTAATTGTCTTGGCAGGATTTATGCGCATGCTAAGCCCGGGATTTGTCCGTAAGTATAAAAACCGCATTATGAATATCCACCCATCGCTTTTGCCTTCTTTTAAAGGCGCACATGGGATCAAAGACGCTTTTGATTATGGAGTAAAGATTACCGGGGTAACCGTGCATTTTGTCGATGAAAAAGTCGACCACGGACCGATCATATTGCAGGAAGCTTTAGAAATTAAAGATAATGAAAGCCTGGCAAGCCTTGAAAAAAAGATACACCAAATAGAGCATCGGCTCTATCCGCAAGCAATAAAGTTATTTACCTCAAATAAGCTTAAAATATCGAAAAGAAGAGTTAAAGCCCTTTGATATTCGATAAAGCCGCTTGGCCCAGCATAACTTCATTCCCACTGTTTAAGTCCGCAAGCCCTATCTGGTTAAAATCCTTAAACTCATAAGTACTTAAACAATAAGCAACAATTTTTAACATCTCCTGCTGTATATCGGTGGGTTTTAGGGTAGGTAAAATCTGTTTAATATCGTAATAAAAAATAAAAGCCTTATCTTTATACTGCCCATGCACAGAATTAACTTTAAAATACTTCGTTAGTTCTTCTCCCTGGAATTTAGCGTTAATCCGCTGGGATATCTGTTCAGCCAAAAAATCGCGGAATTGAATATCAAATACCTGCAAATGATCTCCGCCTTTATCCTCCAAAGATCTTGGTTCCGCGGCAAGCTTCATCACATATCTGCGGTCAAGTTCCGTAGGAGGAATAAACCCCGCATATGCTTTCTTGATATCCAGGATATAACCAATTAAAGTATAATCTATGCCTGCCTTAATATCCGAGGCAACCAAAGCATAAAAATCCGGAGATTTATCACTGCTTAAAACTACCCGGCTAAGGCTAGTTATTATATTCATTAGTTTTTCTTTAGCGGCTTCCGAAAAGAATTTTTCTTTATTAACTTCAATATCCTTATGTAACAAATCTGTAAGCGGTATATAAACCCAAAGCGTACTGCCGACTCTTTGTGTTGTGACATCAAGCTTATACTCATCTTTACAAATCTTGGCTATTTCTTCGGGGATCTGGCCTTCTGTATAAGTAGGATTAAAATCGGATTGACAGCCAAAGAATAATAAGGATAGAAATAATATTAGATTAAATAGCAGGACGGACTTTGCCGAATTCTTTGAATATTGCTTCAATTTCATCATAATTAAGCTCATCCTTGGCGAGTAATTCCTGAGCAAACCGGTCAAGTAACGCGGATTCTTTTTGCAACAAAACCTGAACTTCCTGAAGGCATTCATTTAGTATATCCTGGACATCATTATTTAACTGGTCTTTAACTCGATCGGAAATATATGAAACGTTTTCTCCTTTAAATACGCCGTTTTCAGAAGCCATATTAGAAAGCAGGCTATAATCACCAACCAAACCGCTTTTACCCATGCCCCACTCCCAAACCATACGATGGGCATACCACATGGCATTCTTAAAATCCTGGCTTACGCCGGAAGTAGTTTTACCTAATTTAAGTTTTTCTGCGGCATAAGAACCTAAACTTACCTTAATATCCCCTAAATATTGATCCCGGTTGCGCACATGTATTTCTTCTCTTGGATGCGGCATAACAAAACCCAAAGCGCCGCCCCTGGATAAAATGGTTGCTTTAAAAACATCTTTATGCGGCGCCAGAAAATACATGGCAATTGCATGCCCTGCCTCATGATATGCGATTTTCTCCCTATCGCTTTGCGTAAAAACCACCTTATGCTTAATCCCCATTTCTACGCGATCGTATGCTTCAGAAATCTCTTTCATAGTAATTTCATCTTTACGATTGCGTACAGAAATTAAGGCTGCCTCTCTTACTAAATTAGCAATATCTGCAGGGCTATTGCCCACGGTTAACCTGGCGAGCCGTTGGCGGTCAAGAGTCAGGTCATACTTAACTTCTTTTAAATAATACTCGAAAAGCTTTTCTCTTTCATCCAAATTTGGCAGATTAACATAAATCTTACGGTCAAACCTTCCCGGGCGAAGCAAAGCCTGGTCTAAAAATTTCTCCGGCGCGTTTGTGGCACCGATAATAATAATATTTTCGTCTTTTTCTTTCAAACCGTCCATTTCGATTAAAAGTTGGTTTAAAGTAGTGTTAGATTCAGTCTGCCCGCCAAACCCGCGGTCAACTGAACGCTGGGCACCCACCGCATCCAACTCATCGATAAATATAATACATCCTCCGTCGGTATAAGCTAACTGCCTGGCCTGTTTAAATAATTTTCGTATTCTGCTTGCACCTACTCCTACAAACATTTCAATAAACTCAGAACCGGACATCGCGATAAACGGCAGGCTTGCCTCTGTGGCTATAGCTTTAGCTAAATAAGTTTTTCCGCAGCCTGGAGGGCCCATCATTAAAATACCGCGTAAAATCTTTCCGCCAATAGCTTTAAGTTTAGCGCGGTCAGTAACCAACCTTACCACCTCGGAAGCCTCTTCCTTAGCCTCATCCATGCCGATTACGTCATCCCAGTGAATACGGATATCTTTACCCTCTACAGCTTTCTTGCCGATTTGCGTAAACTTCATATGGCCGCCACGCATCATCCATAAATAAATAAGCCCGCTTAAAGGCATCTGGATAAGGGTAAGTACGAGGAAAATATAGAAAAACAGCCCGTATTGGGCAAGTGCGGATTTTTTAAAATACGATTCCGAAGTAACCCAGGCATTAATAGCATCTCTTAAAAAGAAAACAAAAGAGATAGCTACGAGTGTAACTACCAAGATTACAGTAATTGCAATCCAATGAAATTTAATAAATAATTCAACTTTGCGCCATTTCATATGCTCAAAATACCACACTTTATAAGCACTGTCAATTAAATACAGATTTCTCGCGTCTTGCCAAGGCAGGCCTCTTTCCGCACCGTTTGTCCCGTCCCTGCGAGACGGGACTGCACTGCGTGAAAATTCTCGCTCTGCCGTATATTCTATAGCGGGGCATCCGTGCCCGCTCGAATTTCCAAGCTGCGTCCAG
>ORJL010420052.1_pt1 | contig 11268 bp, 11 predicted proteins | sample 1779941 | NCBI WGS metagenome assembly ORJL01 (sample SAMEA104232317, study PRJEB22302) | groundwater metagenome | biome: forest; feature: aquifer; material: groundwater | place: USA | collected 2011-08-07 | depth 5.8 m | reverse complement strand
GTCCCTTGGTGTTAAGCGCTCCCCGGAAGGGCTATCTCTTCCTTTCAAATTAACACTCGGTAACATGATTGAGGCGGCTGAGATGGGAGCTGATACGCTACTCTGGGTAGGGGGGGATGGAATCTGCCGCCTCGGTTACTACGGCAAGATACAGGAGCAGGTTCTGCGGGACATGGGATATAATATTGAAATAATTCCGGTAGGGCTTTCGGAGCGAAAGCTTTTCGGTATGCTGGGAATGATTCGGCGGGTGGCCAACAATGCTTCCTGGCCCAAGATTATTGCAGCGTTTCGCTTCGGGCTGGCCAAGCAGTACGCTCTGGACCGGATAGAACGATTGGTGCAAAAGACGCGGGCGGTAGAACTGGTAAAAGGGACCGCTAACCAGCTATATACCAAGGCAATTCGCGCCATTGACGAGGCAGATGGTTATGATACTTTGCGGAAGGTTGAGACCGATTACGCGGCGCAACTTAACCAAATCGCCAGGGATACCAAAGTGAAACCGTTAATAGTAGGGATTACTGGCGAGTTCTATGTAGTGTTGGAACCATTCTCCAACTTTGATGTGGAGAGTGAACTGGGCAAACTCGGCGTAGAAGTGAGACGAACGACTTTTATCTCGGAATGGACCAGGTTCAGCTATTTTCTCAACCCGCTGGGCATAAATGAAAAGGACAGGATTCACAAAGCCGCCTCTCCTTACCTCAAGCGGGATATCGGCGGTGATGGCTGGGAATCCGTGGGGGAAAAGGTGCTTCACGCCCGGGAATACGATGGTATCGTTCACCTTGCCCCTTTCACCTGCATGCCGGAAATAATCGCCCAGAATATCATGCCTAAAACAAAAGAGAGCATCCCGGTGTTGACTATCCTCTGTGATGAACAGATAACCAAAACCGGTGTGTTGACCAGGCTGGAAGCTTTTACCGACCTGCTGTCCCGCAAGCGGCAAGCAAGTTTTAATGATAGGCAAAGGGTGGCCGTCTGAGGAGAGCTGATGGAAGCCTATCTGGGTATTGACGTTGGTTCGGTAACGACAAAGTTCGCGGTAATAGATACTAATAATAAGCTCATCAACCGCATTTATCTTCTGACGCAAGGCAAACCTATCCAGGTAATACAGCAAGGACTAACTCAAATCAAGCAGCAACTACCTGAAGATGTCAGAATTCAGGGAGTGGCGACCACCGGCAGTGCCCGTTACCTGGCCGGAGTGATTATCGGCGCCGACTTGGTGAAAAATGAGATTACCAGCCACGCGGTAGCGACTCTACACTATTTACCCCAGGTACAGACCATCGTTGAGATTGGTGGTCAAGATAGTAAAATTATCATTATCCGGGATGGCGTAGTCACCGATTTTGGTATGAACACGGTATGTGCTGCCGGCACCGGCAGCTTCCTTGACCATCAGGCATTACGCCTCAACCTGACCATCCAGGAGTTTAGCCAGCGCGCCCTGAGCAGCAAAACCCCGGTGCGCATCGCCGGGAGATGCACCGTTTTCGCGGAATCGGATATGATTCATAAACAGCAAATGGGGCATCGCACTGAGGATATTATCTACGGGCTGTGCCAGGCACTGGTACGCAACTATCGCACCAACGTCGGCCTGGGGAAGGAAATCAAGCCGCCCATCGTCTTCCAGGGCGGGGTTGCCTTCAACCAGGCGATAATCAGGGCATTTCAAGATGAGCTTGGCACCGAGATTATCGTACCACCTTACCACGAGGTCATGGGAGCTATCGGTGCGGCGCTGTTGGTACACGAGGAAATGGCTGCTAACCACAACCAGAGCAAATTCAAGGGATTCGGGGTCAGCGAGATAGAGTACCATACCTCTACATTCGAATGTAAATCCTGCCCAAATCTCTGCGAGATAGCTCAACTCGCCATCGACGGGCAAGTCCTGGCCCGTTGGGGAGGGCGCTGCGAGCTATGGTCGGGAATTAGTAGCGGAAAATCTAACGAGGGAAGAAAATGATTATTGCGGTTGACGCCGCCGGCGGCGATTATGCCCCACATGAGGTAGTCAAGGGAGCGATAAAGGCGGCTCAGGAATTCGATGCGAGGATTGCCCTGGTGGGCAGAAAGGAAATACTCTATGTGCTGGCCGGTCGCTATCTGGCCAAGCTAGGCATGACTATCGTTGACGCCAGTGAAGTGATTGGCTTCCACGAGTCTCCGGTCCAGGCGGTGACCACCAAGCCAAACTCATCAATAGTGGTCGGGACCAAGCTGGTAAGAGATGGCCTAGCCTCCGCCTTTGTTTCAGCGGGCAATACCGGCGCCGTATTCTTTGCCGCCCTATCCACACTGGGGAAGATAAAAGGCATCCAACGCCCCGCCATCGCTACTATCATTCACATTAACACAAGCTCCCCGGCTCTCCTCATTGATTCCGGGGCCAATGCCGATTGCCGGCCAAACCATCTGGTTCAGTTCGCCCGGTTGGGTAGCATATACGTCAGAGAAATTTTTGGCGTGGCCTCGCCGCGCGTCGGTCTCTTAAATAACGGGGAAGAGGAAGGCAAGGGCAACCGTCTGGCTAAAGATACCTTTCCCCTACTTAAAGAAACCAAACTGAATTTTATCGGTAATATAGAGGGGCATGATATACTAAAAGGCACGGCTGACGTCATCGTTACCGATGGTTTTACCGGCAACGTTGTCCTCAAAACTATTGAAGGCTTCGGCGACACCCTGCTCAAGCTCCGCCAGGTCGGCCATGCTTTTTCCAGTGCCTATCACCTTCAGGGGCGCGAGCTGATGGTTGATGTCGGGCTTGGTTCTATGGTAAAAGGAATGGACTACAAGGAGGTCGGTGGGGCGTGTCTGCTCGGCGTTAATGGCAATGTTATCATCGCGCACGGGCGTAGTCGCGCCAAGGCAATCAAGAACGCTATCGCTTCCGCCAAACAGAGTATCGAACGGGGCGTTTGCCCCAAAATTAAGGAGCAAAACTATGAGTAAACCAGTTCCCGTGGATGACAGCAACTTCGACCAAACGGTGTTAAAGAGTAAGCAACCGGTGCTCGTTGACTTCTGGGCCACCTGGTGCAAACCATGCCAGATGGTCGCCCCCGTACTGGATGAGCTGGCCAAGGAATACACCGGCAAGGTGAATTTTGTCAAGATGGACGTGGACCAAAACCCGAAAACACCGGCGAAATTCAATGTCATGAGTATCCCCACCATTCTTATTTTCAAGAATGGCAAACCCGTCTCGCATACCGTTGGTTTCCGACCCAAAGAAGAGCTGAAACGAAACCTGGAGGCTGCCCTTGGCTAAACGCACCATTCAGGTCACTATCATCAGCGATAGCCGCCTGAAGAAATGCGATGCAGCCTGCGGCGTGGACTGGTCTCTGGCCGAAGCCATTAATTTAGCCAGGCAAAGAATCAAAGAAAGGTTTGGCGAAGGAGCGCAACTGGAATCCTTCGACATAGCTCAAGCCAGCAATAAGAAAGCTCAGGAGTATCAGAAGCTAGCCACAAGCAAAGAGCTGACCTTGCCCCTTCTCCTCATTGACGGTGAGCCGCGAATTTCCGGGGAGTTCGATATCCGCCAGCTTCTCGATGTTGTCGAAGCGGCGCTGGAGATGTAAAACACATGATTTACGATGTCGTTATTCTCGGCGGCGGCCCGGCGGGACTTACCGCCGGGATTTACGCTTCCCGGGACCGGCTCGATACCCTCCTCGTTGAGAAGGGAATCATCGGCGGCCAGATAGTAAATGCCGAGCACGTGGAGAACTACCCCGGTTTCCCGGAGGGCATCAGCGGCTACGAGCTGACTCTACTCATCCAAAAACAGGCTGAAAAATACGGCCTGAAAACCCTTATCGCCGAAGTTACCGGCATCGCGCTCCAAAATAGTAAGAAGGTGGTGAAAACGACCCAGGGCGACTTCGAAGCGAAGATAATCATCATCGCCGGCGGGGCGCAAAGGCAGAAACTGGGCGTACCCGGCGAAGCGGAATTCCTGGGCCGCGGCGTCTCCTACTGCGCCACCTGTGACGCCGCCTTCTTCAAAGACCAACCCGTGGCCGTCATCGGCGGCGGCGACGCGGCGATTACCGAGGCCTTACACCTGGCTAAGTTTGCCTCGAAGGTTACCCTGATACACCGTCGCGCGGAGCTACGCGCCACCCGTATCATGCAGGAGAGAGCCCTTGCCGAACCCAAGCTGAATTTTATCTGGAATGCTACGGTGGAGAAGATTGAGGGCGAGGACTTCGTCAAGAGACTCCGGCTTAACGATGTGCGCACCAAAGAAAAATCAACCCTCGAAGTAAACGGTATCTTTGTCTCTATCGGTTTCAAACCCGATACGGACTACTTGAAAGGCATCCTCGCCCTGGATGAGACCGGGCATGTCATCACTAACGAAAAGATGGAGACCAAAATCCCCGGCATCTTTGCGGCGGGGGATATACGGCACGATTCCGCCCGCCAGGCCATCACCGCCAGTGGCGATGGGGCCACCGCCGCCATCTATGCAGGCAGGTTCCTCACCGAGAATAAATAAATCATTTTGTTAAGGTACTTTTGTTTTTTTGGAACAAAAAACAAAGATTAAGGGGCATGCGAATGCAATCTCATTTCAGGCGATAATGAGAGGCAACCGGTCTCCCAAGAACCGAATTTACTTATCCCCCGGCGATTTAGCTAACATTTCAGCCAAGTTTGTGCCGGGGAGGACAATCCATATTCATCCCTTATTGGACTCTCTGGGGGTGGATTCTGACGTACGCTCATCCCGGATGCGGGTGTTAGAACGGGCGTCTTGCTTGTTCTGCTCCTTAAAGGGTCATAAAGGTGAGGGCCTTCCCAGCAGCCCAGACTTGACCCAGAGCAGCCAGAATCCTACGCCGTCTTTATCTTCCTGTCTTAGACGGAAAAGGTGAGGTTAGTATAAGAGCGGGAAAAGAAAGAAACAAGGGGATTTTGTCACTTTTTAGCCCTCACCCACAATACAGGTTAGTCTGCCCCGAGGATAACAATAACTTTTTGGAACCCCGTATCAAGTACGGGGCAGGCTCTCACCCACAGTATAGGTCACTCCCTCTCCTTGAAAAGACGAGGGAGTGACCAACAAATAGCTTAGTCTCTCCCCTAGTCTTCTATTTAATAACATGTACTAATTTAATAACATGTACTAATTGTAAAAGCGGAAAATATGATTCAAAATAAGATGGTTGGGTTTTTGAACATGACTTTAGCTAAAAGGCTGGTTTTTGTGTAAAGTCGAATCCAACCCCCGCTACTCTTTCAATAGAGCAGACTGCATACCTACAGTTTCCAGATCTCTATGCAGTATTTTGCTAACAATTTTTGACGTTTCATAATATCCTTTTCAGTCCAGCTTTGTAGATCGGAAAGACCCTGATTTAGTTTGAGCTTCGATGATTTCTTATATTCTTTAGATTTCTTTGAGAAAATGACATTTCTTACACTCTTGTTGACCTTGCCTAACAGAAGCGTCTGATTTCCTAACTTGTTAACGAGGGAAGAGTGATCCATACCATTTTCTTGCATGTAAGTCTCTACTTCCGCATCGGCGGTCTTTGGGAGAATATGTTCCAATGTTATATTTTCAGAGAATTTTTCTTGATCGGGGTCAAGATGCTTTTCGATGTTTTCCAATATATATTTCGCAACTTTATTTAACTTGATGTCTTTGTTTGCTAACGTTGATAAAAACTGTTCATTGGTAATGTCATGTCTTAATAACTCTTCTCTGATCTGGCTAGATTCTGTAATCTTGTTTTTACGAATATTTATAGCAAGATCGCTGAATATCTTTTCTAAGGCCTTACTTTCTTGCTCTCCGATAGTCAAATATCGAAAAATAAAAACAGTGATCAGTTTAATTACTTTTTTTAATTCCTTGGTATCTAGCTTACTAGCAGCCGACATGAATAACGGCAACGGTATCGTGGCACTCAGAATCTGTATATCTCTCAATAAATTGATTAAATCTTTGTCTCTCCTGTCCCAGAAATCATTTGAAGGCTTAACTAGTGCTTCGTATGTTTCTACCTCATCACTTAACTCACCCATAAAATCATATGCCGCTTTTTCATCCTTAATCTCATCCTGTAGTTCTTCCAATAATCGTGTTTCCTGTATGGCTGCGCGAGAAGAAAGCCAATAGTGCCTTAAGAAATTGTTCATATTACTTGATACAAGCTGAGTTCGAACGGCTTCCCAGTAATCTTCAATAAATTTAGCTTCTTTAGATACCTTAGTACAGAGGTGCAATTTGAGTAGATCTGATAAAGCTAAATCTAGTCCGCGATCATTAATGGTCTGGAACATATTGTAAGCAACAAGATGATCATTTACCTGGGTAGTAGCAACAAAAAAGTTATTTAAGAGTATTGCCCCAAAAGATTTTAACTTCTCTTTCTTTTCCGGCAAAGCGAGGCCTTTAACACCGTCTGATAGCTGTTGGTAAAAATACTTGTAACAATCATATATAAGCTTGTTTGAAGGGTCCACATGTGACTCTTTTTTATAACTCTTCTCTTTATCTACAAGAGGACTGTAAGTCTGTATGTACTGTTTAAAAAAATCCCTATTTATTCGAGATAATGTAAGCTTATAATTTTTTACGTGGGCTATAGTAAATATGCCACCAGTATATATAAAACTACGGTCTATATCTTCTTTAAGATCGTTGATGTTTAATTCGGCGCATAGGTCGCGCATAACACAAAGGAATATAGTAACTGTTGATAATCTCTGTTGACCTTCGACTATTTCAAAATCGACTTCATTACCTTTCTTGAGCGTCATAAAACCAAAAAAGTGACCTCTGTTTTTCTCCATTGAACGGCAGATGTCACCGAATAAATCGATCCAAAAGTCTTTACTCCAAGAATATTCTCTCTGGAAAAAAGGAACTTCAAAACAACCTTTGCGTAACAGGGTATCCAAAGGAATTATTTCAGGGTTTGAAATACCTATATCTACTGCCATGTTAATTCCTCCTTAAACGAAAATGCCAACTACCTTGTATTGGGGTTAATGGGAAAATATCCATTAGCAAAAATGGTATGTTTTTCCCACATCCTTAAATGGCATCGTATTTGGCTCAGCCGTAATCATTGCCTCCTCTGGTTTTAATCAGTTGCTGTTTATTATAGCAATTCAAATACTACCACAAAAGTTCTTTCTTTCGTACAGTGCGCTCTACCAATTAGGTAATATCATTACCTCAAATTAGTTTTCAAATATTCTTGAGCTTTCCGCGAAACACAATTCTTTATCCAACTACGGACATTGATTTTTATCGTTCCCGCCCAGGTGAATCTACCCCCCCCACCTGGATTCCAGCCTGCGCTGGAATGACATTAAAGGGAGATTGCCACGCCTCCCGACTTTGTCGGGATGGCTCGCAATGACATTAGCAGCTTCATCTGGGCAGGTACGAGTGGATTCCCGCCTGCGCGGGAATGACGTTTTAAGGATACTGGATTCCGTGCTCTTCCGAAGGTGTATCCTTTCTACCAAAAGGCTATAATATTGCATTACTCGTTGCCTTATTAAGGCCGACAATATTGAGATATGACCAGTTTTCGTAGCCAGTTAAAACAAGGGATTTCTGCCGGGGTCAAGAAGGGATTGCGGTCTTTCCTCTGGATAACCAGGATTGTCATCCCTGTTTCTCTCCTGGTTGCCCTGCTCAACTGGACAGGCTGGCTGCATTACCTGGATTTCTTGTTGAATCCTCTGATGAGCCTGATTAATCTGCCTCCCCAGGCAGCGTTACCCATTATCAGCGGCATGCTCATCAACCTCTATACTGTTATCGCCATTATCACCACCCTGCCCTTTACTCCGGCACAGATGACGCTCATTGCTATCTTCAATATGACGGCGCACAGCCTTATCCTGGAAGGCATCATCCAGCATAAATCCGGCTTTCATATTATCAAAGCCAGCCTGGTTCGTATCGCTATGGCTACGCTGCTCGTCCTCATCGTTTCCCAGTTCCTGGGTGATACCCGGCAGAGCATTGCCCTGCCGGCTGACTTGGTTACCAAAATTCCAATCCTGGAAACGCTGCGCGTGTGGCTAATAGACATGAGCAAGCTGTTGCTAAAAATATTCGTGATAATCATGCTCATCATGACTGCCCTGGAGTCCCTCAAATCGTTGGGGTGGATTGAATACACACTCCGCTTTTCCCGTCCGCTGGTGAAAGTCCTCGGGCTTTCCGAACGGACGGTAACGATGTGGGTAGCGGCCACTATCTTCGGTTTACTCTACGGTGGGGCTGTCATTACCGAAGAGGCAAAGAAGGCAAACCTCAACAAAGATGAACTGGAGCGCCTGCATATTTTTGTAGGCATTCACCACGCCGCCGTAGAAGACCCGGCGCTCTTTGGCGTACTGGGATTGAATGCCTTCTGGCTCTGGGTACCCCGCCTTTTGCTGGCAATCGCGGCGGTGCAGAGCTATCGCATCCTGAGATACTTCGCCGGAAAACTTCCGCACCGCCGCCTGGCGTAGCTGTGACCATTGTGATAAACTGTAGGCGATTTACTGGCATTAGGCCAAGTCCGAGACGTGCCCTTCTAAAGAGATAACATCGGAAAGGACGTATTCGCCAGGGAGGGAAGCATGGCCAAGAGCACCATAATGTGTAATACGTGTACCAGAATGGAATGCCGTCATGATTATCCCCAGGGAATACCGGCCTGGTGTATGGCAGCGAGGTTCCATGACGTACTGGAAAGCACCAAAAGCGAATATGCCGCTCCGGAGTCCGTTGACATCTACACGGCCGCCGCCAGGGTAGTGAGCAATGGCTACGGAAGGTGGCCCCGCATCCAGGAGGCCATCGAGTTTGCCAGGGAACTAAAACTCCGCAAAATCGGGCTTGCCTCCTGTGTCGCGTTAATTAATGAACTCGGCCTTGTTTCCGAGTTATTTATCGGGGCTGGTTTCGAGGTTGTGTCCGCCGCCTGTCAAATCGGGCGGGTTTCCCCCGAAGCCCGGGGGGTCCCTCTTGAAGTCAGGGACCGCCGCGGGGCAACCTGTAATCCCATCGCCCAGGCAGAAATCCTGAATAGCCAGCAGACCCAGTTGAACTTCATCATAGGTCTCTGCCTCGGGCACGATATTCTTTTCAATCGCTATTCCAAAGCACCGGTTTCCACACTCATTGTGAAAGACAGGGTGACAGGCCATAATCCGGCAGTGGCGCTTTACAGCTCTTTCCACCGCCGTACTTTATGGAAAACTTACTGCAATAAGGACATTGACTAAGAGCTTCTTTTCGGTAAGGCATTCCAAAAGAAACAAAAGGAGGTGTATATGCTAAAAGACTTCAAGGCCTTCATCATGAGAGGCAATGTCGTAGACATGGCGGTGGGCATCATTATCGGCGCTGCTTTCGGCGCTATTATAGGCTCGCTGGTCAAAGATGTTGTTATGCCCCCGGTTGGTCTGGCTTTGGGCAAAATAGACTTCTCCAACCTCGCCATAACGTTGAAACAAGGGACACCTCCCGGCCCATACACTACCATTGCTTCGGCTCAATCCGCCGGGGCGGTTACGCTTAATTATGGGCTATTTATCAATACTATCATCAATTTTTTGATAATAGCCCTGGTGGTCTTTTTTTCCATTATCCGTCCTATTGCCCGAATGCAAACACCAAAAAAGGTAGCAGCAGCACCGGCGGCGGCGACAACAAAAGAATGTCCTTTCTGTGCCACCGATATCCCGTTAAAGGCTACCCGCTGTCCCAACTGCACCTCACCATTGACGAAATAAATGTAATCTGGCTTTAATAAATCGAGTTAATAATACAGGTTGACTCTCAGGCTTATTGTAATTCTTAAGGAGCGAGGCTTTGGCGAACTTGGCATTTTTTCAGGAAACGCTGGGTGTCCTTTTCAAAGACATATCAGTGCTAAGGCAAGCTCTGGTGCATAGCTCTTACCTTAATGAAAATCCGGCTTTTGCCTCGCTCTCTAACGAAAGGCTCGAGTTCTTGGGAGATGCCGTACTGGGTCTGGTCATCACGGAGAAACTGTACCAGGACTTCCCGCACCTTGCCGAGGGAGAAATGACGAAACTGCGCGCCGCTTTGGTGCGCAGCGACACGCTGGCTGACCTGGCCAGAGGTATCGAGCTCGGCAGCTATCTATACATGGGGAAAGGCGAAGAGAAAGGCGGGGGGCGGCTAAAGTCGGCCAATCTCGCTGGCGCTATGGAGGCAGTCATTGCTGCTATCTTTCTTGACCAGGAACTGGCTGTTACCAGGGACTTCATCCTGCGGCTATTTGAGTTAGAGCTACAAAAGGTGCTCAACCAGGGAACGGCAATTGACTATAAGTCCGCACTTCAGGAGTTGGTCCAGGCCAAAGAACAGTGCTCGCCCACTTACCATCTCATCACAGCCTCTGGCCCAGACCACGACAAGCAGTTCACCGTTGAGGTGAGACTGGGTGAAACGGTGCTGGGACGAGGCTCAGGTAAAAGCAAGAAAGCAGCAGAAGCGGCCGCAGCTCGTGCTGCGTTGGAGCATACGACGACAACCTTTACACCTTAGCCTCTATTTGCTAAACTTGAGCTATCCACGGCCTGCGGCCGTAATATTACTCATGGGGGTAATCACAATGGGTAAACGAGATTTCGGACGTAAAGAACAAAAAAAACCACGGAAGGATGCCAGGAAAACCCTTGAAACCAGCATCTTGCCCCCGCCACCTCCGGTGGAGGTAGAGATAATCAGAAAAAAGAGGAAAGAGCCGGAAGAGGAAGAGTAAGAACAGCTTGGTGGTAGCTTTACTATACCACAACAAAGCTCATCCTGCGGGAGAGTGCCCGGGATGACAAACTTAACCTCCCTACATGTCATAGTACATGGTCGCGTGCAAGGGGTTTACTTTCGTGCTTTCACCAGCAGGCGAGCTGCGGAACTGGGACTGACCGGCTGGGCGCGCAACTTGCCCGGAGGTAGAGCAGTGGAAGTTCAAGCCGAAGGGGAGAGGAATAGGTTGGAAAAGCTGATTGACCACCTCACCGTCGGCCCGCCCGGTGCTAAAGTAGAAAAGGTGGAGACCGGATGGTCGGAATATACGGGAAGTTATGCCGACTTCAGCGTAAGGTACTAGCCTGAGAGCAACAATAAAACAGCAAGGTGAGGTTTCGTTCAGTTTTGGCCGATAGTCACGTAAAACGTCATTGCGAGGGCACACATTCGCGGAGTTTATCCTGAGCATAGGCGAAGGGCTTCGTAAT
>ORJL011235072.1_pt1 | contig 11269 bp, 7 predicted proteins | sample 1779941 | NCBI WGS metagenome assembly ORJL01 (sample SAMEA104232317, study PRJEB22302) | groundwater metagenome | biome: forest; feature: aquifer; material: groundwater | place: USA | collected 2011-08-07 | depth 5.8 m | reverse complement strand
GAGAGCTTGCTCGAGTCCGCTCCGGAGGCGATGAAGTTGATCAACCGCATCATCGGCAAGTCCAATCGCGAGTTTCCCGCGGATGGGGTGCTGCGGACCGAGTTGAGAAGCAAGACTGGGCTGCCGCGCAGTTGGGCCCGCGTGATCAGCCGGGCAGTGTTCGCCTACTACCGATGGCTGGGATGGCTGGACCGGTCCCAGCCCGCGCTCAAGCAGATCTGCGAGGCAATGGCGTTGACCGACCGGTTCGCGGCGGCTCCGGAAAGTTTTTCGGACGAGGAAATACTCGCGAAAGCGGTGCCACTCTGGGTGGCGGAGCACTTCACTCTCACCGCCGCCTGGCTGCGCTGTCTGCAGACTCACCCCGTGTTGTGGCTGCGCGCCCAGCGGGCCCACGCGGAGGCGGTGGCGCTCGAACTGGGGGATTGCCAGCCGGTAGGGCCGGAGCGCTTGACCGGAGCATTCCGTTACAGAGGTGAAACCGATCTGTTTCGGAGCGCGCCTTTTCAGAGAGGCGAGTTCGAACTGCAGGATATTCACTCACAAGCCGTCGGGTGGCTCTGCGCGCCCGAGCCAAGCCAGACTTGGTGGGACGCCTGCGCCGGCGAGGGAGGCAAGCTGCTCCATCTCTCGGATCTAATGGGGAACAAAGGCTCCATCTGGGCTACGGACCGCGCGGAGTGGAGGTTGCAGAGGCTCAAGATGCGAGCCGCTCGCGCCAAGGCGTTCAACTATCGATCCGCCATCTGGGATGGCGGGCCCACCCGCCCGTTCCGGGTGATGTTTGACGGAGTGTTGGTGGATGCGCCCTGCTCGAATCTCGGCACGTGGCACCGGAATCCGCACGCGCGCTGGACCACCACGGCAAACGACGTGCTCGAACTGGCGCGGATCCAGAAGAACCTGCTCGCTAACGTGGTGTCAGGAATCAAGCCCGGCGGAAAATTGGTCTATTCCGCTTGCACACTCACCCGGGAGGAGACAATCGAGGTTGCCGACGACTTCGAAAAACGGTTTGAGGATTTTGCGCCTCTGCCGGCTCCCGATCCGTTTGGGCTGAAACCGGATCTGACAGCGCGGCATCTCTTCCTTCCTCAAGAGACCGGCGGCAGCGGGATGTTTGTGGCCGTCTGGCGTCGCAAACCCGCTCCAGCCAAGCCCGCCACTGACGACGTAGTATTTGGACAGCAGCCCCAAGGCTCGTAGTCCCGCCTTTAGGCGGTAAGGCGCACGAAACTCCGATGACATCGAACAACTTGAAGGCGCCCGACAAGGCGGTAGCGCAGCCGGCTGAAGCCGGGACTCCAAACCTCGGGGTCGCGACCCCGAGAGCCCCGGCATCGGATGGTCGGAAGCCAAAACGAGAACCGCTGTCTGGCGGCAGGATGCCTGCCCTACAGGTCAGGGCGGGGCGGCGCAAAAGAGAGCCGGCTATAGTTTGATCCTGCTGGCAGCCTGTGAAACATCTTTGTCCCCGCGTCCGGAGAGGTTGATGATGATCAACTTGTCCTTGCCTAGAGTGGGCGCGCGCTCAATCGCCGCCGCGACGGCATGGGCGGACTCGAGGGCGGGAATGATGCCTTCGAGTCTAGCCAGTTTGAGGAACGCCTCTAGGGCGCGGTCATCGGTGGCGTAGGTGTATTCGACCCGCTTCTGATCCCGCAGCCAGGCGTGTTCCGGACCTACCGCGGCGTAGTCGAGGCCGGCCGAGACGCTGTGGGTGAGTTGGATTTGCCCGCATTCGTCCTGGAGGATGTAGGAACGAGTTCCCTGGAGCACACCCAACGATCCACCCTGAAATCGGGCGGCGTGCTTTTCCGGCTGGATCCCCTCGCCTCCCGCCTCGACGCCGAGCATGGCAACCAACGCATCTTCCAGGAACGGGTAGAACAGGCCGATTGCGTTGGAGCCGCCTCCCACACAGGCGATGAGAAGGTCGGGCAGGCGGCTTTCTTTCTCCAGGATCTGCCGGCGAGCCTCGTCTCCGATGACTCGCTGAAAATTCCGGACCATGAGCGGGTAAGGATGCGCGCCGTAGGCCGTACCCAAAATATAATGCGTGGTGCGCACATTCGTGACCCAATCCCGCATGGCTTCGTTGATCGCTTCCTTGAGCGTCTTCTGTCCCGCATTGACGGACATGACCTCGGCGCCCAGCATTTTCATCCGATAGACATTCAGGGCCTGGCGTTCGCAATCAACCGCCCCCATATAGACCACGCATTTGAGGCCGAACATGGCGGCCACAGTTGCGGAGGCGACCCCGTGCTGGCCGGCGCCGGTCTCGGCGATGACCCTGGTCTTACCCATCCGTTTGGCCAGTAAGGCCGGGCCCAGGGCGTTGTTGATCTTGTGCGCCCCGGTATGCAGGAGGTCTTCGCGCTTCAGATAGATTTTCGCGCCTCCCAACTCGCGAGTGAGCCGTTCGGCGAAGTAAAGCGGCGTTGGACGCCCGGCAAATTCTCGCAGGTAGTAATCAAGTTCGCGCTGGAACGCCGGATCGTGCTGGGCTCGGAAGTACTCGGCCTCGAGTTCCATCAGCGGGTGCATCAGGGTTTCGGGGACATAGCGCCCGCCATAGGGGCCAAAGTGGCCTTGGGCATCCGGGATGTTTGGGCTGGCAATCATGCTCATTGGGATACGTTATTGCTTGGCGGCTGTGACAAAACGACGCATCTCGGCCGGATCCTTCCTTCCCGGGACTAACTCCACTCCACTGGAGACATCCACCGCGAAAGGGCCGACTTCCTGGACGGCTGAAGCCACGTTGTCGGCGGTGAGGCCCCCCGCCAGGATCACCGGGACTCCCTGTTGTTTGGCCTCCAGGGCGAGAGTCCAGTTGAACTGGACACCGGTCCCGCCCAAGGCCCCTGCCACATAACCGTCCAGCAGCCATGCGTCGGTTCGGTACGCGGGAAGGTCGAGGAGCGAACCGGCATCGCGAATGCGGAATGCCTTGATCACCTTGAGCGGAGAAAACCGTTCGCAAAACTCAGGAGTCTCTCCGCCGTGGAGTTGGATGCAATCCAGCCCGCACTCCTCCACCGCGCGGCGCACGGCCTCCTCGGAAGAGTCAACAAACACCCCCACTTTCGTGATGAACGGCGGCACGCGAAGGATGATCGAGCGCGCGGCGTTCATGGTCAGGTAACGCGGACTATGCTCGTAGAACATGAAGCCCAAGGCATCCACTCCCGCGTCCACCGCGGCGAGCGCGTCATCCTTGTGGGTGATGCCGCAGATCTTCACCTTCACACTCATGTCAGCCTCCGGGGAGAAGTTCTGCGATTTTGGCGGTGATGTTTTGGTGGCGCATGAGCGATTCACCCACCAGGATCGCCGCCGCGCCGCACCGTTCGAGCCGCTCGACATCGGCCCGCGTATGGATTCCGCTCTCAGCCACGAGCAGCTTCCCACCCGCTCCAACGCTTTCAGCCAGCCGGGCCGCCAGACGCTCGGTGGTTTCCAGGTCCACTTTGAAGCTCTTCAGGTCCCGGTTGTTGGCCCCGATGAGTTGAGCGCCTGCGGCGAGAGCCCGGCGCAATTCATCCTCGTCATGCGTCTCAACGAGAACCGCCAGCCCGGCTTGCGAAGCGAGCGCATGAAGCCGGGCGAGTTGAAGGTCCGTTAGGATCGCCACAATAAGCAGGATGGCATCGGCCCCCCAATCGGCGGCCTCAAAGATCTGTCGTTCATCGATGATGAAGTCTTTACGCAAAAGGGGCAGACCCACCGCCTGGCGGATGTCGCGGAGATACGTCAGCGAGCCCTGGAAAAACCGCTCGTCCGTGAGCACGGACAAGCAGGTCGCACCCGCTGCCTCGTATTCCCGGGCGACGCGCACCGGGTCAAAGTCGGCGCGGATCACGCCGGCGGAGGGGGAGGCTTTCTTGACTTCGGCGATGAGCGCGGGAGCCCGGCGGCGCGGGTTGCGAAGGGCGACGGCAAAATCCCGCACACCTCCGCGGCGCCGGAGACTCCGCGCAATGGCGTCAGGGCCCGCCCCAAGCACCGGCAGCCGGCCCACCTCGAGCCGCTTCTGCTCGACGATTGTGTCCAGAATGGTCATTCCTCCTCCACATCGCGGACGCCCGCCATCCGTTTGGCGGGACAACCGGCTCTGAGCCAGGCGTTAACGAAGTTGTCGAGGTCGCCGTCCATCACTCCGGCCACGTCGCTGGTTTCCCAACCGGTCCTGAGATCCTTCACCATGCGGTAGGGTTGGAAAACATAGCTGCGGATCTGGTTGCCCCATGAGATCTGACCCTTCTCTCCGTAAAACCGCTCCATATCCGCTTTGGCGGCGTCCGTGCGTTGGGCGTAAATCTTCGAGAGGAGCATCTTGATGGCGGTAGCGCGATTCTGATGCTGGGAACGCTGGCTCTGACTTGCGGCGACAAGCCCGGTCGGAATGTGCGTGATGCGGACCGCCGTCTCGACCTTGTTCACGTTCTGTCCTCCTTTGCCCCCGGAACGGAAGGTATCGACCCGGAGTTCGCTTGGAGGGATGGCCACTTCCTCGGCCTCCTCGATCTCAGCGATCGCATCGACGCTCGCAAAGCTGGTGTGGCGGCGCTTATTGGAGTCGAACGGGGATATGCGCACCAGACGGTGAACACCCCGCTCGGCTTTGCAGTAGCCGTAGGCATTTTCTCCCGTGACCAGCATGGTGACACTCTTGATTCCGGCCACGTCACCGGGCAGAGCATCACTGACGTCCACTTCCCAGCCGCGGGATTCGCACCAACGTTGGTACATGCGAAAAAGCATGCTGGCCCAATCGCACGACTCCGTGCCACCCGCGCCGGCGTTGATGCTGAGGATGCAGTTATTCTTGTCGTGAGGGCCGTTGAGAAGGAGGCGCAGTTCGATCGCCTCGGCCTCGGCGCCGAACCGGGTCAGGTCGCGGTCGAGTTCCTTTTCGAGTTGAACCTGAGCCGCCTCGGGTTCGGTCTCGCCCAGCTCCATCATCTCCCGGATGTCTGCCAACTGTTTCTCCGCCTGCAGGAGCGGGTCCACTTTCTTCCGCAGGGAGTTTGCCTCATCAATGACCGCCTGAGCTCTTTCCCGGTTGTCCCAAAAGGACCCGGCGGCCATCAAGCCGTCAATCTCGCTGAGACGCTTTTGGATGTCTGGCACGTCAAAGAAACCTCCGCAAATGGGCGAGTTTGGCCGCAGTTCCAATCATCTTGACTTTAATCGTGTCGAACATAGCTCATAAGCCTAAGGGCCTCCCGGGCGCGTTGGCGAGTGAATTGTGAGAGCGGTCCAACGCGCCTCAAGATACACATGCGCGCGTCTGACGAGGAACCCGAGCGATTCAAACCCTCCGGGTGCCAGTCATGGAGGACAAAGGGGAGATGACACGAACTCGGAGGTCAAGGCATGGCTAAAGCCGATCGGTCAGGGTTCACCGCTCAACGCCACTCATCGCACGGGCAACGAACTGCTCCAGTTCGCGGTATTCGAGCCAGAGCTTCTGATTCAGTGCGCTCAGTTCCCCATGCTCGCCAGGCGAGCGGACGCGTCGGGCAAACGTGTCAAAGAGCTCCTTGATCGGCGCTTGCAGCAGTTCTCTCCTCGCTGTGGCAGCTTGCTGCGCCAACTCCGGCCCAGTTACTTCGCCCAGGATCTGACGCTCTTTGAGTCGGTAGGCGGGCTCGATCTTGCGCCCGACCTCATCGAGCAGCAGCGCGAATCGGAGATTGTCCGCCAACCAGTCGAGATTGGCCCGGTGCTGTCGCGATGGAGTGCGGTCCCTGATCTGGTCAAGGAGGTGAACATCCGCGCGCGCCTTCTCGGCGAGCGCCCCGGGCATTCTTCCGAAACCAGGCTCGTAGGGAAAGAACTCCGGCGAACTGAGATTGCTCAGTTCCCGCTCCCAGCGCCAGAGGACGGGCGCCAGAACGGCGACCGATTCAGGGCCGTAGCGCTCGCGACAATGCCGCTGATAAGCCTCTTCTCCGGACGGTGCCTGGAGCGGGTCCGCCGCCGCCAGGGCGAAGGCCTCCATGTTCGCCCGAACTTCCTCGGTTCGCCAGTGGATAGCCAGGACACCGTCGAGTTTGGCTTCCGCGGCGGCTTTCACCTGCTCGTTCACCGACGAGGCCCGCATCTGCAAGTGCCATAGCCCCCCGTCTCCTTCGAGCCACGGGATGGACCACACGGGGCGGTGCCGGGCGATCTGGGTGAGGACGGGGACGTGCCCGGACGAACCCATGCCGGGGTTGAGGCAACTGAAGACGATGTCCATCGGGAGAGTGCGGTCGAGTCCGCGCAGCACCGGCGGGAGTTGGGGCCCGCCGCCCCAACCGCCGATCACCAGTCGGGTCTTTGGCGACCGTTTGGCCAGGTAGTCGTGCGCCTGCCGGATGTAGGCCAGCGACCAGACTCCCGTGAAGGCAGCGTGCTCGTTGGAGGCGTCGGCAAAACTCACCTTTTCCCGTTGATAGAACTCGCCAAAGCGTCCGGCCAACTGCGGCTGGGCTATGAACATGGAATGCTCGTGCAACCAGAGCCAGACAAAATCAATTCCCGGGTAGCTCCGCACAATGTCGTCCAGCGCCGAGTGAAGAATCTCGATGTTCGCCGGATGGGTGGGGTCGGGCAGCATCGCTCCTCCAATCCTGGACTCGGGCGGAACAATCGAGGCGAGCTCTGGCGGATGGACTCCAAACTCGAAGCCCATGGCCATTTGGATGCCTCTCGCGTGCGCCATGGTCAGAACTTTTCGCATCAGATCGTGGGCCTTGAGGTACCTCTCTTCGTTGGATTGAGGCAGGATCGCGCAGGCCGCTCCAAACGCCTTGGCGCCTCTGGGCAGCAAGAAGAGTTTGTCGGTCCCGAACGCGAACTCCTTGACGGCCAATGGACGGTAACCCCATCGCGCCGTCAGCGAGGTGTCGAAGCCCGCTTCCGGCACCACTCCCCGGTATTGGATGCGCACCATCGGCTCCACATACGGCGCGTACCTCTCCGCGCCCCCGGTGTAGCAGTGAAACGCCACGAGGTTCAGGCCGCGCGCGGCCATGTCGTCCAGGTAAGCGCGGTAGTCGTCCTCGTTCCACGCGGTAGGACCCGAAAGGAAGTTGTGCCATGGAAGGGTCCCGCGGATGACAAACGGGGAAGCCGGCTTGGCACCCTGACGGGCTTCTTGTGTGCGCGCGGTCTCGCGCCCGGCCGCCGGTTGTCCGCCCGCATCGAGTGAGGTTGAATCCGCACCCGCCACTGTGGTCAGAGCACACCACGCGAGCAGGACACCAAGTTCCATTTTGCGCTTATCCATAATATCTCCGTAAACGAGGATGGCGGGTGTCCAGTCGCGGCGGAAGACCACAGGCCACCCGGTTCAAACCATCTCGCCGTGCCAATCCAGATCAGAGCCAATAAACACTTGACGAGGCAACATTAAAACACTCTATTCGTCCCGTGGTGCGCACCGTCATATTGAGACACCTCTGCCGCCCCTGCCGCGGGTCTCGGCCAGGCACGTGGCACTGGCGTGGACGGGTTGTGACCCGCTTTTAGCCATGTATTTCCCGAAAGGAAACGCGCTTATGTCCAATCCTCTAAACCGTCGCAGCTTCTTAAAGGGCTCCCTGATGGCCTCCGCCTCGGTGGCTCTGGTGGCACAGAACAACACCAACACCGCTTCCGCCGCGGAGACCCCGCCTGCGCCAGTGGCGGGAGGCGCGCTGCCATGCGGGAAGATTGGCGGGCTGTCGGTGAGCCGGCTGCTCTTGGGTGGCAACCTGCTGACTCACTACACCCATAGCCGGGACTTGCAGTACGTCTATGCCTTGGCAGCGCACTACAACACGGAGGAAAAAATCCTCGAGACGCTGGCAGTCGCCGAGAAGCACGGGATCAACACTCTATCCATCCATGTGGTTCCGAGCACTCTGAAGATCCTCATGAGGCACCGCGTGGAACGGGGCGGAAAGATGCAGTGGATCATTTGCCCCACAGCCCCGATCGAAGGCGACCTGGATGCCTTCAAGAAGCAGGTCGAGGATTTGGTGAAAGACCGCACGGAGGCGATCTACATCTGGGGAGTGCGCTCCGATGAACTGGTTCAGCAGGGCAAAGTGGACCTGCTCGGGCGAGCGATCGAGTTGGTCAAGGGCCACGGTGTCCCTTGCGGTGTGGGCGCGCACGATCTGAATGTGGTCGTCGAGTGCGAGAAAAACAATCTGCCCGCGGACTTCTACATTAAGACCTTCCATCATCATACCTATCCCTCCGCACCAAAGCCCGAGCAGTTGGCTCGCGTCTATAACGAAGTGCCCGGTTACTGGTGCAAGAATCCGCAGGAGACACTGGAATTCATGGCAAAAGTGCGGAAGCCGTGGATCGCCTTCAAAGTGATGGCGGCGGGGGCCATCCCCGCGAACAATGCCATCAAATGGGCGTTCAAGAACGGCGCCGACCATGTGCTGGCCGGAATGTTCGACTTCGAAGTCGCGGAGGACACGCGCCTCGCCACCGAGGCCCTTGCCAGCGTTACCGATCGCAAACGTCCCTGGCTAAGCTGATCAGCCTTTGTTCAGCAGGCTCAGGTGCCTGATGAAATGGAGTTCCAGGAATTCGCAGTGAAGGCCGGCGTGGCGATCCAGCACCTCCAGGATCGCCTCTTTGAAAGGCCGCCCATTCCGCCCGGCGCCGATAGTCAGGACTGAGCCAAAAGTGACATGGAGCAACTGGCGCCCGACCCGGTCGTCCAGATAGGCTGCCTCGTCCGCCCTTCCACCGAAGGCGGGCAACGAGGCGATCTCAGCCGGTGTGGTGGAGATGTGGTAGCTCTTGCGATCCGTATCGAAGCGGACGCGGGAGTAGGCGGCAATCTCCGCGAAGAGGGTCGGGGCCATCCTGGCCACGACGCGAAGGGCCTCGAGGTAGCTGGTGCCGGCCGTTTTGACGTGGAGGAGATCGCCGCACAGGCGTCCCACAATGGGGTAGGCGCTGAACTTGTCCGATCCACTGTGCACACTGATCTTGTAGGGGCCGCAGAACCGCGCGATGGCGACATGCAGGGCGAGGGCCTTCTCGAAAGCGCGCAGGTCGCCGCGGTAGTCGATGCCCTTCTCGAAGTCACCGATGAAGCGCGGGGCAAGGCTCACCACGTTGGGCACTTTGCGGCGCCTGAGTTCCATGCCGTAGAACAAGTGCTCCTCGGGCGAGGTGGGGGAGTCGGTTTCGTCCACCGAGATCTCGATTTCGTACGGGCGGCGCGCGTTTTTTTTGGCGATGTGCTGAGCCATCTCGGCGCTGTGAGCGATGGCGCGTCCGTATTTGACCGCCGCGCGTAGCAGGGCCTCCCTGGTGATCTTTAGCTTCAACTTGGCACCGATCTCGAACGGGCCTTTCAGATAGAACGAACACCAATCCGGGTCCGGGAACACGCCGTCCTGCTCCATCGTGGCAAGGGACACTTCCAGTTCCCTGGCGGACATCGTGTCGGCTTGGTTGCAGACGAAGCCGGAGGGATCGATGGTGAAGAAACAGAAGCCGGCGGCCGCCGTGAACTGAACATCTTCCGGTATCTTGAGGTGATCCGCATCCGCGCCCCAGGGTTTCTGGAAGCCTGCCTGATCGAGGACGGTTTGGGCGGCGCGCATCACCTCCTCTGGGGTGCGTTGGGTGCGCGTCATCTCGCGAATGGATTGCTGCGCGAAAATGGGGGCGAAATCGAATTTCATCGCGGCGGCCAGGTGGCCCGGGGTGGCCAGGCCAAGCCTGTCACCGAATCCGAACGATTTCTTGAGACCGAGAGGCGTGGGTTTGCTCATAGCGTTACTGACGACGCTTTCAAAGGATGCGAGTCCGCACAAGAGTTTTTTTGAGCCGCTTCCAAAACCTCGCCGAGGACTATGCGACCCTGAGCGATCAAGTTACCCTCGCAGATTTCACAGATGAAGAGAGTCCCCATCCGTGCCATCCTGCAATCTGTGGCTCTCAAGAAGGGTTACCTGGTGTGCGCGACATCCACGTTTACCCTTTCCATTTAGCCGCTCCGGGCTTACTGTGGGCTTGGTTGCGTCGGTAGCTCAATTGGATAGAGCTTCTGACTTCGGATCAGAAGGTTACAGGTTCAAGTCCTGTCCGACGCACCATTCTATATCAAGGACTTACAACTGATATAATTCCTCTCGTAAATCCTGCTTGGACACTTCTTGGACGTTTTTAGGGTTCTGGAGGCTGTTTTAGCCCTCTGCCCCTCCTGAGTTTGCATGATGTGCCGATCCTGTCAGATCGCTTTCAGGCGGGGCTTCGCACCCCGTTCTAACTGAGTACATAGGAGAGCGCCACGCGTGAGGTTAAACCCCGGTCTGTGCTCCAATAATCTGCACCCCAAAACGTCTGTCCGTTGATGCGCGGCGGCAAGGAATTCAGAACACCGCGTGATTCCACACGGGAAACTTCGCCTTGGACTAACGTGGGTGGCGCGTGGCGTGGTCGGCTTGGATGAATCACCGCGAGGCACTGGTTCGGGAGGCGCTAAGGGCGGGGAGCTTCTACTCGGTGTGGCTGAGACCCGGAGCTGTGCCGGTCTGGAGCGGTCCACGATGTGATGGCGAGGTCCCGCAGCGGGCATCAGCTCCACATCGGATTCTGGAGGGCGTTGCCCGATGTAAAGAGAGTCAGCCGGGTTAGCCAATAACGGAGTTCCATCCGAACAAGGCCGTGACATCACCGGCCACAAAACCGAAAGCAATTGTGCCCACTACCGGCATTTCGAAACCGAGACTCTCCTCAGGGCGATCAACAAGATGCCCTCTATCCCGGAGTAGCGCCGTTGCCCTCCATGAAGTGCAGGCAGACCGCTACCCTGATCGGCTGTGCTCTCTCGATCAATGGCGCATTGGGCACGGCAGGACGGTTTACGTGGATTCGGGTGACCGCATGCTCTACACTCTGGCGGTGCCCGCACAATGTAAACGGCTGTCGGAGTTCTTCGAGCAGACCGCGCCGTCGTTGATGGCGTGCTGCCTCGGAGGTCCACGATGAGATCGGTTGAGGAAAATGAGTGGGCGTCGCTTCAGTACTGGAATCCTGAGATTCTCCTCACCAGGCTCTTTCCATTGAAGGCCATCAGCCAGTCAGCGGATCAACCTAAGAAGATTCGACACTGAGACTGATCTCGATAATTGATGGAGGTAGCTGCGAGGTAATTCATGGAATCGGGGCGGAGAGCGTGAGCCAGATGCTGAAGCCTGGGGGACGCTGTCCCCCAGACCCCCTGGGATTTAACGCTTTGATCTTGCTCCAG